>Ga0194130_10000362_pt1 | contig 88851 bp, 69 predicted proteins | sample TA2KigsurfametaG_FD_160084 | JGI IMG/M metagenome (GOLD analysis project Ga0194130, IMG submission 160084) | Freshwater microbial communities from Lake Tanganyika, Tanzania - TA2015050 Kigoma 12 surface | ecosystem: Environmental > Aquatic > Freshwater > Lake | place: Tanzania: Lake Tanganyika... | reverse complement strand
CAATACTGAAGTAGAGGCAAGCTATAACTGCCATCTGAAGAAAAAATACGTTGGACATCAGGGTACATTAAAGTTAAAACTTTTATTCTAAACTATATTCTAAGAGGAGAGAGATCAAAGGTATTTTTCTCCTCTTTTCTCTTCTTAAAAAAAGATACGGTTCTAAGAGAGTTGTTTAACCAATCTTTTATTAGCTGTAACATCTTGTTTTTAATTCCTAATTTAAGTAAATATGTAGCTTTTTCTCTCTTTTTGATAAGGTTATGTAAGATTTATTAGTCTTTGTTATTACATCAGGTCTTAACAGAGAAGCATATATAGCAAGTATATGCCCGTGGTAATTTGCTATATATTATCTATTTTCCACAGCATCGCATTTTACTTCTTTTTCAAGAACATTGGATATTTGCGGTTAAAATCAAATGTACTAGGGCAGAGCTAAAATTAGGTAGGAAACGAAGTATATATTGGTGGGATCGAGAGGATTCGAACCTCCGACCTAGTGATTAGGAATCACTTGCTCTATCCTGCTGAGCTACGACCCCGTACTTAATAAAACAAAATATAAAAATAGATAAGGTTATATCTTAAAAAATTTTTTATACAAGAAAATAAAAGAAAGTAAATCTAGGTAGTAACTAGGGTACTTAACCTCTAAGCTCAAGCCAGTATTCCATAATCCGCTTTAGATGGTCATCATCAACTTCAACGTCATGGTCTTCAAAATCGTTTAAAGATATTACCATTTCTTTTAAATAAGCCAAATCATTTTCATTAGGGATTTCTTCTTCTGAATAAGTTTCTTCTAAATTTTTAGCTATTTCTTCAATATTATTCCAATTCATTACTGTTCCTAGATAATTAAATAGGTTGTTATTTAAATTACCTATTTAAACGTAACTGAACTTAAAGAGAACATTAGGTTATATTAACCATAGCAATATGCCGATAAAGTGATGTTATTATGCAACAGCTATACATACTTGTAATTTGAGGTAGTCCTGTTCATCAAATAAAAGAGGATTTTAGTGCACGGGACACATAACCCTTGCAACTACTGAAGATTTTGCTAAAACTGATCTATATATTAGCCTTAAGAGGACAAAAATGGATATCCAAAGGGTTACCGCAGAACAAGCTAAAGAACTTATTAAGAAGTTATCAGAAGAAATAAAAGAGTATAATATTGCTTACTATCAAGAAAATTCTCCTAAAATTTCAGATGCGGAATATGACCAGTTGTTTTTTACTCTTAAAAATTTGGAAGAAAAATTTCCTCAGTATTTAACAGAAGATAGCCCGACTCAAAACGTCGGAAGTCACATTCTAGATAAATTTGAAAAGCATGAGCATAAAACACCGATGCTATCTTTAGCTAATGGTTTTGAGATTAAAGATATTGCTGATTTTATTGATCGAACCAAAAGGTTCTTACGCACAGATGATTTTCCTGAAATATATTGCGAACCAAAAATTGACGGAGTTTCTTTTTCTGCTACCTACATAAACGGTAAACTTATGACCGGAGCCACTAGAGGTGATGGATATATTGGAGAAGATATTACCGCTAATATTAAGACTATTAAAAATTTCCCTCGTATAATTACTAATGCTCCAGAATTTCTAGAAGTTAGAGGAGAAATATTTATTGAGAAAGAAGATTTTATAAAGCTTAATCAGCAACAGGAACTGCAAGGAAAACAGATTTTTGCCAACCCAAGAAATTCAGCTTCAGGTTCCCTGCGCCAGCTAGACCCAAGTATAACTCGCTTACGACCTCTGAAATATTTTACTTATGGTCTTGGCCATTCAAGCATGAAGTTTGCGGGTACCCAAGAAAAACTGCTATTAGCTTTGGCTAGCTTTGGGTTCCAAACAAATAAAATTGGTAAATTGGTGAATTCACTTGAGGAATTAAAAGCTTTTTATGAAAACCTTCTAGTAATAAGAAATACTCTCGCATATGAAATTGACGGGGTAGTATATAAAGTTAATAGTTTTGAATTACAACAGCGATTAGGATTTATTGCCCGCAGCCCTAGGTTTGCTATAGCTCATAAATTCCCAGCAGTAATTGCTGAAACAAAATTATGGGGGGTTATCGTGCAAGTAGGGAGAACAGGGGTCTTAACGCCAGTTGCAGAATTAGAACCTATAAAAATTGGCGGGGTTACTGTAGCCCGGGCCACTTTGCATAATTTTGCAGAAATAAAACGGTTAGATATAAGAATCGGTGATACAGTTTTATTACATAGAGCTGGGGATGTTATCCCTAAAGTAAATGAAGTAAATTTATCAAAACGTAACGGCTTGGAAAAAATAATTTCTGTGCCGACTAATTGCCCGTCATGTAATTCTCTTCTCCATATCCTACCGGATGATGTCATAATCCGCTGTGACAATGGGCTAAGTTGCCCTACACAGCTAGTACGGTCAATTATCCATTTTGCAAGCAAAGATGCTCTTGATATTGATGGCCTTGGGACAAGACAGATAGAATTTCTCCAGAGTGTAGGGTTAATTAACAACCCGATTGATATATTTTTTCTTGAAGCTAAAAATACCCAAAGTCTTACAAAGCTTGAAAATATGAGCGGTTGGGGAGCTAAATCGGTAGAGAATTTGTTTAATAGTATTAGGGATGCTAAGCGTACGACACTAGAGAGGTTTATCTATTCTTTAGGTATAAGGCAGATTGGTCAATCTAATGCTAAAATATTGGCGAAAGAATTTGGAACCGTAAAAAACTTTATCAATTTTATGCTGCTGCTTACAGAAGGAGATGAGGAGAAATATTATCAGCTAAGAAGTTTAGAAGGATTTGCTGATAAAACGGTTAATGATATAAGAAACTTTTTTTCTTGTAAGCAGAACGTTGATACTATTAATCAGCTGGTTTCAATTCTTGAAATTGAGGATTATGAGAATAATACAATCTCTTCTTCAATTACTGGGTTGAACGTGATTTTTACCGGTACTTTAAATTCTATTTCCAGGAACGAAGCTAAAGCAAGAGCAGAAAAATTAGGGGCAAAAATTGTCAGTAGTGTTTCTGCTAATACCGATTTAGTTATTGCCGGGGAAAAAGCCGGAAGCAAATTAAAAAAAGCCGAAGAACTTGGTATTAAAATTATTTCTGAGAAGGAATGGTTAGAGATAATTAAGGAGGTAATATGATTAATGTAACCAAAACGAAATTGCATGAGTTAAGGTTGTTATTCCCAGAAAATCAAATTAATGGTTATATTATTTCTACTAAAGATGAATATTTATCTGAATATCCTCCCGCTTATACCAAAAGGCTAGAATATTTAACTGGTTTTAGTGGATCAAACGGTCTAGCAATTATTCTTGAGGGTACCGTTTTATTTTTTACAGACGGTAGATATTTAACCCAATGCGCCAAAGAGCTAGATAAAGATTTCTTTCAAATTTTTGATCAAAAACAACTTATTGATTTTCCATGGCACAATTACGCAAGGCCAGGTGATATAATAGGTTATGATCCGGAAATTTTTACAAGTAATGCGCTTCTACCTTTTAAAAAGCTTAATTTAAAAGCAGTAGGAGGAAACCTAATTGATAAAATATGGACAGAAAGACCGCCAAAACCAAATTCTAAAATTTATGATTATAATATTAGTTTTGCAGGAGAGGAAAGAGCAGAAAAAATTGCCAAATGCTGCAATTTTTTAGATACCCATAGTGGAGAAGCTTTAGTAATAACTAATCCAGAAATATTGTGCTGGTTATTTAATATCAGAGCGGCAGATATAGAATTCTCGCCACTATTGCTAGCAAATGGCTGTGTTACCAAAGAAAATGTTTATTTATTTACGGATATTACTCGCATCCAAGGCGATTTAAAGGGGATTACTATTATGCCCGAAACTGCGTTTGTTCAAATAATTCAAGAGCAACAGGGAAAAATATTATTTGATGATAGTTTATGTTCCAAATATATCTCGGATATAATAAAACAAAAGGAACATCAAAATGTAGTGAATCCCTGTGTTTTATGGAAATCCTGCAAAAATTCCGTAGAAATTGCTAAAATGATAGAAGCTCACGTTCAAGACGGCGTAGCTGTCGTTGAATTTTTATCTTTTTTGGCAAATAACGATTTAAGTAACTACTCCGAATATGATCTTGGGCTTAAACTTCAGGATTTTCGAAGTAAAGGTTATAATTATGTAACTGACAGTTTTCCGGCAATTATAGGGTTTAAGGAAAATGGAGCTATTATTCATTATAGAGCCAGTCAAAATTCTGCAAAGAAAATTGCGGGTGACGGTTTACTATTAATTGATTCTGGGGGGCAATACTTTGGAGCGACAACAGATATCACTAGGGTAGCAGTTATCGGTAGGCTTGAGCAGCAACATCGGCAATATTATACTAAAATATTAAAAGGTCACTTAAACCTTGCTATGGTAAAATTTCCAAAGGAATCGGTAACAGGTGCAAATCTTGACATCCTGGCCAGGCAATTTTTATGGCAAGATGGAGATGATTATCCACATGGTACCGGTCATGGAGTCGGTAGTTTCTTAAGTGTACATGAAGGACCGCAAAATATCAGTTTAACTAGCCATGGTACAAAGTTAGCAGCAGGTATGGTTATCTCAAATGAACCGGGTTTTTATCAGCCAGGTGAATTTGGCATTAGAATAGAAAATATGATGTATGTTAAGGAAACAACTAACGATAACTTCCTAGAATTTGCGATGTTAACTTTAGTCCCTTACGAGAAAAATCTGATAGATAAGGATTTGCTTAGCAGAGATGAGTTAAATTATCTTACTAGCTATTATAAATTAATAGAGAACAAAATCATGCCACATTTATCAGATCAGGGAAAAAGATGGCTTCACACCCAATTACATTAGTTCTCTGAAATTTAATCCTTAAACTATAGCTACCGGTTAAATCACCGGTAGCTATGCCCAGGCACTTAATTTTTAGCTTTCACCAGCCACTTCAAGTGTAGTTTCTTCCGATTGTTCTAGGTAACCGAGTATAGTCCCGGTAATATCAAAACTGTCAGGAGATTCTGTATCAGCAATCTTTTGAATGTTAGATATTTTTTCCAACTCTTTATTAATTCTTTCTTGAGACCAGCACTTGAAAATCACTTGTTGAGAACTGTACTCAGTTAATATTTTGCTACCTAAAACCTCATAAGCAGAATCGAAATCCTGAAGTGAAGGTTTTAAGTAAGATTCTACCCAATTTTTCAGTTTTTCCGATAATACTAATACAGAATCAGAAGCTTCTTCAGTCAATATCTGCATAGCTAAATCCTGAAAAAGATGTGAAATAACTTCTATGCTCCATTGATCTTTATTATAAGAAGAAAAGAGAGAGTGATTCTGCGAAAACGATTCAAATTCTTTTAATATCTGAGCCAGAGAAGATGATTTCTCCAATGATAATCTATCACCATAATAATAAGGATTACTGCTGTTTCTGAAGATAAAGATTAATAGTTTGTGGGTTAATTCATGTATTATTATTCCGGCTACTTCTATGTCGCTTCTATGTTCCATGGAATATATAGTTATATCCTTAGTGGTGTAAAAATATTTGCCTCCAAGCCAGGTATTAGGTTCGGTACTATATAAGTCATTATGCATTAAAATTTACCTGGTAAATCAGCTGTTTCCAGTATTGTTCTCATTAAGCCGCTTGTGTCTTTTTTGATTAATGAATCTAAGGTTAAAGCAATATCAAGTAAACGACCTTCAATATCTTTGGAATAAACTGCTTTATCGAATAATTTTTTAACTACAGGATCAATATCTTCTGAAATCACTGATTTTTTTAAACTCGGATCAAAAAATTTGTCTTTTCCGCCTAATTGATTGATAATTGTTTGATATAGTTCGTCGGATATAGCTCCTGTCTCATACAATACAAAGATTTTAAATTTGTCAACGTATTTGTGATTTTTTGGACTTATGTCGTCACTAAAGAAAAAAGGTCTTAATTCTAGCAATTTTTCTAAAACCGTCCCTAAAGTGGAATCTTTTCCATAAGATGGAAGCCTAGAAAATGTTTCTATTAAAAAAGTACGCTGAGGCCCTTCATTAGAAAAGTTTATAAAGAAATGCATATAAGGTAATGCGGTCATTAATAAACTAATTGAATTTTCTGAGGTAAATAATTTAGAGATAAATTTTTGTATGAAGCTGGATTCTTGTGAAGCCAATACCTGTGTAAAATTAAAATCTATTGTTTTTTCTTTAACCTGTCCTATCAACCATTCCTGGGCTTGTTCTTCCAAATAATTATGGACATTTATTGAATCAGAAAGGTTAAGGGCTTGTGAAAATATTATTTTGGATATGTCCATTGATTTTAATTTGTTAAACAGCTCTAGCTGATTTATTGGATTCATCCTATTAATAAACTTCTTAATTTCCAATACAACAGGTTTAAATGACAAAGATTCCTGAAGTTTTAAAATGTCTATTAGATCAAAGGAGTATGCGAGAAACATTAGTTGTTCATCAATAGTAAAGCTTGGTAATAGCTTACTAATTTGGACCCAGATTTCATTAATTTCATCGTTATGTGGAGATGCAACCATTAATTTCATTGTTCCCTCCATGAAATCTATTTTACTAATTTTATTTTTGTGAGATAAGATTTCTTTTATTACTATACTGATATTTTCTGAGTATAATACTGTTTCAATAAGCTGTTTGACAAATAATTTTTGTGCTTCCTTATCTCTAATTGTAGCTAATGATTCAGCTATTTTTAAATAAATTTGCTTTTTTAATCCGATTTCATACCCCTTGTAACTTGTGAAATTTTTTACTTCACTAATAAACTTAAGCAACATTTCCTTATCCATTGTACCAATCAGATCTGTTAAGTTTAGGAGTAATGGCGGTAATCCTAGATGTGCATAATCATCGTTTTTTAGGTTAAATATGTTTCTGAGTAGTAAGCTTTTTATTTCGCTATCTATTTTTTCACTGCTGAATACCTCGACAACTTTCGGTAACAACTCTATTAATAATTCATAATTTTCTTTTGAAAAAGCGGTGAAATGCCATAATCCTAAACCCTTTGCATTAAATAACTCTTCGATAAATGTTTTTTGTACTTCCCGAGATGTTTTTGGTAGAAATCTCACATAATCTAGCACAACATCGAATACATCCTTTTGTAACTCTTTCTCAGAGTGCCAAAGTGCAAATATTTCTTTTATCAATGTTACCATAAAAGGAACATTCTCCTCTTTTTTACCAGGCGCCTTAAATAAGTATTGTATTTCTTCTTTGAGCCCTGCTAATATTAATGCCTTTATTATATCCTTATTAATATGTTTACTAGGATAAATTGCATCGTATGATAACCCCATAAAAAAATCGTTCTTTGTTAGCAAGAGCAGTTTTTTGAATTGATCATCAGTGACTAACTTTTTCTTAAGAGCTTTTCCCACTATTTCCTCTGTTGCTCTCATAGAGGAAGCCAGAATATCAAAATTTGGATCATGCTTTTTAGGTGAGGTAATAAAATAATTCTGCTCTTGAAGGTATTCTTCGAGAGATTTGTCTAAATCTGGTAAAAGCTTAAAAATTTGGGGTAATAATATTCGTGCAAGTTCAGCTCCGGTTTCTGTACTACTTAGGTCAAATACTTCTCGGATGAATACTTTTTGAACAAATGGATCCATCTGTGGTAAAAATTTGTTTATCTCGTGCGATAGGTTGCTTAATAACTCCGACTCTCCTTCAAGATTTTTTAGCTCAAATATTTTTTCAATTACCCTTGCTTGAGAATAAGCATTTAAAGAAGTTAAATATTCTTTAATATTGATTTTTTTAAAGAATTCTAAAACCTCCTCAGGCTCTACATATCTATTCCACATTATGGCATAATTTTGTTGATTTTCATCCTTTAAACTACTTAAATTCGTCATGAATTCAGTAGCTTTTTTAGCCCAAATTTTAGAGTTCGGAATTGACAAATTGTAAATAATTTCAGTCATTTGTGCAGTGTTGAATTTACTAGCAGTTGCACCTGTAAAAATCTGCTCAAATAGATATTCCCTTGCGTTGTCTGATAAGTTGTGTTTAAAACTACTTATCTCTTTTAGGGCTTTTAATAATTGTTCCTGATTTAACCCAAGTAATGCATCATAAAATTCACCGATAATCACACCGGTATTTTGTAAAAATTCCCCAAGTTTAGTAAACCTGATAATTAGCTCATCACTTAGCGCATGATTTTTTAGTATATCTATACAGGTACTGAGATCATCCCAATTATCTCCGTCTATTCTAGGGTGGCTCTCGGTTATGGAATCTTGTAATTTTTGTATATGGTTAATAAAAAGTGATTCTTTTGAAGAATGGTATTCTAGGTTGATTTTTTTACTCATAATTTCTCTTCTAGGATTAAGTTTAGTATTTATTAACATAAATTAACTTAATTTACAAGAATAAAATTTAATAAACTTTAACCATTTTATTTTTTATTGTAATTAAAAAGAGAATCAGATTAAGTAATATAAAAATGGAAAAAAGGCCTAAATATAAACTTCGCCATGCTTTCTGATTGACAAACTACCTGCCTGATAATATAGTTTTTATATAGGTATAAGAGATAACCTTGCACGTTAATTGTTTGCAATAAATAATAAACCGCTTTGCAAGTGACTCAACCTAAACTAAAAAATGCTACAATAAGAGGCTGTATCCCATTAAATAAATTATTTAAGCTTTCAATTCTAGATTTGCGTATTTGGGTTCATCTTGGCTGCACCGAACAGGAGAAATTTAATCCACAGCTCGTTAGTTTGAATATCGAATTATATTTTAAGTCCCTACCGGAAGGAGCGAGGAACGATAAGCTAGAAGGTACTGTTTGTTACGCTGCCGTTGTTCAAAAAGTAAAATCTTTTTGCCAGAATAAGAAATTCAATTTAATTGAGCATTTAACAACAGAAATTTATAAGGTTGTGGAGGAATCTTTAAACCAACATAGGTCCGTTGTTTCCTTTATTTGCGTTACCGGTCATAAAATGTCACCGCCTGTGCCTGATATTCACGGAGGTGTCACTTTTACTTACTGTGATGGATTAAGTTCTAAAAAGGAGTAAGTATGGTATATATCAGCCTGGGCTCTAATTTGGGGAATCGTATAAATAATTTAAGAGCAGCAGCTGCGTTTCTAATACAAAGCTATTTGCGTAATACCACTTGTTCTATAGTGCTAGAAACTGAAGCTATTTTACCGGAAAATGCGCCTATTGAGTGGAACAAACCGTTTTTAAATATGATAGTTTCGGGAGAAACAGAGTTATCTCCTCATGAACTGCTTGCAGCTTTAAAATCCGTTGAAACTGAAATGGGAAGGCCTGAGTTGTATGAGGTATGGTCACCTCGGATTATTGATTTAGATATTCTGCTGTGGGATGAATTAGTAATTAATTCTCCTGCTCTCAAAATTCCGCATCCTGAGTTAAATAATAGGCCTTTCTTGCAGCACCTTCTTGCTCTTATGGGAGTAAAGCTCTCGCAAAATCTCCAAACTACTAATTTATTTAAGAAAAGCTTTGTATTATCACCTCAATTAGTAGGGGTGGTAAATGTTACGCACGATTCTTTTTCAGATGGAGGTAATTTTAGCCAAACTGATAAAGCGATTCAGCAAGTGCTAAAACTAGCAGCTGATGGAGCTAGTATCATTGAAATCGGTGCGCAATCTACAAGACCGGGGGCAATTATAGCTGGACCCGATCAGGAGTATAATAAATTAAAACCCGTTCTTGATAATATTATACAATTTATGCACCGGACACTAACTATAAGTGTCGATACGTTTTGGCCTACAGTAATAAGTAAGCTTCTTAAAAATTATCCTGTTGCTTGGGTTAACGATGTAAAAGGTGAACTTGATGATGAGACATTAAAATTAATTGCCGCAAAAAATTGCAAACTATGCTTAATGCACTCTCTTACTATTCCACCAACTAAGGAAATAATTATTCCAATAGAAAAAAGGCCCACAGATGTTATTGTAGAGTGGGGAAAGGCTTATGTTGATCGGTTGCTTGCACTCGGGTTCTCTCTTGATCAAATTATTCTAGATCCTGGCATTGGTTTTGGTAAATCCATTTATCAAAATATTGAAATTCTGCAGAAGATAGACGAGCTTCAAAAACTGGGAGTAAAAATAATGATAGGTCATTCCAGAAAATCCTATCTTGGTGCTTTTTCTGGTCGAACTGCAGCCCAAAGAGATATAGAAACTATAGCTGTTTCTTGTTTTCTGGCAGAAAAAGTTGATTTTTTGCGAGTTCATAATGTAGAAGATCATATGCATTTTTTAACCGTTTATAAAAATTTTGCTCAAAGGATATAATGTTCAACACGAGAAAAGTCATAGGTATTATGGCAGCAACAAATGAAGGAATAATTGCCAAGGGAAATGCATTGCCGTGGAACTATCCGGAAGAGCTTGAGCATTTTAGGACCACTACTGATGGACATACTATCATTATGGGGCGTAAAACTTACGAAGCCCTCCCTGAAGGAATTTTTTCTAGTAGAAAAGCCATTATTTTCTCTAAAAATCCTAAGTTGTTCTCTGCGAAGCCAGGAATATTTGTTAAATCCTTGAAGGAATATTTTGATATTATTCATGGTCTAGATAAGGATGAGAAAATATTTATGATAGGGGGTGGGGAGATTGCTCATTTATTTCTAAAACATCAACTGATATCATCTTTTATCTTAACAAGAATTCACCGTTCATATTCAGGTGATACTTACCTTGATTTAAAACATTTTAAAGGTTGGAGGGAAACCGTTTTAAAGTCCAATTCAAACTATACTATTCTACAACTAACAAATATGTGAGGAAATCTTATGAAATTTTGTCTAACCCTTAATACTTTACTTGAAGAATTACATTTATTAAAACATCCTTTTTATCAATCATGGAATGAAGGTACCTTGACGCTTGACACATTGAAAATTTATGCAAAGGAATATTATCACCACGTTGCCGCTTTTCCACGTTACATTAGTCAAATCCATTCCTTATGTCCTGATATTTCAGATAGGCAGGTTTTACTGGAAAATTTGATTGATGAGGAAAAAGGAGAAAATAATCATCCTGAATTATGGTTACGTTTTGCCGAAGGCCTCGGAGTTTTAAGAAAAGAAGTTAAACAACCTCCTGAATTAAACACGACGAAAGGGCTTGTTGAGGGGTATTTTGAATTAGTTAGAACTGATTATGCTACAGGTCTTGGTGCTTTATATGCTTATGAAAGGCAAACACCAGAAGTTTCAAAATCTAAAATTGACGGCTTGAAAAAGCATTATTCTGTTTGTGATGAAAAAACGCTAGAGTTCTTTTCTGTTCACCAGAAAGCAGATGAATGGCATACCGAAGAGTTAATGGGGCTTATTGGCCGCTTAAGCGAAAGCGACCAGGAAAAAGTTGCTCACGGAGCGATGAAGGGAGCAAGATTATTATGGTCTTTTCTGGATGGGATTGCGGAATGTCATGCACATTAAAGCCATAAAAACTCATAAAATTGATATAAGTGATTCTCTGGCAGGGGTTTTAGATCGGTATGTAAAGACCGTACGCGATGAAGATATAATAATTATTACTTCGAAAATTATTAGTATCCTTCAAGGACGCCTAGTTTCAAAAGAAGCTATAACTAAGCGTTTACTTGTACAGCAAGAGGCTGATCTAATACTGGAAACAGAAAGAAATCCTTATGATCTATATTTAACTATTAAAGGGGGGGTGCTTATCCCTTCTGCCGGTATAGACGAGTCTAATGTTGATGGATATTATGTTTTATATCCTGAGGAGATTCAGGGAACAGCTGCTTGGATTTGGAAATATTTAAAAGAGAAACATGTTATCCGAAGGCTTGGTGTTGTAATTACTGATAGCCATACAACTATAATGAGGCAAGGTGTAACCGGCATTGCCCTTGGGTGGTGTGGATTTGAGCCGCTTTACTCTTATATAAATAAGCCTGATTTATGCGGGCAACCTCTCCGGGTTACGCAGGTTAATATTCTTGATTCTCTGGCCACTTCTGCAGTTTTTGTTATGGGAGAAGGTAATGAACAGACGCCTTTAGCTATTATTAAAGATGCCCCAAAAATTTCTTTCCTTAATAGAGTTCCAACTTTAGAAGAAGAACAGAGGGTAGTCATTCCTATGGAAGAAGATATTTATGCTCCGCTTTTGCGCAATGCTAATTGGGTAAGGAATGTGAAGCTAAAATAATTTCGTAATTAGTTATTTTGTACTTGCTATTTCTTGCTCATTTTGTATTTTACTATTTATACATTTAGCAACTAATACAGAAAAACAATAAAACCCTAAGCAAATTTTGCAGTTTTAGATTGTTTTTATGGGTTACTAAGGTGTATAATAAGCGGGTGTAGCTCAGGGGTAGAGCGCTACCTTGCCAAGGTCGAAGTCGAGGGTTCGAATCCCTTCACCCGCTCCACTGGCTCTTTATTTTTTGTTAAAACTTTAAGAGGTTTTTATCATGTCGAAGTATAATCTTCCTGCAGTTTTCGCTCTTATCATTTATCCAATCTTCATTATTACACTCGCTGTAAATTATGCACTTGATTATCAGGTAGGATGGTTCGAAGGGTTACTGTTTATAGGGGGATATTATATATGTAACATTACTGTCGGGATCGGTTTGCATAGGTTATGGTCGCATGATTCTTATAAAATAAATAAATACGTAGAATTTATTCTGATCCTCTTGTCAGCTGGCACATTACAGGGGCCGGCACTATCGTGGGCTTCTAATCATTTTAAACACCATACTTATACGGATACTGATCTTGATCCTCATTCTCCTCTTAAATATAAAAGCAAGATAAGAGGCTTCTGGTGGTCACATATGGGCTGGATGCTTGAAGGAGAAGGAAGTTATAAATCGATTGATAAAGTCACTATGGTAAAGCTGGGTAGAAATAAATTACTCAGATGGCAGCTAAAATATTATTGGATGATTGCAGTATTTATGAATACTGTTGTTCCTGCTCTTGTAGGGTTCGTCTTTGGTAATACTGTTTTAGTGGCATATGCAGGTTTCATATTTATTGGACTTGGACGTGCTGTGCAGCAACAGGTAACTTTTTTCGTTAACTCTCTTTGTCACTTTGCCGGAACACAAAAGTATGTTCAAGGTACTTCAGGTGATATATGGTGGCTTGCCCTGCTTTTACTAGGAGAAAATTGGCATAACTACCATCATGCTTTTCCTTCAGATTACAGAAATGGGGCTAAATGGTACCAGCTTGACGTACACAAATGGATAATATATCTGATGAGTGTATTTGGTCTGGCTTGGGATTTAAAAAGGACTGCAAAAGTTAGAGTTGAAGCAAAAGCTTCCCAAACTATGCAACAGTATATCAATTTACGAAAAGCACAACTTGAATCAATGAATGCTAAAATAACTGAGCTGGCCTTAAATATTCAAAATAGAGTTAGCGAAATAGAAAAAAGTAATTTAGGAAAGAAGTTTATTAGCTCTTTATCTAAAATACAGGATAATTTAACTAACATCACTCAGCAGCTAAATCAGCAATTGAAGAATTTTGAAAATCCTTCAGAGAATATTGTAAATATTATAAGTAAGGAAATAAGAAAAATAGAAGCTGCATGGCAAAGGCTTTGTAGTGAGCTTGAAATGAAAAAAAGCTAATTTATTAGTTACATTATAAAGAACTATTTTAAAGATTCTAGGGAATGAGGAGATGATTTTTAGTTATCTCCTTATTTTATTTTAAATAGGCTGGATTATGGCCAAAAGCGAATTCGTAAATTACATAATTGATCTCCTCTCGCCCTATGGTTACATAAGAGTAAGATCTATGTTCGGTGGACATTCTGTTTATAAAGATGGCGTAATTGTTGCAATAATCGTCGTAGATGATGAGTTGTACTTTAAAGTTAATGAGCAATCTGTTTACGATTATAGGTCTAAAGGATCGAAACCTTTTACTTACGAAGCTAGGAATAAATTAATTACCCTGTCATATTGGCAAGTACCGTTGGATATTATGGAGGATAAAGATCTACTTGGTAATTGGTTAGATGTGGCTTATCAAATCTCCTTTAATACCAAAAATAAGAAGAAGTAGCTTACAGTTATCAAGTTATTCTATACTTCTTCGCAACATAAAAACTCTATATATTAACATTCAAATTGTGTAAGAACTTATATAAGAGACGCGTCAAATCCAGAATATACTAAGGTTGTATTTAAAAAAACAAAGTGGGCTTTGTATAGAAGCAAAAACTTGTTATTAGCTATATTAGTTACTAGATTTAATAAAAGGACCAATGCTTTAGCACAAGCCCTTAGAAGCATTACAATACGCTTCGTTTTTCTTTTTTATAAAAGTTTATTGTAACTAAACCGTTTAGCGTTGTAGATGAAACTGAAGAAATTGTAGACTTTTATCAATAAAATGTTTAAATTATAGTAACTTTTATAAATCAATAATAAATGAATATGTCTTCTAATATCAGAAACGTAGCAATTATCGCCCACGTTGACCACGGCAAAACCACCCTTATAGATACCATGCTCAGGCAGAGCGGTATATTTCGGGATAATCAGGAAGTAGCGGAAAGAGCTATGGATTCAAATGATTTGGAGAGGGAAAGGGGAATAACAATTCTAGCTAAATGTACGTCTGTTAATTGGAATGGGACAAAAATTAATATTATAGATACACCTGGCCATGCAGATTTTGGTGGGGAAGTTGAGCGGATTTTGTCTATGGTAGATGGAGTAGTATTACTCGTGGATGCGGCAGAGGGGCCAATGCCGCAAACAAAATTTGTTCTTGGAAAAGCTTTAAAGATTGGACTCAAACCTATAGTGGTTATTAATAAAATTGATCGCAGCGATGCCAGGGAAACTGAAGTTTTGGACGAAATTTTTGAATTATTCATGTCGCTTGATGCAACTAATGAACAGCTTGATTTTCCTATTATTTATGCTTCAGGCAGGAACGGTTGGGCAGTTCGTGACCTGGGAGGGGCGCGTCAGGATGTATCTGATTTATTTAATACCATAATAGAACATGTTAGGTCGCCGGAATCAGAACCTAATGCTCCTTTTTCAATGATTGTTACAACCCGGGAATATGATTCTTATTTAGGACGGATTCTAACAGGGAGAATCAAGACCGGTACTGCAAAAATTAATGCTCCTATCAAGGTTATGAACATGGACGGTAAAGTAATCGAGAATGGTAGAATAACTAAAATGTTAAGTTTTAAAGGATTAGATAGAATACCTATTCAAACTGCATTTGCCGGGGATATTATAGCAATTGCCGGGCTTGAAAGCGCCAGTGTTGCAGATACAATTTGTGCTCCGGAAGTTGAACTTCCGTTAGAAGCCCAGCCTATAGACCCACCAACGCTTTCTATGATATTTTCAATTAATGATTCCCCTTTAGCCGGACGAGAAGGCGATAAGTTAACTTCTAGAGTTTTAAGGGCTCGGTTAATGAGGGAAGCAGAAGGAAATGTGGCTATTACTATTTCTGAAACTGCCCAGACTGATTCTTTTGAAGTAGCCGGTCGCGGTGAGTTGCAGATGGGTGTATTGATTGAAACTATGAGAAGAGAGGGGTTTGAACTTTCAATTAGTAGGCCAGCCGTACTTTATAAAACTGATGAAATTACGGGAGAAAGGTTAGAGCCTATGGAAGAGGTGCAAATTGATGTAGATTCTGAATATGTAGGTGCCGTAGTTGAATCAATGAATCTACGCAAAGGTCAAATGGTTGATATGCGCTCTACTGGTGCTGGTAAAACACGTTTGTTATTTATTGCTCCGTCACGAGGATTAATAGGTTATCATGGTCCATTTTTAACAGAAACCAGAGGAACAGGTATTATGAGCAGAATATACCATTCTTATGCTCCTTATTGTGGTAAAATTGAAGGGAGGAGAAATGGGGTTCTAATTTCAACTGAAGATGGAGAAGCAGTTGCTTATGGTTTATGGCAACTTGAAGATAGAGGGCAAATGTTTATTACTCCTGGAACACCAGTATATAAAGGTATGATAATTGGTGAGCATACCCGGGACAATGATCTAGAGGTTAATCCGCTTCGCTCAAAACAACTAACTAATATTAGAACAACTAGCAAAGATGAGGCTGTGCGTTTAACGCCGCCGCGTTTAATGACGCTTGAGCAGGCTATTGCTTATATTCAAGATGATGAACGAGTTGAAGTTACTCCAAAATCTGTAAGGCTGCGAAAAATGTATCTTGATTCTAATCAAAGGAAAAGAATGGCTAAAAAGTCTTAATTTTATAATTATTTATTGACATGTATAAAGTAAAGCTTGTACAAGGAGAAATTTTAATTTTTAAATTAAGGGATAGTAGGAGATTATGGCAAATTCAGGGTCAGAAGAAAATATTCCATACATAAAAGGAAGGATATATTTGCCGGAAGTAACAGTCAAAGCAGTGTTGCTAGGCATAATTCTAGCGGTAGTATTTACGATGTCCAGCCTGTATATAGGTTTAAAATTTGCTCGTACTGTCGCTGCCTCTATTCCTGCTGCATTATTGTCCTTAATGATATTTAAAGCATTTAAAAAAACTAACGTACTTGAAAATGTTATTGTGCAGACTATTGCCTCTGCAGGTGAGAGTGTTGCATCAATGGCAGCATTTTGTGTTACGGCAATTTTATTATCGGGGTATTGGCAAGAGTTTAAGTATTTAGATACAATGTTGATATTAGGCCTTGGTGGTATACTTGGGGTCTTTATGTCCATCCCTTTACGCAATATTATGATCGTTAAGGAGAAAATGCCATATCCGGAAGGGATTGCTGTAGCAGAAGTTCTTATTTCTGGTGAGAGTAAAGGACATGCAACAAAATTATTACTTCAAGGCTCTTTTATATCTGCATTAATTGCTTTAGCCCAAAGTGGATTTAAAATAGGTTCTGATTTTGTGATGTACGGATTTAGATCATTTGGTTCTGTTTTCGGGGTAAGTATTGCATTATCTCCTTTATCTCTAGGTGCTGGGTATATTATAGGAATAAGCAGTAGCGCGATAATGTTAATTGGTGCTGCAGTAGCTAATTTTGTAGTTTTACCATACTTAGGGCTAGATAGCGGTCGTGAAATCGCTACTGCAGAAATATTGCCGTTATTAATAACGCTGCAGCGGGAATATCTTAGATATGTAGCTGTAGGAGTAATGATGGTTGGGTCTTTGTGGTCATTATTAGCGATACTACCAACTATCAAAAAGGCTGTTATCCTCGGTATTGGTTCAACTCATATGGTATCATCACCGCGTCTTAGAATAGAGAAAGATATACCTGTTTTTTGGGTTGTGTCCGGTATATTCTTGGTATCAATCTTAATTAGTATATTCTTTTATTGTAAGTTATCCGATACTGGTTTTAGCATTAGTTATAAACTTATCATTTCAGGACTTTTCACTTTAGCGGTTATTGTAATTGGCTTTGTTATGTCTTCCGTTGCCTCTCAGCTGGTAGGTATTTTAGGAACTACTTCATTGCCAGCTTCGGGATTATGCTTAGCAACTATTATATTATTTGTTTCTATTATCTCACCTGTTTTAGCTACTGGGGGAAATAGCCCTATGATGGATACAACTATTATTGGTATGACTCTAATTTTTACTTCTGTTATTGGATCTGTGCTAATTTTGAGCGGAGATAATATGCAAGATTTAAAGACCGGATATTTAATTGGCTCCACTCCCTGGAAACAACAGCTAGTATTACTCATAGGTGTTATAGTATCAGTTGTGACTACGCCTTTTGTCCTCCAAACAATGTTTGAAGCTTATGGAATCGGTGATATGTTACCTCGTCCTGATATGGATCCGACAAAGACACTTTCTGCTCCTCAAGCTACGCTTATTTCATCTGTAACTAAAGGTCTACTTATAGGTCAGCTTCCTTGGCCTATGGTTAATTTTGGTATTTTTATAGGAGTAATAATAATTATTATTGATTTAATTCTCTCTAAGACCTTTGTAAGTTTAAGGTTGCCTATTATGACTTTTGCAGCCGGGTTTTACTTGCCTATGGGAATTTCAGTAGCGTTCTTTTTTGGCGGGCTACTTCGTTATTTAACTTCTAAAGATAAAAATTCTAAAGATACACAGGAAAATGGGGTAATGATAGCTTCGGGATTTATTGCAGGGGAAGCTATAATGGGAGCACTGCTTAGTATACCTTTTGCTTTATATAAAGATACAAATATTTTAGCAATTCCTACCGGTTTTAGTAGTTATATCCAAGATGCAATAGGTATTATTGTTTTTGTTATGTCTGCCTGGTTATTTTGGAAATTTGCTAAATCTAGTAAAAATATGGTATTATCTTAAGTAGAGTTATTTCTTTAATCTTTTTTATAAGTTGTTTTATATGTTTATTCAAACTGAGGACACTCCAAATCCAAACGCTTTAAAATTTCTACCCGGAATGGATATTAGTCCTCAAAGTCCGGTTTTTTTTAATAATTTTGATGAAGCCGCAGCCAAAAGCTCTCTTGCTGCTAAATTATATAATATTGGTAATATAGAAGCGGTTTTTTTTGGAGCAGACTTTATTACTGTCACCAAAAACCCTGAAATTGAATGGAAATTGTTAAAGCCAGAAATATTAATGGTTATTATGGATCATTTAGTTTCAGGGTTACCTGTTTTTAAAGATAATAATAATACATCTAATCCTATTAATACCGATGGTCTTTCAGAAATAGAAAAACAAATTATTGAAATTATAGATACTAGGGTTCGCCCCTCTGTAGCTATGGATGGTGGAGATATAATATATAAAGGTTTTAAAGAAGGCGTAGTTTACCTTCAATTACACGGTGCGTGTTCTGGATGCCCCAGCTCTACCGTTACTCTTAAGAACGGTATTGAATCAATGCTCCAGCATTATATTCCAGAAGTACAAGCTGTAGAAGCGTTAGAGGAATAAATTTCCTTTTACTTGAAAATATTTAAATAATTTAATTTTCCAATTTCAAGAGCATTGAAGAAATAATTTCTGCTGCTTTCCTAGAAGGAGGCCGTTTGTTATTAAGGCCAATAATTTTTAGAATTTCTTTAGTATTTACTGTTTGTAAATTTGCTTTATTCGGATCGGATATTAGGGCATTTAAAGCGTTTGCAATGTTGTCTGCTGTAAAATCTGATTGTATATATTCTGGTATTACCTCCTTATTGGAAATAATATTTATAATATTAACATACTTAATTTTTATACAGGTTTTTATAATTAGGTAAGTTAAATAGTTTAATTTATAACCAATTATCATCGGGGTTCCGGAAGCGGCAATTTCCATCGTATTAGTACCGGATTTAGCTAAAGCTAAATCACTTACTGTAAAGCTTTTAAGCCTTTCTGAGCTAAATATAAAATCAAATTTTGCACCGACCAAATATTTGTTAATAAGATTTACATGTAATTCATTAGGTTGGACAAATATCGCAGTTAATCTAGTTGTCGAAGATAAGAGATCTAATGCTTCTCTAATTATCGGCATATGCCTTGATATTTCAGTTTTTCTACTTCCAGGGGTAATCGCTATTATTTTTTGGTTATCGGGAATATTAAAATCCTGTCGTAAATCCTGAGTTTTATCATAAAAATCTTGTTCTAGGGCAGGGTAACCAATAAATTCAGAGCTTAATCCATATTTAGTAAAATAAGGGGGTTCAAAGGGTAGCAAGGTCAGGAGTTTATCGTAGACTTTGGAGTATTTTTTGGCTCTTCCTTCTTTATACGCCCACACAGATGGGGCAACCACATGTACTAATTTTATTTCCGGTGCAAGTTTTCTAACTTTAGCAGCTACCCTGAAAGTAAAACCGGGAGAATCAATTGTTATTAATATTTTAGTGCCGCTATTTATGATGTCATTTACAGTCTTATTAATTAGTTTATTGATACGGAAAATATGGGGTAATACTTCAAAAAAGCCCATTAAATTTATTTGTTCAAAATCGAAAAGTGAGTTGAGGCCAGCCAATTTCATTTGTTCCCCACCAATGCCGTAAAAAGAAGTATCGTTAATCCTATTAGAATTAATTTTTTTGATCGATTTAATGATTTGCGCCCCGATAAAATCGCCGGAATTTTCTCCGGCTATAAAATAAAATTTCATAGATTATCAGTTTTTATTTTTTTATAGCTACATAAACTGTAATTTAGATCAAGTATTTCAGATTCTATACCAAGGCAATGTAAAACACTATGGAATATATAATCATGCGAAATTATTTGCCCCCGGTGGCTACTTACTGCATTTACCAATTCAGGGTAGTTTTGTTTGAAACTATCTGAAAACCATACCATAAAAGGTATTTCTTTTTGTTCTGGGGCAAAGTCAGCACCATGACCTAATCGGCCATTTTCTCCCAGTGACTCCGCATGATCGGAAGCAAAAATTAAAAAGGCATTTTTATCTTTTAATAGATGGATTAAATTAGCCAAAAAAAAATCAGTGTACAAAATTGAGTTATCGTAACTATTGATTAATTCTTCTTTAGTACAACTTGCCTGGTCTACCTTAGCATTTTTTTTTTGTGTTGGTTTAAATTTAGCAAACTCCTCAGGATATCTTGAAGCATAATTCCAGTGGCTACCTGAGAGTTGAACGGTAATGAATTGCCTAGCCTTTTTTTCAAGAAGTTTTTCAATATATGGTAGCATCAAACCGTCATGTGAATTCATACTGTAAAGTAAGGATCCCCCGGGAATTATAGAAAATTTTACCTCATCATATAAAGTGGGGGTGCTTTCATAGTACCCGCCTATAGATTGGGTGCTTATCCAAGTTGTATCGTAGCCCAGGGCTGTTAAAACTGAAAGAAAGCCTGTTTCTGATTTTACTTTATCTATATTTTGCTCACTATACCGTGAGAATAGACATGCTATGGAAAGATGAGTAGTATTGTCACAAGAGCGACCCTGGAAAGAATATAAGTTATTTATTTTGTTTAAATAGGGAGTAGTATCTCTTTCATAGCCATTAATACCGAAATTCTTATATCGTGCGGATTCTCCTATTACGAGAACACCCGTTATATTTTCTTTATTATTGGTAATTTGAAAACTGAATTTTTGGCTAATGTCTTGACGGACATGATCTTTATTACCAAAAAAATAAACATAGCTATTGTGCAGATATTGAATTGGGAAATAACTTTTTAAAATTTTAAAGCTAGGAGAAATAATATTGTTAACTGCTAAAAATAAGCAAAATGCTGTTAACATTCTGGAAAAAAAACTTTTAGGTGTTTGCGGGTTAAAATGCTTTATTCCAAATGAGCAAATCGATAAACTGAATATTACCCATATAATAACCCTGTTACTAATTAACTCCGATATTTCAGAGACTCCGGTACCGTAAATAGCAGGCATCATTTTTTCTGTAGGTGCGACCCCAAGATAGAATAGGTAGTAACTGGCGACTGCACCGGTAAAAAAAAGAAAAATAGATCCTATGATGAATATTAGACGGTGGATTGCAAAACCAAAAAAGAAAATAAAAACCGTAATGTAAGTGTAAATAAATTGCTTTAATAATTCAAATATAGCACTAACAAATGATACCTGGTAATATTCATATTTATGTAATACCACACTTGTATTAAACATTAAACAGTATATAAGTGCAAAGATAAGGGCGGTGCTAATTAGAGGTAAGTCTAGTTGTTTTTGAATGAACTTAATCATATTAATCTTTCTAAGCTATTTTTTATAAGGTTTACTACCATGATCATAACCTCTCTGCAAGAGTTTTATAGTTTTTTTGAAGTGTCCAAACCTTTACTGGGAATTGATTATGGTAATAAAAAAATTGGCCTTGCTATTTCTAGTCCGGATCATAAAATAGCTATGCCTCATTCAATAATAGCAGCAAGCGAAGATAGGGAAAAGCGTAATCATATTATTGATTTTATTGTAAAAAACAACATATGTGCAATAGTTGTTGGCTTACCGGTAAATATGGATGGTACCAGTAGCAGTCAGGCAAAAATAGTGACTAGTTTTGTTAATAAATTAGTTAAGGAAACTAATTTACCGATATATTTACAGGATGAGCGTTTAACTTCTAGGGCTGCAGATAATATGTTAAAAAACATGGGATTTAATAGAAGACAAAGAAATCAAAGAGATGATATGGCTGCTGCGAGCCTAATTTTAGAAACAGTGCTGGAATCAGTCAAAAAAATTGTGATTTAGTTGGAAGAGGAGAATATTTAGCATATGTTGGGAAAAGCTTTAGAGTAGGAAAGGTAAGCAGGCACAGGTTGTAGCTGGGTAAGGTGTAGTGATTAAGTAATGAATACTAAAATATACACTTTTTATATCTATTATTATCTATTTCTTTTCTTGACAGTAGCGAGATAACTATGTATCTTTTTCCGAAGAATTAAGTTATATTTTATCAAATAAGAATAGGGATTAAACATGTCTCGTAGGTGCGAATTAACAGGTGTTGGGGTGCAATTCGGTAATAATGTATCTCACTCGCAAAGAAAAACTAGAAGGCGTTTTGAGCCTAACATTAAAATTGTTAAGTGCCGCAGTGAATTAACGGGTCAAGAATATAAGCTGAAAGTAGTTGCACGGTGTTTACGTAGCATTGAAAAAGCGGGGGGATTTGATTCGTATATACTAAACGCAAAGGTTTGTAAGATGTCTGATAATGCCAAATCTATTAGAAAAGAAATTAAAAAAATAAAAGATAAGGTAGAAGTATGAGAAAAGACATTCATCCAAAATATCAGCCTTTAAAAGTCAAAATCGGTAAAGATGAGTTTTTGACTTCTTCTACTCTAACAAGCGGTGAAATTCTGATGGACGTAGACTTCCGTAAACACCCAGCTTGGAATAAGTCAACTCTTAACGTGGTAAATCAGTCCAATAAAAATGTCAGCGACTTTAACAAGAAATTCGCAGGCTTATCTTTTGGTGTAAAAAAGAATTAATTATCATTATGTCCTTAAGCTTTGGCTTTTTTCCAAAGCTTAAGGGTTCTTGTGAGGTAAGACCTCTGTCTTCAGCAAAAGGCCAATTATTATAAGTTTTTACTTATTCACCTTACTAAGCGCTTATATTTCAGAATGGAATCTGTTAGCTCTTTTTTCTACTGTTTAAAAGTGCAAGTCGGTTGGTATTATAGCTTAATTGATTTTATAGATAGAGAAATCTATAGGAAACTTTATATATAGAGAATCAAAGAAACCATCTTTGTTTTTCTTTACTTTAATTATTCATCTCAAGTTTTAATTTAAAGTTATAGGTACCTTTATTTTATTGTAAATTGAGTTATTTTTATGATGATCTATTTACGAAACTATTGATGAAAGTTAAAGTCCGTACTATGATCCAAAATTGTTCATAAGATATAACACTATTTAATGATAGGAAGCAGGAGATGTTAAAAAAAAGTAGCCTTTACTATGTATCCAGTTACTGATCTGGAAAGAGCAAGAAATTTTTACGAACAAATATTAAATTTAAAAGCTACTGCAATTTATCCTCAGAAAGCAGGTGGATCATGGGTTGAATATGACTTACCACAAGGGGGCTGTTTTGCAATAACAGATATGATAGAAAATATTACCCCATCTTCTTCATCAGGGGGTTCAATTGCTTTTGAAGTAGATGATCTTGCTAGACTAGTTAGCGAACTCAAAGAAAAAAATGTAGAGTTTAAATTAGATAATATAGTAACCCCTGTATGCAAAATGGCAGTTATCTTAGTTTCAGAAGGGAATGCCTTAACACTACACCAATTAACCAAGAGCTGATAAAATTTAACCCACTTACTATTTACGATTTTTGTTTTTTATTGAATAAGTAATCGTATATGAATATAGCAGCCCCTATAGTAATAAAGCTGTCAGCGAGGTTGAACGCAGGAAAACCAAATTCCTGATAATTGAAATAAATAAAGTCAAAGACAGCTCCCCGAATTATTCGGTCAATTAAGTTCCCAAGGGCACCGCCAATAATAAAAATTAATCCATAAAGAGCTAATTTTGATTCCGATTTAAGTAGTAAGCTGATTAAGTATATTACAATAAAGCTATTTGAGATAAGCAACGCATAGTTACTATATTGGTAATATTGTTTAAAAAGCCCGAAACTGATACCATAATTCCAGGCGTAGACTAGATCTAGAAACGGTAGTATTTCAAGAATAAATCGTGGTTGTGTTTTTAAGTAAGAAATCAGGTAAGTTTTGCTTAGCTGGTCAAGCGCAATTAATACTAACACACTCAATGAATAGTTTATAATTTTTTTCATTTTTAGTGTTATATTTTAGCAGCTAAAATAATCTAACTTCTTTAACATCATTAGCTGCGAGTTCAGTGCCGCCCTCAAGTTTTGATTCCAGACGTGATATCTGGCTTTTAAACTTATTAAATTTAGCAAGTTCCATGCCGGTTAACTGTATGCTAGGAGTAGATTTGAAATTAGCTGGATTGATTTGCTTACCGTTTTCTCTTACTTCATAATGCAGGTGAGCACCGGTAACATTACCACTAGTTCCAACAAAAGCAATCGTATCACCTTGCTTAACGCTTGATCCTTTTTTTAATCCACTTGCAAATCTTGAAGCATGAGCGTATGCAGTAGAAAGGTTATTATTGTGCTTAAGCACTATTATCCGACCATATCCGGAGATCCACCCTATAAACTCTACTATGCCATTACCTGCAGCGTATATTGGAGTACCTACTGGAGCTGCGAAATCTACGCCCTTATGCATAGCTCCATAACCATGTACGGGATGAGAATGTCTATAACCGAATTTTGATGATATTCGCACTACTTTTATTGGAGTTTTAAGCAACGTACCTTTTGTGCTTTGCCCTTTTTCCGAAAAAAACTCATAATTCTCTTTTTGACCGGTTGGAGAATATTTATAGATTTTATATTCATTACCTTGAGTTTGAATGGAAGCATATATAATGTCTCCATGATGAGATAATTTACTATCTGGAGTCACGAATTTTTCAGTAATTACTGTTATTTTATCTCCTCGTTGGATTTGCCTTTGGAAATCAATTTGATGGCTATAGGTATTTATAAGGCTGATTATACTATTACTAGATAGACCTGCTTGTTTTAAAGAAGAAATGACATTTGAATCTACCGTTGTTTCATATTTTGTAACTAATTTTGTTAATGGTACTGAATTAACCTCGGTAGAAAAATCATCCCCAGTTCTGATAATATTAATCGATTTTATATTATCTATTTCAAATGAAATTAAACTTAGACTTTTTTCTTCTTTCGCTAATTCTTCTTCTCCGTTCTCAACAAGGTTTAAAGTATATTCAAATGTGATTTTTTTACCTACCTTTAACAGGGTTAAATTATTAGACGCTGCTATTTTAGTGATTTTCTTTATGTCTTCGTTACTTATATTTTCCCGTTTTAATATGGCATTTAGGGTATCACTTTTTGCTATGGTAATGGTACTTACCGTGTTTTCTGAAACTTCTTCTTCGATTTCTGTGGTAGTAGCTCTTGGGGTTAGTAAAGAAAATGACATATTATATACATATATGTTGGCCCCTACTAAAAACAAAGCCACCAGGAATAATGAAACAAAAATAGAAAACTTCCTGATAGAATAATCGAAACATGCATAAAGCGATTGGATCAGGATATTTTTAAGAGTATTAACCATAATATAATAAACTTTACTTAAGTAAGTTAAAATAGCTCTTAGACAGAGCCAATTTATAAAAGTATCTTGACCAATCTAAAGTACTTTTTTTTTAATTACAAATAGAAATTTTATATTTTTTATAGTTTTATTTACAGAAGTTAGTGTTGTAGCCTTTTTAGTAAGGTGTAGATTATAGAATTGAACTCAAAATATCAGTGTAATTGCTTAAATTTTTAATTAACTTTAGTAGAAGGGAAAATAAGTTTTTTAGTAAGAAATAAAAAAATATAAAATTTATTGTTGACAGTCGTAAGGTTGTTTCGTATAAATAGCCCTACACGATGCATAAATAAATAAAAATTATGCTCTTGAAGCTGTTTTTAAAGTAAATATAAACCAAGTAATTTGTTAAAGGTAGTGACAGTAGTAAAACGCTATCGTTAAGATAGCAAAACCTGTTGATTTTTTTTGAACAAAAAAGTAGACAGAATCAAACTTGAGAGTTTGATCCTGGCTCAGAACGAACGCTGGCGGTATGCTTAACACATGCAAGTCGAACGAACAAAATTGGGGCTTGCTCCAATTTTAGTGAGTGGCAAACGGGTGAGTAACACGTGGGAATCTACCTATCAGTACGGAATAACATTTGGAAACAGATGCTAATACCGTATATTCTCCAAGGAGGAAAGATTTATCGCTGATAGATGAGCCCGCGCAAGATTAGGTAGTTGGTAGGGTAATGGCCTACCAAGCCGACAATCTTTAGCTGGTCTGAGAGGATGATCAGCCACACTGGGACTGAGACACGGCCCAGACTCCTACGGGAGGCAGCAGTGGGGAATATTGGACAATGGGCGAAAGCCTGATCCAGCAATACCGCGTGAATGATGAAGGCCTTAGGGTTGTAAAGTTCTTTTAGTTGGAAAGATAATGACGGTACCAACAGAAAAAGCCCCGGCTAACTCCGTGCCAGCAGCCGCGGTAAGACGGAGGGGGCTAGCGTTGTTCGGAATTACTGGGCGTAAAGGGCGCGTAGGCGGATTAGTAAGTTGGGAGTGAAAGCCCGGGGCTTAACCTCGGAACTGCTTTCAAAACTGCTAGTCTTGAGTGAAGTAGGGGATGATGGAATTCCTAGTGTAGAGGTGAAATTCTTAGATATTAGGAGGAACACCGGTGGCGAAGGCGGTCATCTGGACTTCAACTGACGCTGAGGCGCGAAAGCGTGGGGAGCAAACAGGATTAGATACCCTGGTAGTCCACGCCGTAAACGATGAGTGCTAGATATCGGGAGTTTTTCTTTCGGTTTCGTAGTTAACACGTTAAGCACTCCGCCTGGGGAGTACGATCGCAAGATTAAAACTCAAAGGAATTGACGGGGGCTCGCACAAGTGGTGGAGCATGCGGTTTAATTCGATGCTACGCGAAAAACCTTACCAACCCTTGACATGGTGATCGTAGGTTACAGAAATGTAACCGTCAGTTCGGCTGGATCACACACAGGTGTTGCATGGCTGTCGTCAGCTCGTGTCGTGAGATGTTGGGTTAAGTCCCGCAACGAGCGCAACCCTCATCCTTATTTGCCAGCGGTTAGGCCGGGAACTATAAGGAAACTGCCGGTGATAAGCCGGAGGAAGGTGAGGATGATGTCAAGTCATCATGGCCCTTACGGGTTGGGCTACACGCGTGCTACAATGGTACTTACAGAGGGAAGCAAGACGGCGACGTGGAGCAAATCCCTAAAAAGTATCTCAGTTCGGATTGTTCTCTGCAACTCGAGAGCATGAAGTCGAAATCACTAGTAATCGCGGATCAGCATGCCGCGGTGAATACGTTCTCGGGCCTTGTACACACTGCCCGTCACGCCATGGGAGTTGGTTTTACCCGAAGCTGGTGAGCTAACGTAAGAGGCAGCCAACCACGGTAAAATTAGCGACTGGGGTGAAGTCGTAACAAGGTAGCCGTAGGGGAACCTGCGGCTGGATTACCTCCTTAAAGACATAAATAATTATCATTACTGTAATAACTTTTATAGTTGTTATTTTAATATAGATAATTTAGTCAGACATAGGCTGTCACTACCTTTAAGAATTTACTTGTTTATATTTACTTTAAAACTAGATATCTCTTAAAATCAAATAAATTTAAACTATCTTTTTTTAGACAAACTTAGCCTTGGTTTAATTATAATGTATAAAGACAGTATACATGTTCTAACACGTGCTGTCGTAATTGATCAGGATAATATTTTGTTATGTAAAACTTTAGATTTACCGATTAATTTTTATTTTCTGCCTGGCGGTCACGTTGAACATACCGAATCTGCCGCTAGTGCTTTGATCCGGGAGCTTTCTGAAGAAACAGGAGTGAGGAATGTTCAGATTAAAAGATTCTTAGGTATTCTAGAGCATAGTTTTGCGCCGGGGTTTAGCAGTATTTGTCATAACCATGAGTATAATCTGATTTTTGAAGTTGCATCGGAAAAGTTAAAAATCAATAATGAAATTACCCAAATAGAGGACCATATCCAAATCCTTTGGATGCCAGTTAAGGATATAATTGATATTGACTTTAGGCCAGAACCGCTTAAAAATCTTATAGTAAAATGGCTTGAACGTGATTACAATTACTCATTCCATAGCAAAATGGAATAGGAGTTTTCTATAAAAGCGCAGCCACAAAAACTTTCTAATTAAAATTCGAGGCTCATGAAAACGGCTCTTCCTGAAAATTCTTTAGTAATCAAAGAAAGGCTGGATGCTATTGTTCAGGAAATTCTGGCGGTAGCAAAAGATCAGGTAGCGATGATTATTCTTTTTGGTTCTTATGCGAAAGGGACTTGGGTGCGGGACTGGTATGTTGAAGGGCATATAATCTATAGCTATGAAAGCGATCTGGATATTTTGGTAGTAACTAAAAGCCCGAAATATCGTGGCCCTAAAGGCGCTTCTTTTGAATCGGATTTAACCAAACGTCTTGAACGCAAAGGCTTAAGAGGGAAGACATTCGGAGCACCTTGGGTAACTTTTGTTGTTGAGCCGATAAAATATCTTAATCAGCAGCTAGAGAAGAGCCAATATTTTTTCTCTGATCTTAAAAAAGAGGGAATATTGCTTTATGATAGCGGTGAATTTACCTTAGCTGAACCTAAAGATTTAAACCAGGAGGAGAGAAAGCAAATAGCTAAAGACGATTTTAACCAATGGTTTTATAGGGGAACAGAGTTTTTTATAGAGTGTAAATATCCATTAGAAAGAGGTAATTATCCTTTATCAGCTTTTCTGCTTCATCAGGCGACTGAAAGCTTCTACTCTGCCATTCTGCTGGTATTTACCGGATATAAGCCAAGGTTACATGATATTGAAAAACTAGGTAGTCTAGCTAGTAATTATAGTGATGAACTGCTCAAAATATTCCCACGGGATACTAAAGAGCAGGAGGAGATATTCGTTCTGCTTAAATCAGCTTACACCGAAGCCCGTTACAATAAAAATTATAAAATCACTAAGGAACAGCTACTTTACTTAACAAAAAGGATTGAGAAATTAAAATCAGTAACAGAGGAGATCTGCACGAGGCGAATAAATGAAATTAAATAAGCCTGCTGTAGCTGCAGAAATGTAGTCCTAGGTTTGCTTTTTTCTACAATTAATGTAATTATATATAAAAAAGTCGATAAAAATTATTGCTGATGAAATACTTGGATAAAATTGCTGAATTTATTGTAACTGTCTGTTATGTAGGAAAAATAAAAATTGCTCCAGGAACTTTTGGCTCGCTTGTTGCTTTTCCTATATGCTATATAATAATGGATTTTAGCTTAAAGAACCAAGTCGTTTTTTATATATCAGGGTATAACCCGCATGAGCAGCAATTTTTAAGCGTTTTTTTTATAGAGATGCTGGTTGCTACTATTCTACTTTTTATCGGTATTTATTTTACAAAAATATATATTAAAAATACAGAAGAACAGGATCCAAAGGAAGTTGTTATTGATGAGGTAGTCGGGCAAATGCTTGCAATAATATTAACTTCTTTTTCCGTGATCTTTGTGTATAGTTCTGCCTTACCACAAAAAATTGATGCAACTTATATTGATTTTATTTTCCTATTTTTGATGCCGTTTATGTTATTCAGAGGATTTGATATTCTTAAGCCCTGGCCGATAAATTGGCTTGACTCTAACATTAAGGGAGCACTCGGGGTAATGATTGATGATGTAGCCGCAGCCTTATTTGCTGTTGTGTGCCAGTATGTAATAGTGTTCTTTATCCTGAATTTTTTTCCACCGGCTGTATAATATTTTTATACGAAATATCTTTAAATCCTTTAAAAATAAGCTTTTCTATTTGTTAGAAAAGCAACAATAGAATGTTGTAAATCTATATAATTCTACTTATAGTTTAACTAACAATGGAAAATAATTATACCATGAAAAAAGCACCCTATAAAGCAGAAGAACATAAAGTCAAAGAATTTCTTGGATCCTCTTCGAAGGATTACCAAGGACTAATTCATAAAACTAGCGGCGATTTACGTCTAGTGAAAGCACCAGCTATAGATATCATAAAGCTTGCAAAAGCCATTAAAGATAATAATGAAAAGATTAGAGTGCTAGATTTGTCTTTTAATGAAATAGGAGACAAAGGAATACTAGAGGTGGCTTGTGCCTTAAAAGGAAACAAAACTATTCACTCTTTAAGCCTTGCCGCTACTAAAATAGGTAGTTCAGGTGATGGTGGGCTTGAGGTTATCGGCTCTTTATCAGATACACTTAAAAATTCTCCTCTTGAAAGCTTAGATTTATCTTTCAATACATTAAGTAAAATAAGCTTAGAATCTTTACATGATTGTTTGGCAGGAAAAAAAAACTGTAACGTATCTGAATTTATCAGCTATTAAGATGGATTATCAAGGGTTATACAATATAGCGGATTTAGTGCGTAATTTGCCCAATATTAAAAAGTTAGGTTTATCTACCAATAATATTATCGATACTGCAACCACCGGTGTAAATGCACTAATAGTAGATAATAAAAACCTTACTAGTTTGGATTTATCTTATAATTTTATAAAGGGGGATGGTATAAAACATATGTTGCAGTTACATTTGTATCATTTTCTAAAAACACAAGGACAAGCTGATATTCCTCTTCGTAATTTAAAATTGTCTTTTATTAGCGAATCGCTGAACAAACATTCTGTTACTATTGAAATGCTCAAGTGCTACAAACATTACCTTAAAACTTTTAACTCTGATAAAACTCTTGAAAATTACATTCAAGAACTTTTAAGTAATTCAAGTGTTGAAATAATACAGATAAAAGATATTATTAATATAATATTGTCCTACACGGAAGTAACTACAATTAATTTCGTCCATTATCTACAATCAAAGAACTTTCCAGGTTTTGGCGAGGGAGATACAGTTTTAGAATTTGGCCTTCCATCTACGAGTACTGTTGAACTGGTAGGGGACGCTTCGGAAGTAGATATTTAGGAGTTTATTTTTCTTTTGTTTAAATCTATTGAACGGTAAGAAACACTAATAAAAACAGATCCTACTTTAGAAAGGTCTGAATGTTTCATTAAATACACATACAATTTTTTTTCCAGCCCTAAGAGTAAGTTTTGGAAATACCTGTTCTATGATAATAAAATTACTATTCTTAGGATCTAATTTAAAATTAACCATGGATTCTCTTAAATCTTCATCTACCGCAAAAATGGCAGGGATTTCCATATTCTTGTCCCTGAATTGCATGTAAGTGAATTGTCCATCATCAAAAATTTTAATCGGAGCAATTTCTTCGTTACCGCTAATAGAATAATAAAAGTTAAATTTTTCCGGGTGGCTAAGGTCGGGTTCAGCAATGCCAGTAGCAGCACTACTTGTGAAAGTCCTAACATGGTCTTCTTCTTCCTCATCCGGATATAAAAATTTAACATTAAACACCATGTCCGGATCCCTTATATCTGTTGTTTCTTGAGCATATAATTCAAAAAAATAAGTTCTTTTATTGGTAATAAGGGTCATATTGGTTGTGGCATCAGGCTCCATAGGTTTTATGAAAATCCTCGAACCAGCAGGTACTATTTGCCAAGAAGTTGTATCACCCATCGAAATACTTACGACTTCTTCACCGTTGCCGAGTTCTATACTTGCTTGATATCCATAATAACCGGTGAATTTAAATACGTCGTTGGGGTTATATACCATTACCCTAATTCTAGGATCGATAGGGGTCGGTCTTGATTCTCTTATCGCAAAAGCATGGAGGCTAAAAAATAATAAAGTGATAAAGGCTAAGATATTTTTCATACTATTTCTGTTTTTTATCTTCTAGCAGTTGCACTTGATAATCAGTCACTGCAAAGTTAAATCTTGATTCAGGCGGTAAATTAGTATCTATTTGATCAATTTCGTAGTCAACCACTGCCCGCCAAATCATATCTTCAACAATGTCGCCGGTGATATTTCGAGCAATTGAGTGAAATTTGATTTCGGTTTTTGTATCGCTAAGGGAGGTTGAGGATATTATAGATACAGTCCTTTTTATATCTTTTTGATATAATAATACTGGAGATGAGGCATTATTTATATTCATGTAATTATAGAACCTTCTAAAAACGATTCTTGTGGAATTGTTTTTGATGTAAATAAATTGCTTTTTGAGATCATTATAATCGTATGTTTCTCTCTGAGTTACGTACTTTCTAAGCATTATATCGGCAATTGATGCAAGTGGGTTGTTCTCTACCTGATCTGCATTAATAATTTGAGCAGATTTGTTTTCTCCTGATTCTGTCAGAATAGAATATCTAACAGGTGTAATAATTGGAAATAAGTTATAAATATTTATTATAATACTTGTAAACAAGACCAATATTGTAACAGTTAATATAAAGAGAAAAGACCTATGAGAAAACGGGTGGAGATATTTGTATTTATACCAATTTTGTGTATCAATAAAATACTCCCCTGACTCGACATAAGTTTTTAACGATTTATACAAAGGTTCCATAAGGTTTTTATATCTTACTATCTCACATTAAGACTGCATATCCTGTTGCTTAAGAAAACTTCCTAAATACGTTATCATTCTATAAACTTTTAGATCGAAATCGTATATATTTATGCAACTAAGTTTTTTATTTAATGAAATAACTTATTATTGTTGCAGCTACAGCATATAAGACACGTATCAATTAATATGTTTATCTAATTGGGTATTATTAAATACGTATAAAACCTTTAAAATTAACCAGGGGGTAGTTACTACTTGTGTAAATCTGCAACAAAATTTATATTAACTTATTCGAGTAGCAGAGGATATAAATTATAATCTAGAAATTAACTTGTGTTGTAAGCAATTTACGAGTTATGATTTTTACAGATAAAAATTTAGCTTACTTTTATAGTATTTTATAATGAAATTTACTATCTTGTGACTATGAAAAAATTCTTTAGAGCTTTTTTGCTGATATTCCTTTTTTACGGTTTGTATTCATGCACGCCTTCTGCTCCTTATGAGGTCACAAGCCCTTGTGTAGCTGGTGATTCAGATAACCCATATTCAATAAGTCCTTGTGTAAAAGTTCCAGTAAATATAGGTCAGGTAGTTACTTAAGAGTATAGCTTTGTAATTGATGAAATAACTTAAAACATCCATATAAAACAAATTACATAAGCAGTAAAAATGTTATTTGTAATAAGTTAATACTCTAGAGATTAGGCCTGATTTTTCTTAAAGAAGGAATCCTATAGTTTACTTATATCTTCTTCTGTAATATTATCGTCAAAAGCGTTATCTTCGAAGTTTAGGTTGTCTTCAGCTCCAAACATTAGAGAGTCTTCATCTGAAATATCTATTTCATCAGAGATAGTTTCCTGGCTTTCTGCATGCAAGTTTTCGTCTTCTACGAAGTCTACTTTGTTGCGAGTCTGGAGGCTACTGATTAATTCTTCTCGTAATTGTTCTATATCAAGGTTTTTTGCAGCAATTTCCCGCAAGGCTACTACGGCATTTTTATCATTATCTCTTTCTATGGTAATAGGAGAACCACAATTTATTGACTTTGCTCTTTGAGCTGCAAGCGATACCAGCTCAAACCTATTAGTAATTTGCTCAACACAATCCTCAACTGTTACTCTAGCCATAGCCTTACAATATTTTCAAATTAAATAATGTTTATCTTAATATATTTTGTTTATTTCTACAAGGAAAATAACTACTCAAATTGCTACTGCTTTGTTAAGTGTTTTTATTCTTAGAACTTCAATTAAATTTCTTAGATGATTTTTAATTGATATCGATGTATATTGCAGCCAATGTCTTATACACTCTGAAAGCAATATTTATATGAACAAATTATCATTTCAGCGAATCATATTAGAATTACAAAATTTTTGGCAAGATTATGGTTGTGCTATTTTGCAGCCTTATGATGTAGAGATGGGGGCGGGTACATTTCACCCAGCGACAGTTTTGCGTTGCCTTGGGCCTAATCCATGGAATGTAGCTTATGTTCAGCCTTCACGTCGCCCGACAGATAGTAGATATGCAGAGCACCCAAATAGGATGCAGCATTATTACCAGTTCCAAGTTATTTTGAAACCATCTCCGGATGATATCCAGGATCTTTATCTAGAGAGTCTAAAGAGATTAGGTATTGATAGCAAAATTAATGATATAAGATTTGTAGAAGATGATTGGGAGTCGCCTACCCTTGGAGCATCAGGTCTTGGGTGGGAGGTATGGTGTAATGGGATGGAAGTTTCGCAATTTACCTATATGCAGCAAATAGGGGGAATAGACTGCCGCCCGGTGGCCGGAGAAATTACCTATGGGTTAGAAAGACTCGCTCTTTATATCCAGGGCGTTGATGCGGTAAAAGATCTGGATTGGAACGGTCAAAAAGGTGATAAAGCCCTAACTTACGGCCAGGTCGATTTTGAAGCTGAAAAGCAGTTTTCAAAGTTTAATCTCGAACTGGCCGATGTAGAAATGTTAACCAGGCATTTTGTTGATTCAGAAAATCAATGTAAGCAACTAGTAGCAGCAAATTTGCCTATACCGGCTTACGATTATTGCGTTAAAGCAAGCCACTTATTTAATTTATTAAATGCTAGAGGGGTAATTAGTGTAACAGAGCGCGCTGCTTATATTGCAAGGGTAAGAAACCTAGCAAAAATAACCTGTGAGAAATGGCTTGAAATTCAAGGGTACTAAATTTATGAGCGAATTATTAATAGAATTATTTTCTGAAGAAATTCCAGCAGTAATGCAAGGAAGAGCAGAAAAATCTTATTTGGATATTTTTGCAAGATATTTTCAAGAGAAAGAAATAAACTTTGCTGGTCTTAAAGTTTTTATTGGACCAAGAAGAATTACTATTTACGTAGCAGAAATTGATAAAGAGACGAAAGATAAATTTGTTTCTGTAAAAGGTCCTCGTATTGATAGTTCTGATGCAGCTATTAATGGTTTTTGTAGAGCAAATAATATTAATAGATCTGAACTTATAACGAAGGATGTAAAAGGCCAAATTTGTTATTTTTATGAAAAGGACGTTGCCGGCAAGCCAGTTAAAGCTATTTTAGAAGATAGTTTGCAAGAACCTATTATGGAATATGTTTGGCCAAAATCAATGCATTGGTCAAATTACAAAATAAAATGGATTAGGCCACTAAAAAATATTTTATGTGTGTTTGATGGGGAAGTAATACCTTTTAAATTAGGTCATTTAATTGCGAATAACATTACTTTTGGCCATAGGTTCATGAATCCCAAGCAAATAACGGTCGAGAATTTTGCCGGATACAAAAAAGATTTAGAAGAAAATTTTGTTATTTTAGACCGAGAAGAGAGAAAAGCTAGGATCAGCAATGGTATTAAAGAAAAAATAGAGATTTTAAACAAAGAATATGAAACTAATTATTTAATAAAAGAGGATGCGGTTCTCCTTGAAGAAGTGGCTGGCCTTGCAGAATATCCAGTTGTATTATGTGGAGAAATAGAAGACCGTTTCTTAGAATTACCAAGTGAAATTTTGGTAAGTTCAATGAGAGCTCATCAGAAATATTTTAATGTTTTTGGGAAAACTATTTTAGCTGATAATAATCAGTCATTCGTTTCTGGTAGCGATCAAGAGAAAATTTCTAAGTTTTTCTTGTTTGTTAGTAATATAAAATCCTCTAATGATGATAAAAATAACGAAAATTTGGTGATAAAAGGTAATCAAAAGGTGTTATCGGCAAGGCTTGCTGATGCATTATACTTTTATCAACAGGACTTTAAAAAACCATTTGATAGTATTGCAGAGGGCTTAAGCCGAGTTATTTTTCATGCCAAGCTTGGTTCATTAAAAGCAAAAGTAGAGCGTCTAACAAAGCTGATAATGGAGGATATGGATCATAGTATGGTGTTATCCCATGAAAAAAGAGCTGCTTATGAAGCGGCTTTAATTTGTAAAAACGATATTATTTCTGAAGTAGTAGGAGAGTTTCCAAATCTGCAGGGTATAATAGGGTGTTACTATGCTTTAAAAAGTGGGAAAAGCCAAGAAATAGCAGCAGCAATTAGAGACCATTATAAGCCGCAAGGACCTTCAGATAAGGTACCAGAAGGTGCTGCAGCAATAGTTGCCGTAGCTGATAAAATCGACAGTTTATGCGGGCTTATGCTTGCTGGTGAGAGAGCAACAGGTTCGGGTGATCCTTTTGGGTTGCGTCGGCTAGCCCTTGGAATTATCAGAATTTTGTCTTTGGAGAATGAAAAGGATGGTAGAATAGAAGGGGGCATCCATTCACTAGGTATTTTAAACCTTGTTAATTCTAGCTGCCACAGATACCAGGACGTGGTTAATTATAAAAAAGAGGATGAAAACCAGATAATAAATTTTGTTGAGGAACGTTATAAACATTATTTAAAGGAGCAAGGGTATACAATTAATCAAATAAATGCGGTAATTGATTTTAGAAAAAATGATAATTTATTATGCCTAAGGCGTAACTTATTGTCATTAAAGGACTTTTTACACTCAGAAGATGGGGAAGGGTTGCTTAATTCTTACAAAAGAATCAATAATATACTAAGTAACCAGAGCCCCGTTGGTAGAATCGATAAACATCTTTTTAGTAAGTATGAGAAAGATTTATTTGAATTTGTAGATAATGAGTCTAACTCAATTAGCACATTGAATTTTTATATGAGTTTAAAAACTATTGCTAACTTAAAGCCTATTATAGATAGTTTTTTTGATAATGTTATGGTGATGGATAGTGATGCAAAAATTGCTAATAATAGATTACTTCTACTTGCTCGAACAAAGCAGCTATTTAATAAGGTAGCCAATTTTGACTTGTTATAGAATTTTATGAGTGATTTGGCAGTAATTACAGAAGCTGTAAAACTGATCCTAGCTGGAGAATTAGTGGCATTTCCAACCGAAACAGTATATGGCCTCGGGGCGAATGCTTTCAACCAAGATGCTTGTCTTAAAATATATCAGGCTAAGGGGCGGCCGGGCAATAATCCGCTAATAGTTCATGTTGCAAGCCTAGAGCAAGCAGAGGAGTTGGCAATTTTTAATAAGGAAGCCTATTTGCTTAGTAAATTATGGCCTGGCCCCTTAACTATGGTATTACCAAGAAGAAACAGTAGCAGATTAGCAGAATGCGTAACAGCCGGATTACCTACCGTTGCAATTAGAGTGCCGGCACATAGAGTTGCTCATGATTTAATCACCCAAAGCAAAGTACCAATCGCAGCTCCAAGTGCTAATAAATCTGGATATTTAAGCCCAACCTCACATAGGCATGTAAAAGCTGATTTTAGAAGTGAGAACGTCTTTATTATTGATTCAGAAACCACTACTAAATATGGGCTCGAATCGACAATTATTGATCTCTCAACCTCAATGCCGGCCATCTTGCGCTTTGGTTTTATTACCCCGCAAGTAATAGAACAGATAATTGATAAGCACGTTGAAATTGCCATGAAATCATCAACTATAAAAGCCCCTGGTATGATGTACGCTCATTATGCTCCTAAAACCTCTATAAGAATTAACGCAATATCTTTAGAAGAAGGAGAAGTAGGACTTAATTTTGGTGATAGTAAATTAAATGCTAAAGGATCTTTAAATTTAAGCCCCAGTGGTGATTTAGCGATAGCAGCCGCAAATTTATTTGACTATTTACACAGGCTAGACGATTATGCTAGGGCAAATTTCCTACAAAGAATTGCAATTGCTCCAATTCCAAATGAATCTATAGGACTTGCTATTAATGACCGTCTTATTAAAGCTACCCTGTCAAAATAATTGATCAATTGTTTTTGTTAATGTTGCGGTTTTAGGTGTAACTTAAGAGCATAAAACAAGTAGTTCTTGCTAATTATGTAGGGTATTTTTAATATTTAAATAAACTAGCGTAGCTATACTAAGCAAGAATAAAACTTATATGGAAAATTCTCCGGCTGAAATAAAAATAAATCCCAAACAGGTTATAGCATTTTTTGCGATGATAGTTGGGATGTTTATGGCTATTTTAGATATACAAATAGTAGCAAGTTCACTTTCGGTAATAGCAGCTGGTTTATCTGCTTCAGGTGACGAGTTATCATGGATACAAACTTCTTACTTGATAGCTGAAGTCATAATTATTCCGGTGACGGGGTTTCTAGCAAGATTATTGTCGACAAGAATTTTATATTTTATAGCTGCTCTTGGCTTTACGGTTATGAGCCTCATGTGTGCTCTTGCTTGGAATATTGAATCTATGATTGTCTTTAGAGCTATGCAGGGTTTTTTTGGTGGTGCTCTTATTCCCACAGCTTTTGGTGCAGTTTTCATTATTTTTCCAAAAGAGCTACGTACTAAAGTTAGTATGATTATAGGCCTTGTCGTAACTTTAGCTCCAACTCTTGGCCCTACGCTTGGCGGATATATAACAGAAAATATATCCTGGCATTTTATGTTTCTACTTAACTTAATTCCTGGAATATTCGTCTGTACTACTGTCTATATATATGTAGATTTTGATAAGCCAAACCTTAAATTACTCTCCAATTTTGATTTTTTAGGTATAGCTTTAATGATTATGACCTTAGGCTGTTTACAATATGTTTTGGAAGAGGGAAATAAGAAAGATTGGTTAGATGATACTTATATTCTAATTCTATCTATATTGGTAGTGCTTGGTTTTATCTGCCTAATTATCAGGGAGCTTACTTTTTCAAGCCCGATTGTTGATCTAGGTGCTTTTAGAAACATAAATTTCTCTTTTGGCTGTATATATTCTTTTATTCTTGGTGTAGGGCTCTACGGTGCTGTATATCTTCTACCTTTATTTCTATTTTCGGTAGCTGGATTTAATACCCTTCAAATAGGTATAACTATGATTGTAACTGGGTTATGCCAGTTGTGTTCGGCTCCTCTCGCAGCAAAGATATTTGATTCTGGATTAGATAAAAGGATTATGCTAGCTATTGGATATTTAACATTTGGGCTAGGTTGCTACTTAAATAGCTTTCTAACTGCCGACTCACGGTTTTGGGAGTTGTGTTTACCTCAAATGGTTAGAGGTATAGCATTGATGTTTTGTTTCATGCCGATAAATGATCTTGCCCTTGGGACCATGCCTAAAGATCAAGTTCAAAACGCAAGTGGGTTATATAATTTAACAAGAAATCTTGGGGGTGCTATAGGACTTGCATTTATTAATAGTCTTATTATTTCAAAATCTAAAATTTTTGCCCAAGCTATGAGAGATAATATGGCATTTACTTCGCCCCTTGTCCGGGAGCAATTAGGCTTCTTTACCAGCATATTACAAGGTAAGGTAGATAATCCAAAACTTGCTGCTTATGTATTATTAGATAATACAATAAATCAGCAAGCCTTTATTATTGCAATTAATAACATATTCATTATCATAGCATTAATGTTTTGTTTAAGTACATTACTTCTTCCTTTTACTTCTACAGTTGATAATGATAGGAGCAGTTTAGGTGGGCACTAAAAAATTTATATCACTATTGTTATTTTTTATTATCTGGGTTGGATTAACTAGTATAAAGTCTGACCTTGTATATCTTTTTTTTGCAATTCTAACTCCGATCCTAGTTTATTATTTTGCGCACAGGTTATCTTTGCTACCTAAAAAAACTAATATCCATTTTGTAAAATCAATAAAATATTTTTTTTGGTTAATTGTAGAGATAATTAAGTCATCAATTTCCGTATCTAAAATCGCCTGGCGACGGAATATTAATATATATCCATTATTAGAGCCTATTATCTCCGGGCAAAATACGGAACTAGGAGTAGTTATATATGCTAATTCTATAACTCTTACTCCTGGTACTGTTACGCTAAGTACTGAAGATAATAAACTTTTAGTACATGCCTTAGATATTAAGTTTATGAAGGATTTACAAGACGGTACTATGGATAGGAAAGTAGGAGAAATTATAATTTAGTAAGTTTTATTAATCTTTCAAGCAGAAATGGAATGACTATAGCTGCCGGGTATAGAGAAAAAAATAACGTAATTTCAATTCAATAAATTGAAATAAGTAGCAAATAAGTACTAGTAGCCCTAGAAAAAACCTATCATTTACTTTATAAGCAGATTATTGGAATATATTCTAACTTTTCATAAGTAATGGTTATATAGTACTGATCCACTAGATAACCTTTTAAATTATTAAATACCGATAACAAATCTTATCTTTCAAATGTTTTAAGAATAAAAACAATATCTTCTGCTTCTTCTTTTAAGTAATCAAACCTCGAAGAAGCACCTTTGTGGCTAGATACATGCCATATTCACAGTCAATTTATAATAATAGTTAATTATAGTAGGCGTTATCTCGTCAGCACACGGTATAAAGGGGCACGTAGTGGTTAAATCCTTTACCGATCCCGCTGAGAATATTGTAAATTTACCAGTATTTGACCAAGATAATACTCCGGTTAAGTTAAAAATTATCAGAGCTAAACCAGATGGAAATCTAATATGCAGTTTGAATAATTGTCATAGTAGAACAGAAGCCGAGAGATTTATTAAAAAATCCCTTTACTGTTTAAGGAGTAGTTTACCGCCAATTATAACAGAAGACGAGTTTTACATTGAAGATTTAAAAGGTTTGAAAGTAATTGATCTTAGCGGAAATCATATTGCTAATATTACCAATATTGCTAATTATGCTGGCGGAGATATTGTCGAGGTACAGTTCCTCGCCAATGGTAAGTTCGAGATGCTACCCTTTACGAAAGAATTATTTCCTGAAATAACCAAAAATCACTCTGTCTTAATCTTAAAAGTATAAACAATTAAAGGTTTAAGCTAAGATCGCATATTTTTCTTTTTTTGTTTTTACATACATCAGGTTCTTTAAGGAAGTTATTTATTTAAGTTATACGTACTTGACTTTTTTAGTTATTATAATATTTTAACCTTAGGTTGTTAATTTGAGGTTTATTAAGCAATTATATTATTAATCTAAAGTTAATAACTTAAAGATGGTAAACCTGTTCTGTGAATTGAAATAAATTATTAATTATATTAAGGAGATTAAAATGACAGAAGAAGAGATGCAAAAATATGTAGAAAGTCTAGAAAGAGCATCTGAACTCTTGATACAAAAGAAAAAGGAAGAATTACAAAAGAAAAAGGAAGAATTACAAAAGAAGGAGGAAGAACTACAAAAAGAGATAGAATTACAGAAAGAGATAGAAAAAAGAGATAAAGAAAAATGGATTTCAGAACACCCAGAATATCAAGAAACTCATGAAATGATAGAGCTTGCCAAGAAAGCAGAAGCGGGAGAAGCAACTGAAGAACAGATGGAAATATTACGCCAATGGGCAGAAAAATCCATAACAAGCTCTTTAGTTTACGAAGATTCTGATGATGATGCCGGTAGAGATGGCAATACCTCGGATGAGGATTTATCAGGCAAGGAAGGTAAAGCTAAAGAAGGAAAAGCCTCGGAATCCCAATCCTCTAGCACATCTTCTTCCGTCAGTAGTTTATCGGAGAGTACGATTAGTGAAGTCACTATCAGTAGTGTTCTGCCTGAGATAGCGGTTATTACTGACTCTGCCGGTTCTTCTGAGCTATCAGGTGATAGTACTGAAACCGTAGAACATTTACCAGGTTGATAGTACGAAGACATAGTTAGCGGAAAACTGTTTCTTAGAACTCTTTAAGGAATTATAAAAGAAACGTAGTAGAAGTTGCCAGGGATCTAATTGGTAAAAATTTGGTTCTTGGCAACTCCTAAGGTATTGTTACCGAAATCTAAGCTTATAGAGAGGAATGAGTAATGAAAAAATGCTATTATATGTTTTGTTCGCCTTGGAATATTTATTATGTATAAATGATATAAGGGATATATTATTGTATTAACGTTATAACAGAGGAGGTAGGGTAGCCAAGCACAGTATTAATTCACAGGTGAGAGGTTACCGAACACCCAGCTTGACGGCTCAGACAAGATGTGCCGCTAGTGATGGTATATTTTAAGAAGTTAGGGGTTTACGTCCCAATAATCCTTTAAAGCTTATCTTCCAAATATTTTAAGAATAAAGACAATATCTTCTGCTGCTTCTTTTAAGTAATCAAACCTTGAAGAAGCACCTTTGTGGCCAAAATCCATGTTAGTTTTAAAAATTATTAGATTATTATCAGTTTTCTTGCTCCTAAGCCGTGCTACCCATTTTGCAGCTTCCCAGTAACCCACACGAGGGTCAGTAAGTCCTGCGGTAACCATCAAGTGAGGGTAGTTTTGTGCTTTAACATTATCATATGGCGAATAGGATTTTATGTAGTCAAAATAAGCTTTTTCTTTTGGGTTTCCCCATTCCTTGAATTCACCAGGGGTAAGAGGCAAGGTTTCATCAAGCATAGTATTCAGAACATCTACAAATGGAACATGAGTAATTGCTGCTCTGAATAGTTCTGGTTTCTCATTAATGACGTTGCCTATTAGCATACCGCCAGCACTTCCTCCAACTATTACTATATTTCCTTTAGCAGTATATTTCTCTTCAATCAGTTTCTGAGCTGAGGCAATAAAATCTTCAAATGTCCTTTTTTTAGTAAGGAATTTGGCCGCTTCATACCAATCATGACCTAAGTCGTCTCCGCCTCTAATGTGAGCAACTGCATAAACAAATCCACGGTTTACTAATGAAATGGCTGTGTTCTTAAAAGCCGGTGGCATAGCATAACCATAAGAGCCGTATCCATACAAATATAAAGGATTTGAACCATCCTTCTTAAACAAAGATTTTTTATAAAGTAAAGTTATTGGAACTTTTACTTCTCCGGAAGTAGCAAATATCCTTTTGGTAACATACTCATCAGGATCAAAACCGCTAGGAATTTCCTGAATTTTTAAAATATCAAGCTGCTCATTATCGAAATTATATTTGTAAACTGTGTTAGGTCTACTTGGTGCCGAATAGTCAATACGTAAATCGTTATGCTCAAAATTAGTGCTATAACCGGAAGCCGTATATGATTCATCAGGAAAATTTACCTGTTTTGTTTCTCCGTTTTTTAAATCTTTGATAACAATTAAAGGTAGACCGTTATGTCGATAATTTAGTAAAATATATTTTTCTGTTAAATCAAAACTTGAGAGATATTTCTCAGGATCTTCCTGGATGTATTCTTGCCAGCCTTGGGTAATGTCATCTGTTTTTAGAATATGAAAATTCTTGGTTCCCTCATTACTATACATATAAAAATAGTTAGTACCATGATCTACTGAATAAAGGATTTTATCAGCTCTTTTCTGAATAAGAATAGGTGTCATGCTTTTATCATCCATAGATAGATAATAGCATTCGCTGCTATCGTGCCCTCCTGTGTGAATGATAATATATTTTTTGCTAGAGCTTTTATTTATTGAAACCGAGTATAAAACGTCTTTCTCATGATAAATTAATTTATCTTCTTCGCTTTTTGTACCAAGCTTATGAAACATGATTTTGTCATGACGCCAGTTTTCATCTAACGGAGTATAAAAAAAACCTTCTCCGTTTTCGTGCCAGACCACGTTACCAATAGTGCTTGGAATTTGATCAGGTAGAAATTTCTTATTTACTAGGTCAAATATTGTTATTGTATATTTTTCACCACCAGTGAAATCAACCGAATAAGCCATAAGTTTATGATCAGGGCTAATAGCAAAAGCACCTATAGTAGTAAATTTTTTACCTTCGGCTAACTTATTGACATCAAGAAGGATTTCTTCCGGATTTTGTATGGAATCATGTTTTCTACAGTATATAATATAATCCTTATCTTCTTCAGTACGCCAGTAGTAATAATAATTATCTTTCTGGGTATAAGTAGATTGATCAGCTAGTTTTACTCTTCCTTTTAGTTCTTCAAAGATGATATCTTTTTGTTTAGCTAGCGGATTCATGAAATTATTGAAGTAATCATTCTCTTCTTCTAGATAAGCTAGTATGTCTTTATCCGTAATTTTTTCTGGCCATCCTTTTCCCCTTAACCAATGGTATTCATCTTCGATTTCAGTGCCGTGTATTTTAAAGCTATAGGGTATTTTCTTCGCGATTGGAGGAGTTTGCATATTAATTCCTGGATTAATAATTTCTAAAGGTTTTTGATATTTGTTGTAGCTCAAAATGGCTAATATTAATAGTCTAATTAGCATTTATAGATATATATTTTTAATATTGTTATAATTTTAGGCTGGATACCGTAAAATCCCCTTTATGTAAAGGCAGAAAAAACCGATGGTGGGCTTGAGAAGACTTGAACTTCCGACCTCACGCTTATCAGGCGTGTGCTCTAACCAGCTGAGCTACAAGCCCATGTAAATGGGTGAGCCAATTCTATTAAAATATCTAGCTTTGTCAAGTTTAAACCTCAGGCAAAATAATTTTGCAGTTTAGTTAAGAACAAAAGCTTAATTAATTATTTTTTATAAAGTATCAATATTATTAATATATTAATTAATAATATTACAAAATATGAGTATAGAAACCCTAAAGCCTTTATTGAAGCCGAATTCCATAGCTCTTATAGGAGCAAGTAGTAAGCCTAATTCTATCGGTTCTGTAGTTATTAAAAATTTATTACAAAGTGGTTTTTGGGGATGTATCATGCCTGTTAATCCAAAAAGTCAGTCTATAGAAGGTATGTTATGTTACAAGGACGTGCAAAGCCTTCCAATGACCCCGGATTTAGCTATTTTTTGTATTCCGGCTGCCGGTATTGCTCCCGTACTTGCGCAACTTGGCGAAAGAGGTACGAAAGCTGCGGTTATTATTTCTGCGGGTTTTGGTTCGAGTGAAGGGGAGGAGGGTTTAAGACGCAAAAAAGAATTAATTGAAATAGCTAAGCATTATAATATCCGCTTAATCGGGCCAAATTGTGTAGGGCTTCTTATACCTCCTATCGGTCTCAATGGGAGTTTTGCTCACGTAACGCCAGATATAGGGGACATAGGTTTTGTTAGTCAATCTGGTGCGGTGGTAACAGCTGTACTTGATTGGGCAAAAAGTAAACATATAGGTTTTACTCACGTTATATCCATGGGAGATATGGTAGATTTTGATTTTGGAGAAGCGATAGAATATCTGGCAAAAGATACAGAAACTAAAACTATTATTTTATATATTGAAGCTATTACTAATGCTCGCAGTTTTATAGCAGCTGCAAGGGCAGCAGCTTTAGTAAAACCTGTTATAGTTTTAAAAACTGGACGTAGCGAAGAGGGAGCGAAAGCTGCAGCTTCACATACCGGCTCACTCGCCGGAGCCGATGCGGTTTACGATGCGGTCTTTCAACGTTGTGGTCTCTTACGAGTATATGATATGAACGAATTATTTGACACTATAGAGACACTTGCTCGTACCCAAGGGCTTTGGGGTGATCGTTTATGTATCCTTACTAATGGTGGAGGTATAGGAGTTCTAGCTACTGATAAACTTATAGAACTCGGGGGTAAATTAGCTCAGTTAGAAGATAAAACAATAGCTCGTCTAAATGAAGTTCTACCCGCTACTTGGTCACACGGTAATCCCGTGGATATTATAGGTGATGCTCCGGGAGAGCGTTATGCGAACGCATTTCGTATTATTATGGAGGATAGTAATGTTGATGCCATTTTAGTTCTGAACTGCCCTGTAGCAATTGTACCTAGCCTACAACCGGCACAAGCGATATTAAATGCTTATCAGGCAAGCAATAGACATCCCAAACCTGTTTTGATTGCGGCATGGCTTGGTGAGGGAGCTCCTGCTGCAGCAAGACAATTATTTGCGGTTAATGATATCCCATCTTATGCTACTCCCGAAAGTGCGGTAGAAGGGTTTAAGCGTATGGTGGAATATTACTATAATAGGAAAAAATCGCTAATATCTCATGAAGAGCATCAACGATTTCATCATAAAATTGCTCACGACATTTTGCAAAAAGCAATTGATAATAACCAAGAATGGTTAACTGAAATTGAAGCAAAAAACATATTAAGTGCTTACAATATACCAACTGTAAAAACTGTTGAGGTAGAGAGTCCGCAAGAAGCTTATAAAGTTGCGAAGAAAATGAATGGTAAGATGGTACTTAAAATTCTCTCCCCGGATATTACCCATAAATCTGATTCAGGAGGAGTCGTCTTAAACTTAGATTCTCCAGAAGCGGTACTACAGGCAGCCGAAAACATGCTACAACGTTATAAAACGACTCATCCTGATTCTAATATTCAAGGCTTTGCCCTGCAAGAAATGGTGGAGCGTACTGGAGCACATGAGCTAATTTTAGGTGTTTCGGAAGATAGTGTTTTTGGGCCGGTAATGCTTTTCGGTAAGGGCGGTAAAGCAGTTGAAATGGTGAAGGACAAATCTCTTGCACTACCTCCTTTAACGCCTGAGCTTGCAACTGAATTGGTGAAGCGTACTCAAATTTATAATTTACTCAAAGGTTATCGTGACGAGAAGCCAGCCAATATAGAAGCTATTGTGCAATGCCTAGTTAATTTATCGCAGCTAGTTATAGATCTGCCGATGGTCAAAGAATTAGATATTAATCCATTGCTTGCAGATAATCAAGGAGTTATTGCTTTAGATGCCCGTATTAAGGTCAATCTTGGGACTACTAATCATAATCGCCTAGCAATAGTGCCTTATCCACACCATTTAGTTAAAAAATTAGCAATAGCTGGTTACGAGGATTTGATATTACGGCCTGTAAAATCTAAAGATATTACAGCTTTAAATGAGGCTTTAAACAAAATCAAACTGGCAAATCATTCACAAATTCTCTCGTCCCTGCCATATGAAACGCCTTTGGTATCAACTCGCCTTAGTCAAATTGATTATGATAAAGAAATGGTTTTTGTGGTGGAAAATAAAAAGAACAATTCTGAGGAGATTCTAGGTATTGCCCGTGTTCGAAAAATAGCGACGGGGAAAACTGTAACGCTAGAATGTATGTTTGATGCAATACCGGAATTTTATATTAATGCTGATTTATTGATTGAATACGTGATTGAATATGCACATTCTAGCAAAATTAAGACCTTATTTACTGATTTATCACATCCGATGCTTCACGAACCTTACAAAAAAGCAGGATTTAAGGAAGTACCGCATAGTAAAAAAGGCACCAATAGATTGGTTTATGAGTTATAATTTCATGTAATTGATATTATATAAAGTTAGTAAACATCTTCCTAGTAACTACTTTTCTGTAAGGATAGGTATAAATGAGCGTAAAATAACCCCGTGCATTTTAATCTTATTGCAGTATTATTCCACATTTGTTGTATTAGGTACTAACCAAGCCTGACCCGGTTCAAGGCTTCTAATTTTTTGTCCTACGGATAAAAGCTTTTTTGCTTTTTCTAGTTTTACTAAAGCTTCTCCTCTTGGCTCATCGGTCAGTTTAAATACATCATAGTGACAAGGTACTGTAAAAGGTTGCCCGAGATCAATATAAGCCCTTACCATATCTTCAGGATCCATATGGGTATATTGCATAAACCATCTTGGTTCGTAAGCACCCATAGGCAGTAGAGCTAAACGAAAACTACCAAATTTTTTTTTGGCTCTTTTAAAATATCTCCCGTTTCCATATCCAGAATCTCCTACAAAATATATATTACCGGCTTTAGTTTCAATGTTAAGTGCTGCCCATAAGGCTTTATTGCGGTCAAATGGCCCTCTTGCTGACCAATGCTGCATAGGTTCTATGTGAAATTTTACCTGATCATTAATTATTACCTGTTTTTCCCAATCATAAGCTTCAACTTTTATTTCGGAATAGTAATCTTTAATTATTGTATCATTGCCAAGCGGAGTAATAATACGTGGTTTATGTTTTTGCCATAATAGATCAATAGTTGTAAGGTCCAGGTGATCGTAGTGGTTATGGCTAATCCAGACAATATCAATAGGAGGTAAATTATTGAAGTTAATTCCTGGATCTATTACCCGTTTAGGCCCTGCAAAACTGACAGGGCTTGCTCTTTCAGACCATACAGGATCGGTAAGAATATTAAGGCCTTGCGTTTGGATAAGAAACGTAACATGTCCAACATACGAAACCCTAAGATCAGCTCCCACGACCCTAGCCGGCGGCAAGTCAAATTGATTGTTTAGCACTTTCTCTGGCCACGGGGAGGATTTTTTAGTAATTCGCCATTTAAGAAAGTCAAAAAAGGTTTTCTCGTTGTTTAGTTCAGGGTCAAAAAATCTGGTCCCGTCAAAATGATCGCTAATGTTACCGTGGTAATATTTAGAATATCCCATGTAGAAATAAAAAAAAGATATTATGATTAGTAGAAAAATGACAATATATTTATATATACACATGAAGATATAAAGTTTAACGAAATTTATTCAATTCAGGAATTGCTTTTTCTAGTTCCTTATTTAGACTATTATAAAGTTTTTCTAAACTTTCCCAATTTTGATTGTTACTATCGATTATTTCCCGGCATAATATCTCCATCTGTTTTGCTACCTCAGAGACTCTATCGATACCAAGCTGCTTAGCAGAAGATTTTATTGTATGAGAAGAAGAAGAAATAACTCGAATATTCTTGTCTTTAAGCCCTTTTGCAATTTCTGATAAATACGCTTGTGTATCTTCTAAGAAATATTTTATTATTAATGAAAAACGATCTCCTAATAAATTTTTAGCAGTATCGAGAGTCTCTATATTAATTATTTCTGATTCCTGGGCCATTTTTTATTTTTTAGTAAAATTAATAACCATTTCTAAACCTTCTTTAACCCAAACTGTAAATAGGGAAGGGTGCTTATTCATTTCTACTAACGTTTGGTTTAGATTTCTCCATTGTAAGATTTCTACTTCCTCAGGATTAGGAGTGATTAATTCTCCTTCCCAATAGCCTATAAGAATATGATCTATTTCGTGCTCAGTTAAATTATTTCCTACATCAGCCTTATAAGTAAAAACTCCTATTTCTTTTAACGGTAAGCTTAGACCTATTTCTTCCTTTAAACGACGGGTAGCAGCTTCTATTACTGTTTCAGAAGGTCTTGGGTGTCCGCAGCAACTGTTTGTCCACAAACCTCCGCTATGATATTTAGTAAGAGCACGTTTTTGTATCAATAATTCTAATTCTGGATTTCTACGTAAGATAAAAATTGAAAAAGCACGGTGCAAAAGTCCCAGTTGATGAGCGTTTAATTTTTCTTCAACGCCAATTATATTATCATTTTTATCGACTAGAATTACTTGTTCACTCATCTATACCCTATTTAAGAAGAAGCATTTCTGTATTTTAACCATTTTGATACTATTTTGGCAAAATCTTTTTGATTTACTGGTTTTGATAAATAATCGTCCATACCGGCTGCAATACATTTTTCTTTATCTCCCTGGAGGGAGTTAGCTGTTAAAGCAATGATAGGAATGTGTTTTTTATCATTTATATTTTCAAATTCTATTATTTTAGCCGTTGTTTCAAAGCCATCCATTACAGGCATTTGACAATCCATAAAAATTAAATCAAAATTTCTATCGGTTTTTAGAATTTCAAAAGATTGTTGCCCGCTTTGAGTTACTATTACTTCACACCCTAATTTCTCAAGCATTTCTTTTCCAATTTCGGCGTTAATCCGGTTATCTTCTACCATTAAAATTCTTATATCTCCAGTAATATCAGGATCGAGAGATATTTTCTGTTTAGGGTGAATATTGCTAATATCAGTATTGTCGTTAGCAATATCTAATAACATATTAAAAGAAAAAGTAGTACCCATATTAACTTCACTTTTAACACTGATCTCACCACCAAGTAATGTTACGAGTTTTTGACAAATAGCAAGTCCAAGACCGGTACCGCCAAATTTTCTAGTAGTTGAGCTATCTGCTTGGACAAATTTGTTAAAAATTATTTTCATTTGTTCTTTTGTTAGGCCTATACCTGTGTCTTTGACAGAAATTAAAATCATGGCTTTTCCTTCGGAAATTTTATATTGAGGTTGGTTACTAACCGTTATAGTTACTCCTCCATTTTGAGTAAATTTTATTGCATTACCGACTAAATTGTGAAGTATTTGCCTTATCCTCATTGCATCTCCAATTAAGTGTTCAGGAACATCTTTTTCGAAATTTACCCATAAGTTTAATCCTTTTTGCTTGGCTTTTGGGGACAACAAGTCTGCAACTTCCTGAACTGCTTTTTTCAAATTAAAAGGTAACTTCTCAAGTTCCATTTGACCTGCTTCTATTTTTGAGAAATCTAGTATGTCATTTAAAATATCTAAAAGATTTTCTGCCGAGGTTAATAGATTGTTAAGGTAATGTTGTTGTTGTTTAGTAAGTTTTGTGTCGAGTAATAACTCTGTAATGCCGATGATACCGTTCATGGGGGTTCTAATTTCATGGCTCATAGTAGCTAGAAATTCTGATTTCATTTTGGTAGCTGATTCTGCTTCTTCTTTAGCTGTTTGCAGCTTTATTTCAGCGTTTTTGCGATCACTAACATCAGTAATTGAGCCGGTCATCCTCTTGATACCTGTATCAGGATTTGTAGTTAGTAGACCTCGAGCCTGAAACCATCTATATTTCCCTGTTTTGTGCATTAACCTACATTCTATATCGAATGGTTTGTTATTTTTAAAATGCTCTGCTAAAGTTTGTGTTAATATTTTAGAATCATCGGGATGTATAAGTGACATAAACTTATCGTAGGAAGATTCTATTTCCTCGTTTTCGTATCCTAGTAATTTATAGAATTGAGGGGACCAGTAAACTTTGTTTTCATTTACATTTATCCAATCCCAAATACCTTCACGTACGCCTTCAACTGCTAGCTGAAATCTAGTTTCACTTTCTTTTAAATCTTTTGTTTTTTGAGTTACTAACTTTTCTATATTTTCTGAATAACCAGTTATTACCATCGTAAGAATTGCTGATATTGCAGTAAATAGTAATCCTGCGAACAATAAATACCACAAGTGCCATTCTTTTTTGGCTACTAAATAATCAGTTTTTTGTTGGAATAGTACATTCCAAATTTTCTTCTCGAAGCGGATAAAATCAATAGTGCTGAGTGAGTAGGATGATTTATTATCAATTGATGTAAATATAACATCCTTGGTTTTATTACTAGTACTATCTGTCACTTCTACTTCAATACCTTTTTCTTTTAAAGCTTCTATAAAATTACTAAACAGGTAATTAATCCTAAAAGTTCCGACTATTATACCTTTTATGGTAGTGTTTAAGTTTTCCTGAAGGTCGTAATAATTATTATGAGGAAATACCGGTTCAAAAAATCTAATAACTTTATCAGAAGCAAGGTTATCTGTTAAATTTACAACGTGTGAGGGCTGTAGCAACTTAGTGTTAATAGCATTATCTATATAATCTCTGAATTCAGGATCAGAGTATATATCATATCCTAAATCATCGGATTTAATATCAAGGCTTTCAGAGTAATATATAGGAAAAAATATAGACTTCTTTTTATTTTGTAATAAGTTTTTACTGCCAGAATATTGTTTTATTCGATAATTAATACCATCTTTTTTAGTTTGATCTATAAACTTATCTAGGGAGTTTATATCCATTTTCGGAGCCCATTGTAGGCTGTATATTTCCGGTGAATTTTCTAAAATATTACCAATTAAATATTTAAAATTTGTTCTATCTACTTGGTCATATGCGAAATAAAATTTACTGATAGTGGATATTTCTTTAATGTAGCTATGTATTTTGTTTTCTAGCTGAATTATTGCGCTTCTAGCGGTAGTTTCGAGCTCTTGTTGTAATTTTTTATGTTCCCAGTTATTTGCGTTGATAAATAAAATAATGACTATATTAAAAACAGAAATAAGAGGGGTAATTATAAGTATTTTTCGCTTAATGCTAATATATTCATTAGGAGTAAATATAGCGACTAAGATAGGGGTAAATACAATAATACCCATGCTGTTTCCTATCCACCACGTCCACCAATTATACAAATAGTTATCAAAAGGAATTATTCCTTTAAAGTATAAAGATGTAACTCCTATGGTAGGTGAGGGAATGGCTCCTACCATACCTGCTATAATAAATAAAATAAGTATATCATGCCAATGCGAAAGAGAACTTGGGTATCCTATAAGTTTTTTTATGATAAAAACTACAGTGAAAGATTCAATAGTTGCACCGCTAGCTATACAGAGAGAGATATCGATAAAATTAAATGTTTTATCAATAAAAAGATCAAGGAAGCATGTAAAGTTAGTTAAATTTGCAACCAAAGAGCCTAAAAAAACTCCCGGTAATGTTTTGTATCCAAAAAAAATAACGGCCGCCGCCGCTATACCGGATGCCGGCCATATTGCGGTGGCATTATCAGGAGGAAGAGCTATAAAAAAACCTAATTTTGCCGGTATGAAATAAGCAAGGAAAACAACAAATATAGAAAATGCGTTTTTGGTAATTGTTTTTACCATGTAAAACTTTCCTTACCTGTTTTATCTACTATTGCCACTACTTGATTCCCTTGCTTATTGTATTCTAAAGAATCAAAAATCATATTAGCTCTAGCAATACCTCGTCCATGGTTATCAAGCGCTCGTGCGGGGTCAACCGCAATAAATTTTTGCCAAGCAAAACCAGAGCCTTGATCAGCAACTTTTATTGAATATTTTTCAGCTTCTTTATTAAAAAGAACTTCAACAAATTTGTTTTTATACTTTTCTAATTCTAATCTTTTTTCCACTTCTTGCTTCCAATGGCCTTCTGATATTAGTTTTGATTTTTCATCATAAGAAATTTGTAGATTTCCATGTTCAACAGCATTAATTAAAAGTGCGGCAATACCGGGTAAAACCTTAGTAGGTTCCGGAAAAAAGTTTGCAATAAAACATGATAAATCTTCAGCTTCCGCTAAAGTGTGAAAACTAAATAGAGCATTTTTTATTAATTTAAAACCACCTCGGTGTCTTTGCAATTCTTGCGCTAGTAGTTTATTCTGTATCGATTCTTTAACTGCTGAAGATAAAACTGACTTTAGGACATTTTCCTGGATAGGCTTTGTTAAATAATAGAATACTCCTTCATCTATTCCCTCTTGGACTTGTTCAGGTTTATCTAAAACAGTAAACATTATAATAGGAGGTTTTGAGATATTTTTACTGCTATTTAACCACTTTACTATTTCTATACCGTCAGTATCAGGCATAACTCTATCAAGTAAAATTGCATCTAATTTCGCATGATTCGCCAATATAGCTTCTTGAGCCGTTTTACCGTTTATTGCCGTAATGATCTCATAATTATTTTGGGTTAAAATAGTTTCGATTATGGCTAACATTGTTCTGTCATCATCAGCTATTAAAATTACAGGCTTATTTTTCATTTTTCGTTCTCAGGCCAAATAGGTTAAAATTATTAAAATATTTTCAAGTTACCTTTCGGTAAATGCAGTAGCGATAGAAGTGTGTATAGGTTTTAATAAATAAGTAAGGATAGTTTTGCTCCCTGTTACTATATCAGCTTCTACAGTCATACCAGGTATAATCAAGTTTCTGGCAGGATCTTTACCTACATAATTTTTTTCAAGCGATACTTTTCCTAAATAGTATCTAGATCCGTCCTCATTAACAAAAGTTGTTGCGGAAACATATTCTAATTTGCCTTTAACAGTTCCGTAACGTGCAAAATCATAGGAGCTGACTTTAACTCTTACTTCCTGACCAATTTTTATATAACCGACATCTCTAGGCTTGATTTTTGTTTCGATTACCAATGTACTTTCGAGTGGAACTATTTCTATAATAACTTTTCCAGACTCAATCACTCCTCCAATAGTTTTAACTTTCAAACCTTTAACATAACCGTATGATGGTGATCTTATATCAAGTCTATATATTTGATCGGATAATTTCCGAGTTGCTTCATCAACTTGAGCTAAATCTGTATTAACCTGATTTAGAGTTTGATAAGCCTCATCGATAGCTTTAGCGTTGAGAGAACTCAAGCGATTTTGGTACTCCTCAATAGCATTTTTTGCTTGAGATATATCTGATTCTACACTGTTTATATCACCTTGGATCTGATTTAATTGTTTTTGTATGTCTAGGAAATTGAATTTACTTAAACGTCCTTTGTCAGCAAGCTGTTTTTTTAAATCACGTTCTTCAGAAACTAATTTAATATTTTCTGCTAGGGTCTTATATTTTTCCTCAAGACTTTTAAGGGATTCTTTTTTTTGTCCAATTTGTTCTTCAATAACTTTTCTTTCGCTTTCTTTAGCTTTTATCATGCTCTCAAAAGCTTTTAGCTGTTCATCTTCCATTTGTTTATTCCTATCCTCTGCAGGTATTTCATTAAAAGATGGAATAGTCTGGTTAATAAAAGACTTAAGCCGGAGAGACTGATATTGGAGTGACAACTTTTTTGCTTTAAGGCCTGCTAGATCTTTCTTCAGGCCTGATCCGTCCAGTCTAATTAATATTTGTCCTTTTTCCACTAATTCACCCTCAGAAACGTTGATCTCGCTCACTATACCACCTTCCAAATGCTGGATAGCTTGGATATGTTTGCTCGGTAAAACCTCACCTTCGGTAATTGCAATTTCATTAACATAAGTAAGAGAAGACCAAATTACGAGAATAATGATAATTGTACTTATAATCATTAAGGTAGTACGTATTGCATGAGGTGCTACGGTTTCTTCAATTAAAGAGGTTTGTGACAAATATCTTAATTGATCAATTTTAGCATGAGAATTTATGTTAGAACGAAAAATCTCAAATATTTTTTTTAGATTAACTACAAAGTTTTTACGCATCCCTGTTACTGATTTATTGATTTTTTTATCAGTGTCCGTTTTTTTAGAAAAAAACTCGAATATTTTATCTAACATCATTTTATTTTCCGTATTGATTGATAAATTTAGCTGTATCCATAACAGCTGGCCTGGTTCCAGGAGTTAATACAATTACCTTATCTGCTATTTTTATAAAATCGTCTCTCTGACTAACAAAGAACACTGTTTTTTTGCTTTTAGCATCTTGTATTATCTTTTTATACGCTCCACCTACCTCTTCATTTAGTGAAGCATTCGGCAGTTCATCAAATAAGAGTATATTACTTTTTTTTAAGATTGCTCTGGCCAAATTTAGAATATAAGTGTAACTTGTAGGGATAGACGAATTATTAGCCGAAATAACCGTTTCTATACCTTTTTCCATATTTTTGAGTTCTTCAAGGCCGGTTGCCTTTTCTAAAGAATCCATAATTTCTTTGTCCGTAGCTAAAGGATTAGCAAATAATAGATTTTCCTTTATAGTACCCTCAAAAAAATTCGGCACTTGCGGAAGATAACATATATAGCTCCTTAATTCTAAGGGATCCATCTGCCTTATATTGATTCCGTCAATCCTAATTGTTCCGGTTTGCGGTTGGTACAAGCCATTAATTAATTTTAGAAGAGAGCTTTTTCCTGATCCGTTACTTCCGGTAATCGCTACAACTTCTCCTGGTTTTACATCAATATCAAGACCGACGAATATTGGCTCTACTTCCAGTGTATAACGAAGACCTATATTAGTAAGTTTTATAGCCCCAGTAAGCTGCTCAATCGGTCTTTTTATCACTGTGGGTTTATGCTCAACTTCTATATCAACTAATCTGTTAATTTGGTCAATACTGCTTCTAAGCTGTTCAACGCGAGGTAACATAGAGCAAAGGGTTTGCAGAGGACCAAGAATTCTCCATATTAACATTATTGTAGCGATTAATGCTCCCATAGTAAGGGTATTATTCCAAATAGAATGTATACCGAAACTAACGACTGCAACGCCCGATAGTAATGATATGGCATGGGCCGCAGTCTCAATTATAGAAGATACCATGTTCGATTTAAAGCTAGTAGTGGCAGCATAACTAAGTTTGTCTTTATAACGGAGCCACCAGTTCCGAGACATTCCGTTTTGATGTAGAGAATGCATTTTTATAAATGTTTCCATACCAAACTGTTGTCTGTGAGAACTGGCTCGAGCTGCTGTTCTTGTAGCTAACCTGATCTTTGACTGATAATAAGCAAGGAGTATAGTAAATAAAATAACGACAATTATTGGAATATAAACTAATTGGCCGGCAAGCAGCCATATAGCTGTTAATAATATAACTGTAAAAGGTAACTCGACTATTACGGTAAATAAAGGTCCGGTGAAAAATTTCCTTACTGATTCGAAAGTTTTAATTCTTGAAAGTTGTGAAGAAATTGAAGCACTTTCCGTATAGGCTGCTTTCATAAGTAGTAATTTTTCAAAAATCGTATTGCTTACTATATTATCAAGCCTAACTCCAAGCCAAACTACTAACCTTAATCTAATCATCCTAAGGACTGCTTCACCTCCTACTGCGATTATTACCCCTATTACTAACTGTACTAGAGTGTCGGTCGATCCGGAGCCTATTACAGTATTGTATATAGACATAATAAAAAACGGCATAGCCAATGCCAAAAGGTTTATAATTACACTAGTTAAAACAATTTCATTAATAATCGGTCGAAACCTATTAAATATTACTCGAAACCAGGTAAAGCCTGCGGCTTTTTTAGTTTGATTATCTTCTTCTATTTTCTCTAGATTATTCTTTTCAAAAAAATAAGCCTCTCCTAGAAATTCTTTTTTAGCTTGAAACTCTACAATTTGCTTTTTGCGGGCATGAAATGCCGAAAAATATCCTTCTTTTTTAGTTAAAATTACAAGAGGAGAAGCATTTAATTTATGAGGTATATAAAGACAAGGAAGTAGCCTTTCATCAATTTCATTGATATTGATTACTGTAGTGTGGCTGGTAAAGCCTAGGTTAGCCATAGTATTTACAATATCAAGCAAATCTATATTCCTATTCCTTACATATGGTAAAGAATCAAAAAGATTTTTTGCGTTTCCATCCCATTTTAATGAAGAAAGTAGCATAGCAAGGGAGCTTGCAAAAAGATGGCTGTCCTCAGATAAATTAGGAAGTAAATTATGCATCCTAAATAAAGCCATTAATTCATCAATTTTATCAGTATCAATAAAATTTAATTTCCCGCCTTCCACTAGATCTGCAAGAGGAATATTAGCTTTCATATTTTTAACTCTTTATAAGGTTTTAAATCATAGATTCTGCTATCTTGCGAATTTATTACGGTTAATTTCCCATCTTTTAAAAGGTATTCTCTATCTACCAGTAAATTTATATTGTGATCTTCTGTTACTATAATTGTAGTAGTTTGGTTGTTAATTAAATGGAGGAATTTAATTAGTAAGTTATAACCTTCTCTATCTAAGCCTCTGTCCGCATTATGAAATAATATTATTTTAGGCTTGTGAATTAAGGCTCTTGAAATAGCTATTCTTTGTTTTATACCGGGGGCAATAATATCAGCGATTCCATCATTAATTTTTGTGTCATATCCTTTAGGTAATAGGGCAATTTCTTTATCAAGGTTAAACATCTTAGCTATTTCTAATGCTTCATTTTCCATATTCTCATTAAAAGCAGTAAGGTTTTCTAAAATCGTTCCTTGAAAAAGGATATTATTGGCTGAAATATATCCGATATATTTAACTAATTCTTCTGACTGATAATCACTTGGCGGGATACCGTTTACAAATATTTTGCCGCTCGTAGGTTTTACAATACCGGCAATTAAACGCATTAAAGTTGCTTTTCCTGCATTATTTTCACCTCTAATACCGATGGTATCAGGAATTTTCAGATCTAAATTAATATTTTCAAATATCATTTTCTCTCCGTAGCCGAAAGATACATTTTCTAATTTTACCGTACCGATTTCCTTAAATTCTTTGTTGTCTATTGGTCGACGTTCCACCTGTTCAATAGAAAACATTTTTTCCGCTTGGTTATTAGCTATTCTGTATTCTTGAAACTGCGTCCAAAGAAATAAAGTCTTTTGTATCGGTTGCATTAATCTTCCAGCAAGTAATACCGTTGCAACTAGAGCACCGCTGGTAAAATCTCCTTTAATTACCATAGGTGCTCCAAAAGATACTATGGCTACAACCATTAATTCATTAAACAATATACCGAAAGTATATCCTTGCGTGCTTATTAAGGCCGTTCGATAATTATGTATGCTACATTCTTCTTCAAGGCTCGCGTAACGTCTTGTAAAAATTGCTTCTAACCCTAAAGATTTAATAGTATGAATACCTTGCAAAGCTTCAACAATAAAATTATATCTTTTATCATCTACACCGCCTTGATTTAGGAGAGCCTGTTTTAATTTATTACCTATAAACCAAGTAACAATTGTAAAAATAGCAATTAATGCTATTGGTACTATTACAAGCTTACCGGTTAAATACGAGATCAACACTAAGAAGGTGAAGGCAAAGGGTATATCTACTATGTTAATTAATGTTTGACCGCTATAAAAATCCCGTAGTTTGGAAAAAGCATTAAGGTTCTGTATTTGCTGACCGGGACCTTCTTTCTTGAGTTTGACCGGATTAGCATTAATATATAATCGCATAGCATTTGCCGCCATAGTATATTCGTACATCATGCCGGCCCAGCTCGTAGTGTAAGCTCTGGCTATTCGCAGTATTCCTTCTAAAATAATTGCTATTGATACACCAATAGCTAGAACCGTTAATGTGCCTATACTACGATTAATCATTATACGATCATATACTTGTAATACCATAATTGGTAATGCTAGAGAAAGTAAGTTAACAGCTAAGGTTGAAAGAACAACTTCGTATTTATTAAGGCGAAATTTACAGACAGGATCGTTAAGATTAAATTTATCTATTAAGTTCATAATTATACCACTAAATTATAGCCTATAATATTAGGAATATAATTTGTTAAAAATTAGTGCAATTATTAATTGTATTAGTCTAGTAATAAGGATATTAGTACTGATGTTTATTAGTTACTTAAGCCTATCTTGAATTAATAGTTCTATAAAAAACAATCATATAAGCTAGATTGTTAAATCTCAGGGGGAAATATACGCAAGGGAAAACTTTATTGATCATGGAAAGGTTCAGGAATATTATTTGTTAGCAATGTTGGAAGAGAGGAAAATGCTGAGAAGTAAAGCCTAAAATAGGCTAAGGATAAATAATATTTGGAACGAATTTGCTTCCCAACTCTTGGATTCTTTAAAAATTTGAAAAAACCAGTTTTACTAACATAATTGATTTAATTGTGCCGGAAAAATTGACAGCTATGTAAACTTAAAGTACTTTTCTTTTCAGAAAAACAAATAACCAAAATTTTTACCATAATTTTTTTATTAAGAGTAATACTTATGAAACTTTCTGTTAAAATTATCAAGCTTCCACATGCAAGAGATCTAGCTCTTCCCGCTTATGCAACTTCTCAGAGTGCAGGTATGGATTTACTTTCGGCCGTCTTTGAGCCGGCTGTTGTTAAGGCGGGTGAAATAGCAATTATACCGACAGGTATTGCCATCTCGTTGCCTGAAGGATATGAAGCGCAAATAAGGCCAAGATCCGGGCTAGCTGCAAAATTTGGGATTACAGTATTAAATTCCCCGGGGACAATAGATGCTGATTATCGAGGAGAAATAAAAGTGATTTTGATAAATCATAGCTCTAGTGACTTTGTTATTGAACGGGGAATGCGAATTGCTCAAATGGTAGTTGCTAGATACGAGCATATTATTTTAGAGGAAGTTCAATCATTAGAAGAGACATTCCGGGGAGAAAAAGGTTTTGGTTCTACCGGCCATTAATATTAAATAACTTTATAAAATTTATGATGATTTTACAGGATACCATAATCTCATTCCGTGGTCCTGAACTTACTTTTCTTTTTAAAATATTCCCATTTTTTGCTAGTGAAACCTTTTATATTGGAGTAATAGCATGGGATACTGGCTTGCCACAAATGCTTCTGTCTTTTGGAAACTAGGATTTTTAATTCCTTTTTTCCACGGTAGTAAATGGAATACTAAAAAATATATTTTTACTAGAGAGACCTGAGGCATCGTTACATTTGGTACACGTTATAGATAGATCTCTGGGGTTCCCAAGTGGAGATGTGCATGTGGCGACGGTACTTTGGGGTATGATTTTATATTATTTCCAATCTCGAGCTTTATGCTTTTTAGGGATGTTAATCGTATTGTGTATAATGATATCCAGAGTATATTTAGAAGTCCATACGGTTGATCAGGTCGTAGGAGGCCTATTTTTTGGGATTGTAACTGTTTTTGTAGCTATTAGTTCTCAGGGACAAAAATTATTTCATAATTGGCAAACTGGGAAAACGCTAACTTACTGGTTACTTTGCAGTTTCGCTTTTATATTTTACATTTTACTATCTAACGAAGTGCAGCCCCTGATAATTGGTCTTAGTGGAATCCTCCTCAGTTATGGGCTAAAAAATATATAAATTCTAATATACGATCTAACTTAATCTCTGCTGTTTCTGGAATGTTTTCTTTGGTGCTGATTAATAAAGCTTTTCCAAAGATACATTTTGAACAAGTAGGTTTAGTTGATGGAATTTTTCTAATTAAATATATAATTATAGGTGTAATTATATTTGCTTTTATTCCTTCTGTTTCATTAAATAGTAAAATTTTATCGTGCTTAATTAAGCAGGGCTAGAATTTCCTGCTTAATTTTGTTAAAGGCTTTAGTTGCCTAGTGCTAGTATATCTTTTTTTTATTAAGAAAGTATAAATTACCTCTCCATTCCGCTGTTTGTTCTATTAGCTGTCCTTTTTTCGATAAGTGCTTCGACTTTAGTAGACTTAGATTGATTACCTTTTCCTATCGTACTCACTGAATCCATAGCACTTGCTAAAACTTTTTCCCTATTAGTGATTTTTTCTAAATTTTCTGGTTTGATCTGTTTCATACAAAACTTGCTTATTGATTCTAAGCCAAGGCTTTCACAAAACTTACCAACGCTAAACATTAACTTCTCAGTCATATCCAATTTAAGAGGTAGGGTTTGGTGGTCATTAATGGTTTTAAGGGTTTGCTGTATGGCTTCATCAAATTTAGAGGGACCATCTATAGTTTTCTCGGTTTGTATCTTTTTCTTTCCTCCGCTAATCAATGCCATAAAACCAGTTTTTTCTACTTCGGTCTCTTCTTTAATAATAATTTTTGAAGGTTTAGTAAAATTCGCTGCTTCTTCTGCAGTAATGTAGTTTTGCTGCTGTAGCTTTCCTAAAACATCGGTATAAAATTGTCTAATTTCAGGTTCAGTAACTATTTTGCCATCAAGATGAGAAGCTACAAAAGTATCAATCATCGGTATTAATTCTGCCTTTGCATACTCAGTATGCCTTAATTCTTCTGCTTTCTCTCTAAAATCAGCTGCTAGTTCACCAAGTCCTTTTTCTTGTTTTTTACCTACTTCCGGGCTATCTTTTTCTCTAACCTGTTGATGGAGTTTGGTAGCACTTTCTGCAAAATCGCTTGCTGCTTCTGCCAGTCCTTTTTCCCTGTTTTTCTTGGTCATATATACCTCTTAGTTGAAATTTTCTTCTTTAAAGGTATTATTAATTCTTACATAAAACAATATAAAATAAGTTAACTAGAATAATTATATATTCTTGCTATTGTAATGTTTCTGTTTTTTATTCTAATAATTGAGTTATTTAGAGCGGTGCTTGAGGTTTGCTTTATGCTGATTATGCTGATCAAATGTTTTAGAAAAATGGTGTCCCCCATTACCATCTACGATAAAATATAAAGAGTCTATTGGTGCAGTATTAACAGCTGCTTCTAAAGATTTCTTTCCAGGACAGGATATTGCTCCGGGTGGTAAACCTAGTTTTTGGTAAGTATTGTAAGGTGAATTAACTTTTAAATCGTTTCTAGTAAGTGGTCTTGTTAATCTATATTTACCTTCTGTTAAAGCATAGGCTACAGTAGGGCATGCTTGTAGTTTCATATTTTTTCTTAATCTATTAATAAAAACGGCAGCAACTTTTGGCCTCTCAGTATCATTATTAGTTTCTTTTTCGATTATAGAAGCTAATATTAAAACATCTTTACGTGACTTTAGAGGTGAATTAACTGGAAGCTTTAACATTACTTCATTTAATGCTGATGTCATTTCTAGGCGCATTTTATCAAAAATATTCTCTCTTTTATCCCCGTAAGAATAAAAATAAGTAGAAGGCATCAAATATCCTTCAGGAATTGGCAGTGAGATTGTACCGCTCAGTAATGGTTCTTTGTTAATCTTCTCTATTATTTCGTGCACAGTGGATCCTTCCGGGATAACTAAACGATGGATTATTGATTTACCGGCAGCTAGTTTTCTTATTATTTGGAGCGGGGATATTCCATAAGTAAAATCATATTCACCGCTTTTTAATGGCTTAAATAGTGTATATAGCCGACTTATAATAGAAAAAATAGCAGGGTTCTTTATTATACCGGCTTCCACAAGTATAATGCTTATTTCGTTTGCAGATAATCCTGGCTGGAGTAATACGATAGTTTTATCCTTTAAGGGGCCAGGAGTATATAAATGATTAATGGAAATATTAATGGCTGTAGTAAATATTAGAATAAGAAAAACAATAGGGTAGAATGTTGTTTTTAATAATTTTGTGAACACCATTTATATATTTTAATAAACAATAGTTATTATTTAAAGAATGATTTACTGCTATTTATTAGCTCAATAGGTTCACAAAATTATGTTTTGAAGAAAGAGTATAAAGTATATTTTGTACTATACTTTCTAAACTTTTTCAATTTCCAGAGGTTCTTCAAGTAAGTTTTTATTTTCACTACTTTCGTTATCCTTTAGCATGTAACCACGTCCCCATACAGTTTCAATATAGTTAACACCCCCAGAAGCATCAGCTAGCTTTTTGCGTAATTTACAAACAAAAACGTCAATAATTTTAATTTCAGGTTCGTCCATACTGCTATATAAGTGATTTAGGAACATTTCTTTGGTTAAAACAGATCCTTTGCGCAGGGCTAACAGTTCTAAAATGGCATATTCTTTGTTTGTTAAATGTACTTGGATTCCGTTAACCTCTACATGCCTGGTATCAAGATTTATTGCTACTTTATCAAATCTGACTACAGATTCAGAATGACCTTTAGAGCGGCGAACGATTGCTTGGATCCTTGCAATTAACTCGTCTTTATTAAATGGTTTAGTTAAGTAATCGTCTGCTCCAAATCCTAAACCTCTGACCTTTTGATCTACAGATGATAATCCAGATAAAATTAGTATAGGAGTTTTAACTTTTGCTGATCGAAGCCTTAGTAAGACCTGATAACCATCAATATCTGGTAACATTAAATCCAGTAGAATTATGTCATAATCATATATTCTTCCTATCTCTACACCTTCTTCACCCACTTCAGCTGTATCGCAAATTATCCCTTCGGCTGCTAACGCTAATTCAATTGATCTTGCGGTTGAACTATCATCTTCTATAAGTAGTACCCTCATTGCTATTATCTCCTTACCATAATTTTACTTATCTTTTATAATCCCATTATATTAATTAAAAATCAAGATTTTTTTTACAATTTTATTAATTTTTTAATTTATTTTTAAGTATCTAATTAATTTAGAAACTGATTTTTGTTCCTAAAAACGTTAATATTCCATGATTTTTATTAGATTTTACTATGTTGTCTCCTTCCTGGATATAATTACCTTTTGCGTGATCAAAATTAGTTTGAATATAAGCTTTAAGTCCCTTGGCAATTTCCCAATCCATGCCGAGAGAAGTTACATTTAATTTATTTTTTTTATGGTTACTGTTAAATTGATTTATGCTAAAAGCATATTGTCCCATAGTATATTTTGCTCCATAACCGTAAACATAACTATTCCTGCTAATTAAGTCTATTTCTTTAGCCGTTAAGCTTTTGTTATAATTTCCATACGCCGCTGAAAAGCTAATTTTTTCGTAGGTTAAAATTCCACCAATGACGTAGGTGTTTAAATCTTTGAATTTAATATCGGATTTAGTTTTATCCGCTTTGTTAAAGGCCTGAGTTTTTCCGTGCTCTCCTACGAAAGAAAGTTTTGTTTCTAATTTATCCTGAAATTTGCCAGTGTATGTAATACCGTAAGAAATGCCATCCTTTATAACAAATTTGTATTTTGGCGAGACAACCGGAGGGTTTTGTTTATCAACATCTATGTTATCATGCCCCATATTTGAAGAATCAGGTATATAAGAAATACCTAATTGAATATGATGTTTTTCTGCTAAGGCCATTTTAGGAGTAAAATAAGTAATCTTTCTTGAATAATCTGATTTTAAGCTCGTTCTAGTTTTTGAATCTAAAAAACTGCAAAAATTGGTTATGTAGGGAATCAATTTTTCTGACGATTTGTAGGGATTGCTGGGAGAAGCTATTACCCTTGAGTTCCATCCGTTTCCGGTACCGCAAGATGCGCTGTAACCGTTGATTCTCATTTTTTTTCCTGCGCTCGATTCTGCTCCACCTTCCACTCTACCCAGCTCAGATTCTATATATAGAAAGAAAGGTACAGCTCTATCATTTACCGAGGTATGCTCAAGACTTATTTTTGCTCCGTATAAATTACCGTTTTCTGCTATAAGTTGATAGTCTACGAAGATATTTCCAGAGGTGTACAACCCAAACTCTTTATTGCGTATAGATAACACTTTTTGATCCGCAGTGCCGTTATTCTTATAATGAATAGCTTGAAAATCATAAATTCCTCCCATTTTTATTTTATCTTCCACCGCGAGGGAGGAGTCAATAGCTAACAGCCCTAAAGCGCTTTTTATTAAAAATGTTCTAGATAATTTATTTTTTATTTTCATAGAATAATTTTACCGACGGTTAAAAATTTTAGGTACAAAGTGCGTATACTAATATATTGAATAAAAATCAAATTTTCTTAAAATTAAACCGCTATAGGTTATTTTTTTAATTAAAACTACAACTAAGGATGGTTTTTGTCAAAGAGGATTTTTATTAACGCAAAATTTTCATGATATATTTCCTTCATTGAGTTTTTTGTTGTATAAAGCTCCAAAGTCTATCGGATCAATCATAAGTGGTTGAAAACCACCATCCTGTGTTACATCAGCTATAATTTTACGGGCAAAAGGAAATATTATTGCGGGACAATGGACAGCAAGAAGTACTTGAATTTGTTCTTCCGGGACATTAATTAAATGGAATATACCAGCATATTTTAAATCAACTATAAAAAGGGTTTTATTTTCACTCGTTGCTTTTGCGCTAATAATTATTTCAACCTCAAAATACTCATCTTCAGGCATTCTTTGGATGTTAAGGTCTAATGCCAGATCTATATGCGGTGGGTTGCCTGTATTAATAAGTGAAGCAGGAGCTCCAGGATTTTCAAAAGATAAATCTTTAATATATTGAGCATTTACTGAGATGTGAGGCATCTTTGTTTCTTCAGAATTATTCATTTTCTTTTCTTTGTTTTTTTAATTAATTAAATACTACTTTGCCCTTATTCGAGGGATTCTTATGTTCGTGGTAAAGTTACCCCTTTTTGGCCCATATATTTACCGGCACGGTCGGAATAGGATGTTTCGCACGGCTCATTCCCAGAAAAAAATAAAAACTGACATGCTCCCTCATCTGCATAAATCTTGGCAGGTAAAGGGGTTGTGTTTGAAAATTCGAGAGTTACAAACCCTTCCCAACCCGGTTCAAGTGGAGTAACATTTACTATGATACCACATCTTGCATAAGTCGATTTTCCGACACACACTACTAAAACATCTTGAGGAATTTTGAAATATTCAACCGTTCTACCTAAAGCAAAACTGTTTGGTGGAATAATACAAACTTCGGCTTCTTTACTCACTAAACTTTGGCTATCAAAATTTTTGGGATCAACAATAGTAGTGTTAATATTTGTAAATATTTTAAATTCATTTGATACTCTTGCGTCATAACCATAAGAGGAAACACCGTAGGATATGATTTTTTTTGTTCCAATTTCTCTTATTTGAGACTGAATAAATGGTGATATCATACCGTCCTTTTCAGCTTTTTCCCTTATCCATTTATCTGACATTATTGGCATAAATTTCTCTAAATATTTTCACAATGAGAGCTACTAACTAAATTTTATTTGTTCGTAGTTAATAAATATGTACCTTTTATAAAAATTTCTTGATCGATGCGAGTTATAATTTATTATTATTACCGGTTTTCCCGGTTAAGAAATTAGTTAAGTGACAATTATAGCACTAACTTGATATATTAGCTAGTTATAAAAGGCTTCTTAGCTAATAACATATTGATTATAAAAGGCATTATATGTTAAGTTACTAGAGTATTTTACTTGAGAGCCTTTGGAGTTAGATCTGGTAATTAAGGTAACCTCTAGGTGATAACTTAACTAACCAGTATTATAGATAATAAGGTTAAAAAGATTTTAATAATCTCCCAGTAAGAAATTTAAGTAATTTGTTTTAGGTAATTTAGTTATGAAAATTAATATAAAAAAATTAAATAAAGTTGTGCTAATGGCATCTGTCTTATTTGGTTTATCAAAGATGTCCTTTGCTGATGAGGTAAAGTCGGGTAGTATGCCTGTTACCTCTGATTTAAAAGTAAAACTATCTGGGTATGGGCATTTTCAGGGTGGCTATAGAAATCAGAATCACCTCGGTGCTGGCAAGAACTTATCTGCAAATAGAAAGTCTTTTGCCTTTTTTAACGATGCGGCATTATTTACTGATATATCCAACAACGTTAATGACGTAACTTATGGTGGAAAAATAGTGTTAGTACCAACGGCAAAAAGAAAAGGTTCTGCTAGTTATAACGGCTCCCACATTTATCTGGAAAGCAGTTACGGTCGCATAGAAGCCGGCTCGCCAATTGATGCAGCGAGTAATATGCTTATTGATAGTAGTGAAATTGCTTCTGCTACCGGCGGTGATTGGGATAGATATGCAAAGTTCGATTCTGCTGATTTAAAACAGGGGTATGATTTTGGTCCATCTTTTGCAACATTTGGTGAATTTTTCCTTGATAGTAAGCTAGTTAGTGCTGTTGAAAACCGCCCTTATAGCAACGAACCAGGTAGAAGAATATCATACTACACCCCAAAATTTGATTTTGGTAAGGGTGCAAAAATACAAATGGGTATTTCTTATACTCCTGATTCTTCTAATACTGGTGCTGATGATCCAACTAAAAATTCAACAGGCGTTGAGATAAAAAAGATTGGCAGAAATCGTGTAGCTACTAATGAGTACTTTAAGTTTGATAAATCTGTAAAAGATGCAATTTCAGGTGGTGTTGTTTTAGAGCAGAATATATCAGATGGTGTTGACTTAAAATTAGCTTTAACCGGTGAATATGGTAAAGCTTCTAAAGTAGAAAAGTTTCGTAATGATGATGCAAGTAATTCCGATCCTAAAAAGGCCGATCCTGCACGCCAAACATCTATACCTTTGAATAATAAAAAACTAAAAGATTTGAAAACCTATAATATAGGAGCTATCTTAAATGCAGGGAATTTTTCTTATGCAGCTTCTTTTGGATCTTTGGGTAAAAGCTTAACCACTCCTGAGTTCCATAAAACAGGTAGAGAAACTACTTATTATACTGGTGGGGTAGCCTATAAACAAGGGCCGTTTACTACCAGCTTAACATATTTCCGTTCAGATCAATATAAGAATACTGTGGATTGTGTTACTATTGGTACTGACTATAAGCTAGCACCAGGATTTAAACCTTATGCTGAGATCTCTGGCTTCAGCTTAAAAGGAAAACCTGAGTATGATAGAGACCTAAAGAAAAAGAAAAGCCGTGGGACTATTGCTCTGATAGGTGCTAAGTTAAGCCTGTAGTTTTAAATTAGCTCATCAAACAAAAATTAAGAATAAGCCAAGTTTACTACTTGGCTTATTATTTTTTACTTAGGAGAGCACTTAATCTGTACAGCTATAGCTGCTTTGTAGAACCAGTTGGGATAAAAACAGTGTTGTTAAAAGGCGAGAGAGGTTGATATATTTTCTTACCCTAATATGATTTGTTCTGTTTATTATATAATTTATGGACAGATACTCTTATCTCTTGACTTTCTCTTGCCTTGTTTACCCGATTATTATGCTGTGTTTTGAATACTGCTAGTCTATATGATTTTTTAAACGTATACGTATATCTTGTTTCTCTTTGGGGAGCAGGGTAAACTAAATTACCAATATTCTATTAGATACGTGTATATCTATGTGGTTTGCAATTTCAAAATATTACTTAATTTTCTCTTTCAGTTCATTATATGTATGAGACGATTACAACGAATTTAAGAATGAAATTTTAAGAATCAGAATTATTGGTTTTCTAGTTGACGTTTTAACCAAGAAATATATAATTGGCCTGGTTTTGATCTTAGAAGTGGAATTTCTTATGAAAAATATAGTTTGGGGTTTGTTGGCATTGAGTGTAACGTTTTTAAATGCTGTATACGCTGAAGATGTCTCGGATAATCATATGGATAGATATGTATATATCGGTACTGAGTTTGGGCTTTCCGATCCGATAAAAAAATCTTTTACACATGAGGAATCAAATACCAGAATGAGATTAAAAAAATCCCACATGTATGGCGGGAGGATAGGATATAGTTTTTATCCTAATATGATGGTAGAAATTTCTGGTACTTATCAACCAAAATATAGGATGGCGTATAGATTACCGGGGGGAGGTGCTATTCCAGAAACTCCTGGAATTACAAAAGTTACTTCTAATGTATTTACGATGAATTTGATCTATGAAATGCAAAAAATGACTTCCCTAGCCATTAAGCCTTATGTTATTTTTGGAGCTGGAGTAGCTAAAATTTCAGTTAAACCTAACATTTCTTACTTACCTACTGATTTTTTAGGGGTAGGAAGTGGTAACATTCCTTATTTTAAAATAAAGAAAAATAATCAAAATTGTTTTGCCTGGCAAGCAGGGCTAGGGTTTAGCAAGGATATTACCGATAAGCTCGCTATTGACTTCGGGGCAAAAATGCAGGTAGTGAATAATATTAAAGTAAAGTATCAAAAATTAAATAGCGATACGAATTCTTTCGAGGAAGCAAGCCCTATTAAAAAGACCATAGGAGTAGGAGAATTTACTATGGGTTTGACTTATAAATTTCCGTTAAGATGAAAAATAGTAATAATTAAATAGTTATTATAGACACTGTACTTGGGAATTGAAGTCAAAGAACTAGTTATATATAGCTTTGGTGTGTTCAATTATGAGATTTATCTTAATCTTGTTTATTAAATTCTATCAATTTTTTATTTCTCCATGGCTGGGCAAAAATTGTAGGTTTTATCCAAGTTGTTCTGAATATGCATATGAATCAATAAATACTCATGGTACAATAAAGGGGTTATTTTTTGCTTTAAGAAGGCTATTAAAATGCCATCCTTTCTGTGACGGAGGCTATGACCCAATACCCAAAAAAACTGCGCGATAATATATTATCAGGTAGGGAACTTATAAAGTCTCGCTTGGAGGAAATGCCAAGTCAACCGGGTGTATATCGTATGCTAGATATAGATAAAAAAATTATTTATATTGGCAAAGCGAAGAACCTTAAAAACCGTTTAAAACAATATACCGGAGATCTTGAAGGTAAAAATTCAATCATGATTTCCCTAGTATATTACCTGGAATATAGTGTTACTGACTCGGAATCGTCAGCACTTTTGCTTGAAGGACAATTAATAAAAAAGTTCAAACCTCAGTTCAATATCTTATTAAAAGATGATAAATCTTTTCCTTATATTAAACTCCGGCTCGATCACGAATTCCCTCAGTTAATTAAATATAGAGGTAGAGATCTTAAAGAAGGAAAATTTTTTGGCCCCTTTGCTTCTGTTAAACAGGTAGAAGTTACTTTACTAGAGCTACAAAAAATATTTAAATTGAGGTCATGTTCTGATCCCTATTTTTCTTCTCGAAAAAGGCCGTGCCTTCAATATCAAATAAATAGATGTTCTGCTCCCTGTACCGGTAAAATATCAAAAGAGGATTATAATGAACTCGTAAACCAGGTAAAAACTTTTTTATCTGGAAAAAATAAATCCTTACAGCATCTTCTGGCTCAAAAAATGCAATCGTTTAGTGAGGAGTTAAATTTTGAAGAAGCAGTAAAAATACGTGATCGGATAAAGGCTTTAAGTTATATACAGTTAAAAGCTGAAACTACTGGTTTTGTAAAAGATACAGATCTAATTACTATAACGGAACTTAATGGTGAGTATTGTATAGAGCTTTATATTTACAGGGCAGGGCAGCCGTGCGGTAACCATCCCTATTTTCCGGAGCATACTCAAGATCAAAATATTTCTGAGGTATTGGAAGCATTCATCATGCAATTGTATCAGGATAAAATTCCTGCTGAGAACATACTATTAAGTCATTCTATTAATAATTCCAAGCTTTTTACAAAAGCACTAAAAGAATTGCACGGTGTAAATGTTAAAATAGAAGTTTTAAAAAAATCCGGTTCAACTGCTAATCTCATGCAGATTGCTTTGGAAAATGCGCGAATTGCGTTAGAACAACATCTAAAAAACTCTGCCAAAAACCGGTATGCGCTAGAGGAAGTTCAAAAGTTATTTAATTTATCGGCTTTGCCAAATCGCATTGAAGTTTATGACAATAGTCATATACAGGGTGCATTTGCTATAGGTGCTATGGTTGTTGCAGGTAGAGAGGGTTTTGATAAAAAGGAATATCGGTTATTTACAATAAAAGGACAACTCCAAAATATAGGAGGCGGAGATGATTATGCAATGCTTAGGGAAGTTTTGACTAGGAGACTCAGCAGGTTAAAAAATGAGCCTTATAGGTCACCTGACTTAATGATAATAGATGGTGGTATAGGGCATATGAATATAGTAAAGCAAATATTGGAAAAATTTAGTTTAAATATACCATTTGTATGCATGTCCAAAGGAGTAGATAGAAATAGCGGGCGGGAACAGTTTCATAGACCAAATCAAGAGATATTTACTTTAGATAAAACCCTACCGGTAATGAAATATCTACAAATTCTAAGAGATGAGGCACATAATTTTGCTATAAAAAACCATCGGAAAAAACGTTCAAAAGCTATAAAAATTTCTTCTCTCGATAATATTCCAGGAATTGGTGAAATGCGGAAAAAAATATTATTAAGTTATTTTGGCTCCTTTGCCGCTGTGTCAGATGCAACTGTTGATGAGTTAACAAAAGTAGAAGGAATAAACAAAGAGCTGGCCCAAATTGTATATGAAGCACTGCATAAATAGAAAACAGTTCGTTTGACAAGTGATGATAAATTACATAGTATTTTCCAATAATTTTTTATGGAAATAAATGGATTCTAACCAGCTGTATCTTTTTAAAAACAGAAGATTCTTACCAATATTTATCGTACAGTTCTGCGGATGTCTAAATGATAGTATCTTAAAAAATGCTCTTATAATTTTAATTACATTTAAAATAGCTGGTAGCCTGACTATTGCACCTTATATGTTGGTTATGCTGGCTAATGTTCTGTTTATAGCTCCTTTTGTGTTATCTGCAAGCTTAGCAGGACAAATAGCAGATCGTTATGAGCGAACTATTATTGTTCAGCTCATAAAATTTATAGAAATAGGTATAGTATGCCTTTCAGCTTACGGTTTTTACAGTGTAAATCTAGTTATTTTATTTATTGCTCTAACCTTAATGGGAATACATTCTACTTTTTTTGGACCAATTAAATATAGTGTATTGCCGGACCAATTAAAAAAACAAGAATTACTTGGTGCTAACGGTTACATAGAAGCGGGAACCTTTATGTCTATAATGCTTGGTACTATAATAGGAGGGTTTTATAATTTTGAAAGTAAACTAGTTATCGGATTTGCTTTTATTGTATCATTTATAGGTTTTATAGCTAGTTTTTTTATGCCTGCTTCCGGCAATACTAATCCTAATATTAAAATTAATTTAAATATTATAGGGGAAAACATTAATATCGTAAAATATGCTTATTCAAAAAATAAAGTGTATTTAGCTATTTTAGGTATTTCATGGTTTTGGTTCATTGGAGCGGCCATTTTAGCGCAGATACCTCTTTTAGCAAGAGATACCTTAGGGGCTGATGAAAGTGTAGCTAACTTGTTTTTAGTTGTGTTTTCCGTAGGTGTAGGGGTAGGAGCGTTTGTATGTAATAGAATTTTGGCTAATAATATTACAACTAAATATGTTTTTATTTCCGCTATGGGAATAAGTGTTTTCTGTATTGATCTATATTTTGCTACGTATATTGCTGAGGTTAGTTATAGTCCTGAGCATTTAAAGAGTATTTATGAATTTTTATCAAAATTACATTATTGGCGCATATTATTTGACCTCTTTTGCCTCTCCGCTATTGGTGGCTTTTACGTAGTACCGTTATTTGCCGTGATGCAGTATTTTTCTTCTCCTGCTCATAGGAGCAGGGTAGTAGCTGCAAATAATTTAATAAATTCATTCTTTATGGCGGCTTCTACTGCTATATTGTCTTTGCTTTTCTATATGAAGTTTTCCATACCGTCAGTAATTTTAACGATAAGTATTTTAAATTTTATTGTTGCTCTTCATATTTATAAGCTGATTCCAAATAGTAAAATCATCTCTCTAAAATTGTTACAAGCGATCTTTAGGTTAATCTTCAGCTTATTTTACCAAGTCGAGGTAAAAGGTATGGAAAATTATCGAAAAGCAGGGAAAAAAGCGGTGATAATTGCAAACCATTTATCCTATATTGATCCCGTTTTGATAGCTACTTACATACCAGAGAATATCCAATTTGCTATTAATTTAGGAGTTTCTAAAGAATGGTGGGTAAGACCTTTTCTTAAATTAGCCCGTACCTATCCGATTGATCCGAATAACCCTATGGCGATTAAGAGTTTAATTGAGGAAGTAAAAAAGAATAAAAAAATTGCGATCTTTCCTGAGGGAAGAATTAGCCTTACAGGTGCTTTAATGAAAGTGTATGAAGGTCCGGCTATGATTGCCGATAAGGCTAATGCTACAATTCTGCCAATAAGAGTAGACGGTACGCAGTTTACTTGTTTTTCAAAAATCCGGAAAACGCTAAAAACTAGATTTTCTTTAAGGAGGAAAATTACAATTACTATTCTTTCACCGGTTAAAGTTAATCCTTTAGAAAATCTTAGCAGTAGGGATAGAAGAAAATATATTGGTCAAGCTCTTTACGATATAATGAGAGACATGATGTTTGAGAGCTCGGATTACAAGGAAACTTTATTTCAATCCTTGATTAATTCTGGGAAACTGTTTGGTATGAATACAAAAATATTAGAAGATATAGAAGGAAATGAAGTAACCTATCGGTCCATGATTTTAAAATCATTTATTAGGGGTGATTTAATAAAAGAACAAACAGAAATTGGTGAAAAAGTCGGATTAATGTTACCTAACATGGTTAGTAGCATGATTAGTTTATTTGCTATACAATCCATTGGGAGGGTTCCGGTTATAATTAACTTTACTGGAGGAATAGAAAACATTGTTTTAGCTTGTAGTACGGCTACAATCAAAATCATTTATACTTCTCAGAAATTTCTGCAAATAGCAGAATTAGAAGAGCTTAGGGATTCATTACATAAACACGGAATAAAGCTTATATATTTAGAAGATTTAAAAGCAAGTATCACACCTTTATTAAAGATAAAGGCAACCATTGGTAGCATATTTCCGGAACTCTATTATGAATATATTTGTCCTAAAAAAGACGCTAAACTACCGGCCGTAATATTATTTACATCTGGTGCGGAGGATAAACCCAAAGCAGTTGCCTTGTCTCATCAGAATATACAATCTAATCGCTGTCAAATGCTTGCTATAATTGATTTTAACCCTCACGATTTGGCTTTTAACCCTCTGCCGCTGTTTCATAGTTTTGGCTACACTGGGACAATAATTATGTTGCTCGGTGGTGTTAAGACATTCTTATATCCATCCCCACTGCATCATAGAATAATTCCTGAAGTTGTTTATGATGTAGGTGCAACAATAATGTTCGGAACTGATAGCCTTTTAGCGGCTTATGCTTCTTCTGCTCATCCATATGACTTTTATTCAATGAGATATGTTATAGCGGGAGCAGAAAAGCTTAAGGAGCAAACAAGACAATTGTGGCTTGATAAATTTGGCATCAGGATACTTGAAGCTTATGGCGCAACTGAAGCAGGTCCGGTAATAGCTGTAAATACTCCGATGTATTATAAAGGAGGTTCAGTTGGTAGGTTTTTACCAAAAATTGAATATTTTTTTAAACCATTTAAGAATATTCAAAATGGAGGAAGGCTTTGCGTTAAAGGACCGAATATAATGCTTGGTTATATAAAACCTGAGAATCCGGGTGTGGTAGAAGTGCCTTTTGTGGAAAGATTAGGTAATAATTGGTATGATACCGGTGATATAGCAATCATTGATGAAGACGGCTATTTAACAATTTTGGGAAAGGAAAAAGATTTGCTAACACTTCCGAAGAAATGGTCTCATGAAGTAAATAAGCTTGAACAGGGATATGCTCAGAAAAATTTACTAAGCATGAAGTAATAAGAATTTGACAAGTTTCGGGCTAATAGGTAGTTGACAATTAAAATATATGTTTCCAGATGCGAATATTTAATATTATGATGTCAAGAGACCTTGGGGGGATACAACAATCTTTCCTTGATTATAGTACTGCTTTAAAAAATGAAGGGGAAGAAGTTATCGATATAACTAGTAGTTTTGCAAAAATTAATGAGAAATTGCCTACAAGCATAAAGCTGCCCAATTTATTTCAGTGGTGCATTTTTTCTAAAATATACTTACGCATTCTAATAGCTATTTATAGACCAGATATCCTTCTGGCTCATGGAGGAAGAGCCGTTTCTTTTGCTTGTAGTTTTAAGCCTTCTTCTCTTCCTTTAATCGGTATTGCTCATAATTATAAGACCAGACGGCTCCAGAAATGTGATTATGTAATTTCCGTAACTAATATTTTAATAGATTATCTAGCTCAACGTGGTTTTAATAGGAATAATATATTTCATATCCCTAATATGATTAAAGTTACTCGTGACTATAAGGAAAGGCAGTATAAAAAGCCTTTGATTATAGGAAGTTTTGGACGGTTTGTAGCCAAGAAAGGTTTTAATTACTTAATCGAAGCTATAGCTTTACTTAAAAATCAAGGACATAATATTAATCTGCTCCTTGGGGGAGCGGGTGAAGAAGAGCCTATTTTGCGTAAGTTAGTAACAAGATTAAATTTACTTAATGAAGTAACTTTCTTAGGCTGGGTTGAAGATAAGGAAAAATTTTTTAAACGAATAGATATCTTTTGTCTTCCGTCTACTTCTGAACCATTCGGTATAATATTACTGGAAGCGATAGAGAATTCTACTCCTATTGTTGCCACCAAATCAGGTGGTCCTGGTGAGATTATTAGAGACAAGCAGGATGGATTATTAACAGAAATAGAGTCAGGTGCGGATTTAGCAGAAAAGCTATCTATGTTAATTCTAAATCAAGAAGAAGCAAATAAATTATCTTCCTCGGCTTACTTACGATTAATAGAAAATTATGAGATTAAAATTGTCGGCAAAAAATTGGTCAATATTCTTAACAATATCTATACAAAAAGATCGATAAATTATGAGTTTTCAAAATAGCAAACTACTTAATGGCATAAATGTTGTAACATTTAATATGCCTTATGTAAGCTCGGTTTCAATAAATATTATTGTTAAAGTCGGTAGTAGGTATGAATCTAAACTAGAATCAGGGATTTCTCACTTCCTTGAGCATATGGCATTTAAAGGTACAAAAACTCGGAGTGCCGAGGAAATAGCTAAGGAATTTGATATAATAGGCGGCTATTTTAATGCTTATACTAGCCGTGAGCATACAGTCTATTATAGCAAAGTTTTGAGTGAAAATTTTGATAAAGCCCTCGAAATTCTTGCTGATATTTTACAAAATTCGTTATTTGCACAGGCAGATATAGATAAGGAATTAGGTGTTATTATGCAGGAAATGGCAAGTGTTAACGATAATCCCGATGAACTAGTTTATGAAAAGTTTTATTCATTAGCTTTTGAGGGACAGTCAATCGGTAAGTCTATATTAGGTGATGCAAAAAATTTAACTAAATTCACAAAAGAAGATTTTTTAAATTTTTTAGGAAAATATTATACTGCCGAAAATATCTATATTTCAGTAGCAGGTAATATTTCTCACGATAAAGTAATAAATTTGGCAGAAAAATACTTTTTACTGGTACAGTCTTCATCAAGTCTGCCTCAAATAGTTCCCGCTAAGTATAAAGGCGGCTTTATCCATACAAAGAAAGTTCTTGAACAAACGTCAATTGCTCTGGGATTTGAAAGTGTTCCGTATTCTAATATAACTGAATTTTATTATACCCAGATTTTATCTGTTATTTTCGGCGGCAGCCTCTCCTCAAGATTATTCCAAAGGATAAGGGAAACTTTGGGGTTAGCTTATTCAGTTGGTAGTTTTAATAGCTCCTATTATGATAGTGGGATATTTAACATTTATGCCGGCAGCGACCATCAAAATGTAGAAAAATTACTTACTAATTTAATAATTGAAATAAATAAAATTCGAGAACGTATTACAGAAGAGGAACTACAAAGGGCTAAATCACAAATTAAAACGAGCATTTTAATGGCAGAAGAGCGTCCTGAATATAAATCGGAAGAAATCGGTAAAAATTTTGCTCTTTTTGGAAAATATTTTGCCACTGATGAGGTACTAGATGTAATTATGAATATAAACACTCGTAATTTAACTGAATGTGCTGAGAAGATTTTTGCTTCAAAGCCTACTTTATCAATTGTTGGGGAGATCCCGGAAAGTTTCAATTTAAACAAGTTAAAATTATCAAATTAAATTAGTATTAAAATGAAATTACTCTATAGTTAGGCTTTTAGTTTTCTGAGCTTTAAAAAAGCTTGCTCAAAAAATTATAATTACTATAAAATGTTTATTTCTTAATTCATGCTCAATTCTGATATTTAAAACTCATGAAAGAAAAAATTTATACTGGCGCAAGTAAAACCCTTTATCAAGCTGATGAAGATTACGCTCTTATTATGTCATTTAACGATACTTTAAAACTGCAAGATAAGAGCTCAATAGTAATATCGGGTAAAGGGGTTATTAATAACAGTATTTCTGCATTTTTAATGCAGAAGCTAGAATTGATAGGGGTAGAAACCCATTTTATTCAAAAAAATAATATGCGGCAGCAATTAATACAATTTGTGGATGTATATCCTGTTCAAATTTATGTATCTTCTTTGGCTTCAGGTAGGTATGTTACGGATTTCGGTATGGAAGACGGTTTCGTTTTTGATTCCCCTATTATAGATTTTAGAGTAAAGAACGGTGATTTAAACTATCCTATTATTAATGAGCATCAGATATATAGTTTTTCTTGGTTAAGCGAAAAAGAAATAAAGAATTTAAAAAAAGTAGCTATTAGGGTACATGATTTTCTTACAGGTCTTTTTGCTGGTATCGGTATAAGGCTTGTTGATATAAAATTGGAATTTGGTAGAGTGTTCAACGGTGAAGAGTATATAATAATGCTAACCGATGAAATTTCCCCGGATACCTGCAAATTATGGGATATGTATAATAATGAAAAACTCTGTTATGAAATAGCAGAAACTAATCCTGACCTTGTCATTAGTGCTTATCAAGAAGTTTTAAAAAGGTTGAATATTAAAACAGATGTGTAATGAGCAAATTTACATTTCCTGATTTAGGGCGGTATGCATGGATAAGTCGGTAAAATTATATATATTTTTCTGCAGTTTATTTTGTACTGTCGTTATTACAGGTAATTTGATTTTTCAAAAATTTGTTACGGTTAACATCTTCTCTTTAGAATTTGAACTCTCTGTGGGGGTTCTCTTATATCCTGTTACTTTTTTGATTTCTGATTTGACTGCCGAGTTCTACGGTAATAAATACGCAAACCATATGATAAAAATGTCAGTTCTATGTAGTTTTATTGTTATGGGGCTAATTATGATAGGAGATTATTTTCCCGCAACTTCCTGGTCAAATGTTGACGATAGCAGTTTTCATAAGATGTTTAGTGTATATGGTATAGCTTCAATTGCTTCAGTAGTCGCTACTTTTTTTGCTCAGCTATTGGATGTTAAAGTTTATTCTTATTTAAAAACTTTGACTGACTCAAAGCATTTATGGTTACGAAATAACCTTAGTACAATACTGGCACAAATATTAGATACTATACTAGTATTAACTATACTTTGTTTAGCCGATATTTTAGCCTGGGAAAATTACTACAAAGTAGCAACTAATTCAATTATTTTTAAAGTAATAGCAGCTCTCGCAGATACACCTTTTTGTTATTTAGGACATTATCTAATTAGAAAATTTATTATAAAACCAAAAGCTTAGATTCAAGTGTTTATACAATTAATAACCTAGAAATGGATATGGAACATAAATTATATGGAAAATATTATGGAATATGTTAACCCTGATGTAGTTTATCCAATTGAAAATTGGTATAGAACATGTTTTTTAAAAAATATTATAACCAATCCACAAATTATAGTAGGTGATTATACTTATTATGATGATACGGAGGATGTGTATAATTTTGAAAAGAATGTATTATATCTTTTCGATTTTATCGGAGATAAGTTAATAATCGGCAAATTTTGTCAAATTTCTAGCGGCGTATGTTTTATAATGAATGGGGCAAATCATGCAATGAGCGGTATTTCTACTTATCCTTTTGAAGTTTTTGGCAAAAGTTGGAGTAATACCCTAAGTAATGATTTAAACAAAGGTGATACGGTAATCGGTAATGATGTATGGATTGGCAATTCGGCTACTATTATGCCTGGAGTTAAAATCGGCCATGGTGCTATTATCGGTACTAACACTTTAGTTACGAAAGATGTCGCTCCTTATACGATAGTAGGAGGTAATCCAGGAAAGTTAATAAGAAATAGATTTGATCAGCAAACTATAGATTTTCTTTTAGAACTTGCCTGGTGGGATTGGCCTATAGAAAGAATTACTAAACACGTGAAGGACATTGCTAGCAGAAATTTAGAAATCTTAAGAGCTTTATAAAGACACTACAATTACTAAGGTAGTTGTGTTTTACCTAAAAATGTGTTAATAAAGGACGCTGATTTTGTACCAAAAAATTATAAAGATTTATCAAATAAAATAATTATGCCTACAGCAGAAAAAAATAGAATTATCTCATTTTTAATATGGTTATTGATAACAATTTTTTATTGCTATCAATGTGTATTACGTTCATTACCTAATATTATTAGTCATGATGTAATGTCCAATTTTAATATTGGTGCTAGCGAATTTGGTTCTTTTTCCGGTCTTTACTATATAGGTTATGTTTTTCTTCATATTCCAATAGGGGTAGCCATTAGTAGAATTGGAGCAAGAACTATACTTCCTATATGCATAGCTTTAACTGCTATAGGTCTGGTGCCGTTGATTTATCCCCTAGGTTGGGAGAGTGCTTTAATTGGAAGAGTTTTGACTGGGATAGGTTCTGCCGCTGCAGCTGTTGGAGCTTTGCAGATATTTAGAATTATATACCCTGCCAAATTTGCTAGAATGTTAGGGTTAATGGTTTCTGTGGGGTTAATTGTAGCCGTATATGTTGGAAATCTAATTGTGCCGGTTATTGTGTCAGTCGGGCTTGAGGCTACGTTAAAGGTATTATTATATTCCGGCCTAATAGTAGCTATCCTTATCTACTACATTATGCCCCAATCAACAGAGGAAAAATCAGAACGTAATCTTATTTCAGATATTAAATCAGTAGTTTTTAATTATAAATTATTACTTACTAGCTTTTTTGCAGGGTTAATGGTGGGCCCTATGGAAGGTTTTGCCGATGCGTGGGGTAGTGCGTTTTTAATAAATATCTATGGAATTGATAAAGTATATGCCGATTTCTTGATTTTATCGATATTACTTGGAATGAGTGCAGGTTGTGTAATATTACCTTACGTGGCTGATAAAACAGGTTATTACTTTGGAGTGACAATTACCTCTGGAATAGTTTTGATTATCTGCTTTTATTATATACTAAGTGGAACCGCTAGTGTCGGTATCTTAGATTATGTATGTATTATTATTGGGGTTTTCTCTGCTTATCAAGTGGTTATGCTTGCTAAAATATCCACTTTTGTTTCTGAAGAAAGGAGTGGTTTGGCGGGAGCCGTAGCTAACATGATTATCATGGCTTTTGGGTGGTTTTTTCATAATTCGATAGGGCTCTCTTTAGACAATTTATGGGATGGCACAATTGTTGACGGTGTAAGACAATACAGTAATGATGCTTTTGTAAAAAGCATTTCAATTATTCCAAGTGCAATAATTATTTCCATAATTGGGTTATCAGCTATAGCAATTACAACTATATTAAAAGCACGAACACTAAGTAAAGTAAATTAGTAATATAAGAGCTCTGTAATTTTGGTGCTAAATATTAATTTTATTGCTACAAAGAGCTTTTGCTTGGGAAATGTATAAGGATATTACCCGGCTTTCTTTTTTGTTTTTTCTAAAAATTCTTGTATATTTAGCGGATAGGTTGCAATCTACTATAGCATCGTTGCGACAACCGCTATTGAATTGAATTGTTTTTATAACTAATAGTTTTAATTTAATACAACTTACTGCCATACTAAATATTCATAATATTCTTTAATAACTTAAGGCCGGTTAGTTTTGTAAGCTGTTCTAAGCATTAAAGAGGATAATTTTCGAACACAACTATTTTAAGAAGGGCTGGCGTGTCATTTATAAAGCAAAAACTAGGTAAAGGCCTTTATAATGCTTCATCCGAAGACTTTATCCCTATTGCGTGCCATTATGATAAGAATACGTTACTTACTAAAAACGGCGAATTATTACAGATTTTTCAGATTAACGGTATTAATTCAGAGAGAATTAGTAGGCAGCTTTCTAACCTTCGAGGAGTTGTAAGAAGTGCTATTAGTAATAATGTTGAAGGAGACAAATTAGCTTTTTGGATCCATACAATAAGACGTAAAGCAAACCTTGATGATCCTGTGCCATATCATAATGTATTTTCTGCAAATATTCATGAGATATGGAAGAATAAAAATTACTGGCATGATAAATTTGTTAATTGTTTATATATTACGGTTCTTCACGATGCCCCGGAGCTAAAATTAAAGAATCTTCACTCTATGATTAATTCGCTTTCGGCTAGTAAAATTGCAGATTTTGAGATTAGCTATTTTGCTGAGTCAGTTAAAACTTTGAGTGCAACTGTCGATAAATTAATATTGGATCTGGAAGAGTATGGAGCTGTAAAATTGGGTATTAGAATAGAAGAGGAACACTGTTATTCCGACTTGATGTTTCTCTATAGAAGAATTATGCAACTTAATGAGGAGCAGTGTGTTTTGCCGTTGACCGATATTTCAACCGCACTTTCTTCTCACCAATACACAGTTGGTAATGATATGATAGAAGTAATAGGTGATAATGGCAAAAAATTCGCTGCTTTGCTATCAATAAAAGAATATCAAGAAGTTTCTTCTGATGCTTTAGACAAATTTTTGCAAATTCCTGTTGAAATGGTTGCCACTGAAGTTTTTTATTTTGTTGATAAAGGTAAAGTGATTCCATTATTTGAAGATCAGTCTTATATAGCCGATATTAGCGGAGATGCTGAACTAAAATCTCTCAGCGGTTTAGAAAAAATTTTAAAAGATACCGATGATAAAAATTATTTTTGCCATCAACAAATATCTTGCATGATAATAGGAGATGATGCTGCCCAGCTTAATAAGCAGGTTAAACAAGCCTCTGATACATTAGCGAAAATTGGAATAGTGCATGTAAGAGAAGATATTAATTTAGAAAAAACTTTTTGGGCACAATTGCCAGGAAATTTTGCTTTTCTTTCTAGAATGTCACCCACAATTTTAGATAATACTGCAGCACTTGCGTCACTCCATAATTTTCCTACCGGGAATCAATACAATCCTTGGGGTAGAGCCGTTACTTTACTTAGGACCGAAAGAGGGACTCCTTATTTTATGAACTTTCATGATACCGAGGGAAATAGCAACACTTGTATTTTAGGGGTAGAAAAGTCCGGGCGAACAACTTTACTTAATTTTTTACTTTCAGAAGCGGATAAATATAAACCGACTATAATCCATATAGTTGATGATTCCGATTCTAGCCTTTACATAAAAGCTAAAGGAGGAAAATGGATTGAGAAAGAGAAAAATTTATTTAATCCTTTATTTTTAGAAGATAATGAAAAAAACCGCAATTTTTGTTTTACATTTTTCACAATATTGGCAAAACATCATTTTGATCCTCTAAAAGAACCAGAGTTAGCTTTGCTAAAAGCAATTAGTGAACAGGTTTTTACACTTCCTAAGGAAAAACGAAAATTATCTACAGTAATTGACGCCATAGAAGATTCTGAAAGTGGTCAAATTCTAAAAAAGCGTTTAAAAGAATACATTACAGGAGGGATATATTACGAAATTTTTGAATCGTCAGAAGAAATAGTAATTAATCCTGGAGAAATATTAGCAATTAATGTTCAGCAATTTGATGATGGAGAATATAAAAAGAAATATTTCCCAAAAGAGGTTAAATTTGTTGCAGAATTTGAATATGCATTGAATACAATGCGTAGTCTTAAGGCTGCTATCGTATACTTTATACAAAATTTGTTAGCAAAAATTGGCGAAGGTCCAAAAATTTTTGCGATTGATAATATGGCTGCAATATTTAATTTAAGGTGCTATTCTGAAATTCTTTCGGATATATCCCAAAATATTGGTGCTGCTAATGGGGTTTTTGTTAATACCGTAAATATCCGTATATTAGAGGATATGTATAAAAATAGCCATGAATTAGATTGGTTGAACCTAATGGGAACACAGATAATAATTCCTCCTGAGTTTAAAATACCTAATCTTGAAATTATGCTCCAATTGAACCCTGCCGAAGCAAAAAAATTAGCCACCTTAACCATTAATACTAGAATGTTCTTGATAAAACAGGAAGGTAGGATAATTGCAGCAGAACTCAGTATCGGCGGTTTACCAGGTATGACCAGATTATTATCATCAGGAAAACTAGAAATAGAAGCGTATGAGAAAATTATAAGACAATATCCTAGTAACCAATTGGAAGACTGGGTAGGGCCGCTCTATGAAGAATTGAATAATATTACTTAAGGTGAAATAGTGGTAAAAAAATCCATCTTAATTATTTTATTACTAGTTACTAACCCTATTACTACAGCAAGCGCAGGATTTTGGGATGCAGTAGGGGCTTGTTTTACAGATCCGTGTAACTGCGGGGACGGTAATAAAACACGAAAAGAATATTGGAATGATGTATTTAGGTGGCCATATAGAAGTGTTGATAGAGATAGTGTTTGCCCTCCGTGGAATAAAGAATCAGGAAGAGATGACCATACATGTCTGATTCAGAAGGGATATCCCGGTTCGTGGATAGGTTATTATGAGAATTTATGTGGTGAGGAGACCCCGGATAGTAGTTATATGAGTCCTAAAATAAGGGTTAGAGGGCAACAATGTAACGCTTTAGCGTGTTGGACTACAGATAACACATTGAATTGGGATGGTCAATGCGTAACGTTGGCTAGTGGATATGGAATACCGTTACACAGAATGTGTGCTAGAGTTGCTATTCCTGCAGGTTTATCACCTAATTTTCCTCAGGATCCCGGCTATACGGTAGGGGTACATCTGGATTTTGAGGGGAAAACTGTACCTGATGATATAGTAATTGGTTATGATGGCTTACCGGTTACGCTTTCTCCTCCTAAGTTATGCTTATATAAAGATCCGGCTTTCTTAAGCTTTAAAGATGGTTTTGACCTTATGGATCTGGATCCGAACAAACAATCCTCTCATAAAACAGCTACGTTACATCCGGTAATAAAAGTACTTCTGTTTTTCTTAGATATGGCTGTTCAGGTTGCGCAGACTCCCGGTCAATTACTTGGTGCTTTGGTGGACCTGCTTTTTGGTAAAGGTGATGATGGACAAACGACTTTTTCTTCCGTTATGAAAGATCTGTTAGGGTATGTGGGTTGGTTAATCGAGACAATAGGTAATGCAATAGGCTCAATTTTAAAAGCAATTGGGCAAATTAATAGAGCAGTGGATGATACCGTATACGGCTGTGTAAATATTCCGATGGGGCCGTATCCCCCTCCTTTTTGTCCAACCCTCCAGTCTCCTTTTCAGACAGCTTACATCCAAAAAATATGTTCTAGGGATTTAAGCGGTAATTTATTACCCTCTCTTCGGAATGAGCCGTGTGTAGTGTCAGCTTTGGAGAATAATTTTGTTAGAAACTCCATAAGGATTACTTATGAAAATTTTGTTCCGTTATGTCCAAATAATACAACTACTGATACTAATACTGATAAATGTGTAGTTATAGATCATTCAGGAACTTTTCCTACTGCGAGTGATTTACATGCCGCTACTGCTAAAACTGATATTCTACCAAAATGTAGTGGAGGGAATACTCCTTGTATACGAACTACGTTATCGGTGCCAAATACTTGTGTCGGTACTAATTGTAGTAAAGTGGGTTTCCGCGTAGTATACGGTTTAAGAATGGGCTCTACTTCTTCTCCACAATCTTACTATATGGATGATCTAACCGACTGTCCTAATAGCAGTGCATCTTCATGCCAGGAGATATGGGGAATCAATACTTCGGAGTTAGCAGACGTTTCGGTTACTTTTCCTCGTATTCAAACTAGTTCTGATATGTCTTCTATAGTATCGGATACTGTTACTCTTACGGACAAAAACGGAAAAACGGCACGCTATATTGCTTCTATTTCGAGAGTATCAGCATTTGATCCGGTATTTAAGTTTGCTCAGAATCCTAAACAAATCTGTGTAAGAAGTGGAAATATATTAATCGGTTGTGAAAATAGAGCCCCATTTATTAAACCTCAGGTTTACGATTGTACTAGCCCGGCAAATGTCGATATTCCTTGTACAAGTAGTTACTATACACCTACTTTTGTTGCGAAGGCTGTTTCTGGTACTGATTCAACAAGTGCCATAGTCCAGCCAAAGTCAGTTTATAATCCTACGAACCTGCAGAATTCCATAAATTTAGCAGGATATAACTTTGATTCTTTTGTCACTGACAGTACCTTAGCTGCTACTCCGTTTTCCGGAGCTAATTCTCCGAATCCGGGTAGTTTATACGGAAGTTATTTAAATAATATTTTTCCCGTCAATAGTAATGGATCAGTAAATACGAATGCCATTTATTTATATGGACTAGAATATATTAATAATCAATATTATGTAGGGGGCAAACGTGCGTGCCTTAAAAATCGTGACCTTGACAAATGTCCAAAAAATGAAACACTTTGTGTTTTAACAAATCTTGTCAATAGGAATACTGTTAATTGTGAGAATTTTATCGCTAAATTATCAGCATATCCAGGTATGCTGCGTTGTGGAACTAATGCTCAGGTCACGGGTTGTACTAACAATGTAGATAGCAGTTTAGGTAACGGGGTGTCTATCTTTTTATGCAGCTCTGGAACGTATTGCTATACAAGTCCAATAAATGCAGATTTATGTCAAATCTCTAATATAAGTAGTGATCGTTATATACCAAGTGCTAGGTTGGGTGAAACACTTGCGGATAGTCAATATTATAATTTTAATTCCAATGTAACTACTTCGGGAGCGTATTCCGTTAATTGTACACCTGTAAATGATGTAGTAAATTGCCAAAATTTTCTTACTAAATTAGCTTCTTATCCGGGAACGGCAAGATGTACTACCGAGCAAACTAGCAGGTGTACTACTATCGTAGATAGCGTTCCTGCTATTTCTGGTGGTGCTGGGGTTACTATCCGCTTATGTAATTCTGGTATTCATTGCTATACAAGTCCGACTGGTGCAGACTTATGCCAGACAACAAATTGTGCAAGTACTACCGATACTGCGCTTTTTGGTTATAACTATGATAAAAAACTATATGCTATAAGAGATAAAACTTCTTATGAGATGAGTTTATGCACTGATATACCGCAGCCGAAATGTCCTGCGACCAGTAATTATAGCAACCAAGAGGATGGTTATGCTGCCTGGCCAGAAACTACTGTCGGACAAATGGCAACCGGGAGCTGTGCTACTGGCTGGATCCCAGTTGTGCCATTGCAGCGTTGGTGCGTTCCAAGTGTTACTGATCCGGATAAAGATCCTACTGGGACTAATAGGACATTTATTTTTTCACGTTTATATACCAAAGATAGTTCAGGTAATAGAGTGTATAGTAATGTTAAATGTAAGGCTTATCAAATCACTCTGTTAAGCCAAACTGATACTTTCCCAGCGAATTACACTCGAAGCACTACCAGTAATTCCAGTAATTATTCTGGTAATGTAACACTTGGTTTATATGATTATACCGGAACAAATGTCATATCTAGTGGTACTTATACTTCTACACTAACTTTTAACGTCCCAGATAGCGTCAGCAATATTGATTATTTTAGAATTACCGCCATGGCTAACGATGATTTTGCTTTGGTGAAAGTAAATAATACAGCTGTTTATAGTTCGCCATCTACTAGCTTAAATTGCGGTAACGGTAATATCTCGATAGGAAACTTTACGGCATTATCTTATAATTCTAATGGGACAGCAACTTTAACAAAATCTAGTGGAGGTACGGTAACCGTAGGCGATACGTGTACTTGGAATAGATCTAGTAATATTGACCTTAAACCTTATCTCGTCCAAGGTAATAATACAATAACGATAACCCTAGTTGTTATTGGCGGTGGTGGTATGCACTATTCGATAGATTACAAAATGAAAGCACCATAATCTTTTTAATTAACAAAGTGCATAAAATTCCTGTTTTACTTTTTGTAGTTGGTTGATATATTATATGTCAACCAACTACTGGTTATATAATTTTAAATACACTTTACAATGCAATTTGATATAAATTCAGGGATTTTTATTGGGTTTTTAATAGCTAATTTGTTGCTGGGTTTATCTTCTAGCCGAGGTATTACTAGTGTAAAAGAATATGCAGTAGGTGATAGAAATTTTAGTACTGCAACCATAGTGGCTACTATTGTTGCTACTTGGGTCAGTGGAGAATTTTTTTATACTATTATCGCAGAATCTTACAGTAAAGGGTTATATTTTATATGGGTCGTAGTAATTAGCGATCCCTTATGCTTATTACTAATTGGCTTGTTCTTTGCCCCAAGAATGGCGGAGTTTTTGGGTAAACTTTCTATCGCAGAAGCTATGGGGGATCTGTTTGGTAAGAAAGTTAGAATAATTACGGCAATATCAAGCTTTATAGGGGTTAGTGGGATTATTGCTATTCAGTTAAAGATTGCCGCTTTTGTCTTTGAATATATTGGTCTTCCTAATACTTACGGTATATTAATAGCCGGGGTTATTGTAACTATTTATTCTTCTTTAGGAGGAATAAAATCTGTTACCTTTACTGATGTAATTCAATTTATTACTTTTTGCGCAGTAATACCGATAGTAGCATATATTTTGTTAAATAGCCTTAATAATACTAATGCAATAACAGATACTTTATTAAATAATCCTTTATTTGATCATAAAAAAGTATTTGATTTTTCTAACAGTAATAATTTTCACTATTTATTGCTATTTTTTTGGAGCGCGATTCCTGCTTTTAATCCTGCTTTTTTCCAAAGGGTATCGATGGCGAAGGATGTTAACCAAGTAAGAAATTCATTTTGTATAGCATCCGTAACCTGTTTTATCCTCGTGCTATTAGTATGCTGGATTGCAATATTGATGCTAGCTAACCATCCAAATTTAGATACAAATAATGTAATAAACAATCTTATTTCTGATATTGACTTTATACCTGGCCTTAAAGGTTTACTTCTTTCAGGAATTATGGCCATGATTCTCTCTACTATTGATTCTTATATTAATTCTACAGCGGTAATAGTTGTTAATGACTTTTGTAAGCCCCTAGGCATTAAATTATTTGATAATCGATTATTATTTACTCGGATTATTTCAATTATTATAGGCGCTTCTTCTATTTTTATGTGTATCATGAATAATGGTACCGCCTTAGAGCTGTTTCTTTTTGCATCTTCTTTTTATATGCCAGTAGTAAGTGTACCGTTTATCATGGCAGTTTTTGGATTTAGAAGTAGCGGAAAATCAGTTATAATAGGTATGGCAGCCGGTATTTCAACAGTTTTAATGTGGGATTATGTCTTTAAAATTAAAGTTGGCAATTCTGTCCCGGCAGGCATGTTAATAAATTTGGTAGTACTGATGGGAAGTCATTATTTATTTAGACAGCCTGGGGGCTGGATTGGGATTAAGGATAAGAGCGGACTAATACAGGTTCGTAGAGAAAGGAGAAGAAGATTACGGCAGTTATGGTCGGATATTAAGTCCTTTAATCTG
>Ga0194130_10000360_pt1 | contig 89103 bp, 64 predicted proteins | sample TA2KigsurfametaG_FD_160084 | JGI IMG/M metagenome (GOLD analysis project Ga0194130, IMG submission 160084) | Freshwater microbial communities from Lake Tanganyika, Tanzania - TA2015050 Kigoma 12 surface | ecosystem: Environmental > Aquatic > Freshwater > Lake | place: Tanzania: Lake Tanganyika... | reverse complement strand
GTGTTTTTTGAGCGCATTCGAATTGTAGGCCTAATTGCTGCAGACCTCTTAGTAAATCTAAGTTAGCTTCTTGGGAAAAATAAACTAAAATGGACTGCGCTATTTTTTCGCCGATTTCTTCAACAGTAAGTAATTCTTCCAGACTGGCCTCGGCTAAGCGCGTAATTGTTCCGAAAGCTTGTACCAATTTTTTGGCCACGGTTTCTCCGACAAAGCGGATCCCTAAACCAAAAAGCACGCGCTCGAAGGGAACTTCTTTAGATGCTGCAATAGATTGCAAGAGGTTATTGGCTGATTTTTCGGCCATGCGGTCTAAGGTAAGCAACTGATCAAAAGTAAGTTGATATAAATCTAATGGGTTTTTAATTAGGTTCCTAGAATACATTAATTCAACTGTTTCTTCACCTAAACCATCGATATTCAGTGCTTTTCTGCTGATAAAATGCATGATCTTGCCTGTCACTTGTGGCTTACAAGATGTATCGTTCGGGCAGTAATGCTGAGCCTCGCCTTCTTGACGAGCGAGGGGTGTATCGCATTCTGGGCAATGCTCAATAAATACAATGCGTTGCTGACGCTGGCGCAGCGCTAAATTGACACCAACAATTTTAGGAATGATTTCACCGCCTTTTTCGACCTGAACGGTGTCAAGCTCACACAAATCGAGTTTTTGTATTTGATCGGCGTTGTGCAAAGAGGCGCGTTTAACGGTTGTACCGCCCAACTGTACAGGTTTTAAATTAGCCACTGGTGTAATGGCACCGGTGCGCCCAACCTGAAAACTAACCGACTCCAAAAGTGTTTCAACTTGTTGGGTCTTGTATTTATAGGCAATGGCCCAGCGTGGCGATTTGGCGGTGAGTCCGAGCAGGTCTTGCTGCTCATAAGAATTTACCTTTAGTACGACGCCATCGATGTCAAACGGAAGCTGGCTGCGCTGCTGATCCCAGTAATGAATAAAATCCATGATGCCGGCAATGCTGTTTGTTTTTTCGATCATGCGTTTGGACGGGTCTGGCACCTTAAAACCCCATTCTTTGGCCAACATAACGGCCTGGTAATGGCCGAGCGCCTCGGATTTAAGACCGTAGACGCCGTAGAGATAACAATCGAGACCGCGCTTGGCCACTTCTTTGGAATCTAAGAGCTTGAGCGTGCCTGACGCGGTGTTGCGGGGATTGGCAAAAAGTACTTCTCCTTGGGCCTCTCGCTGGGCGTTGAGTGCCTCAAAATTTTGTTGTGGCATAAAGATTTCTCCGCGAATCTCAAAGTCTACGGGTACGCTTTTATCGAGCACAATTGGAACCGTTCGGATGGTACGCACATTGGCTGTGACATCTTCGCCTTGTTCGCCATCGCCTCTAGTGAGGGCCTGCTGCAGCTTACCGTCTAGGTATTGGATACCGATAGCTACGCCGTCGTACTTGAGTTCGCAAACAAATTCTGAAGACTCACCGAGTATTTTCTGACAGCGTTCAGCCCAATCAATAATGTCTTGCTCTGAGTAGGAGTTAGACAGCGAGAGCATCGGGAAACGGTGCTTATGGGTCTGGAATTTTTTGGTGAGGTCACCTCCTACCCGTTTGGTTGGGCTATTTGGATCTGCAAACGTTGGATATTGTTGTTCGAGGCCTTCGAGTTGCTTGAGCAGCGTATCAAATTCAAAATCAGAGATGGTCGGCGAATTGAGCACATAATACGCGTGGTTGTGCGCGTGTAGAACTTCTCTTAAAGCTTTAATTTGAGCTGCAATTGCAGAATTTTCCATTAGATAAAATTAAGCTTTTTGCGCTAAAATCATGCGCTCTTTCCCTTGTAAATCTTTACAAATAATCTGATTTTTAAATGCGCCGACCTCCAAAAGCGCGCGCGTTTGTGTAGCTAAATCCTCGTGTACCTCTAACGCTAGATACCCATTCGATTTTAAATGGATCAAAGCAATAGAAACAATTTTTTTATAAAACAACAGCGGCTTATGGTCGGGTACAAACAAAGCCATATGTGGTTCGTAGTCCAACACGTTTGCCTTCATACTATTGGCTTCTTTTTCAGGTATATAAGGAGGATTTGAAACGATTAAATCAAATTGTTCTTGAGATTGCCAATTAAAAATATCTCCTTGCTCAAAAACTACTTGCAAGTTATTTAGCTCGGCGTTTTCTTCCGCCAGAACAAGCGCTTCTTTGGAAAGGTCAAGGCCTAAAACCGCTGCTTTTGGGAACTTCTTTTTAAGCGCCAACGCGATGCAACCTGAACCCGTACACAAATCGAGAATGGTATGAAATGAAATACCAAGACCTGCTATTTTTTCGATTAGCTCTTCGGTTTCCGGACGTGGAATAAGGGCCCTATGATCAATTTTTAGTTTTAAATCGGCAAAATCGACTGTCCCCATAATATACTGAAAGGGCTCGTTGGCTTGTAAGCGCTTGACTACAGCCCGAATGCGTAATAAATCAGATTCTGACAACCTTTGGTTATTATTGAGTAAGATCTCACTAGACGACCATCCAAAAAAGTCATTTAGGATGGTGGTCCACATCGATTTGCATTCACTCGGCGTAAAAGCACCCGAAAGTTTCTCAAAAAAATAAGACTTAGCGCTTTGCACGCGGTTATCGGCAACAAACATTTAACTCTTTTTTTGGCGCAATTTGATAAATGGCTTGATTTTTTCGTTTTCGATTAAAACCGTCAGGTTGTAGTATGCAATCTTCCATTGGCCATTTTCAAGGATGCAAATTCCGCTACCGCGACATCCTTCCATCCAAGTTTGTAGGTCTTCGTCAAAATAAGCGACCTGACCATCTGCCGCAAAATTCCAATGCCGATTGCTGGGCTTGAAATCCCAGGCATTGCCCTTGTCGAAATAGGGCTTGCTGAAGGCCATGAACTCGGACTTGGTCCAGCGCTCACCTGGAGCCGTGCCTAAAAATATAAATTGCGTACTGGTGTAGGAGAAATAGGTCTCAAAATTGGCCTGAGCGGCTGCTGCATGCCAGTTATCCAGCATTTGATCCAAAGATTGAACATCTTTTGGCGCGCTTTGAGCGATACCGAAGAAAGAAATGCAAATGAGGACAAATCCAAAAGAGTAATTTTTCATGATTTTAATTTTTAAACAATGGAACGATATCTCCCGTTTTTACAAAGCCTCTAACTTGAAAACACATTTGCCTTTGATATAAGTGCGCCAAGCATAATTCTGAACTTGGCCTTGAAGACCATTCACAGGGTATTCGAAGATGGCTAAAGTTGCATCTTTACCCTTTTCCAAGGTTCCAATTCGCTTTTCTTGAAAAGCAGCAAAAGCGGCGTAGATGGTCATGCCGCGCAAAATTTCGGTGAGCGTGAGCGCTTCTTGAACTGGCCGGTTGAAAGCTGCTTGAATGGTAGCAAATGGATTGATTTGTTCAACCGGGAAATCGGTACCTAAGGCCAACATGCCAAACTGACCCAAAAGTGTTTTGTAGGCGTAAGCGCCTTTCATGCGCGCTTTACCCAAGCGCTGCTCGGCCCAGTCGGCATCGGAAACCGCATGCGTGGGCTGCACTGACGGAAACACAGCAAAATTGGCAAATTTCTGAAAATCTTTGGGGTCGAGTACTTGCGCATGCTCGATGCGAAAGCGGTGGTCTGGTTTGCGGCGGTAAACTTGCTCATAAATGGACAAAACCAACGCATTTGCAGAATCGCCGATGCTATGCGTATTCATTTGGTAACCGTGCTTCAAACAAAACTGAGCCAAATTGCGCATGCGTTGTACATCGGTAAGCAATAAGCCATGGCTTTCAGGGTGATCGTGGTACGGCGCCTTAAGCAGCGCGCCGCGGGAGCCCAGCGCGCCGTCGGCAAAACATTTGAAACTGCGTATGTTCAGGTTGTAAAAACGGTACTGGCCATATTTTTGAACGAAAGCACGGTTTTGAGGTGTATCCATGAGCATGGCGTACAAATTGATTTTGAGCTTTTTACGTGCAATAAGTTCTTTGAACCAGGCTATGTGCTCAAAATCAATTCCGGCTTCGTGCACTCCTGTAATGCCATATTGGAGCAGTTCATCTTGTACTTGAAGCAAAGCCTTAAGGTAGTCCGACTTGAAATAATCCGGAATATATGGCTGCACCAAATTCATGGCGTTATCGATAAGTAACCCTGTTGGTTCTTGGGTTAAAACTATTGTTTTGGAGAAAATAATTTCTCCTCCTTTTAAATATTTGATTTGGTCAAGCGCACGGCTTTTTTTAAGTAAATAATTATTAACCAATGCAGCATGGCCGTCGATGCGGTACAAGCAGACGGGAATGTTTGCAAACAAACGGTTGATCTCTTTGTTGGTTGGCATTTGTTGGCCTGCCCACAAAGTTTGATCCCAGCCCTGCCCTATTAAAAATGGCAAATTGGGATGCTGCGCTTTGTATTGCTCGCAGCGGTGAATGAGTTCTTGTTCAGAGCGAACCCCTCGCAAATCGACGCCGAGCAGTTGCTTTGCGTACATGAGCATGTGGCCGTGGGCGTCTGTGAAGCCAGGATAAATCTCCTTACCCTGTGCATCTATTGTTTCATCTGAGCGGTATTTGTTGAGAATTTGGCGCTCTGGACCCACTTCGATGATTTTGCCACCACGAATTGCAATTGCTTCAGCAACAGCATCATCGGCATCCATCGTGTGAATTTTAGCATTGTGAATAACCAAGTCTACTTTTTGGCCTTTCATACAGGCTGTAAAAGCTGAAAACAAAAAAATTAAAAATAGGGATCTGCGCATATGTTAGAAAGGATAACCAATACCAAAATTCAAATAATTGGGCAAGAAAGGACGCGGCATAATGGCTTTAACTTGCTCTAGACTCATATTGAAATACTGCATACCTTCTTGGTAATAGGTTTCGCGGTCTTTGAAATCTTGGAAAACCCAACGCGCACCGTCTGCAAAAGCCGGGTCAAATACCGGAAAGCCAACATCGAGTCTGAGTATAAAAAATTCGAGGTCCATACGCAATCCAATACCAGAAGAAATGGCAATTTGCGGAATAAATGTCTGCACATTAAATTGAGATCCTGCCCGTGATGCATCTTCGCGGTAGGTCCAGATATTTCCAAAATCAGTAAAAATGGCGCCCTTAAAAGTGGAATTGAGCTCAAAGCGGTACTCCAAAGAACCACCAAAGCGGATGTCGCCAATTTGGGTAGCCAATCGGTTGGTGTCAAGGTGGTATTTATAGGCGCCGGGGCCAAGTGCACGGGCGCGCCACCCGCGGTTGTCATTGGAGCCTCCCCCAAAGAAGCTATAGTCATAAGGCATGGAGGTTTGGGAGTTGCCATAAGACAAACCGGCCCCTGCATGCATTCTTAGATGCAAAGTTGTTTTGTTTAGCAAGCGTTTGGATGCAATGAACTGGTTATCTAGGCGAAGGAACTGAGAGTACGGTTGTTTACCCAACAAATACTGCCCATTCAGGGTATCTTGGCGCGCCCTGAACGCATAAAGTAAATTACCTGCAGCATCTAGCGAACTGTTGAAATAAAGCGTACCACTGTAGCGCTTTTTCTGACCTGGTTTCAGGTCTTTATCTTTGTTGGAATATTCGTAGGCAAACTTGAAATCTTGCCAGATAAATTGGTTGCTGTAGGTATTGTACAAGAATAAATCGTTGATTTGATTGAGTTGCGCTTCAAAAGCAGCTGATTTTTCGATGTTGACGTACTTGATGACCGAGGCACCAGGCAAACCCATCTGAAAAACCTGTGTTTTGCCGACTAAAAATTTCCAGGTATAATTCAATTGAAAGACCCGGCGATCAAAAATATTGCGCTTTTCAAAATTGAGTGCTGCACTCATAACTGTACGTGGTTTTTGCCGCTTGCCGAGTAGTGTAACTGGTGTTGGAAACAAGCCTGGTAAATCGAGTTTAAGACTAGGGCCAAGTTCAAAAGTATTAAAGGTTCGACCTGCCACAATAAGCTGCTCACTGGCGCTGGCATCAAATACAGGGGGCTGAGATTCAAAACCGCCGCCCAAAGAAAAGGTCAGGCGTTCGGCACCTCCATATAAATTTTTGTTGGTGTAATTCAATGAAGCCGCCGCACCAAGCAAGCCAAAACTAGAGGTAAAGCGCGGATCAAAAGCCCAAGACTGTTTTTTAGCTGGCTCGAGGTAATAATGCACATTGAGTTGATTGCTTCCCGGTATTTCTTCGATGTAAGGATTGACAGACGTAAAAACACCCAATTGTACCAATGAACGGTAAGAGCGATCGAGGTAGTATTCTTTGTAAGTATTGCCCTGCTCAAGGTAGTTTTGCATCTCGAGGATATCTGGGTGTATCCAAGGATGAGCGCCATTAAAACGAAGCGTCATACTACGCCAGTTGCTTTTGGTTCCGTAGGGTACTTTGAGATCTGCGGCTTGTTTTTTGGAATACACCAAATCCTGGTACTGGAATTGTTGCAAGGTTTGGAGATATTGAGGCTGCAAGGAATCATAAAGGCTGAGTCCTTTTTGGGCAATTTCATTGGCAAAAGCACCTTCGACCTGAAGGGTGTCGGCCAAATGAAAATAGACCCGATTGATTTTAGTTTCGCGGTAAGGCACGCGCATCAAACTATCGGGATTGACGGCAGAGGGCACCATGCGGTCTTCAAATTTCACCATCAGATAGACTGTCATGGTTTGTCTGTTGGTATCGGCTGCATATTGAATGCTGCCGCTATTGAATTTATAAACACTTTCGTCGCGCATGAATTTTGCGACGCGTTCACGGTAGTCTGAGAGGTAATCAAGGTCAAAGGGCTTGCCAATAAGCGGATGTTCACCGGTAGGTCCAAATTCTTTGCGAATGAATTTTTGATGGAGGTCACGGAGCAAGCGCGGCCCACTGTAAGCAACGGAGTCAATGATGTAGACCGAACCTTCATTTATATGATAAATCGCCTGAACACTGCGTTTTTTTTCATTACAAATAATTTCGGAGCTCACCTTACCGTAGTAATATCCTTTTTTAACAAGGTAACGACCGAGTTGATCTTCATTTTTATGGTGTAATAACGTGTCAAATACCACTGGCTTTTGACCATATTTGTATTTAAGTTTTTCAGCCCAAATAGCTTGTTTGAAGGTACTGTCAGGAGCGGTTTTGTAACGGAAATCTTGCTTTCCTTTAGCGATGGCGCGCGCATTTCTTTTGACATTAACGGCGCTGACTTTGCTGCGCTTATGGGCTAATTTTTGCTCAAAAGATTGGTAGCGCTCGATTTTTTTCTGGGCCACTTTTGAGGAGTCAATGCTGTTGTACAGCCAAAGTTTCCAAGGCGCACCAAAAAAACGCGCGTTGGGTTGTTGACGCAACACTTGCGAGAGTTCATAACGGTCTAATTTCGTGCTCAGCGGATTGTCAAGCGTAATGCTTGTACTGCGCAACAGGTAATTACCATGTGGCACATTCTTGGACAAACGACACCCCGCCAAAAACAGTGTTGCAAACACAAATAGTTGTACTTTTGAACTTCGACGCATTGTAGTACAAAAGTAAAGAATATTCAACTTGGAAAAGCTCAGTCAGCAAAAGATCAAAGACCTGAAAAAATTGCAGCTCAAAAAGCACCGCGATGCCGAACAGTTGCTTTATTTAGAAGGCGAAACACTCATAGCGGATCTCCTTCAAGAATTCCCGCAATATATCGTTTCGTTGATTGTACAAGAACAACATGCGCCTGCATTTGAATACCTCGGGTTTCCACTGCTCACTGCAAGCAATCAAGACTTAGAAAAACTGACCCAACTCAAAACACCAAAAAAAGTCAATGCGGTGGTGCGTTACCCCAAAGCGCTTTCTTGGCAAAACGGACAAAAAGCACTTTTGCTCGATCAGATTCAGGACCCTGGCAACCTTGGCACCATTATCCGCAGCGCAGATTGGTTTGGTATTGAACATATTTTTTGTGCCTCGGGTACCGCGGACTACCTCAACCCAAAAGTGATCCATGCTTCTATGGTTTCTGCTTTTCGCGTCAATATTCATTACCAAGATTTGGGCCCGCTGATTGCCCAGCACCCCGACCTTACTTATGGCGCGTTTATGGATGGCACTGACCTGGCGCAAGTTGCGCCAGAAAGCATTCAATTTTTGGTGCTGGGTCACGAAGGCCACGGCATTAGCCCCGCTGTAGCGAAACAACTCCAAAACCGTATCGGTATCCCGAGAAAAGGCAAAGCAGAATCTTTGAATGTAGCCGTGGCAGCGGGAATTTTACTGAAACATATCAGTAAATAACACTTTTCATTAGCAAGATCAGGAAAAAGGATGTATTTTTGCAAACTTCCCTTTTTTACGATGCTAGATCTCGATTTATACGAAGCCAAAAAACTCTACCCTTTTCAAGAAAAGACCGTTAATCAGGTCCTCGACGAACTCCGCAAAAACGGCAGTAATTACAATTTGCTCTATCAGTTGCCAACGGGCGGAGGCAAGACTGTTATTTTTTCGGCCATAGCCAAACGCTACATTGAAGAATCTGGTAAAAAAGTACTGATTCTTACCCACCGCATTGAGCTTTCTATCCAAACCTCAAAGCAGCTATCGGCCATACAGGTACCAAATAAGGTGATCAATTCCGAGGTCAAAACGCTCGAAGATCAAGCCGAGTACACTTGTTTTATTGCCATGGTCGAGACGCTCAATAACCGCCTCAATGAAAATGACCAGTTCATCGAAAATATTGGCTTAGTGATCGTCGATGAAGCACACTACAACAGTTTTCGTAAAATCTTTCAATTCTACGAAGACGCCAACATCTTGGGTGTTACCGCTACCCCACTCAGCAGTAACCGAAACTTACCGCTCAAAGATCACTACAACAAATTGTTGGTTGGCGAATCCATCTCCAATCTAATTACCGACGGCTATTTATCAGACGCAGAAACCTACTCATACGACGTCAATTTGCACGGCCTCAAAATTGGCTCAAACGGAGACTTCACCGTGAGTTCTTCTGATCTTTTGTATTCCAATTATTTCATGCAAGAGAAACTCATTTTCGCGTATGAAGAGGTCGCCATCGGAGAAAAAACACTTATTTTTAACGCCGGTATCGAGACCTCCAGACGCGTCGAAGAATCATTCAAGAAGCTCAAATACAACATTAGGCATCTCGACTCTACTTTTTCGGACAAAGACCGCAAAGATGTCATTAAGTGGTTCAAAGAAACCCCTGAAGCCATTCTCACCTCGGTAGGCATCCTGACCACCGGCTTCGATGAACCATCGGTCCAAACGATCATTATCAACCGTGCGACGCGTTCTTTGACGCTATATCACCAAATGATCGGCCGCGGTTCACGACGCATTCCCAACAAATCGCAATTCAAAATCATCGATCTGGGCAATAACGTTCGCCGCTTTGGATACTGGCAAGACTACATCAATTGGCAAGATGCTTTTCGTTTTCCGGATCGCTTCTTAGAATCGCGTATTTCTGAACTCGAAGACATGGAATTCGAGGTAGAATACGAGTACCCGAAAGGTTTTGAGCAACTCATCAAAACCCATATTTTAGAAGAATTCTCCATTAAAGAATGCTACCTAGACTGTATAGACAAAGGCAGTAAGGGTAAGGAGGCTATTGATATGTCGATCAACAACCATTTCAATGCCATTGCTTCATCGGCCACCAACCTTGACCATGCGCTGTCTTTGCAACAACTTTTGCAAGACCACATCGAACACCGAGTCAAACACTACACCAAGTGCATTTCTAAATGCACCGACAACTATTTCAAGTATTTACTTGAAACCTACAACCGTCAACTCAGTCAGAAAATCAGACTCAGCATCGAAGATTAACTCCTTTTTTTTGTAAATTTAAGCCTATGAAAAAATGGTCCTTTCTTTTCTTTGTAGTGCTGTTTTCACACACGATTTCTGCCCAAAATAAACTCAAGGCCTACCTGGATACCAAGCAGTTTTACGCCCCCGAAATTGGTCCCTACCTTGAAATCTACATCGAATTTGCGGGCTACACCGTTCAATTTCAACCGTGTAGTGGTGGCACCAAAGCTACAGTAGTGGTCGATATCGCCATCATTGACTCCGTAGGCCAAACGACATACAAAGACCTCTACGCCCTCGACTCTCCCATCTCTACCGATTCCTCGCAAAATAATTTTATCGAAATTATTCGCGTTCCGCTCAAATCGGGTCCTTATACACTCTCTGTCCAACTCGAAGACGCATACAGACCCAAAAGCAGCATCAACGGCACACTCCCGATTCAAGTCAACGACATCGGCACATCGCTTGCATTTTCATCAATCGAACTCGTAGATCTAGCTTTTGAAACAACCGAGTCAAGCCGTTTTACCAAATCCAATTACTACATCATCCCGCTGCTCAACAATTATTTCAATAAGGAAATGAATAACATTCCTTACTACACGGAGATATACGGCGCAAAAGGCAGCATCCAAATCGACCGTCAAGTCATTAACGCCGAAAACGGACAAATTTATCCTGCACTCGCCCTTAATAAAACATATCCTCATGACGGGCAGCCTGTACTTGCGCTCATGCACGAAATCAATATCGAGGACCTACAAACCGGAACTTACCAAATTCAATTAAATGCCAAAGACCTCAGTACTGGCCATGTTAGTTCCCAGATCTTCGATTTTGAACGGTTCAACGACAACGAGGTGGCTTTTGATATAGCGTCCATGCTTCTCGACCCTGCTTTTCAAGGGTCTATTCATGAAGACAGCGTGGCGTTTTACCTTGAAAGCTTGATACCTATTGCAAAACAGGGGGAAATCCGTACACTTATTGACGTCCTAAAAGCCAATGATAACGAACAAATGCGCAAGCATCTGCAAGCTTTTTGGTTTCAAACCGCTGGAGCCAAAGCTTATGAGCAATGGCTTAGTTACCAAAGTCAAGTTCGATCTGTTGAAAAATTCTACGCTAACAACTACATGGAGGGCTTTGAGACAGACCGCGGCCGCGTTTACCTTAAGTATGGCCAACCGAACTCAATTGTGGTCAAAGAATCATCACCTAGCGAATACCCATATGAAATCTGGACCTACGACAAAATTGGTATTTACAGCAACCGTCGTTTTGTATTCTATAACCCAGACCTGATTACCAACAACCACCGTTTATTGCACTCAGACATGGTAGGCGAATTGCGCAACCCAGCTTGGCAGCAAATATTGGTGCGACGCAATACCGTAAACGGCACCGTCGACGATCCCAACATGATGAATATCAAACATTTTGGTGGCAATTCCAACGATTTCTTTCGCCAATACTAAGCTGCACATGCCAAACGCAATTGTTATTCTCAATTACAACGGGTTAGCACACCTGCAAACCTATTTACCAAGTGTTGTAGAAAACAGCCCCAACTGGGACATCTTCATTGCCGACAACGCCAGCACCGATACTTCTGTCTCTTTTGTAGCACAAGCATTTCCTTTGATTAAAATTATTCAACTCGCGCAAAATTTTGGATTTGCTGAAGGTTATAATCAAGCCTTAGCTACCATAGAAGGAAAATATGAACATTATTTTATCCTTAACAGCGATGTCCGCCTGAGGGCCAATTGGGACCTCCCTCTTCTCGACTTCCTCGAAAAGAACCCGGGTACAGCTGCTGTTGGCCCTAAAATTCTTTCGGATCGGCAACCTGACTATTTTGAACACGCAGGTGCTGCCGGTGGTTATTTAGACACTTTTTATTTTCCGTTTTGCCGAGGGCGCATTTTTGAATCTGTAGAACAAGACCTCCAACAATACGATGGCGCACAAGAAGTCACTTGGGTCTCTGGCGCCGCGCTGCTTATTCGATCGAAAGATTTTCACGAAGCAAGTGGTTTCGATCCTGCCTTCTTTGCCCACATGGAAGAAATCGATTTAGGCCTCAGATTGGCTAGCGTTGGAAAAAAGCTCTTTTGCATCCCACAGTCTAAAGTCTTTCATCTAGGTGGCGGAACGCTCAGTTATGACAACCCCAAAAAAGCCTACCTAAATTTCAGAAATAATCTCTGGATGATTGTCAAGAACCAGCAGCGCTTTTTAGTACCCGTCTTATTTATTCGAATGGCCCTCGACGGCATTGCCGCAATTCAATTTTTAGTTAAGGGGAAACCGCAATTGACTTGGAAAATTTTCCTAGCCCATATGGCCCTCTACCGTCATTTTATAACATTCTACAACAAACGCCAAAAGGCGCCTGCCCGTCCTTTTAAATACCATGGGCTCATCATCTGGGATTACTTTGGAAAAGGCGTCCGCAATTTCAGCGCTCTCAACAAACGAAAATTTCATTCATGACAAAATTCAATTTTGGGATTTGCAGCCTTCTGCTCTCTTTTTACAGCTTGGCGCAGGTTCCAGACCTTCAGAAAGCCAGCGATAAAGCCCAACAACGATTTGGCGCCGCCGGAACAAAGCCAGTTCAAAAGGAACTCTTGATTCCGACTATGCTCGTCAATCCATTAATCGGAACTGGCGGCCACGGCCATACCTTTCCGGGCGTATGTGCGCCTTTCGGCATGATACAACTGAGCCCAGATACCCGCTACGAAGGCTGGGATGGCTGTGGTGGCTACCATTTTACGGATTCTATTATCTACGGATTCAGTCATACACATTTAAGTGGAACTGGCGTTCCGGATTACGGCGATTTACTACTTGTGCCACAAAGTGGCGAGGCCAAATGGAAAGGGAAATTTGAAGTGCCCAATGGTTATGGCGCTACCTTTAGTCATAATGATGAAGTCGCTCGACTCGGTTTTTATGAGGTTTTATTAAAAGACGAAAACATCCGTGTCAATTTGTCTTGTACTCAAAGAGCAGGCATTCATGAGTATACCTTCTTAAATGCAGCCGAGAAAAAATACTTATTGCTCGATCTCAATTACCGCGATAAACTGCTAAAAGGAAATATCCAAATCATCGATAAGCAAAACATCAATGGATTTCGAATTTCTGAAGCCTGGGCCAATCAACAACATTTTTATTTTCATTTAACCACTTCGATCCCTTACAGCAATTACAAGTTGATTGATCAAAACGGCGAACTCAAACTACTCTTGGAATTCCCGATAGAAACTAAAGAGTTGCTCATCAAAGTGGGTATGTCTCATGTAGATACTGAAGGTGCTAAATTCAACCTCGACTCCGAAATCTCTCATTTTTCTATCGCACGCGTCTATCAGGAAAATCAAAAGCAATGGGAGCAAGAATTTCAAAAAATTAAAGTGAATGCAGACCAACAAACAAGTAGTGTTTTCTACACCGCTCTGTATCATTCCATGATTGCACCAAATCTTATGAGTGACGTCGATGGACGCTACCGAGGCCGCGACAACCAAATACACCAACTCCAAAACCTCCAGGACCAACAATACACCGTTTTCTCACTCTGGGATACTTACCGGGCCAATCATCCGCTTTTCACCATCATCGACCAAAAACGTACAGGCGCCTACATACGAACATTTTTACGTCAGTACGAAGAAGGCGGCGACCTTCCGGTTTGGGAACTCGCTGGCTGCGAAACCGAATGCATGATTGGTTACCACAGCGTAAGTGTTATTGCCGATGCCTACATGAAAGGCATCAGAAATTTCGATGCCAACAAAGCACTTAAAGCAATGGTGAGCACCGCCAAAGCCAATGAATTTGGCAAGTTGGCTTACGCCAAAAATGGCCTCATTAGCTCTGCCGACGAACCCGAATCGGTGTCGCGCACACTTGAGTACGCCTACGACGATTTCTGCATTTCCACCATGGCTAGCACACTCGGCAACAAGGCAGTCGCTCTTGAATTTGAGCAGCGCAGCACCAATTTTGTCAACCTCTACGACCCCAATACCAAATTCATGCGCGCACGCCGCGGCGCCCAGTGGTACGGGCCCTTTGACCCAGCCGAAGTCAATTTTAATTACACAGAAGCCAACTCTTGGCAATACTCCTTGTATGCACCACAACAAATTGATTTACTTACCAACCTACTCGGAGGCCCAGATTCCCTTGAGATTTGGCTTGACCGTTTGTTTACCACCGACATGAAACTGAGTGGCCGCGAACAAGCCGACATCACAGGGCTCATTGGCCAATATGCTCATGGCAACGAGCCTTCGCACCACATGGCTTACCTATACAATTTTACCAACGCGCCCTATAAAACGCAACTTTATGTAGACCGCATTTTAAATGAAATGTACCACAACGCCCCTGATGGTCTTTCTGGCAACGAAGACTGCGGCCAAATGAGCGCCTGGTATGTTTTGAGTACTCTAGGTTTATACCCTATTGCACCTGGCAAACCAGTTTATCAGATTGGGCGCCCACTCGTGAATAGTGCCATCATCAATTTAGAAAATGGCAAAAGCATTCAGATCATTTGCAATGCGCAATCCAAAGAAAATAAATACGTTCAAAAGGTCACCTGGAATGGACAAGTCCTTACCCAAATGCAAATCAGCCATGAGCAACTCATGCAAGGTGGTATCTTAGCTTTTGTCATGGGGCCCAATCCACTGCCAAAAAGTCTTGTACTTAAACAAGCCAGTATAACCAAAACTGAATTTATTGCGCCGGTTCCATTTATCAAAACAGAACAAAGGGTCTTTAGCGATTCACTTCTCATTGAAATTGATGTAGTTCGTCTTCCCGCTACAAACAACCCAAGTCAGGTCATACTCTCTTATGAATTGAATAATGGCAATTGGCAGGATTATCAAGCACCATTTTACATCAAGGAAAATACGACCATTGCCATCAAAGCACATTACAAGTATCCGAATGTAAAGTCATTTGCAAGCGCTACGGTTGCAGCCAGCTTTATCCGCAAAGATCCCGGCGTCCAACTGCACTTAAAAAGTACGTACTCCAACCAATACACTGCGTCCGGAAAAGATGCACTCATTGATGGCTTAATGGGTGGCAACGAATTCAGGACAGGAGATTACCAAGGATATTACAACCAAGATGTCGTGGCGGTTATTGAATTCGCAGCGGCCAGAACCTTCAAGGAGGTTGGTATTTCTTACATTCGCGACCAAAAAGCTTGGATCTTTGCGCCAAGTAAAATAACCATCGAGGCAAGCATAGATGGAACGGACTATTTTACGATTGCACAAAAGGATTTACCCAAAGCTACATCTTATGATCAGAATCCATTTAAAGATAAAGTATTAATAGATGTGGATAATGATAAAACTGTAAAATACAAATACTTAAGATACACCATTTCAAATCCAGGTTTACTGCCGACATGGCACTTAGGTGCGGGCAATCCGACTTGGTTATTTATAGACGAACTCTTGTACGAATAAGTAAAAACCTTCAATCCAACTATACCAAAGGTATTTTACCCTTAACAATACCGTAGGCTTGATCTATTGCTCCAAATTTGCGGTAAAAAGCCGCAATGCTTTCTTGGTTGGAGCCAATAAAATCGAGTGTAGAAAAATCTCGACTAAATTTTTCAATAATCGAATCAATTAAAAAAACCAAAGCACCGCTTTTTTTACCTTGATCGTTGAGCGTCCCTTTCATAAAATACAATTGCGCATTCCATTTAAAAAATAGGCCGACTGCTACTAATTCTTCTTCTTTATAGGTCCCGTAGCAATATAATGATTCTTTCTTCGCGGCAGCGGCGGCAAGTTTTTCAAGACGAAGCCATGCTGCTGAATTTAAATTCCCTAGACCCTCCCCTTTTTGTTTGATAAAAAAAGATTGAAAAGTAGCATACGATATTTCCTCGATCTTCAGATCATGTACTTTCTTCAAATTACGTTTTAAATTCTCAGAATAGCCCGCTCTCAGCTTCTCGATATCGCTAGCGAGTTTTAGTTTTTGAAATTTGCCGGTTTGCTGCACCAAAATATCGGTTCTATTCAAAGAGATATTGAGATGTAAAAAGAGTTGTTTTTGTAAAAAACTTACAATTTTATTGCATTGCGCGGTATCTAAATTGGCCACTAATTCTAATTCCCGAATAAACAACGGTTGTAAATAGGCTTTTATCCCGAGCTTTGGAGCAAATGGTATGCGCAGCAGAATTTGATTTGCGTCATTTAATACGTAGGCCCAATGCAGATGCAAGGCATCTTGCACCCAGAGTTGGCTGAAAAAACTCAAATGCGTAGCGCAAGCAACTATTTGCTCGTACTGGCGTCTTAGATCTGGATGTTCGGTAACGATACGCATCTATTACGAAGTTAAGTAAAGCTATGTAGCACACAACTGAACTTGTAATTTTTTTGTGTATTTTCGTTGAACACTTATTCTGTAATCTATATTTCAAAATACCATGAAAAATATCTTTTCCGTTGCTTTTGGTTTGCTATTGAGCGCTAGTGCATTTGCCCAACAGCCTGCCACACAATCCGCTGAACCCAAAACGCCAGAAGAACGCGCCAAGTTCCAAACCGAAAAAATGGCCAGCGAATTACAATTATCCGACGCCCAAAAAGAACAAGTTTACACCATCAACCTTGGCATCGCTCAAAAGAACGAGGGTATTCGCACCAGCAATTTCTCCGAAGAAGAGAAACGAAGCATTATCAAATCAAACCGAGAGGCGCAAATTGAAATGCTCAAAAATGTACTAACCGCCGCACAATTTGAAAAGCTAAAAGCCGAAATGAAAACCCAACACGCACAAGGCGGCAAGGAACACCACGAAAAACATTAATTTTTTTAATAGGTTAAATTCAAACCAAAAAAAAGGCTCCTCACGGAGCCTTTTTTATTGGTCAGTTTTTTACTTTGTACAATATCAAGACTTTATGTACTTGAAAGATTTACTTGCGCCTGATGAATTGATCTCAATTAAGTAAAGTCCACTCGCCCATTCGCTTGCATCGATTTGGAAATTTCCAGCTTCGATACTCAGGTTGTGTATGAGCTGACCATTCAGGTTACGCACACTAATAACTGCTTGTTCGTGACTTTCAATATTTAACACATCAAGGAATGGATTGGGATAAACTTGAACTTGCAAAGGCGCTAGCTCTGTAATTCCAATGTTGCAATTGTTAATAGCCAATGGCGTTGGGATAATCGTAGCAAAATTGAGCCCCGCATCTGGGCAGCGCGCATAGGAAATATTGGGCGATTGCGGGCCAAACGCCACTTGATCGTGTACATTAAACCCATGAGACAAATAAACGTAGTCACCAGCACTACTTAATTTGAAATTGGCATGTAAGCCAGGTTGGGTGGTGTCTTTGTCAGCCCAAACCAACAAGTACCCATTTGCCGGAATGGTTGTGCCGGCTGGAAAAGCCCAAGCCATTAAATTGAGTGGGTCATCAGAAAGATAAAAACCAGCTAAATCTATTGGATTACTGGTCGTATTGATCAGTTCTATCCAGTCATTGGATTCTCCGCTTGGATCGAAATTAAGGGAGTCATTAGAAGCCAACAATTCGTTGATGAGCACAGAACCAATTGCCGGAGCAGGAAAAACAACTGCGAGCGTATGGTATTCATGTTCTGCACGCACCGGAGAAAACAAACCTGCTTGGTTGTTATCTGCATAGATATAATATTCGAATGTAAGTCCATTTACAGGTACCTCGACGCCATAGGTGTGGTCTCCGGCGGTACCATCGTTGTGGTTGCCATCGTCGAACATAGCGACACGATTGAATTTGAGTTGATTATTGCCGCGATACCCTAAATATACGGCTGTTTCATTTGAGCAAGTGGCATTGATGGTAACGGTTGAACCGTAATTGAGCGGTGCCGATACTGCACCATGGGCGGTAATGCCGGGAGCTTGCAAAACGTAAGCCGCATTTGTGCTAAAAAACTGCGCGCGCGCATCCATTAGTGCTTTAATTCCTGGAATACTGCCTCCTCCACCTGGTCCTCCGCCAGCTACGGCAGTTGTGAGACTATTCAAGAACTGTGTATAGGTATAGAATTTATAAGGGTCAGCCTGAATGGATGAATCGGCGAGGGTCATGAGGTTTTGCGCCCACGTTTCATAAAGGCCACTTGCAAACATTTCTTGTACCATAGTGCGAACATGTGCCATATACATACGCTTGTATAGTGGATTGGCCATGATTTGCTTGATGAGTGGGTGGTTGTTGGAATTAGCGTTCGAGAAAGGATCTAGTGAAGACGGGGTAAATGTCCCTGAGCCAGTACCGCCAGGAAAGCCACCAAAACTCATGTTGACATCCCATACGGTGGGAACAAAGCGTCCATTGGCATCCCAACTTAAGTAATAATTTTGACGAAATGCTCCGTTGTAGGAATCTAGGTTGACAAGTACATTATTGAAGGCCAACATCCAAATAGCCCGATCGATATCGAGCACACCTTCAATATTAGCAAAATTGTTGTTGAGCACATTACACAAGGCTACCAAGCGGTTCCAACCGAAATCCGATTTCAGATCATAGCCATTGAAATACAAACTGCTATCTGCACCAAGATATTTTAAGTCAGGACTTGTACCGCCGCCTGGACCTGCTCCGCCCACAGGATTACATTTAAAATAGGTGTCGTTAGAATGGTAGTAATGGGCTTGGTTAAAATCGTCGGAAATGGCTTCGTTGTTGGTGTAAACACCTCTATATTGGCCGTTGATGTATACACGGGCAAAATTTGAACTTGGACAATCCATGTATTGCTCTAGAATTTGATAAGAGAGGATTTCTCTGATCATGGACGGGTCTTTGTAACCGTTAGATAGCTTGATATCTGTAGAACCGTGGTAATCTTGGTTGGCTTTGATTGTATTGAGCTCTATGCGCAAGGGATTTTTTTGATTGTTTGGGTTGTAGGAACTATTGCCCTTGTAGCGTACACCACAAGAATCAAAGGCAATGCCGTTGATGCGAACGGAATCGGCATAAATGTAGGTTTCGGTCGCCTCATTTGCATCGAGTTGCGCATCCCAATTCGTGAAAGAGAAGAAAATTTCGATGACTTGAATGGTGTCACGGTTGTAAAAATTTTGAGCGCTAGCCAATTGGCAGGTTGCTAGGCTGATGAGCAGTAAAAGGATATATCTATTCATAAAATTGGTTTGTTTTAAGTCGATAAAATACACCCATTCGTTGTAAACTTTTAACTTTGGATTATGAAATTACAAATATTAAGTTTACTCAGCATTGGTTTACTCTTCAATAGTTGTGCACAAGCACCTCAAAAGAAAGAGCGTAAAGCTGCAATTTTACAAGTTCAAACCACATTTGAACTACAAGATTTTCTCAAAGAGAACAAAGACCTTGACGACGCTGTCGAGAAAGTTTTTGCCTCTCTCGACGACACCGCAATTGTTGCACAGCTCATCATGCCGGCTGCAGGCAGACTTGGCCAGGAGAAAGCCACCATTGACCAACACATCAAAGACCGCATCATTGGAGGTGTACTTATGCTCAATGGTACCAAAGATGGTTTTACAACCTGGATTAACGATTTTGAAGCACAAAACAAAAAATACGGCAACCTTCCATGTTTATATAGCGCTGATGCTGAACCCAGTTTGGTCAATCGAAAAATTATGGGCTCAACGCCTGTGAAAAAAGCCAACGAAATGCAATCTATTGACGAAGTCCGTAGTTGCGCACAAACGATCTCCAAAGACCTGAATGCTATTGGGATCAATTACAATTTCTCGCCTGTTGTCGATATGTCGCCAAATGCAACGGTTGGTTTTAGAAGTTTTGGCGCCGTGCCAGCTAATATCATTCCTTGGTCTGGCGCATTTATTGAAGAAACACAAGCCCAAGGTATTGTGGCTACCGCCAAGCACTTCCCTGGGCATGGTTTGGTTTCTGGAGATACCCACAAAGCACTTCAGGTAATTGACGGCGAGCTCAAAGAAATTGAGAATTACCCACCGCTCATTGCCCAAGGTGTTTTGTCTATCATGGTGGCACATATTGCCGTTCAAAATAATCCAAAATACAACACCAATGGTTTGCCTTCAACTTGTTCCAAAAAAATCGTCACAGACTTACTTAAAAATGAAATGGGCTATAAAGGCTTGATTGTCACCGATGCCATGAATATGGGTGGCGTAGTGGCTGTTCCAGAGGCTGCCTACAAAGCAGTAGCAGCAGGCTGCGATATTGTACTGATGCCTTTAGACGCCAAAAAAGCCCACAGCGAAATCCTGAATCATTATCGCAAAGACGCCGCATTTAAAGCGCAAGTCGATGCAGCAGCCAAGAAAATTATTCGAATGAAGATTGCACTCGGCCTACTCAGTGCGAACTAAGGTAAATACAAATCAATTAAACCCTCAGGAGCTTTGATAAAAAGCTCCTTTTTTTTGCGCTCAACTTTTAAGATGAGGCCATCAAAAATAGGGACGAGAATTTCGGTGCCATTTAAATCGATTTGCAGCAAAGGGTTGGCCGTCATATCGATGACGTCAGTCACGACACCTATTGCCCCTTTGGCAGCGTCAAAAACGCTAAAACCAATGATTTCGTGATCGTAAAAAGATGTTTGGTCTAGCTCAGGAAGAACTTTAAGGGGTAAATAAGCCTTTTTCTTGAGGAGCCGTTTTGCAGCTTCTTCGGTGTCAATGCCTTCGAATTTAACAGCGACAAAACCTTTATTTTTAAGTTTAAAACCTTCAATAAAAAAAGGAGTGAGTGTACCATTTATATCGAGGTACAAAGCATCGAGGCCCTGGTATTCTGCCGGATGAGAAACGTCTAAAAACAGCGAAACTTCACCTTTAAATCCGTGAAGTTTCGCAATAAGACCTAAGTAATAACAATCTTGTATCTGCATATGCTTATTCAGCAGCAGCTTCTTCTGAGGCTTCTTCAGCAGCAGGTGCCTCTTCAGCAACAACTTCTTCAGTTGCAGGCGCCTCTTCAGCAACAACTTCTTCAGTTGCAGGCGCCTCTTCAGCAACAACTTCTTCAGTTGCAGGTGCCTCTTCAGCGGCAACTTCTTCAGTTGCAGGTGCTTCTTCAGCAACAACTTCTTCAGTTGCAGGTGCTTCTTCAGCAACAACTTCTTCAGTTGCAGGCGCCTCTTCAGCAACAACTTCTTCAGTTGCAGGTGCCTCTTCAGCGGCAACTTCTTCAGTTGCAGGTGCTTCTTCAGCAACAACTTCTTCAGTTGCAGGTGCTTCTTCAGCAACAACTTCTTCAGTTGCAGGTGCTTCTTCAGCAACAACTTCTTCAGTTGGCGGTGCTTCTTCAGCTACCTCTTCTACTTCTGGGGTGTTTTTAGCTAAAACTGCAGCTGCTTTTGCTGCATTTGCAGCAACTTCAGCAGCCATACGATCTGCTTTTTCTTTTTCGGCATTTTTAGCCAAGCCTGAAATTTTACCGTCGATTTTAGCAGTTTTATCTGCCAACCATTTGTTGAAGCGTTCTTCTACTTGCTCAGCTGTAAGTGCACCTTTTTTCACCCCGTTAAGCAAGTGATTTTTGTACAAAACACCTTTGTAAGATAGAATAGCACGAGCGGTGTCAGACATTTCGGCACCTGTTTGAACCCAAGCAAGTGTTGCATCAAAATTGATGTCGATTACAGCTGGGTTAGCGGTTGGGTTGTAAGTTCCGAGTTTTTCGATGAATTTACCATCGCGTTTTGCACGGCTATCAGCGGCTACTAAATGAAAAAATGGTTTGCCTTTTTTACCGTGTCTTTGAAGACGAATGCGTGTTGCCATTGTACTTTACAGTTTTGGGTACGAAACCCAGGTTTATAAATTAGTGAATTAAGGGTGCAAAGATAGACATTTTATTTCAATGGGACAAAAAAGTTATTTGCCCTGTGCTTTGAAAACGATGATCACTGTGTAAAACATGATTTTTAAATCGAGTGCCAAACTTCGGTTTTTCATGTAAATGAGATCGAATTTCATGCGCTGCAACATTTGTTCGACATTTTCTGCATAGCCGAACTTGACCTGCCCCCAAGAAGTGATGCCAGGGCGCACGCGCGTTAGGTGCATATACTGCGGTTCTATAGCCGTGATTTGATCGATGTAAAATTGTCTTTCTGGCCTGGGTCCAACTAAAGACATTTGACCCATTACGACATTTATAAATTGCGGGAACTCATCAAGCCTAGTTTTACGCATGAAACGACCAATGGGTGTGATGCGTGGGTCTCCTTCCGTAGAAAGTTGCGGCCCCGCTTTTTCAGCATCGAGATACATCGTACGAAACTTGATGATTTTAAAAGGCTTTCCTCCTCTTCCGACGCGATCTTGCAGGAAAAAAATTGGTCCTGGCGAAGAGAATTTGACTGCTATCGCTGAAAAAATAAAGAAAGGAACCAAACAAAGAAGCGCAATAATTGAAAAAAGGAAATCCATGAGCCGTTTAACAGAGCGCTGCCAATAAGGCATGACATCCGGATTAATTTCAATGAGTAAGGCGCCATAGATATTCGTCATATCGACAGAACCAGCCAAAATGCTATACATGTCTGGCAATATGCGAATTCGGATTTTGCCGTTGTCGATGCGTGAAATAATGGATTGAAGCCTGTCGTGATCAGAACTTTCTATAGCAATAATGACTTCTTCTACCTGATGTGTGACCAACACAGATTCCAAATTAGGTACTTTACCCAAATGCGTTAGATGCGCCGAAAGCAGGTTGTCTCGGCCATTCACTTGAATGAACCCAACAAAATGATTGATCATGTTAGGTGCTGCCAGTAGTTCTTGATATATTTCGATGGCCTTTTCATTGCCGCCCACAATCAGTGTTTTGAAACCGTGACCAGCTGCTTTGATGTAATTGATCAAAATAGTTGCAAAAACAACCCGACCAAACGAGGTCAAACTCAAATGAATAATAAACAACCAAATGGTGAGTTGGTAGTAATTTTGATAACTGCGTACTTGATCATCTAGCAGCAGTGTAAAAAACAACACTAGTGTTCCAAAAAACGTTGCCGCCAAACTGAGATTGAGCACCTTAAGTCTAAAAAGCCTTCGGATTTCGTGGTAAGTACCTTGCAAAATGTAGAATAGCAGCCAAAATAATGGCAAAAGCAAAAGTCCTTTCCAAAAATTGGCATCGGCATGAAATGGCTTGGCTTCGATTTGAACCTGCCTCAAAAAGAAAAATATACCCCAAGCACTACTTGCGGTTAGTAAATCGATACAGACTAATAATGCTATCCAAAATCTATCTTTCATTGAAAATATACGACTTTAATATTGTCAATGAGGATCAGGTTATTGGAAATGCTTGCATCATGAAAAGCTTTAAAAGCTTGAATGTAGTTGCTGTTGTTGGGTCCGGCTGTAATGACTTCGCTTAAAAGAATATATATTTTTTTCCAGCGAAGCATATTCATAGGACTCTTATTCATGGTGGGCATCAGGTTTTCGTTGGTTCCATTGGAATTCACAAACAAGAGATAATGCGTAAATGGAACTGAATTGCAATAATCGATTTCAAGCATTGCTTGCTTGTTTTTGGGTATACTCAATTGTTGGTCTTGATTGGTGTAGGCAATCCACATGGAATCTTGAGCGTTCAGTAAGACCCGACCATAATAATTTCCATTAAACCATTTGAGTGTATCGTTTGCTAAATTCAGGTGAGCCGAGGAGGTATTAGGGTCGTCGGTCAGCTTGATATTGATGTCCTCAAAATCTTCTATCCAAAAACTCAGATTTGATTTGTAGTGTGTTACCGGATTGATCTGAAGGGTTTGATTTTGAATCAGTTCGGCTCCGATTTCAAAGGCTTCGAGGTGTTCATTGCGCATTTTTGTTGCTGCAATTCCGTTGACGCGAATCGTTGGATAAAGTCTAATTTTTGAAAAGCCATTTTTAAGAATTGGGATTTTAAACGGCACTTCAAAAACACCAATGAGTTGATCGTCGATGTATACCCAGGCGTCGGTTAGTTTGTGCGTTAATTGCCCCTCTTCTCCGTTGAGGTCTGGATTGGCCTCGAGGGTCCATTCGGTCACTTGTAACCACGACGGATCGGGGTTGTTCTTGACGCATGATGAGCTCAGTATGGGCAATAAAAACAATAGGTAACGAAAAACCATGAAAATGTAACGATTAATGCAACTTTTTATTGTGTGTTTCTATTTTTTTTGACCCAGAAAAGCCCGCGCCTCGGAATCTATGCGTAAAGCTAAATCAAGGGCTTTAAAACCCGCTATTAAATCAACTTTAGGCGACTCTTTTTGCAATACGGCAGCTGCAAAGTCTTGCCATTGCTGCTGCAAGGCGTTACTGTCTGGGACTGTATGAAACTGGCCAATATTGCTATTTATGCTGGTGCTTTTTAAACTTTTATTGAGCAGATCGAGCTCGAAAAAACGCCTTTTGGTTTTGATGCTCAATTGACGAAAACGCTGATCAGTCAAGCGCGACACAAACAAATCGGCAATAAGTCCATCTTCAAAGCGCAGTTTGGCTCGGACTTCGTCTGGATGGGCAGTATGTACTTGCTGGGCCTCTACTTCCATTGCCGCCAAAGGACTACTTGTTTGACTTAATAAAAGATCTAAGTCGTGAATAAGCAAATCCAAAACCACAGAAACATCAGCGCCACGCTCTTGGAACGGCGCACAGCGCGTTGAGTTAAATTGGATAATCGATTGATTTTCAGTCAAGGATTCAAAAGCAATGAACGCAGGATTAAAACGCTCGACATGCCCCACCTGAAACGGCAAGCCGAGATTTGCCTGAGCAGCAATGAGTGCTTGGGACTCCTCTAAAGTTTGGCACAAAGGCTTTTCAATAAAAACTGCTTTTTGAGCACTAATTGCTTGTAGCGCAAGTTCAAAATGGGCAGGTGTACTGGCAATAATACCTACGGCTTGGACCTCTGAAAGTAAATGAGCGTAAGTATCGAAAAACAATAAATGGGGATACTTTGCTTTGCAAGCTTCTCGCTTTTTTGGGTTTCGATCAAAAATTCCAATTAGTTCAAATTGTTCGAGTCCAAGCAATAGTTCGAGGTGAATGCTCCCTAGGTAACCAATTCCGACTAAACCGATGCGAATCATGTGCTGAATTTAAAAGAAAAAGCCATTAATCAGAAGACTAATGGCTTAAAGCTGATATAGGATTCAAACTTAATTTTTTACTGTATCTACAACTGCCTTGAAGGCCTCTGGGTGGTTCATGGCTAAATCGGCAAGTACTTTGCGATTAAGTTCAATACCACTTCTGTGTACGGCTCCCATAAACTGTGAATAGCTCATGCCGTGCTGGCGAGCTCCCGCATTGATACGGGTAATCCAAAGTGAACGGAAATTTCTTTTCTTTTGCTTTCGTCCAGCGTAAGCATAAACAAGCCCTTTTTCAATGGCATTTTTAGCTACTGTCCAGACATTTTTACGACGACCAAAGTATCCTTTGGCCAATTTCATCAAGTTCTTTCTACGAGCTCTTGATGCGACGTGATTTACTGATCTTGGCATAATTTTTTAAATTTTTTGGTAGGGAGTGCTTCGCGAGAAGACTTAGGGACTCAGTACCGGGTTCTACAATTTAATAACCGTTAAGTGACTATTTCATACACAATTGCAACTTCACATTGGAGAGGTCAGCATCGTGAACCAATCCGGCATGCGTAAGGTTGCGCTTACGTTTTGTAGCCTTTTTGGTCAAGATGTGGCTCTTGAATGCGTGCTTGCGCTTGATTTTGCCACTTCCAGTGATGGTGAATCGCTTCTTTGCACTGGATTTTGTTTTCATTTTAGGCATTTTACTTGCTTTTTTTTAGTTAAACTTCTATATCAGCTTCTTATTTCTTTTTTGGGTTGATCATAAGGATCATTTTTTTTCCTTCGAGCTTTGGCAATTGCTCAACGGCACCGAGGTCGGCAAGTTCTTGAGCAAACTTAAGCAGCAGGATTTCACCACGGTCTTTAAATACGATGGTTCTACCTTTGAAGAAAACATAGGCCTTGACCTTACTGCCCTCTTCTAAGAATTTTTTGGCATGAGCCAGTTTGAAAGCGAAATCGTGGTCGTCGGTGTTGGGACCAAAACGGATTTCTTTTAAAATGACTTTGCTTTGTTTGGCTTTAAGCTCTTTTTGCTTGCGTTTTTGGTTGTAAATGAACTTTTTGTAGTCCATGATTTTACAAACTGGCGGCGTTGCATTTGGAGAGATTTCGACAAGATCTAGTTCTTGTTCTTCGGCCAAAGCGATACCTTTAGCAACGCTCATGACTTGCGGTTCTTCGCCTTCGATGACCAGACGGATTTCGGACGCAAAGATTTTGTCGTTGATGCGGTGTTGTGCCGCCTCTTCTCTTTTTACAAATGGTTTTGAATTTCTTCTCATTCAGTGGTTGGTTCAACTTAAGCCAGTTCTGCGGAAATAACTTCCTGAATCAAGTCCGCAAATTGATTCAGGTTCATGGTGCCGTGGTCTCCGACGCCGCGCTGACGAACCGCAATGGTTTCAGACTCGGCTTCTTTTTCCCCAACGATGAGCATGAAAGGTACTTTTTTGAGTTCAGCATCGCGAATTTTCTTTCCAATTTTCTCGTTGCGGTCGTCAATAAGTCCGCGAATATCGGAATTATTTAGGAATTCTAAAACTTTTTCTGCGTAGTCGTTGTATTTATCGGAGATTGGCAAGACAATAAATTGCTCAGTGGAAAGCCAAAGCGGGAAGTCTCCGGCACAGTGTTCGAGTAAGACGGCCACGAATCTTTCCATGGAGCCGAAAGGCGCACGGTGTATCATGACAGGGCGGTGTTTTTGGTTGTCAGTACCGATGTACTCGAGCTCAAAGCGCTCTGGTAGGTTGTAATCTACTTGAATGGTACCAAGTTGCCATTCGCGGCCGAGTGCATCTTGGACCATAAAATCGAGCTTTGGTCCGTAGAAGGCAGCTTCACCGTATTCCACTACTGTTGGCAATTCTTTTTCGGCTGCCGCTTCGATAATGGCTTGCTCGGCACGTTGCCAATTTTCTTCTGAACCAATATATTTAGCTCTGTTTTCTTTGTCTCGGAGCGAGATTTGCGCCTTGTAGTTCTCGAACTTTAGGGTTTTGAGTACATACAATACGATATCGATGACATTTTTAAATTCTTCTTTGACTTGCTCTTGGGTACAAAAGATGTGTGCGTCGTCTTGCGTAAATCCTCTAACGCGGGTCAGGCCGTGTAATTCACCTGATTGTTCGTAGCGGTATACGGTGCCAAATTCTGCAAAACGAGCAGGCAAGTCTTTGTATGAGCGCGGCTTACTTTTGAAGATTTCGCAGTGGTGCGGACAGTTCATTGGCTTGAGGTAGAACTCTTCGTTGGGATCTGGCGTGCGGATCGGCTGAAAAGAGTCTGCACCATATTTTTCGTAGTGTCCAGAGGTAACATATAGTTCTTTATTGCCGATATGTGGGGTAATAACTTGCTGGTAACCTGCCTTGCGCTGTGCTTTTTTAAGAAAGTTTTCGAGGCGCTCACGCAGTGCGGCACCTTTTGGCAACCACATAGGTAAGCCCTGCCCTACTTTCTGGCTGAAAGTAAAAAGCTCTAATTCTTTACCGAGTTTGCGGTGATCACGGCGCTTGGCTTCTTCTACCCTTTCGAGGTATTCGGTGAGTTCAGTTTGCTTTGGAAAGGTAATGCCGTAGATGCGTGTAAGTTGCTTGTTTTTTTCGTCACCACGCCAATAGGCCCCGGCAATAGCGGTCAGTTTTACGGCTTTGATAAAGCCCGTATCAGGGATATGCGGCCCTCTGCACAAATCGGTAAAAGCGCCTTGGGTATAAAAAGTAATGCTGCCATCTTGAAGTTCAGAAAGCAATTCTAATTTGTAGGGGTCTTGTTTTTCTTCAAAATATGCAATGGCTTCTGCTTTTGAAATCTTTTGACGCACAAATGGATTTTTGAGCTTTGCAAGCTCTTTCATTTTTTGTTCGATTTTTTCGAGGTCTTTTTCCGAAATGGTGTAGTCCATGAGGTCTACGTCGTAATAAAAACCGTTGGCAACAGGTGGGCCAATGGCGAGTTTGATACCTGGGTAAAAGCTCTCCAATGCTTCTGCCATGAGGTGCGCAGAGGAATGCCACATGGTGGATTTGCCGTCGGCATCTGACCATGTAAGTAGTTGTAATGAACAGTTCTGGGTGAGTGCTGTGCTGGCATCTTTGACTTGACCATCAATTTTTGCAGCCAATACGTTGCGCGCCAAGCCCTCTGAAATAGATTGTGCCACTTGCATGGCGGTTGTTCCGGCGTCATACGTACGAATGTTGCCATCCGGAAAGGTAATTTGAATAGACATATTGCTTATAAATGAAGGGCAAATTTACGGAAAAAAACGCAGATTTTCCTTATTTGTTTTGCGAGCGCAAGGCCGCTTGCAAATCGGCTTGAATAGCGCGCATTTGGGCTCCAAGCGCAGCGCTGTCTAGTTGGATGTCTGGAAGTTCTTTTGAAATATAGGATACAAAACGCCAGATTTCTAAGATTTCCGAAACAGCAACCTCAAAGGGTGGATAGATCGGATTGGTTGAACTCAGCCTCAATACTTGTTCTTCTTGGAGTAAGTTTTGAACATATTTAAAGACAATGCCGTCCTCACGGGTGACCACCACGCAAGGTGTGTTAGAAGGTAAACGCAGCCAGTCTTGAACAAATTCACCCACAACGTAAGAACCGTGCACAACAGGAGGCATGGAGTCTCCGGCGATTGGAAAAGCCCTGTATTTGCGGTCTTTGGATAAAAAAGGTAAACGCAGTGTGGGGAGTTCTTGGAGGTAAGTTGGGTCAGCGTATCCGCTCGTGTAACCGGCACTCACTTTTTCTGAAATAAGTTCGATTTCTTCTTCGTTGGAGGTATTGACTACGGTAGTGAGCACGCGCAATTGCTGCCCACTTGCTTCGGTGCGCCAGGCGCCCTGCATGGCATCTATGTCTTTTGCAGTGAGTTGATCTAGACGCTTGGAGAGCAATGTTTCTAAAGGGATTTTTTCTGTTTGCGCAATTTGCAATAAAAGTTCAAGACTAGGTTGGGCAACTTCGTTTTCGTAGCCACTGTAGGTTGATCGATTCAGACCGAGTGTTTGTGCCATTTCTTCTTGAGATTGGCCTTTTCGTTTGCGTAAGAACTTGAGATTAAGAGCAATATACATGTGCAATAGATTTGCTCAAAAATAAGTAAAATAATCAATATCTAGTCAATAAATTGATTATTTATTAATCAACCGTTAAATATTTTTATTGCGCCTCGAATTGATAGGATATCCAGCCATTTGCATTGCCGTCTCCAGGGCTAAACCGAGACATTTTGGCATATTTTAAAGCCTGCTCAATCATGCAAGCGCTTGCGTTCTTACTCTTTGCGGCGTTGTACGTTGCGGCACTCACCCTACCCGATGCATTGACCTCGATTTGAACATAAACCAAGCCCGAAGCATTGAAACCACATGTGTAACCCGGATTACGAACATACCAAGTATTTCCTTCAAATGCACAGCGCTTGTTGACACTAAAGTCCACCATAACAGCACCTGCATATTGATTGGGCTGGGCCGTATTGGCTTGATTGTTTTGGTTATTTGGCTGTCCTTGTTGCTTGATTTGTGCAATGCGCTGGTTGCTGTTTTCAAGAATGCGTGCCCTTGCGGCAGCACCTCCGGTTTGGGCAAAAACTTCAGCCTCGAAGTCGCGGGCTGCTTGCTCTGGATTGGCCTGGCCGGAAGCACTACTTTGTGTACTCCAATTATCCAATGATCTTGGGCGGCTGTCGTTGGCATCTCTTGCCACGCTGCGCAGGTCCTGTTGCTGCTGAAGCTGCAATTCCTGACGCATTTGTTCTTTTTCATCTTCGGTAATCTCTTCGAGCTGCACTTCATAGAGCCCTTCAGTGGATAACATTTCCTCTTTTTTCACGGTGGTGAGCTCCAGGTACACAAACGAACCGACATACAAGCTCAGGACAATTATAAGCGCCTTGAGGTAATGTTCTGATTGTATTTGTCGTGGATTCATAACTTCAGTACGATGAGTTTGCGTTCTAAAACATTATAATAAGCTAAGCCCGAAGAGGTGGTAAGCTGAAATGTGTGCTCATCAATGGCTACAATTCGCTGAAAAGCGCACTCAAGGAGGGCTTGTCCATTCGTCAAATAAACCCCTAATCCATTCTCATTTTCTACCAAAAAATAGGCTGAACCAAAACTTTTGATCGTCTTGTATTTTGGCTCTAAAATCCAGTTACCTACCGCATCAACCAAACCCAAACCAGCTGTATTTTCGACTAAAAAGCCATAATTTGAAAATGGTATAATGCGCTGATACTGCTGCGGTAGCAACACTTTTTCGTCTAGTGAAAGCAAACCCCAACTGCCTTTTTGTTGAACGGGCCAAACGCCATTACAAATTGGCAAAGCCATATCGTAGATAGATTTGATGCGCATTTTTCCTTTTTGATCAATCAGACCATATCTCCCTGCTTTGAAACAAACCGCGATACCTTGTTGATTAAATTGAGCCATGTCCGCAGCATTCAAAAACCATTCCAAACCGTTGATTTCAAGTCGCTTTCCTGTGGAATCAAAATATTGCAGCACTTTACCTTGTTTGGCTGTAATAATCCGGGTTGGGCTGTCCGTTAAAATGACATCATATTTTGGTTCTAGGATTTTTTTACCATTCTGGTTAAGCCCGAACTTTCCATTTTTTTCAACTTTAAGGTAAGGACTTAAAATAGTTTCGTCTGCTACTGATACCGTTGAAAATGCCTCCAGAACTTGCTGCGCTTCTTCCCATTGCATGGGTTCTTCTTGTCTTTTTCTGCCTTGCGAATCCGTGAGGTAAAAACCAAGGCTATCCTCTAAAAGAAAACCGTCCAAATTCGCGGTGATTTCGATAAATTGAAAAGGCAAAATGACCTCATTTTTCTTATTGATGAGGCCATATTTTTCATTTTTGGAGGCAATGGCTAAATCCTGATAAAACGGACTTGCTTCATCGTATTGAGCGGCAATGACCACTTCGCCATTGGCATCCATATAACCGAAAGCGTTTTGTTGAATAAATGGATAGAGCTTTTTGAGCAGTAAGGCGCCGTCCTGCACTAAATCCTCTAAAAAAGGATAAGCCGGATAATCTAATTTGAACTGTGCAAGTTTTTCAGCACTATATGGCTGCATGTAGCGTTTGTAAATCAATCTCCAAGCGTCGTCTTTTTGCGCTTGAGCAGCATAGGGGTAGCGCTCTAGAAATAATTTGAATTTTTCGATCGTTGGATCAGCGGCGTAGAGATTAAAGATTCTTTTCCAAACTTGTTCATTGTATGGGCTCTGCGGATATTTCGTCAAAAAAGCAACCAAAACAGCCTCGGTGTTTTCACTGGTCAGTTCGTTGTATAGGAGAAATTCGTATTTAGACTTCGCGTCGTCTTGTTGCTGAGCGTTTGGATATTGTTCAATAAATGCAACAAGCGCTTGGGCAGAATTAACCGATAGCGCTTGCTGATAAGCCAAGGAATCTCTGACTTGAGTAGCGGCCTGTCCTAATGCGGGAATGGTGTTACCATGTCGCAAAACTACTTGATTCAACTTCTGAATTGAAGCATCAGCAACAGCTTCATTAAATTCTTTACTCGCTAAATCGATGTATAATGCGATTAGTATCGAATCGGAAATTGGAATTAGCTTTTGAATACTTGCTTTGTTTTTTTCAGGCGTTCGGGACCAAAGTGTATTGGTTTGAAGCATATAATGATAAGCGCTATCATTCTTTGCTGTAAAATCTGACATGTAGTAATTCAGTAGACCAAAAGCGGCACTTAAACTATCTTTTTTGAAATCTTTATAAAAATACGCTTGGGCCAAACCATAGTTGTGCTGCTTTAGCGCCATGAGACCCTTTTGCGTGTTTTTTTGGGCGCTCAGTTCAAAGGCAAATAGCAGCAGTAAACCAAGTACTTTATAATTTTTCATGAAAGCGAAGAAGGCTTGAGTGCAGCCGGGATTTGACAAACGGGTATTGGCTGCATTTTGTGTAAATTGGAACGGTGAAAACGCGCATAGATAGCCAAGACTTCTTGCTGCCTTGGCGTTAATAAACTGGCCTCACCATTAAAGCGCATAGCCCACTCAAGTTCTGGATAAGTAGCACCGATTTGGTCTTCGTCGGTGCGCCCATCTTCCCAAAGGCCGTCGGTTGGTGCTGCGTTCTGGATAGACGCTACCACCTCTAATTCTTTGGCTAATGCGAAAACCTCGGTTTTCATGAGGTCTGCAATTGGGCTGATATCGACACCGCCGTCGCCATATTTGGTATAAAATCCCACACCAAAATCTTCGACTTTATTTCCAGTACCGGCCACCAAACAACCGTTTGCTTGTGCAACCGCATAAAGCGTAGTCATGCGCAAACGTGAGCGCGTATTTGCCATCGCTAGTGGATGGGTGTCTGAATGTAAAGGCAACGCATTTTCAAGGGCTTCAAAAGACGCTGTAAGATCGATTGTTTGCAAACTGACATTTGAAAAACGCTGCTGAAGGTCTTGCATGTGCTCGTTGGCGCGCGTAAATTCTGCTTTGGTTTGCCGAATGGGCATGGTGAGGCAAATGGTAGGCGCACCGGTTAAAGCGCATAGTGTGGAGGTCACTGCAGAATCTATGCCGCCAGAAATTCCAATTACAAAACCTTTGGCTTGGGCTGAGATTCTATAATTTTCTAACCATTGCGTGATATACTTACCGATTTCTTGCATTAAAACAATAACGTTAGTTTAAGCTGGGCTTGATTGAGCGTTGCCTGATTTCTGAAATAAGTATCGACAAGGGTTGTGGCGTCTGTGGTAAAAAGCGTGTAGTTTTGTTCTTTACCGGTAAGATGCAAAGGCATGAAGCCGTAACTGTAACCGAGTTCTGCGACCAAACAGGTTGAACCTGAAAAATTCCATTCCACACCCGCGCTTAATCCTACATTCGCGTTGTAAAAGAATAAATCTTTGTTGGCTTTCATGCCGAGGTTTTCTTGGTAATCGCCGTCGCCGCTACCGGCAAATGGCACTACAAAACCTTTGTCGTCGACCGTATTGGTTAATAAAAAGCGATTGCGCAAACCAAAACGAAACAGTGCACGGAAATCACCTATGAAATCGGTGCGAAAGGTAAGGCCTATGGGTAAAGCTAAATACAAGGGCTCGTAGGTACGCTCTGTTAAATTAAAAAAGAGATCGGAAGAAACAAACTCATCTTTGGTTTTAATTTGGGTATCTGTGAAACGATAAAATACATCGGTACCACTCACTTGGTAATTGATTTTTTCGATATCGAATTCCAAACCACCGGTAAGTGCGATATTTTGAGATTCTTTGGATGATTTAGTGAAGGTTACGCCAAATGAAGACGAAAATCCCGCAGAGCTACTCAATAAGTTGGTGCCCATTTTAGGGAAATTTAAACCAACAGCGCCGGTAACTCCCCCTTGAAGTTTCTTTTCGGCTACAGCTTGGGCAAAAATAGATGCTGCATTTAACAAGGAAAATGCAGAAATAAAGATGAGTTGGAAACGGAGTGATTTCATGTTGCTTGATTAATGTTAATTTTGGACAAAAATAACAATATTCATGATACAAAAACTTGGTATTCTTGTCCTACTTGTTGGGCTTTTTGCTTGTAGCCAAGACCCCTACGATGTCAATATCGACCAAGTTCATCTGAAGGTTAAATACCTCAACCTCGATTCCACTTTTCGTTACAGTACGCCAAGACAACAAATTTCAGAAATAAAACAACTCATCAAAACCGATTTTGACCTCAGCCAGTTTTGTTTCCCATATGCACTGCAAGTCTCCACTAAAACCGACAGCGCATTTATAAATGGACTTCAACGCACCTATTCGCATCCTTTTTACAAACAAATTGGCAAGTCGCTAGACAAACGCAGAAAATGGCGCTATCTTACCCTTGAACAAATTAAAGCCGGGATGAAAAGGTTGCATGTTTTAGCTCCAAAAGTTCCGGTAGTTCAAACCATTTGCTTTGCCTACACCCAATTTGCCGCCAGTGCATACGCCTCTGATAAATCAATCGTTTTGGGTCAAGAACGCTATTTAGGCCCTGAACACCCACTCATCAAAACACTTCCTGCACAACAATTTTACGACTGGATTAAAGAAGGTATGTCACCCGAATACGCCACCTCTGATGCGCTTTTAATCTGGTTGAGCAGTAACGTGCTCAAACCAACCGATGAAAACTTGGCTTCGGAAATGATCCGGTGGGGCAAAATGCTGGCCATAACTGAAATTATAGCACCAGAAATCCCACTTCACCATGTTCTACGCTATGCAAAGCCAGACCTCGATTGGGCACTAAAAGCTGAGCGCGGTTTTTGGGAATACCTTGTTGATCAACAATTTTTATTCAAGAACGACCAAGAACTCAACATGAATTTACTCAACGAAGGCCCCTACACCATTGGTCTGCCGCAGGAAAGTCCGGATCGTATGGGACGTTTTTTAGGCTATCGAATCGTAAAGCAGTATATCGATCAAGAACAACCATCACTACAAGCACTTTTAGATACACCTTATCACCAAATTTTAAAAAAATACGAAGTACCCAAATGAGCGATCAAATTACAAAAACTTCAGAAATCAACATTCAGGTCGGTTTGAATGAAAACCAGCTCCCATTGCGCATGCTTTGGTCTGCCAGCGATGGTCAAATTGACAAAGCTGAGGCCGCTGCCTTTTTATTGTCAATTTGGGATCCAAAGAGCAAGAACACCATGAAAATCGACCTTTGGACCAAAGACATGACCATAGAAGAAATGAAACAGTTTTTTCATCAAACTTTACTCACGATGGCTGACAACTTCGAGAAAGCTACCGGTGAACACCTTATTTGTGAAGACCTGAGAGACTACTGCTACCATTTTGCTGACAAAATGAATATCCTTCCCGAATAATGGCGTTCTGCTTGCAAAAAATGGATACCCAAAACGGTGATCCAATAGTTTACTTCTTACTGAATCAGAACGAGCCAATTAAGCTCAATAATTTGATTGGAAAAACGATTTCGTTTTCCTTTACAGGTCATATTTTTTGCAGCAACTGTCAAAAAGAAACGAACAAATCTTTTGGTGAAGGATTTTGCTTTTCTTGTTTTTCAACTGCAGCCGCAGCCAGCCCTTGTATTTTGCGGCCAGAACTTTGTCAGGCTCACCTCGGCCTCGGCAGAGACCCAGCATATGAACAAAAAAACCACAACCAGCCGCACCTCGTATATTTGGCCCAAACAGACCAACTCAAAGTAGGCATTACACGTAAAACCCAGATGCCCACGCGCTGGATAGACCAAGGTGCTGCAGCGGCAATTGTACTTGCCGAGGTGCCAAATAGGTATTTGTCTGGAATCCTTGAAGTGGCGCTCAAAGATCAGTTTTCCGACAAAACGAACTGGCAACAAATGCTCAAAAACAGTCCTTACGACGGTCCTGATTTAGCCGAAATCAAATGGGAACTCGAGCAATCATTGCCGGCAGACCTCAGCCAATACTGGACTGATGACGAAAAACCTTGGCATTTCAATTACCCTGTCTTGAATTATCCCAATCAGGTGAAATCCATATCTTTGGACAAAACACCAAATGTTAGTGGGGTATTGTCAGGGATTCGCGGTCAGTATTTAATATTTGAGAATGACACTGTCATCAACATCCGCAGGCACACCGGTTATCAAATCATATGGGAAGATTAATGCGCCATTTTCTTGACCTATTTTATCCGCTCTTCAAACGGATATTTGACAAACAGACCTTTTATTATGCAGCCTGCGGCGGCATGAATTTAGTCTCAAGTTGGGTGTTATTCTTTTTATTCTACCAATATTTATTTGAGAAGCGTATTTTTAATATCACTATTGCTAGTCAAATTTATGTAGTGTCTGCCTATACCCTTAGCTCAGCACTTTGCTTTATCATTGCGTTTACGCTTGGCTTTTTACTCAATAAGTATGTTGTTTTTACGGATAGTCAACTCATGGGGCGCGTGCAATTATTCCGTTATGCAGTAAGTTCGGGTTTCTCGTGGCTTGGAAATTACCTTTTTCTAAAAATTCTGATTGAGTACCTGCAATTCTACCCGTCTATTGCCAACGTTTGTGCAAGTTTAGTTGCGGTTTTCTTGTCGTATTTGTTGCAGCGCAATTATACGTTTATAAAAGAACAAAACTAATTACACACTATGGTATCAAACCAGGGTGAATAAGCTACCCAAATACCCAACGCACCTCCTTGAAGGTTGGTAGGAATATTGGTTGGCACCGCAAATGGACTACTTCCGGAATACATTTGATTGTATTTTTTCTCGAAGTAATTGTACTCTTTGAGACCCAGTTTTGAAGACTTCACAACAATAGTGTCACCGAGTTTGTAATAACCTCTGTATGCCTCATCGGCATTGGGATCTTGAAAACTCATTGGATTTTCATATCCAAACTCAAAGGTGAGGCCATTAAAGAATTTATCGTTGGTATACGGATTAAATGTCTTTGAAAATTGTAAATCTTGAAGGTATTTGACTTCCCAAAGATAAGCATCAGCTGTTGAAGCAGGGTCAGATAAAATAGCCCAAGAAAAACCACGATCGGTGAAATTACCTTCTGGCTTCCAATAAACAGAATCCAACGGAACCGATTGCTGAATTTTGGAACTTGCGCTGTATTGTTTGCCTTGATGTGAAATTTGTAAGGTATAGGTTTTCCCTACCTCGCCCACCATATTCATTGAAACATAAGCACAAAGATGCAGATTCACCAAAATTTCAGCTGGAATGCCAAAAATAGCCGCAGCCACATCTTCTAAACCTTGCGGTAAGTCGTCTGTACAAATTTTAGTGAGGGTATCGGTTTGGGTGCCGTCGGACAACAGAACCAACGCATCGTCAACAAAACTATTCAGGTAAGATTCGTAGTTTGTACTTGAATACACGTTGTTGCTAGTGGAAAGCAATACAATGGCTCGCTGACCAGTTTCGATTCTACCATCAACCACAAGTTGTTCTTTGTAACCAGGAATATCAATTTGAACTTCTTTGGTACAGCTCAAAAGCAAACCAATGAGCAATAGATAAAAGCTGTATTTTAAAATTCGAAATTCCATGTGACGCTTGGTATGATAGGAAATAAAGAAACTTGTTTGACACTTAAAGAGAAGTTGCCAGTCATGAAATCGCCGTCATTATCTACGTAGAGAAAAAACGGATTGAGGCGATTGTAGACGTTATAAACAGAAAAAGACCAGTTGCTGCGGTACGCTTTTTTGATTTGGATGTCTTTCCCTGTAGCCGGATCTGTTTTTGTTTTGTATTGTTTGCCATAGCGCGTAGCACTAAGATCTAAACGGTGGTAAGGCGCCATTCTCGTCGAGTTGCGTGGACCATATTGAAAAAGTAAATTCTGATCTTGAACGTACCAGCTTGCCGGCAGCGTAAGGGTATTTCCGGTGGCATATATAAAACTTGCGCCAAAAGTCCAGGTATCGTTGATTTTGTAAGTACCGACGAGTGTAAGGTCATGGCGACGGTCGTACTTGGCAGGATAAATATTGCCCTCGTTGATATCTGGGAAACGGCGCTCTGTTTTGGCCCAGGTATAACCAATCCAGCCTGTAAAAGCACCTTCTGTTTTTTTAAGAAAAAACTCTGCACCATAGGCCCAGCCATCGCCATATACCAATAAATTATCGGTGTTGTCATTGACGTTGTCGCCAGGCAGAGCGCCCTCCTTGAACTCAATGAGGTTCTTCATGCCTTTGTAATAAATTTCGACGGACGCTTCATAGCGGTCTTGTGCAAAGTTTTTGAAATAGCCAATTGAAGACTGAAAACCACGTTCGGGTTTTGCTTGATCAGTGGTTGGAAACCAGATATCGGTAGGTAAAGACACCGCACTAAGCGTAACGAGGTGAACATATTGATAATTATATGCGTAGCCTGCTTTTATGGAGCTGTTGTCGGGAAGTAAATACCGAAAAGACAGGCGCGGTTCTAAGCCATGATAAAAGGCAATGACATCATTGGGATTGTAATGCACAACACTATCAGGCGTAGAAATACCATCGCCTTTGATGTAGCGATCAAAAGGACCTACATGGGTAAAAGTGCTGTAGCGCAGCCCCGCATTGATGCGTAACTTGTCATTGAGATCGAATTCGTCAAGGGCATAAAGCGCCGTTTCGTGCGAATACAAATGTTGGGCTGCTCCAGTGTTAAAAGTAATGGTGTCGTCTTGAGCAGAAAGACTGGTTGGTGTAAAATCATGGAAAATGTAGGCCGCACCCCATTTGATGCGGTGCTGAGGATTCGGAAAATATGAGAAATCGACTTTGGCGGTGTAGTCTCGGATGCCAGAGCTGAGTGCTACCCTGAATTCATCTTGGGAAGATATAAATTGGAATTTATAATCAGAATAAGACAGTGTGGTATTGAGAAAAAGCTTGCTATTAAATAGGTGATTCCAACGCAAGGCGGCGATGCCGTTACCCCATGGCATTTCGACTTTGAATCCACCTTCGTTGTCTTTGAACGAGAAAATATCTTTTCCGTAATAAGCACTCAGATAGATGCGGTCTTTGTCTGTTAGTTTGTAATTGAGTTTGGCATTGAGGTCATAAAAGAAATAGCCGGAACCTGCGAACGGAGAGGTATCTGGGATGGCCGCTTTCATGATCAAATCGATATAAGTTCGGCGGGCCGATACAATAAAAGATCCGCGGTCTTTTTTAAGAGGTCCTTCTACTGTTAAGCGCGAAGAAATGGCGCCGATACCGCCTTTCACTTTGAATTTTTTAAGGTTTCCTTCATTCATGTTGACCTCTAACACCGAAGACAGCCGGCCACCATAATTGGCAGGCATACCGCCTTTGATCAGGTTCACACTATTGATTGCATCGGCGTTGAACACCGAAAAGAAACCAAATAAATGCGCCGCATTGTAAACAACACCTTCATCTAGAAGTACTAAATTTTGGTCAGGGCCGCCGCCGCGCACATAAAAACCTTGACCTCCTTCAGAGACCGAAGATACGCCTGGTAGTAATTGCAAGGTTTTAACGACGTCTACCTCTCCCATGAACGCAGGCAAGGTCTTGACCTGATCCATTTTGAGTTCCATCTGGCCGAGCTTTGCAGAGTTCACATTTTCAGACTTCTTGCCCGTCACCCTCACCTCTTTGGTATCTTGAACAGCCATTTCTAGCTCCAAATTAACGGTTTGATTCGCTTGAAGGACAATGGCTTTATCAACAGTAAGAAAGCCGTCACAACGGAATTCAAATTGGTAAGTTCCAAGCGGGAGCGTCAGACTGTAAAATCCGTAATTATTGACGACCGTTCCGGTTTTTAATTCTTTAACGAAAACGCGGGCCGTGCCTAGTGCTTCGCCACTGCGGGCATCGGTGATGTAGCCACTCACCGTTGCTTTTTTTTGACCAAGAGAAAGACCACAAATGGAGAGAAAAATAAGCGAAAGAAATAATTTCATATATGAACTTGACTTTTGTGGACGAAATTGCGCTGCAAAGGTAACAGCTCTATAACAATAAATAGTGCTAAAAGGTTGGATATTGACTTACTTTCTTTACGATGTTTGTAAATTTGACAGATGGCAAGTACTTGTTTTTATTGGCAACACCCAAAACACGGTCCGTTAATTGGAGTTGGGCAAGCGCAAGCCATTCAATTTCAAACCCAAACCGACATTGAGGCTTTTGGGCAATTCATTGCCGACAACAAAGGAAAGTATATTTTTGGAACCCTTGCTTTCGACCTAAAAAACTATTTTGAAAAACTAGACTCCAAAAATCAAGATCAGGTGCAATTTCCGGAGCTACATTTTTGGGTTCCTGAGAGTATTTATTGTCTGGATTCCGAATTATCGCACTTTTGGGGGCAAGAAAATGCCAATAACAAGGCCTTTGCAGCACATTTTTCAACACAAATGCAACAGCAGCAAATAGGCCTTCATGCCACATTTAAACCCAGAACCTCCAAGGACGTGTATTTTCAGCATTTCAACAAATTGAAAAACGCTTTGCAACGCGGCGACATCTATGAAGTCAATTACTGTCAAGAACTCTTCGTTGAAAATTACGATCTAACTAATCCATATGGGGTTTTTGGCCGCTTAACAACGCGCACCAAAGCACCCCATGCCGCATTTATACAGACGAACGATCATTTCATTTTTTGTGCAAGTCCCGAACGCTTTATTCAAAAAACAGGAAACCAGCTGCGCTCAGAACCAATCAAAGGAACCGCAGCTAGAAATGCCAACCCAGTACAAGATGCGCAAAATGCCAAACAACTTCAAAACAATCCAAAAGAGCGCGCTGAAAACATCATGATTGTGGATTTAGTACGCAATGATTTATCGCGTATTGCACTAAAAAACAGCGTTCAGGTCGAGGAACTCTGCCAGATTTATAGTTTTGAAACGGTACACCAAATGATTTCGAAAATCAGTTGCGAGCTGGCAAGTGAAATTAATTTTATCGACATTTTTAGGAGCCTCTTCCCTATGGGCAGCATGACCGGCGCGCCTAAAATCGCTGCACTCGAACGCATTGAAACGCACGAAGATTTCAAAAGAGGATTGTATTCGGGTAGCATTGGCCTGATCGAACCCAACGGTGATTTTGATTTCAATGTGGTGATTCGCAGCCTGCTATACAACCGTCAAAATCGCTATTTATCAGTAGCAGTTGGAAGCGCGCTCACAATTGGTGCAAATCCCGAAGACGAATACAACGAATGTCTTTTAAAAGCCGACAAACTTATTCATGGCCTCGACTGAGCACCCTTTCGTCTCCGAAACGCTTACAACCCTTCGGTCTTTTTTTGAGCTGCACAGTGCTCCCAAATATCTTGTTGCGGTAAGTGGTGGCAGAGACTCGATGTTGCTCTGCGAACTGCTTTTGCTGTTGAAGCTCCCAGTAGAACTCATGCACGTCAACTATGGCTTGCGCGGCAGCGAAAGCGATTTGGACCAATTGCACATAGCGCAATATTGTCACAAAAGTAAACTGAAGTTACATTGCCATCAAAGTAAGCTAGCCCAACAGCTACGTGACAAAAAGACCAATTTACAAGCAGAAGCCAGGGCCATTCGCTATCGCTTTTTTCGAGAAATTCAGGCAAAAGAGCCGGGGAGTATGATTTGCATTGCACAACACCAAGACGACCAAATCGAAACATTTTGGCTTCAACTTTCAAGAGGTGCGGGCCTCAAAGGACTGGCGTCTATGACCAAAGCAAACAATGGTACTCTAAGACCACTACTCGATTTAACAAGAATGGAGATCAACGCGCTTTGCCAGCATTTGCAACTCGAATTTCGAGACGACAGCAGCAATCAAAGCAAAAAATACCGACGCAATTTATGGCGCATGGAATTCTTACCATTTTTGGACAATAATTTACCTCAACTCAAAGCAGCTATTCTTTACTTACAACAGAAATTTCATGCAGAGATCAAAGCCCAAGAAGAAGGTTTGGCCCGGGTAGTTTCTAGCTTTCAAAATAATAAAAGTATTACATTAAACGATATATCTCAACTGACTGCTTATCAATATATTGAAATCTTTAAAAGGGCCGGATTTCCAATGTACATTACCAAAAGAATTAGCGAATTATTTACCGCGGCAAACGGCAAGTACTTGCAATGGACAGATCCTATCAATGCTCATTTGAACTACCTGGTTAAAAATGGAAAAAAACTCGAATGGTTCGTAGATGAAGCTTGTCATTGGGCTTATCAATTCGAAGAAGCAAGCCTTACCGATCTGCCAAACGACCACCTCATCGACACAAACCTGATCAAAGGCCAACTTTACTTTAGGTTCGTTCAGCCCAAGGATAAAATTAAAATCAAAGGATTAGCAGGATCTAAAAGTGTGTATCAATTACTCAAAGAAGCTGGTGTTCCAGCACCGCTTCGACCCTTACAATTTGTTTGTTGCGATGACCAAAAAGTCATTGCCATACCCGGACACAAAGTCAATTATGCCGTTGTAGCAAAGGCCGATTCGTCAAATGTAGCAGAACTCACTTTTCAAAAAATCCTTACTTTTGAGAATGACTGAGTTACCAAAAGATTTTGTAGCGCGCATTCAACAAGATTCTTTTGTTCCGGATCAACTGCTTTCATCGTTAAACGAAAATGCACCAACATCCGTTCGGCTTCATCCAAAGCGAAAATCTTATTTTGAAAATACGTCGCCTGTTGCCTGGAATTCAAATGGTATCTACCTTCCCGAACGCCCTTCTTTTACCTACGACCCCCTTTTTCATGCCGGTGCATATTATCCGCAAGAGGCTGGCTCTATGTTCCTTGAGCAAGTCTTTAAATCGCTTTCACTGCCAGAAAACCCGGTCGTACTCGATCTGAGTGCCGCGCCAGGTGGCAAAAGCACACTTCTGGCAAGTTTACTAGATCACAAAGGCCTTTTGCTTGCCAATGAAATCAACCGATCCAGAGCATATATTCTCAGTGAAAACCTTAGTAAATGGGGCTACGCTAATACTTTTGTCTGCAACCACAAGCCCAATGAACTGCATGCACTGGATGGCCAAATTGACGTTTTGGTGGTAGATGCGCCTTGTTCAGGGGAAGGCATGTTCAGAAAAGACCTCAATGCACGTAACGAATGGAGCTTGCAAAATGCGGCCATTTGTGCCGAGCGTCAAACAGACATATTAGCAGAAGTTTGGCCCCTTCTCAAAGAAGGAGCTTATCTTATCTACTCCACTTGTACCTTTAATCCAGCGGAAAATGAGGCGCAATTGACACCTTTCATTTCAGAACAATTAGCACAAGCGCAAGAACTTCCCTTTTTTGATGGCTTACAAGCCGACCGCTATGGTCTTGGCTATTATTTTTTTCCAAATCAAGTCCAAAGTGAAGGTTTTTACATTGCTGCTTTGCACAAAACCGAAAGCGTCAAAAGCAAGTATAAAATACCAAAAATACAACTACAGCAAGGAATGCCTAATGAACTAAGTGCTTTGCTCAATGCACAACTTAAACTTTCATTTTGGCAAGAAGAAGGCCGTCTTTATGCAAGCACCCCTTTTGCGTTGGAAATTTATCCCCTCATTCAAAAATTAAAATTCCTTAAAAAAGGACTACATGTAGCCACCCAAAATAAAAAATCATGGACACCTGCCTACGACATGGTCTATAGTTTAGCGCTACACTGGAACTTGCCTATCAAAGAAGTTGATTATACTGCTGCACTGCGAATCTTAAATGGTCAAAGCCAACAATGGGAGGCCCCAGCGGGCTATTATTTTATCACATATGATAATCAAAAAATAGCCCTAATCAAGCAAATTGGCCAGCGTTTTAATAATTTACACCCCAATGAATGGCGCATTCGCCACTTGCCTAAATAGCATCAATACAAATGGAACTGCAAGCGGCCTTTCATTTAGATGAAGCAGCCACACTCAAATTGCATCGTACCTCGGTATTTTACCCGAGAGCCTTAGCAGAATGAAAAAAAAGCTAGTATCTTCGCCACACAATAAATAAATCATGAAACAATTTAAACGTATTACACTCTCCCTTTTCTTGTTTGTAGGGCTTTTCGTGCGTGCCGATGAAGGCATGTGGTTCTTGATGTTTATCGATCGCCTCAACCACCGCGACATGCAAAAAATGGGGCTCCAGCTTACAGCTGAAGAAATCTACAGCATCAATAATTCATCACTCAAAGATGCAGTTGTCCAATTCAACGGAGGCTGTACAGCAGAGCTCATCTCTAAAGATGGCTTACTTTTGACAAACCACCACTGTGGTTATGATGCCATCGCCGAACTCTCCACACCTGAACACGATTACCTCACCAACGGCTTTTGGGCCGCAGATCGCAGTCAAGAACTAAAGCCTAAATCTTTGTATGTGCGCTTTTTTGTTCGGATGGATGACTGCACCAAGCGCATCATGTCTAAGGTATCAGACAATATGTCGGAGGCTGAGCGCGAAAAAATCATTAAAGAAGAGATTGCACTCATAGAAAAAGAGAACAGCGAAGGTGGCAAATACGTCGTTTCGGTGAGGTCTTTCTTCCAAGGGAATGAATTCTATTTCTTTGTTTACCAAGACTTTAAAGATGTGCGCTTGGTGGGTACGCCTCCAAACAGCATTGGTAAATTTGGTGGCGACACCGACAACTGGGAATGGCCACGCCACACAGGTGATTTCTCAATGTTCCGAGTTTACGCTGATGCCAACGGTAATCCTGCGGACTACAGCACCACGAACGTTCCTTTGCATCCGAAGCACCACCTTCCAATCAATCTAAATGGTGTCAAAGAAGGTGATTTCGCTATGATCATGGGCTATCCGGGCCGCACCAATCGTTGGTTACCAGCTGGCGGCATTGACCAAAATGTCAAATACGCTTATCCTGCTTGGGTCGAAGCTTCTAAAACTGCCATGGACGCTATGAAATTCTACATGGACAAAGATGCCAATGTACGTTTGAATTACGCCTCAAAGTATGCCAGAACGGCTAATTACTGGAAAAACCGTCAAGGTATGATCGATGCACTGACTACGTTTCAAACTGCTGCTTCAAAAGCGAAAAACGAAGCAAAATTCGATGCCTGGGCCAACAAACCTGAAAACAAAGCAAAATATGGCGATGTTGTGAGCACAATCAACAAATATTATGCTGCTACCAACGACAAAGCCCGTCATGACAACTACTTGTCAATTCTTTTCCGCAACTCAGAATACGCTGCGATCTCGCGCGGCTTGGGTGCACAACTTATGGCTTATGCAAAAGCAGATGCGTCCAAGCGTGCTGCCATGAAAGCAGACCTTACAGCGGCAATTAATGAGTTTTTTGAAACAACTTATGGGCCAGCTGAAATGGACATCCTGATCAATGGTCTGAACTTGTATGCGGCAAAAGCCAACTACGAATTGGCAAACGGAGTGGCTAATATGTATGCCGATGGCTCGGTTGCCAACGAGCTTAGAGCCATGTTTGCCATGTCAATTCTCGTTTCTAAAAACGGAATGCTTGCCTTCTTGGAAGCGCCAAGCGAAGGACAACTCACCAACGATCCACTTTATAAATTGTCCTCAGATATCTTAGCGCAACTCATGAAGCGTTCAGAAGAACTCACCAAACTTACTGACGACTACAACCGCGCCTACCGCTTGTTGGTTGATGGACTCAGAGAATCCGGACTCAGTACTATTTTATATCCAGATGCAAATAGCACCTTGCGTTTAACTTACGGTAAAGTAAGTGCGCTTCCTGCCGACAAACGCAACGATGCCAAAATCAATAACTACACCACGCTTCAAGGCACCGTCAACAAATACAAGCCAAACGACGAAGAATTTGATTTGCCGCAACGTCTCATCGAACTCAACAACAAAAAGGATTTCGGACGCTACGCAGATAAAGCAGGTTATATGCCGGTAAATTTCTTGACCAACAATGACATTACAGGAGGAAATTCAGGTTCTCCAGTTTTAAACGGTAAAGGTGAACTCATTGGGTTGGCATTTGATGGCAACATCGAGGCCATGGCTGGAGATGTTATTTTTGACAATAAACTTCAGAAAACCATTAACGTTGATATCCGTTACGTGTTATTCATCATCGACAAATACGCTGGTGCAAAACATATTGTTGACGAAATGACAATCGTCGAATAAAAGCGTTGCAAGTTGGTGCTTCCAACTAACTTGTAAGGAAAAGGCCTCTTCGGAGGCCTTTTTTTGTGAATTCCTAAACTTATTTTAAACTAAATAAGTATTATAAACGCGCTCAAAATCTTCGAAAGCCAGTTTTTGATCGTGCTGACAAACGCCAATTCGGCTCAATAAACAGATGCGAACCTCATTGTTTTGATTTTTTTTGTCTTGTTGCATTAATTCCCAAATCGCATTTATATCTCGAGGAATTTGCAGCGTGAAATGTTTTTTTATCGCACGCTCAATTGCTAGAAATTCATTTTGATTTAAACTAGAGAGCGTCATAGATAAATGACTTTCTAACAATAACCCAATTGCAACTGCATGCCCATGCGAAACGGGCGTATCGGAATGCAGATAATAAGATTCAATGGCATGACCAATTGTATGGCCAAAATTCAAAACTTTACGTTTCCCTTTTTCAAGCGGGTCTGCAAGCACAACCTCTTGTTTAATTTCAACCCCTCTTCTGATCATTTGCTGGTTTAACTCCTCACTGATTTCTTGACAAGCAGTTAATTTTAACCAAAGATCGGGATCGGCAATTAAGGCATGCTTAAGCAATTCTGCAAAGCCATTTTTCCATTCTACGTGCGGAAGCGTACTTAAAAAACGCAAGTCAATAAAAGTAGCCTTCGGCTCGGAAAAGGTGCCGATTTGGTTTTTGTAACTGGCAAAATTGATACCGGTTTTACCTCCAATAGAGGCATCAACTATGGCCAATAAACTGGTTGGAATATTTATAAATGTGATACCGCGTTTAAAAATAGATGCTGCAAAACCGCCGAGATCGGTAACCATTCCACCCCCAAGATTAATAAGTAGGTCATGGCGGCCAAAACCAGCCTCTGTAAGGGTTTCCCAAACTTGTGCGCAAATTTCCAGCACTTTGCTTTGCTCTCCAGCGGGCAACACGATGACTTCAGCATCAGCTAAGGCTTCAAAACTGGTCAATAAGAATTCAAGGCAATATTCTTGGGTGTTTTCATCGACGAGCACCGCCTTTTTGGCTTCACTAAAAGCGTGTAAAAGTGTGTTGAATTTAGACGCCTCTAACGGACCCCATTCTACAGAAAAAGCATGTTCGGAAAAAGAAACCGCGTTCATGACTCAAATTTACGAAAAGCGCTTAATTTTGAGGCATGATTTCCTTCGACAACACAGAAATAGCCTTTCAATCCAAGAACAAACAAGATTTACAACGCGCCTATTTATTATTTAAAATCATTGGCGCACCAATCATCGTAAAAATTAGTAAAACACTCACGCCTCTTGCCCTCAAGTTTCATTTGCCAATAAAAGGCCTCATCAAAAAAACAATCTTCAAACAGTTTTGTGGCGGAGAAACCATTGAAGAATGTGATCATACAATAGCGCGTTTACATGCTTATGGAATAGGGACCATTCTCGATTATTCAGTAGAAGGAAAAACGCAAGAAGCCGATTTTGAGCATACCACCCAAATCATCATTCAAACAATTGAAAAATCTGCAACCGACAAAGCGATTCCGTTTGCTGTATTTAAAGTTACGGGCATTGCGCAGCATCATTTAATAGAACTTGAATCTAGCCGGATACGTGCAAAGCGCAAAGGTGTTGAATTCCGTGAACTTAGCAACCATGAAAAAAATGGGATTGCAGCCATTGTTGAGCGTATTGACCGCATATGTTCAGCTGCAAGCAAGTACCAAACTAGATTATTTATCGACGCTGAAGAAACCTGGATACAAACCGCTATTGACCAATGGACCTTCGACATGATGCTCAAATACAACCAAGAGGCTTGTATTGTTTATAACACCGTGCAAATTTACAGGCATGATCGCTTGGCCTTCTTACACAGTGAATTTGAACGAGCAAAAACCGCAAACATACATTACGGTGTAAAGTTGGTGCGCGGCGCCTACATGGAAAAAGAGCGCGCTAGGGCCCATTCTTTAGGCTATCCCTCGCCTATTCAACCAGACAAAGCCAGCACAGACAAAGACTACGATTTAGCATTGGCTTTCTTAGTGGAAAACCAAGCTATTTTTTCGGTTTGTGCAGGCACACACAATGAAAAGAGCTCTCTTTTACTTACTGAATTACTTCAAAATCAAAATATTAATCCCGGGAGCCCACAATTTTATTTTGCGCAATTGCTCGGGATGTCAGATCATATTTCCTATAACCTCTCGGATGCAGGCTATCAAGTGGCCAAATATGTGCCTTTTGGACCTGTCCATGAGGTATTACCCTACTTACTGCGTAGGGCCGACGAAAATACTTCTGTTGCCGGGCAAACCAGTCGTGAATTAGGACTCATTATCAAGGAAAGAGCACGCCGTAAGCAAGCAACAAGCTAAATCATTGAATTAAAACTACTCTTTGAGTAAGGGAAATACTTGGTTGTCGACGGTAATCAAATAAATTCCTTTTGACCAATTATCCACACGAAGTAATTCATTGGGAACAAGCTCGCCTGACCAAATCGTTTGACCAATTTGGTTTGTTACTACCACCTTTTTTGGCATGCCACCTACCCACTTGAAAGCAAAATGACTTACTGCAGGATTTGGAAAAACCTGTACATGACTACCTTCGAAAGCGGTTGTCAAGCCAACGAGTTGCTGAGTAGTAAAGACAGTATCGGTTTGCACATAGGCTGAACCGTCACCATTGACCTTGAGAACAAAAACATTACTACCACCATTCAATTGGTTTTGCCCATCAACAATGACTGAGTTCATACCAACGGCTATAAAACCACCATCCAAAGTCGGGCGAATATTGCCATTGTAGTCGAAGCCTTGGTTGAGAATTGTACTCGAGGGAAAGCCACTCATCCAATAACCATAAAATGCATCGGCATAGCCAAAATATAAATCGAAAGGTTCGGAATAAGTATTACTGTTTTGAACCTGAATACCCAAGATGGTTAAATCTTGCTGTGGCAAATAAGCAAGTTGCTGAATGATGTCATCGGATATGAGCCCGTCAATTGGGGCTACCTGGGTTAAAATGGTGCCGTCTTCGGCTAATGAACCACTGAATTTATCGTAATCAGCGGGGCCATTCAAATGGTAACCTCCAAATTGAATACCGTAAAGGTTCTTGGTTAGGTCTAATACAGCGAACTCACCGCTCAGGTGGCCAAGTGTGTCGAACCATAAAATTTGGCCGTTGTCATGAAGTAAAAGGACAAAACCTTTTGTTTCAAGTGAATCTGCGACATACCATTGTCCTCCGATGGCATAGGTTGTATCTGAGACACGAACAATGCTGTTAGCACGATCCATACCTGAAGTGCCAAAAGACTTTGTCCAAAGCGTATCGCCATTTTTGTCGAGTCGCAGGAGCAAAAGATCGGCCTCTGATCCGATGGTTGCTTGGCGCTCTCCTACCAAAACAAATCCGGTGTCAATTGTTTGGACGCCGTCGTGGATCCGCTCCCAAGAAGGATGCGGGTATGTTTTAATCCATTGTTGGTTGCCATTCAAATCGGTATAAATGAGCATTGGGTCATAATTGCCCGCGCTCCAAGAATTGGACATTCCTGCTAGATAATAACCAAGCCCTGGCCTGTGAAAGATTCTTTTGACCTCCTCGGTTTCTTGCGCTCCAAATGCTTGGCTCCAAACATAGTTTCCGAGAGAGTCGAGTTTCATTAAAAACCCCTGGGCGTTTTCTTCCCAGCTACCGCTACTACCCGCCACTAAATAAGTGGTATCTGGCAAGGCCAGTACATCTTCACCTTTATCAAAACCAGTACCTGAGTATAATTTGTAAAAACGCGTTTGAGCGTCAAATTGAAGCGAAAAGCCTAAAAATAAAAGAACAATTAAAAATCGCATCGGTACTGTAAGTAAAGTGAAGCGCCATTTTGCATAGAGATGTTGTCAGAACGCAAAGCAAGTTGGCTGCGCTTGAAATGAAAGGCAGAGTAAGCCTGAGCACGCAAACCGCCGAAACCGCCGTAAGCCATTCCGACTCCAGTGTGCCAAACTTTTGAGATGCGGACGTGTGCACCAGCGTAAATAAGCGGCGTGTAGGTTTGACGTAAGATAAATTGGGCGCCATAATAAGCTTGCAGACGAGCTTGGGATTCCCAATCGATGCGCTTCGCTAACAACACTGTGGTTGGCAAAAAGACCCAATTAGAGGTCGTCGTTCGGAGATATCCCAAAGAATCTAAGAACGAATTGGCAATGTCGTTTAGATTGGATTGTTGCCATTGCGCAAGGGTAAAACCTTGGTATTGCAAAGCGCCGGCCAACTGATAGTTTGGTATATTGGACAATCGGGCTAATCCTAAATTTTGAATAAGCAGTTGGAACTGTTGTTCTTGATCTTCTTCTTGTATGGATCCAAAACGGTAATCGAGATCAATTGCAAAACCGTATCCGGCAGTTGCGTTAGACATTTGAGCAGTTCCTTGTAGCTCAAGTTCAATTTGGGCACTCGACGGATCTTGAAACCAAATCCCTTTTTGCAGCGCTGCGCCTATGTAATTATGAACGGAAACGAAATGGAGTAAAAGTGAGGATTGTGTTAAAGAATCAACAACACCAAATCCTATTTTTGAAAAAGTGATAGACTCAGCTCTTAAATTGCTCAAATTGAGGGTGTCTCCCACATATGGCAAGCCACCTTGAAATACCAAACCAAAAACGTCTTTTGAAAAATGAAGACCACTGTATTGCTGTGTACCGGCACCAAAAGCCCAATGATAACTAGAGGCTGTTTTCTTGACATTTTTGGAAAGCGCCCAAGGACTTTTCCAAACGGCATTTGCACCCATTTGTAAACCAAATGAATTGCGCGTGCCGAGTTTTGCCAAAGATTTTGCAATGGTATTCGAATCAATAGTACCTCCGTAGAAAAAAGCATCGGGAATTTGACGTCGTAGTCCTGTGCTATTATAGTTACCAAAAGTGACCAATTCAAAAGACTGCTGCGCATTTAAAACTTGCGTTTGCAATAGCATCAATAACAACAGACGTTTCATGATCAGGGCTTGATTTGGGTTTGGAGTTGGAGCTTCATTTGAAGTGCCAAAAACGCATTAGCCTGAACACTTTGCGCACTTGGCAAACCAGTATTGGGATCTGTAGTTGCAAAGGTTGCACTTACCAACACCTGATTGAGGTCTTGTAGATCGGCAACTACCTCGGACGAAAGTGCAATATTGATTTTACTTTTTTTCTTTAATATACCATCTAGCGGATCTACTTGACCGAGTAAGGCCGAAGCCAGTTGTGCATCTGCCATTACTGTGTGCCAGATTTGACCATCTTTCATGAAATAAAAGACAAGGTCACAAGCTAAAGGAAAAGCATTGGTGGCGTCTAAAATGAGTGTTGCGGCACTGATATGAGATTTATTCAAATCCTGCGCTAAATCGATTGAAAAGGTATCTTGCAAGGTAAGGCCGTCTGCGCTAAAGGAGAGCGGCATTTGAGCCGCAACTTTGAGTTTCAAGCGGCTGTGCGCAAAAGCTTCGTCGTGACCAGCACTTGTATTTCCCCATGGGTTGGGTTGAATTTGGTAACTGATTTGCTGCTGAGCACCGAGATTTTCTAGGTAATTTTTAATGTTGGAATTATTTTGGTCAAAATGCAAATTCAAAGTTGAAGGTTGCAAAGAATTCCAACTCCCGGTTGCAGGAGCGATAAACATACTTGGCCCAATGCTTGGGGCCGACAAACCGATGGTTTGCCCTTGACTATTGGTTGCGCTTAATTGTTCAATTTGAGCGCGCAATGCCATTTTGAAACCGTTCTCAATGGTGAGGTCCATTTGAAGATCAGGTAGCATTATATTACCGTTTGTAATGAGGTCTAGATAAGGAAGGGTAAATTGCTCAGTGCCGGCCAATATGGTTGAACCAAAATAACCTTTTGCGTAATCGAAGCGTAGGTTTTTGAAAGCTGCTTCAAACTTAAATACTTGGTTGTTGTAAATAGAAACCGTAGCGCCATTAGGGTCGGTCTTGAGGGTCAGTTTTGATTGGAGTTTATTGAATTCCAAACCTTGTGTGCCACTGAGGTCAATATCATAGCCACTGAGGTCTATTGTTTCAACGGAGATGGTAGGGTTTTGCACCGTACCGGCCGCAACTGTATAATTTTGAACAAAGACCTGACCATTGGAACTCACGCCGGGAAGTTCAATTTGATAAAGAACTGCCGTGTTGAGCGGATTATATACTTTTAACTGAATTTGACCACTCTGAACACGTACTTTTTTGAGTTGGATATCAGCGAGTTCGAGATCATGGGTTTTAACGCTATTGACAAACATGAAACCCGGCGAAACGTTGTTGACCGTAAAATTGGATTGATAGGTCTGAACGATGCTTGTGTCCGGAATTTGAATGATATCGGAAAGCCCTATATTGAGGATATTTCGGGTGAGATCAACATCGATTTGACCCGCATTAAGTGACAGGGTAGAATCGTTGTAAAGGTGCTTTAAACTAAGGGTGTCATTGACTACGGGCAAAATCCAATCGGATTGCCAGCGCGTGCCTTCTTTTTTACAAGAGGCCAATGTTACAACAATAATAAGTGAAAGTAGGATACGCATTTATACTTTTTCAATTATTGCGGCATAGCCCTGCCCTACGCCAATGCACATGGTGACTAGTGCGAAGCGTTTGTTGCTACGCTGGAGTTCTCTGGCTGCTGTTAAGAGCAAGCGGGCGCCCGACATACCGAGCGGATGCCCCAAAGAAATGGCACCACCATTGGGGTTAATGCGCGGATCGCGGTCTTCTAAACCGAGGGCGCGTGTGCAAGCCAAAACCTGGGCTGCAAAGGCTTCATTGATTTCAATCAGGTCGATATCGGCTAAAGTGAGACCAGCGCGTTCTAAAGCTTTTTGGCTTGCCGGCACTGGGCCAATGCCCATGATGCGGGGTTCTACCCCAGCAACAGCTGCCGAAAGAATTTTAGCAATTGGCTTGAGGCCGTGTTGTTGTACGCCAGTGGCATTGGCCAAAAGCAACGCTGCTGCGCCGTCGTTGAGCCCAGAGGCATTTCCTGCAGTGACGCTACCCTCTTTTTTGAAAGCTGGCTTGAGCTTGGATAAGGTTTCAATTGTGGTATTGGACCTAGAGAATTCATCTTTTTCAAAACGAAGGGCCTCTCCCTTTTTTTGAGGGATTTCGATGGGCAAGATTTCTCCTTGATAGAAACCCGCTGCTTGGGCAACGGCTGTTTTCTGCTGGCTCCAAGCTGCAAAAGCATCTTGGTCGGCTCTAGAGATATTGTACCTTTCGGCGAGGTTTTCAGCGGTCATGCCCATGCTGTCTACGCCGTATAATGCTTCCATTTGTGGATTGATAAAACGCCAACCAAAACTGGAATCGAACATTTGGGCGTCGCGGCCAAACGCACTTGAAGTTTTGGAAATGACCCAAGGACCGCGTGTCATGTGCTCGACTCCGCCGGCCACATATACATTGCCCTCGCCTAGGCGCAATGCGCGGGTGGCGTTGATAGCTGCTGCTAAACCCGAAGCGCAAAGCCTGTTGATGGTTTCACCCGGAACTGTTTGTGGATATCCAGCCAAAAGGGAGGCCATTCTTGCAACATTGCGGTTATCTTCACCGGCCTGATTGGCACAGCCCAGCAAGACATCTTCAATGCCATTTGGATCTAAGCCCGGGTTTCGTTCTAATAACCCTGCAAGTACTTTGGCAGCGAGGTCGTCGGCGCGCAAAGGGGCTAAACTCCCGCCGAAATTACCAATTGCACTGCGGATACCATCTATTAAAAATACTTCTTGGGACATGAATTTGTTTTTCTATTCAAAGATAAAATAAAATGCGCCGTCGACAAGAATTCGCCAATTTTAGTTAAGTTCGCTGTAATGGAAAATACGGACTGTCCGATCTGCCAATCTTCAGTAACAAAGTCAATTTATAATGACACTTTGCTTCAATGCAATCATTGTAAGCATGGCTGGGCTAACCTACAATTAGATCATGCATTTTTGCAAGCACTTTATGCCGAAAATTACTTCAAAGGCGAAGAATACGCCGATTATTTAGCAGATAAAGATATCCTCCAACTCAATTTTAAAAAGCGGATCAAAACAATTTCCAAACAAATTCCATATTTAAACAGCGCTCTTGAAATTGGCTGCGCTTACGGTTTTTTTTACCAAACACTGCAAAACAGGTTTCCAAATGTCAAATATATAGGCTACGACATCTCTGCTGATGCTATTGCCTATGCTAATCAGCATTTTGGGCCATTTTTTTCGGCAGCTAATTTTTTAGACATCCCTTCTGAAACGAAGCAAGATGCCATTTTCATGTGGGATGTCATCGAGCATCTCGCTGATCCGGCCGCATTTATTAAAAAAGCACATGAAAGCTGTAAGCCTGCAGGTATGCTCTATCTTACGACCGGAGATTTTGGTGCAGCGCTATCGCGTCTTCAAGGTAAAAAATGGCGCATGATTCATCCGCCTACGCATTTACATTATTTCACTAAAAAGAGCATTCAAAAATTGCTACTAGATAATGGTTTTGAACCCATTTTCGTCAAATACCCCCCTGTTTACAGATCTTTAGGGCTTATTTATTTTGCCTTATTCATCCTCAATAAAAAGCCATCGCGTTTTCACCAATGGATTTACCGACACATTCCAAGGGGAGCAGCGATTCCATTCAATACCTTTGATATTTTCTTTGTTGGTGCTAAAAAAATGCAATCCTAATGTTTCATCAAGTTACAAGCCAAGACCTTTCCTTTTTTGAAGCGTTATTAGGCCTACGCTGCAAAGCTGACCTCCCAACACGAGAGGCCTATAACCACGACCACACCGAAGATTTACATTTTACGCCACACGTGGTCCTGTTTCCAGAAAACACGCAAGAAATATCTGCTATTTTAAAATATTGCAATCAAAACAATATTCCGGTAACCCCGGCTGGTGCTAGAACGGGTCTGAGTGGGGGTTGCTTACCAATACACGGCGGTGTTTTACTGAGCAGTGAAAAGCTCAATCGCATTATCGAAATTGACGAGAAAAATGCCCAAGTCATCACAGAACCTGGTGTCATTACAGAAGCACTCCAAGATGCAGTCAGGGCCAAAGGCTTGTTTTATCCACCTGACCCAGCGAGTAAAGGATCTTGCTTTATAGGCGGCAATATTGCAGAAAACTCCGGAGGGCCAAAAGCCGTAAAATACGGCGTCACCAAAGACTACGTTCTGAATTTAGAAATTGTACTAGCCGACGGCACCATCATGTGGACAGGCGCTAACGTACTTAAAAATGCAACCGGTTACAACCTTACCCAACTTGTAGTTGGCTCTGAAGGCACCCTCGCTTTTGTGACCAAAATTGTGCTCAAACTCATTCCTCACCCAACACATACGCTACTGATGTTGGTGCCATTTTTCGATGCGAAACTTGCCTGTGAGGCCGTTGCAGCCATTTTCAATGCGGGGATCACGCCTAGCGGTATGGAATTCATGGAACACAACGCACTGCTATGGTCTCAAGCATTTTCCGGCGATTACAGCATTGAAGTCAAAGACAATCACGCTGCGCACCTATTGATTGAAGTTGATGGCTTCGATCCAGAGCAACTCATGAAAGAATGCGAAGCTATTTTAGGTGTATTAGAACAATTTGAAACCGATGAAATTCTTTTTGCTGAATCTGAAGCTCAAAAAAATACCTTATGGAGCTTGCGTCGTAAAGTCGGTGAAGCGGTAAAAGTGCAATCGGTTTATAAAGAAGAAGATACCGTTGTGCCACGCTACCAATTACCAAACTTGCTGCAAACAGTAAAGGACGTTGGCGCCAAATACGGCTTTGAATCTGTTTGTTATGGGCACGCTGGTGACGGTAACTTACATGTAAATATTATCAAAGGGGAACTCAGTGACGCTTTTTGGAATGAAGAACTAAGCGTCGCGATTCGCGAAATCTTTGCTGCAGTCGTTGAAATGGGTGGGACAATATCTGGTGAGCACGGCATTGGTTTGGTTCAGAAACCCTACATGGATTTGGCATTTGGCAAAGCAGGGCTCGATTTAATGGCTGGTATTAAAAAGGTTTTTGATCCAAACGGAATATTAAATCCCGGGAAAATATTCTAATTACCGGCCTGATTAGTCTTTAAGCCAATGCAAATTTCGGCTGTATAGTAAAACCCAAAAACCACCATATAGGACACCAAAAATGGTGAGTAGTGTTGGAATTCCGCTCAACGGATTGAAGAAATATGGTAAAAAAGTGGTGCCTATTGTATAGATAATATAAAAGTGAAAGCCTAACTTTTTGGCGCGGTACATCAGTAAAATCCCGATAAAACCGCTTACAAAAAATAGGAACTGTACACTATTGTATGCTTGAAAATTGCGAAACATATTCAGCGTAACACCTTCCATCTGGTCGATAATGTAAATAAAATCTTCGGCGTTTGCTTGCTCGAGTTGCGTGCGCATTTTTGCAAAATCTAACTTCGTGCTTTTAATGGTTGCCGCATCTGGTTTGACACCGAGCATACCACTTAGAGAACCCAAAGAGCCAAATCCGATATTGATGGCCGATAAAATCACCAACACAAGTAGAAAAACAGGGCGCTTCTTAACCGGTTCAGTCATGTTGGATATATTCTTGAATGAAGGCCACGCTTATGGCCAAATCTGTAGCGAGCACACGATCCGTTTCTAAACTCGGCACCAAAACTCTGTACGCTTCAAAAAGATTTTCTGACCAAACAGCTGCCTTGAGTGGGCGCCTGAATTCAAGTCCTTGGGCAGCATGCATTAATTCAATAGCCAGAATTTTTTGACAGTTATCTAAAACACGGTACAATTTGGTGGCTGCATTAGCGCCCATACTGACGTGGTCTTCTTGGCCATTGCTACTGTCGATTGTATCTACGGAAGCTGGCGTGCACAATTGTTTGTTCTGACTTACGATTGACGCGCATGTGTAATGACTGATCATGAGGCCAGAATTGAGACCTGGGTTCTGGACTAAAAATGCGTGCAAACCACGTGTTCCGGAAATAAGCTTGTACGTACGACGCTCCGAGATACTGCCCATTTCGGCCATCGCAATGGCCAAGAAGTCTAGAATGAGCGCCAAAGGTTGTCCGTGGAAGTTTCCTGCAGAAACGACTTGATCGTCGTCGGGAAAAACAGTGGGGTTGTCTGTTACGGCATTGAGTTCTCGGGTGATAATTTGGTTGGCGTGGTCTAGTGTATCTAAAGTGGCACCATGAACCTGAGGAATACAGCGAAAAGAATATGGATCTTGCACATGGGCCTTGGCTTGAGCCATGATTTCACTGCCTTTTAGTTGTGCCCTAAACCAGGCCGCTACGCGAATCTGGCCCACTTGATTGCGAATTTCGTTGACATTTGCTAAAAATGGTTCAGTGCGGGCGTCGTAGGCTTCCATAGATAGGGCTGCTACCTGGTTAAAACCGTCGAACAAGCGGTAGGCGAAATCAAGCGCATAGGTAGCATAAGCAGACATAAATTGGGTGCCGTTGAGCAAAGCCAAACCTTCTTTGGACTGCAGTACAATCGGTTTTAAATTAAATCTTTTATTTAATTCAGTACTACTAATCTTTTGATTATCAATATATACCTCTCCTTCTCCGAGCAATGGTAAGCACAGATGCGCAAGCGGCGCTAAATCACCAGAGGCACCCAAACTGCCCTGCTGATACACCACCGGGTATATGTGGTTATTGTAAAAAAATAAGAGGCGTTCCACCGTTGCAAGCTGAACACCAGAAGCGCCTTTTGACAAACCTAAAATTTTCAATAAGAGCATGCGGCGAACGATTGGCTGCGGCACCTCCTCGCCCATTCCGCAGGCGTGAGAACAAACTAAGTTGCGCTGCAATTGTTCGAGGTCTTGTTTGCTCACGGCGGTATCGCAAAGCGACCCAAAGCCAGTATTGACGCCGTAGATGAGCTGCTCAGATTGGGTTACTTTTTGATCCAGGTAGTTCCGACAGGCATTAATGCGCTCAACGAGCTCTTTGGAAAGTACGAGTTCTTCTGAATCATTTAAGATATTTTCAAATTCTTCTAAACTCAGGTATGCTGTAGTTAGTTCTAAAGACATGAGAGCAAAATTAGCAGCGCAAAAATTGCGCAAAATCTTTGGCAAAGTAAGTAAGAATGCCATCGGCACCTGCCCTGCGCATACTGAGCAACATCTCTGAAACGGCGCGTTGGTAATCTAGCCAACCGTTTTGAGCGGCCGCGTAAACCATAGCGCACTCGCCGCTGACGTTATAGGCAGTTATAGGTAATGGAAAATTTTCTTTGAGCAAGGAAATGACGTCCAAATAACACAGCGCGGGCTTAACCATCAGCATATCGGCACCTTCTTCAAAATCGAGTTGCGCCTCTAATAGCGCCTCTCTTTTGTTGGCCGGATTCATTTGATAGGTCTTTTTATCGCCCATTTTGGGTGCAGAATTGAGCGCATCGCGAAATGGACCATAGAATGCACTGGCATATTTAGCAGTATAAGACATGATGGACACATCGGTAAAACCTTCGTCATCAAGTGCTTGCCTTAGATAACCCACGCGGCCGTCCATCATGTCTGAAGGCCCAATGATGTCAGCTCCCGCTTGGGCTTGCGCTAAAGTCATTTTGGCTAGAATTGGCAGCGTTTCATCATTGAGAATGCGGCCATCTTGCACCAAACCGTCGTGGCCATCCGATGAATACGGATCCATGGCGACGTCGGTCATAATGACTGCCTCGGGAAACCTTTGCTTGATCTGGTGAATCGCATTGAGGTAGAAGTTATCGCTGGCATAGCTGTAACTTGCTATTTGATCCTTGAGCGCTTCGTCCACCGCAGGAAAAATATCGAAAGTCGATATGCCTAAATTTAAACATGCCTCGATTTCTGGCAACAGTAAATCCAGAGACCAACGGAAATTATTGGGCAAAGAAGCAACTTCATCCTTGATTCCTTTACCATCTTTAAGAAAAAGAGGATAAATCAAATGCTGCGCACCCAAATGCGTTTCTTCGACCATTTGGCGTATAGCACTGTTTTTGCGATTGCGACGAGGGCGAATGGTGTTCATCTTACATGAGCATGCCTCCACAAACGTGGAGCGTTTGACCTGTGATATATGCTGATAAATCTGAAGCAAGGAATACGGTTGCATTTGCAACATCTTCTGGTTGCCCACCGCGCTTGAGTGGAATACTATTGCGCCAAGATGCCACCACGTCTTGATCTAAAACTTCGGTCATTTCGGTTTCGATAAAGCCAGGTGCAATGGCATTGCAACGGATATTTCTTGAACCGAGCTCAGCTGCGATTGATTTAGTGAAACCGATAAGACCAGCTTTAGATGCGGCGTAATTAGACTGCCCTGCGTTGCCTTTAACACCAACGACAGAACTCATGTTGATAATGGAACCCGAACGCGCTTTGAGCATCGGTTTTTGGACTGCTTTTGTCAAATTGAAAGCAGATTTCAAGTTGGTGTTGATCACTTCGTCCCATTGTTCTTCAGTCATGCGCATCAAAAGGGTATCTCGGGTGATGCCCGCGTTATTAACCAAAACGTCTACAGTTCCAAATTCAGCAATTACGTCGTCGACTAACTGCTGTGCATCGTCTAATTTAGATGCATCCGAGCGGAAACCCTTAGCTGTCCCGCCATTTGCGGTGAGCTCTGCCTCTAGGGCACGTGCTTTTTCTTCAGATGATAAGTAAGTAAATGCAACGATGGCCCCTTGCTTGACGCAAGTTTCTGCTATTGCTTTTCCAATGCCTCTTGATGCACCTGTAATGAGAACAACTTTGTTGTCGAGTAAGCCCATATGGTTTTAAATTGTATTTGCTTTCAAAGATAAGATTTTCTTGCAAAGCAGCATGCTACTTTGGCGATTAAGGCAATTTCAAAAAGCTTTGATTGCTGCGGATGCGCAAATCTGTACGGCTGATTCCTTTGCGTCGAAATGTGGTGTCGCAAAGCGAACTGGCATAATGAGGCGTCACCTCTACACGGCCTGAATGAAGAACCGGAAATACCTCCTCTATTTTAGGAGGGCTACAATATGGCGCACTGCGTTTGCGCAATGCCACGCGAATTTCTTGTAATAGACCAGGTGAACCTTCTAAAAACAACCGATTGATTTGTTTGCCTTGTCTTGTAAATAAAAAATGGACAGTCGTTTTGCGCTGCCCCTCTGCCATTGGGCAATCCATCCAGATTTCTTGTTCCATACTCAGCACCTTGTCGGTCGCCCAAAGGACTTTGTAGTTGATCTTTATTTTTTGTTGACCAACACAAAAAACACCAATGGTGTCTAGCTTGATGAGGTGTTGCATGAGTTTGCTGAATGGGTGACCACCAAAATTGGGATAAACCAAGTCTATATTATCAACTTTCAAATGAACTTGATATTGTTTAATAGGTTCATTATCTGCGCTTTGTTCCAGGATATCGAACTGTGATGTACGTATTTTATTTTCTCTGCCGCAGGCAAACAAAATACTGATCAACAATAAAAAACTGAGAAGTCTAACCATTAGAGAACAAGTGTACCGTATAAATCGTAATGATCTGCACTATTGATAAGAACACGCGAAAAATCGCCTAATCTGACATACCCATCGGCTTTTTTTACCAATACTTCGTTGTCTACTTCAGGCGAATCAAATTCGGAGCGTCCAATAAAATAATCGCCCTCAACCCGGTCAAAAAGAACTTTAAACTCCTTGCCTATTTTCAATTGATTGAGCTCATAGGAAATGCCACTTTGTAATTCCATAATGAGATCGGCTCGCTCTTTTTTAATTTCAGCGCTTACGTCATCAATAAATTGATAAGCATGTGTGTTTTCTTCGTGGGAGTATGTAAAAATACCTAGACGGTCAAAGCGTGTGCGCTCCACAAAATCATACATTTCTTGAAAATCAGCGTCGGTTTCACCAGGGTAACCTGCAATGAGCGTGGTGCGTAAAGCCAAACCAGGAACTTTAGAACGGATAGTAGCCACTAATTCTTCGGTTTTTTCTCTGGTAATGCCGCGGCGCATGGCTTGTAATATTTTAGTAGAACCGTGCTGTAGCGGCATGTCAAGGTATTTGCAGATATTGGAACGCTCGGCCATTACCTCCAAAACGTCCATCGGGAAACCCGACGGGTAGGCATAATGTAAGCGAATCCAGTCCAAACCATTGATATCAGACAACTGCTTGAGTAAATCTGAAAGCGCACGCTTTTTATAAAGATCGAGACCGTAGTAGGTCAAGTCTTGGGCAATCAGCATGATCTCTTTCACACCTTTAGCAACCAATCCTTTGGCCTGAAAAACCAAATCTTCGATGGGTGTGGATTTATGCCCACCGCGCATCAGTGGAATGGCACAAAACGAACATGGGCGATCACAACCTTCTGCAATTTTAAAATAAGCATAATGGCTTGGCGTCGTTAAAATGCGTTCCCCAACGAGTTCGTGTTTGTAGTCTGCTTTGAGCGTTTTAAGCAGGCGCGGCAAATCTCGTGTACCAAAATAAGCGTCTACCTCTGGGATTTCTTTTTCAAGCTCGTCGCGGTAACGCTCAGACAAACAACCCGTTACATATACTTTTTCAACCAATCCTTCTTGTTTGGCTTCAGCGTAACGCAAAATGGTATCGATTGATTCTTGTTTGGCGTTGTCGATAAAGCCACACGTATTGATGATCACGATTTCGGAGTCGTCTTGCTGGGCTTCGTGCTCAACTTCAAACTGATTGGCTTTGAGCTGCGCCATGAGCACTTCGGAATCAAACGTATTTTTAGAACAGCCGAGCGTAACCACATTGACTTTGTTCTTTTTAAGGGTTTTGGTCTTCATTCGGCTACAAAAATAGGACTCTTTGCGCAAATGGTATTACTTTTGAAGACACTTGTCAAACAACAAGCCATGAAAATACTTTTTATCCTTCACTTTACTTTCGTTCTTGCCGCTTGTTTTGTACCCAGTTCAAAACGCGCCTCAAATTTAACTATGGCTACTCCCATTGAAATAAATATTTCCGAAATCAATGAGGCGCTGTACGGCTCAGCTGCTGCTCCCATTCAAATTGATTCGATTTCCATCTCGACAAACATCCTGACCTTGAAATTTAGCTGTGCTTTTAACCCTGGCCGCTTGCGTTTGGTGGGCAGCACCATGTTGGCCAAGTCTTTTCCGCCGATTAGAAATTGCAAATTCGTTTTACAAGAAAGCAATATCAAGCAAAAGGAAAATATGGGGAATCCATACCAAGGCGTGCAACAATTTGAACTCAATCCATTGTCACACAAGTTTGTCCAGGACGCCCCCACCTATTTGCAAATCGAAGGTTGGCCAGAAAAAATTCTTTTTATCTATCCTGAATAATGGAAGAGCGCATTGATAAAATATTATTAGAGCGCGGTTTAGTCAGTACCCGTGTACGGGCCGAAGAAATGATTAAAAAATACGGCGTAAAAGTCAACGGCAAGCTCTTCTCCAAGCCTGGAAAAAAAGTTCCAACCGATGCGCATATTGAATTACTCGCAGAAGAAATTCCCTGGGTATCCAGAGCAGCTTATAAATTACTTGCAGCACTTGATCAATGGAAAATCGAGGTGCAAGATGCTACTTACATGGATTTGGGGGCTAGCACCGGCGGCTTTACCGAAGTTTTACTCAGCAAGCATATAAAGCGTTGTTATTGCGTAGATGTGGGGCAAAAACAACTACATGATAAAATTGCGCAAGATGAGCGCGTTATCAATCTAGAAAAAACGCATGCCCGCGACCTCACCGAAAAGTTAATTCCAGAACTGCTCGATGGTTTGGTGGTCGATGTTTCATTTATTTCTTTGGAAAAAGTACTTCCTTTTACCATCCCATTTTTAAAAACGGGTGCAACTGTCATTTTATTGGTGAAACCGCAATTTGAATTGGGCCCAGGTGCGCTCAACAAAGCAGGCGTTGTCAAAGACAGCACCCAGTATCCAATGCTACTGGAAAACATCAAGCAAATGGCCTTGCGCAACCAGCTAGAATGGAAAGGTACTATCGACTCGCCAATCTTGGGTGGCGACGGCAATAAAGAATTTTTGAGCTATTTTGTCAAGATTTAAGCTATTTTTGCCGCATCATGATGGGAATTGAAGAATTAGAACGCGCCTTTTTAGATATTGATTTTCAGGCCAACCGCATTGCTAAACTCAAAGAAGTTGACCCCGAACATTTGCACAAATTCAACCAACGCTCGGAACAAATTCGGCAACAACTTTTGCAAATGGGCCTACATCCAGATTTGCACGAAAGCCTGGCAAACAAAAGTCCTATCGATGAGCAGTTCAAGCCAAAATACAATTGGGCAAAGAAGTTTTGGAATATACTGCTCTTAGGCCAACACAAAAAGCGTTATATCCCGAGGCAACAAGAAGTGTATTTCAGAAAAGAAGTCGCCGAACGCAGTCGTCTGTACGCCTATGCCAAAGGACATCTCAGCGTAGATTAATCCAAGACTTGTATCATTTTAACGACTGTACCTATATTGGTTCTCAAATGGAGCCAATAAACACCTTCACTTGTATTTTCAAGATCAAAAAATAGTGTTGTTGGGGCCTTCTTTTCATATTTAAACGCCACGAGTTTACCATGTATATCGGTGATGTCTAGTTGCTCAATTGAGAAATCCTGAGGCAGCATTATCTCGAATTGTCCACAATTTGGATTAGGATACAAAGCTATTTCTAAATTGAAATTGACTTGATCCAGACTCGCATTTGGATCGGTGTAGGTGCAAGCACATTTATTTTTCACTTCGTTGGTCTGAACAACAGCTGGTGCTTGATAAATGGCTTTTACCCAACAATGTTGACCAACTTGGGTTGCCGTAGCGTTGCGCAAACGAATGGTATGCCAGCCACTGTAAGTCGGGGTAAAACTAAAGGTGCCGTTACCCACCTGAGTCAGTGAATCGATTGGCACACAGTTTTTGTCTAAAATACTTAAAGTAAGTCCGAGTGTTGGTGCACTCGGATACCATTCAATTTGGACGCTTTCTCCTTGTTTGGCATAAATACGGCCTACAACGCGGCAATCTAGACTATTCGATGGTAATTTACCGCCTTGCTGTAAAGAATTGGCATGCCGATCGCCGAGATCGTCGTTCATTTCCCATTCTTGGACGACATTTTTGGCCGGACGTACATAGTTTGTATCTATTCCTTGAGGTGCCCATACACAATAGCCCCGGCGTCCAAAATTAGCACTGCCATCACAGGGTGGAATTGAAATATTGACTTTACCCCCGCCATAAACAGTTGTAGAATTGCTATTGGCACCTGAATAATCTACCAAAACGGTGCCATCGGGCCAGTTGGTTTGAACGCCATTTAAGTTCTGCCATTGGTTCCAGTTATCTGTAACGCCAATGAGGGCCTTTGCTCCGCGTTCAATAACCAACGCATCAGGCGCTTGCCAGCGCACAAAGTAGGCGCCTTCTTTGAAATGTAGATTCTGATGACACCATAATAGATTAACCACATCAGCGTCTAGGGGTAATGCGAGTTCATCTGTCGGTTGGTGTCCAAATCGATTGCCATTGTAGCCTACATTAAATATGTCTTCAAAGAAAAGCTGCGGCGCACCATCAATTGCCATTACAATGGCGTGTGCGGCCGAATTTCTCGGATCATTGGGCTCTATATGCGGACTCAACTCAGATCCTGAATTCCATCCAGTGTAGTTGCCCTGGGCAGAAAGTTGCGGCCTGAAGGTGTCGTGGTTGTTCACAAAAGGAACGGTGCGCTGGCGATTTTGTTGCTGTTGCGACGGTATTTGACCTAAATCATAGTTGCCATTGCTGGTAACCATGGACGAAAGCGCAAAACGCAAATTGAAATCAAAGGTACCTGCCCTATTTTGAACCGCATCGGCCCACGCATCTAATTGCGCGGTACCACCAACCCACTCACCAACTGCAAACATTTCTTGGCCGCCGCTCGCCCACATGGAGCCAAACTGAAGGTTCCACAGGACGTCTTCAGATACATAGTTCGGAAAATGCTTTACGGCATCAAGTCGAACGCCGTCAAAACCCACTTGTTTTTTGTACCAGATGAGCCAGTTTCGCATTCCATTGCGCATATAATCAGTACTTTGAGTTGGATTATATGTAGCATTAGAAGATGTTCCAAAAGCATTGCTTTCATACGAAATATCAGGCCCCCAATAAGGCGAATTCAGGTCATTGGTACAACAAAGATTGTTGTTATTGGGATAAAAGTTTTGCCAATTTTTCGCAAAACGGCCTTCTCGAGCTAAGTAGTTGGTCGCGCTTTCAGCAGAAGCAGGTGTTTTGTAGCTGACATAACGAAAATTCTTATAGCGGTTATTTTGGCCGTCGTCCATGGCAGCGGGATCTTGGCCGCCCGATCCATTTGCACTCCCCGCATTGCTCACATGGTTAAGTACCAAATCTTGGATAACGTCAATGCCGTTGGCGTGCATAACGGCCACCATTCGCAAGAGTTCGTCTTTGTCACCAATACGTGTTTTGGTACTGTTTTTTTGAAATTTATCACCAAGATCGTAGTGATCAAAAGGCGAATAACCCACACTGTTGGTCCCCGAATTTTTGATCGTTGGTGGAATCCAGATTGCATCTACACCCATTTCGGCCAAACGCGGCGCAAGTTCAGTGAGGTAGTTTGCCCAACCATTAGGATAATTGGTATTCCAGTAGTCCCACCAATAGGCTTGCACTACTACCTGACGGTTTGTTGGATTGACCTGACTTAAAAGAGAATTGCCAAGGATAAAGGCAAAACCCAAAAGAAATAATTTTCTCATGATAACTCGAATTTCTCAAAAGCTGCTTCGTGCATGGCCCCTGCCTCGATATCGATTTGGGAACCTGCTAATTGGCAAGAAACAAGCGCTGAACCTAAATTAGTGATCGTTACTTTTTGTTGATCAATCGCTAGTGCTAATGGTTGGTTTTGATAGCGAATTTGAAATGCATAGCTTTTCCAAGGTTTTGGAATTTGCGGATTGATGGCCAAGCCATTTTCATAGACACGAACACCGGCTAAGCCTTCAACCACGGACATCCAGGTGCCGGCCATTGAAGTAATATGTAAGCCTTCGTCTGCTTCGTGGTTATAGTCATCTAAATCCAAACGTGAGGTTCGTAAATACAATTCCAAGGCTTTGTCTAGTCGCTTGATTTTGGCTGCCAAAATAACGTGCACACAAGGTGATAACGACGATTCATGAACTGTTTTGGGTTCATAAAAATCAAAGTTTTCTCGTATTACCTCTTCAGTGAAATGGTCCTCAAACAAGTACAAGCCTTGTAAGACGTCTGCTTGTTTGATAAAAATAGAGCGCAAGATACGATCCCAAGACCAATGCTTATTGATTGGGCGCTCAGCGACGGGGATATCAGAGGCCGACAACTGCTCTTTATCCATGAAGCCGTCTTGTTGTAAGTAAATGTTGGTCCCGTCGATTTGCGGGAAATAAACGTTGTCGATGATGTGTTGAAACTGCTCGATTTCTCGTGGAGCTAATTTTTCAACAAGTCCTTTGCTTACTTTGGAATTAACCTCCAAGCAATAGGCAATACACCAACGTGCAATGTAATTGGTGTACCAATTGTTGTTGACGTTGTTCTCGTATTCGTTAGGACCCGTTACACCGAGCATCACGTAGGCCTTTTTGGCTTCAGACCAATTGAAACGCTGCGCCCAAAAACGTGCAATTCCAGCCAAAACAGGCAAACCATAGGTTTCCAAGTAGTCTGTATCTCGGGTGTGGCGAACGTAATTATAAATACCAAAGGAAATTGCGCCATTGCGGTGAATTTCTTCAAAGGTAATCTCCCATTCGTTGTGGCATTCCTCGCCGTTCATCGTGACCATTGGGTAGAGTGCTGCGCCATCTTTGAAACCTAACTTTTCAGCGTTTTCAATGGCTCTACCGAGGTGATTGTAACGGTAAACCAAAAGTTGACGTGCTACTTTAGGGTCGGTTGTCTTTAAATAAAAAGGCAAGCAATAAGCTTCGGTATCCCAATAAGTGGCACCGCCATATTTTTCACCGGTAAATCCTTTAGGTCCAATATTTAACTTGGCGTTTTTACCTGTGTAGGTCTGGTACAAATGAAAAATATTGAAACGAATACCTTGCTGCGAGGCCACATCACCTTCGATGGAGATATCGGCGCTATCCCAGATGGCTTGCCAAGCGGCTTCGTGTTCTGAACGCAAAGCATCAAAACCTGTAGTATATGCCTCTCGAACGCGTTTGATGGCTTTGGCTACCAACTCAAATTCAGAATGATTGATTGTGGAGGTGATGGCCACATATTTCTTGAGCGTAAAGCGAATCCCTTTCTCTAAATAGTGTTCAAAGTTGTTTTCAACATAGAAGTCGCGTTGGGCTACATTGGGATGAATCGTGAGTAATTCTTGCTCGCGCCAAAAGCTAAAACGCATGGCTGTCGCGACACAAAAATCGGTTTTTTTGGTTCGCGTACACAATATGCCTTTTTGAAGGTCAACCTTTCTAGAATCTTCTACCCAAAAGAATTCATCGTAATTGGCATCGTGGTTACTGACTTTGCCATCGAGGTAAGGCGTAAATTTGACGTTACCACTAAAATTGAGGGGTGTCACACTATATGCAATAGCACCAATTTCTTCACGTGCCATAGAGCAAAAGCGAATGCTCTCAATTTCGAGTTCTTTACCGTTGCTAAATACGACCCTTGCGCTGCGTTTGAGCAAGCCATTTTGCATGTCGAGTTCACGGTGAAAGTGTTTAATTTGCTGCTGATTTAAATCCAGATGCTCGCCGTCTATACTGATGTCGATACCTATCCAGTTGGTTGAATTGAGTACTTTGGCAAAATATTCTGGATAGCCGTTTTTCCACCAACCGACGCGTGTTTTGTCGGGGTAATATACACCACCGATATAACTTCCCTGTAAGGAAGCACCACTGTAATTTTCTTCAAAATTGGCGCGTTGTCCAAAAGAACCATTACCTATACTAAATATACTTTCTGCTTGCTTTTGCTTACTTGGATCAAATTTGCTTTCGATGATCTTCCAAGGATCGATGTCAAATAAATTACGCATACTGCTCTACTCTAAATTCAGTCAAATCGTTCATATATATATCTGCTATGTTTGCAATGTTCGGGTTGCCAACGCCCACGGCTGTAAAGCCCCCTGCTTGGGCTGCGGCTATGCCAGATTCGGCATCTTCAAAAACCAAGCAGTTGGCCGGTTCAACACCAAGTGCTTTTGCCCCATTTAAAAATACCTCAGGATGTGGCTTGGGGTATGAAACGCCATTTCCATCAATGACAACTTCGAAAAATTCGCGGATTTGCAATTTTTCCAATATAAAATTGGCGTTTTTACTCGAAGATCCAACACCGAGGCGTACTCCCCTCTCTTTGGCTTGGGTTAGTAAATCAAGTACACCCGGCAAAAGGTTACCTTGATTCAGATCTTGGATGGATTCCAAATAGAAATCATTCTTACTGATAAGAAAGGCTTCAAATTTTTCACCTGAAATTGATTTATTGCCAAGTTCGAGGATTTTTTTCAATGAATCTACGCGACTAAAGCCTTTTAAAAGTTCGTTTTCTTTTTCTGTAAATGGGATGTCAAGTGAATGCGCGCAGCGCTGCCACGCTAAAAAATGGTTGTGTTCGGTACTGACCAAGACGCCGTCAAGGTCAAAAAGAAAGGCTCTTTTTTTAGACATTTTCCTCTTTAATGCGCAACGTTAAAACACCGGCAATGATCAATAAGATTCCGCCGACTGTTACAGCGGCAATTCGAGAGTTATCAAGCCAAGCACTCATGATGTCGCCAAAAAACAGGGAAGCGATAATTTCAGGGAGCACAATGAAAAAATTGAAAATCCCCATATAAACGCCGATTCTGTGTGGTGGTAAACAAGGAACTAGCATTGCGTATGGCATTGAAAGGATGCTACTCCAAGCTATGCCGACGAGCGCCATTATTAAAAAGAGCATCCAAGCATTATTCACATTTACAAAATTGAGCAGAAGCAAACCAGAACCGCCAATGAATAAACTGGTAAAATGCGTCCATTTTTGTCCAATTTTAGCAGCTAAAAAAGGCAATACAAGTGCAAACAAGAAAGTGATTACATTTTCAAATGAATAAGCTAATCCTGCAAGATCAGCACCCTTGCCATAAACCTCAGATCCAGGTTCTCCTTTGAATATTTCGGAAGCTACAGCAGTGGTAAAGAAAAACCACATTAAAAACAAGCCAGGCCAAGTTAGAAACTGAACAAGTGCCAATTGACGCATTCTTCTAGGCATGTTTGAGATGGCCTCTGCTATCTCTTTAACACCATGAACGAATCCTTTTCCTTGAGCTTGTTCATCTAATTGCTGGGTAGTTGGAGGATATTCTTTGGTGGTAAAAACCGTATATAAGACGGCACCTAAAAAAGCTACTGCTCCAATGTAAAAACTCCATTTAACATTTGCAGCGATTTCTCCACTATTGGCGGTTCCGTCAATGTTGAACCAATTGGTAAAAATCCACGGTAAGGCACTGGCAATTGTTGCTCCTATTCCAATGAAGAAACTCTGCATGGAAAAACCGCGCGTGCGTTGTTCGGCTGGTAATTGATCTGCCACAAACGCACGGAAAGGCTCCATACTGATGTTGATTGAAGAATCCAAGACCCACAATAAGCCTGCAGCCATCCAAAGTGTGGATGACGAAGGCATTAAAAACAAACAAAGCGAACTCAAAATGGCGCCGATGAGAAAGAAAGGTCGGCGGCGACCCCAAACAGGGTGCCAAGTGCGATCAGAAAGGTAGCCTATAATGGGCTGAACGAGCAGACCGGTAAGCGGCGCCGCTAGCCAAAGACCCGGGATTTGCTCAGGTTTGGCACCGAGACTTTCATAAATAGAACTCATGTTGGCCATTTGCAGGCCCCATCCAAATTGGATGCCCATGAAGCCAAAGCTCATGTTCCAAATTTGCCAGAAAGAAAGTGTAGGTTTAATTTGCATAGTTGGTTTACGTTAAAAAAATTAACGAACGTATACGGCGTAACCCCAAGGAGCAAGTTTTTCTTGGTGATTGACTTTTATGGTGAGTGCTTGACCTGAGAATAAATTTTGGTATTTACCCGCAACGCTCGGATCTTTGAGCACAACAGTTTGCTCTTTTGCACTTAGGTTGAGCACAACAAGTACCTTTCGATCGCCTGATTCTCTTACATAAGCCAAGGTGCTTTTGTCGGTGTTTTTTGTCAAGAAACGCGGTTTAGTTTGACCTTTAGCCACGATTAGTGCAGGATGCGTTTGATGTAAGTTCAATAAAGTTTGATAAAAAGGAACCAAATCCATTTTACGCCACACAATCGGATCTTTCTCAAAGAATTTGAGGCGTCTGTCTAGAGAAGTTTCTTGACCGTTATAAACTAAAGGCATGCCGTCAATAGTGGCTGCAAAAACGGCAAAACAGAGTCTGGCGTCGCCCAAACGCTCCATCTCTGTACCATTCCAAGAATTTTCGTCGTGATTTGAGGTGAAATTCATTTGAAAACCATTATTTGGAAGTGCTGGTTTGGCAAAAAATTCATGAATTGCCGCAGCATTCTTTTTACCTTGAGCAATATCGTTCATAATATGGTGTAACTCCCAGCCGTAGGTCATTTCGAAAGCTTGGTATAACTCGTTTCCTTCAGCTTCGGCCAACATGAAAACCGGTTTAATCTCATCCAATGCAGTGCGGGCTTCTTTCCAGAAATCAATTGGTACCCAACCCGCAACATCACAACGGTAACCGTCGATGTCATAGTCTCGAACCCATCCTGCCATACAATTGATCATTTCTTGGCGCATGGCTTTATTATCAAAATTGAGGTCGGCGACGTCAGTCCAGTCCGTGCCAAGCGTAGGTTGTACATTGCCATTGGCGTCTAAAGTATACCAATCTTTGTGACCTTGTTGGATCCAGACGTGGTCTGGTGAGGTATGATTGGCTACCCAATCTAAAATGACTTTAATACCGAGTTCGTGTGCAGCATTGACCATTGCGGCAAAATCTTCGTGGCTACCGAATTCGGGGTTAACTTCTCGGTAATCGCGAACGGCATAATAACTTCCAAGAGAACCTTTTCGATTCAATTCTCCGATGGGGTGAATTGGCATCAGCCAAATGATGTCCACACCCATTTCTTTGAGCCGCGGCAATTGGGCCTGAACGCCGGCAAAATTGCCTTCCGGAGAAAACTGTCTCACGTTTACTTCATAGATAGTGGCGCTTTTAACCCACTCAGGCGTTTTTAATTGAGCAGCTGCTTGAAGGGATATGAGGCCGAATAATAAGGTAAGAATGAGTGATTTCATGATTTAAGCATTTACAGTTTTGAGAATGTATTGAAGGTGGTAATTCACCAATCCAATAACTGGTTTTTGAACAATAGAGGCAATTTGTATGCCAAGTTCGGCTGCAGCTTTATCTAATTCTTTCTCAAAAATTTTGGAAAGTGAACCAACAAAATGCACTTCTGTTTCTTTGTAGTTGTCGTAACAACATACATGCACTTGCATGAAATGCTTGAAGCCTTTGTATACCATTTCTGAAAAGAAAGGATGAGCTTTGTACTTTGCAATAAAAGGCATAAAAGAAGCGATAAATACATTGGCATTGTGCTCACGATACACCCTATCTACAATTTGATCTTTGTCTAATTGATAAGTCGCAATAAAATCAGCTTCGATGTCTCGGGGTAAATGATGATACAAGAAGGCGGATAACAATTGTTTGCCGAAATAACTACCGCTGCCTTCATCTCCGAGAACGTAGCCCAAAGCCGGAACTTCTTCCAAAAGATTTTGACCATCAAAATAACATGAATTGCTGCCAGTACCGATGATACAAGAAATGCCCGGTTTACCCGAATAGGTAGCATAGGCACAAGCCAAAAGGTCGTGCTCAACTAAAATAGAGGCTGTTGGAAAAATTCTTTTTAAGCCCTCTTCGACAATTTCATTGAGTTCTGGACTTGAACAGCCAGCCCCGTAAAAGTAAATTCCTTTAATGGATGGAACTACTTTCATAATGTCTGCGTTTTTCTTCAACTCAGCCTCAATAATATCCGCTGAATGAAAATATGGATTAAAGCCCATTGTTGAAAAAAAACTTTGGTTATTTTTGTTGTGTACTAATACCCAATCGCTTTTGGTAGAACCACTTTCAATAATGAAATACATAAGTTGTTATAGAGTGAATGTTAGCTTTGTGTCAATTTTACACTATCCAAATATATAGATAATACTTCATACGTGCAGCACAAACCAAAAAATTTCAATTCAGAACTCAATCCAAACGTCTCGGTAGACTGCGTTATTTTTGGTTTTGACCTCGAACAACTCACCGTGTTGCTCATCGATCGCGGCGAAATCTCCTCTGCTTTTGGACCGCGTTTGGCACTACCAGGCAACCTCATCTACGATAACGAAAACCTAGACATGGCTGCAAACAGGGTGCTCGACGAACTCACTGGACTCAACAATATTTATCTCGAGCAAGTTGGCGCATTCGGTGACCCAGATCGCATCCTTAAAGAGTCTGACCGCGAGTGGCTCAAAAGCATCCGTGCAGAACCTGAAGCCCGCGTAATAACCGTGGCGTACTATACACTTGTGCCCATGTCCCACTACAAACCACAGGCCTCTTCTTTTGCCAAAAACGCCGATTGGGTGCCTGTCAATCAAATAACCGAATTGGCTTTTGATCATTATGAAATTTTGCAAGCAGCCAAAGACAAGCTCAAGCAAAAAATCAAAATTCAGCCTATTGGTTTTAACCTTTTGCCTCAAAAATTCACGCTAAGTCAGTTGCACCGTCTTTACGAATCTATCTTAGACAAACCACTGGACAAACGCAATTTCCGACGAAAAATCCAAAAACTAAACATTCTATCTAGCCTACGAGAAAAACAACGTGGCGTCCCACACAAGCCATCTTTGCTTTACGAATTCAACGAAGAAAAATACCAAGAACTCACTCAAACCGGCTTCGATAACTTCGGGTTTTAAAGGCTCATTTTTTTATCCCATAAAAAAATCGTAATTTTCTGTAGTAAAAGTTATCCACTTGTAACTTTTGCGACCAACAAATTGTTCTATTGCCAGACACAATTTTGAACCGCAACGACTACAATACCTGCGTGGACCAACACAGCGATACGCTGTTCAGGTTTTGCTTGCATTTCATTAGAGATGTAGAGCCCGCACGCGATACCGTACAAGATTGCTTTGAAAAATTGTGGATCAACAAGAAACAGGTTCCAGTAGAAAAGGCCAAATCGTGGTTATTTACTTGCGCCAACCACCTGATGCTCAATCAGGTCAAACGCAATAAAATCAGGCAACAACACCTCGATTCTTTGTATTGGAAACAAACGCAGAGCAGTGAAAAACAATTCGAAAACCAACAGCTAATTGCCCTCTTGGTCGCCGATTTGCCTCCGCTGCAAAAAAGCATCTTGTTGCTTCGAGACCTCGAAGGATACGCCTATCAAGAAATTGGCGAGCTGCTGTCTTTGACAGAAGCCCAAGTGAAGGTATATCTTTTTAGAGCGAGGCTCAAAGTTAAAAAACGCATTAAAGGACAATTTGTATTGGCTTCATGAAACCAACTTTAGACAACCTAGATCAATGGCTATTTGATTCCGTAGAAGGAAATCTAAGCCAAGAACAGCAAGAATTGCTCGATCAATTTTTTGCCCAAAACCCCGAGCTGAGCCTAGAGCAAGACGCCTGGGAACAAACCAGCTATACAGCGGCGCCCATTACATTTGAGCCCAAGGCAGCATTGTATCACAAAAGGAAATTCAGCCAAAACTATTATTACGCAGCGGCTGCCCTACTCGTACTTTTATTCGCCTGGAGTTACATCTTCAAGCAAGAAGCACACGTTGCTAGCGCGGCAAAGATGTATGCCGCTAAACCTTCAATTTTAAAGAACCTGAATCAGCAAAAGAAACACTTCACACCAATCCAAGCAGCGCCACTTTTAACGACAACATCAACTTTCGTAGCTGACAATTTTCCAAATCTCCAAATCACACCTGTTTCTCTGTTCTCTTCTTCTACTACCTCTACCTTTACAACTACAACTACGGAAAACGATCTACTCTCTTTGCGATTTCCAAACCTGATCAATGGCTACCGCACCGACCTTCGCTTTGAGTATTTGGCGGGTATTGAAGTGGAAAACAATCGCAACAAAAACTACCACTGGCCGGCTATTCAGCGCATGAGTCAATTTGCCCAAAAAGAACTCGGATTATCAAATAACCAGTCCTATGATTTGCTATTGCCTGGAAAGTCCAACATAGATGCCAATATCAGCAGTGTAGGTTCTCAATCCCAGACGCGCTTCCAAAGCGCTAGTATGGCACGTACCGGCACCCAACAAGAACAAGCCTTACTAGGGCAGCGTATCAGTCTGGACGGTTATGCTAGGAATTTAAAGTCTGGTTTTGGATTACAAGCCAATTACATGCAATACGCTGGCGCAGCTATTACGGACTTTGAAATCGGTTTTATTGCAGCGCCAAAACTCATGTTGACCCGTCAGCTTATTATCGAACCTGCAGCCCGATTGCGCATGGGTTCACGTCAGGTGAATTCTGCTAAACTTGAGCAACTTTCTTTTATCGAATTCCAAAATTCAGACTTACGTGAAATCAATATTGACTCTACTCAAGGCATAGGACGTCGCTTGTTTTACCGCGACCTCGATCTTAGCTTAGCCGTCCAGACCCCTATTCTTTTTGCAAGCGCTCAACTAGAAAATGTATTTAAGCATTTTGACTACGCAATGGGTAATGAACAAAATCCGCAAAATAGCCGGGCACCCCAACAACTCACACTTGCGCTTGGTACTCAATATGCTTCGCGAAATGAAAAAATGCGCCTCTCCCCATACTTACTCTTTACCAGCAACCGGCTCCAAACGCAATTCCATGCAGGTGTTCAATTGAACATCAACAAATGGCAATTTGGACTCAACATGGGAAATAACCAACAATACCAAGCCGCTATTGGTTATTTTGGAAGACATACCGCCCTCCTCTTACAGAGTTGTCAACAACAACTCTTAACGGTCAACTCTCCAAGTTTTCTGCATCAACTCACATTCAGAATTTATTCACAAAATAGTCGCCAAGCGCGTCGTTATATCAGTTTGTAATCATGAAAAAAATAGTTTGTACCGCTGTATTTTTGGTTAGTGCATGGTCAGCCAGTGCCCAGGACCCCACGTTTACCCAGTTTTATTCAAATCCGTCCTATTTGAACCCGGCATTGTCTGGTTCGAGCGGCTGCCCGAGAGTCGCACTCAATTACCGAAACGAATGGCCTCAACTCACTGGCAATTACATCACCTATGCAGCCGCTTACGACAGCTACTTTAAAAATATTTCTGGTGGTGTTGGCCTCGTGGCAATGCATGATCAACAAGGTCAAGGAACCATTCAAACTTCTATGATTGGCGCAAGTTACTCGTACTACTTAAAAGTAAATCGGAAATTTAGACTCATGTTCGGAACCCAAGCGGCGTATTATCAGAAATACCTCGACTGGAGTAAACTCACCTTTGGCGACATGATTGATCCGCGTAGAGGCTTTATTTATCAGACCGGTGATGTGCCACGCGGCAATGGCCGCCGCGGCTTCTTCGATGTATCGGCAGGATTTGTGGGTTTTAGCAAGAATTTTTATTTTGGCGGCGCCTTCCATCATTTGAATCGTCCTGATGAGTCGCTGATTCTTGGGCAATCCAGATTGCCAATAAAATTTACTGGCCACATGGGTGCTAATATCAAACTTGGACAGCGCGGCCGCTATTCGAGCACGACCTTTTTGTCACCAAATGTCATTTACCAATATCAAAATGGCTTCCAACAACTCAATATTGGCGCTTACCTGCGCTATGAAAGCTTCACTATTGGGGCTTGGTACCGCAACAAAGATGCATTCATCTTAACTGTTGGGCTCACTACAGATAAATACAGAATTGGCTACAGCTATGACCTAACGGTTTCACCAATTGGTAATGGGGTGAGTGGCGGCTCGCACGAGGTGTCATTGGGAATCAACCTCAAATGTAAAAAACCAGTGCGCGATTTCCGAAAGCTCAGCTGCCCTTCTTTCTAACCAAAAGCAATCGCACCTGTTGCCAAATTGCGTTTTTGTAATTTAGCAACATGAAAACACTTTTATTCGCCGTTTCGATTGGAGCAAGCACACTCAGTTTTGCCCAACAAAAATGGATGGGAAACACCTCCCCAACCTATCCTGAACTCATTTCCGAGCTGCAGAAAATAGACCGTGAGCACAAAGAAATCAAGCTCTATAACATGGGGCCCTCAGATCATGGACAACCTATTTATTTATGCGTGGTGAACGGCGCCAAAGATTCGACCAAAACTTTCGAGAAAGCGCGTTCTTCTACCACCATCTTGATCAACAATGCCATTCACCCGGGCGAGCCCGACGGCATCAATGCTTGCCTCATATGGCTGGAGCAATGGATACGAGCAGGTAAACCCACAAAAAGTAGAGATGGCGCAGACTTACCACTCATTGCTTTTATTCCTGCCTTTAACGTGGGCGGTATGTATAACCGGTCGTCATCAAGCCGGGCCAATCAAAACGGACCAGAAGCATACGGGTTTCGGGGCTCGAGCAAAAACTTGGATCTCAACCGAGACTTCACCAAAATGGATGCTATCAATACCCACACTTTTGTAAAAATTTTCCAAGGACTCGACCCCGATGTATTTATCGATAACCATGTCTCTAATGGCGCAGATTATCCTTATACCCTCACCTACATTAGTTCCATGAAAGAGCGCTTGGCGCCAAGTATGCAACAACTCACCTATGAAAGTTGTATTCCAACACTCAAAGAATACTGTCAGATTGGAAATTTTGAGCTGTATCCATATGTGGAACTAAAAGGAGAAACACCAGAACAAGGCATCATTGCCTTCAATGATTTACCGCGCTACGCTATGGGTTACGCAAGTTTGTTTCACAGCCTTTCGTTTACCGTCGAAACGCACATGCTTAAACCTTTTCCAGAACGCGTTTTGGCAACCCTCCAATTTATGAATGCCACCATCGCTTATGTCATCAATAATAGCACTCAAATTGAAAGTGCTAGAAACGAAGCAAAAATTTGGGGCCAGCACTTATCTTACTATAATTTCAATTATCAACTAAATGAAAGCTCAAAAGACAGCATTCGCTTCAAAGGATACAAAGCCGTTTATCCGATTCATCCGATCACAGGGCTAGCACAACTCGAATACGACCGCGCTCAACCATACGAGAAATACATTCCCTACTACAATCATTACACGCCGCAAGATTCAGTCAAGGTACCTGCATGCTATATTGTCGGAGGACAAGAAAGCCAAATTATTGACTTTTTGAAAATGAACGGCGTGCAGTTTGAAGTCGTTACTGATTTTGTTAAGAAAACGGTTTATTGCCAAATTGTAAAAAATTATAAAGCACCAAGTCGACCCTATGAAGGTCATTTTAAATTGTCGCAAATCCAAATTGAAACCGTTGAAAAAGAAATCGAGTTGAAACCAGGTGATATCATTATTTCCACCAAACAAGATAGAGCTTTATTTATTCATGCTGTGCTCCAAGGCGAAGCTGAGGACAGTTACTTAAGTTGGAACTTTTTTGACAGTTACCTCCAACAAAAAGAATACTTTTCTAGCTATGTGTTCAAAGAAAACGTAGCCCGCATCTTAGAAGAAAATCCAATTTTAAAAAGCAAATATGAAGAACGCAAAACGTTGGATGTGCAATTTGCCAAAAGCGAATGGGATCAGCTTTTTTTCATTTATCAAAATAGTTCGTATTTCGAGCAAACCTTTATGCGCTTGCCCATTTATTTGATCTATTGATCCATCGAATGCATAAAAAAAGCCCCGCATAAACGCGGGGCTTTTTTATTGGCCATTTGGCCTTTAATTAGTTTTTGACGATTCGGATCGCTTCGGCTGCTTCGCCTACTTTCAGGAAGTAAATACCGCGAGCAACTTGGTCGATGTTGATCGTTGTTGAAGTACCAGTAAGATTACCAGTAGCTACAACTTTACCTTGTGCATCTTGGATCACGTAGTTACTGTACAACGCTTCTGAGGCGACCAAAGTAAAGATAGCGTCAGTTGGATTTGGTTGCACAGAGAAAGTCAAGACATTACTTTCATCTAAACCTACTGTTAAGGTGAGGTTCAGGGTGATTGTAGAGTCACAACCGGCGGCGTTCGTTGTAGTTTGAACGTAGGTGCCAGATTGAGTATACAAGATGCCATTTAAAATGTATCCATCAAGAGCTGTTTCATTGAGTGTACTTGCTGTTGGCGCATTGACCACTACTGTAAGTGCATTCGTTGAAACCGAACAGCCTGCCGGACTCGTTAACTGCGCGCTGTAGGTCCCAGCGGTACTCACCTCAATAGAAGTACTTGTATTTGAATTAGACCAAAGCACCGTATTGCCTGCTTGTGCACTCAAGGTAACTGAGCCACCTTGACAGAAAGTAAGCGGGCCACTAGCAACAATAAAGTTGGCTGGTAACGGATTCACAGTAACACTCATACTTTCGGTGTCCTGACAACCGTTGGCGGCCGTTGCCGTAACCGTATAGTTACCCGATGTTGTTGGGGTCAACTGCGCGCCGGTTTGATTGTTAGACCAAACATAAGTAGCACCTCCAGTGGCAGTTAGCGTCACTGAACCACCCGCACAGAATGTAGTTGGACCATTGGCACTAATTGCAGCCGTTGGCGCAGTCAAGACTGTGATCGCAATTGGTGCAACGGATGTCTGACAACCATTGGACCCTGTTACGGTTACCCCATAAGAACCAGTTGTGGTCGGAGAAATAGACTGCGTAGTTAGGCCATTGGTCCAGAGGTAGTTACCTGTACCTGAAACCGCTAAGCTCACGGACTGATTCGAACAAATTGTGGTATTACCACTTACGGTAATGGCGGCAGCAGGTGCTGGCAAGACATTGAGCGTAATGGCATTCGAAGTTGCTGTACAACCACTTGGACTGGTAATGGTTACCGCATAGGTACCACTCGTATTGACAGTAACCGAAGGTGTTGTAGCCCCATTCGACCACAGATAAGTTCCACCTGTATAGTTATTCGCGTTTAATTGTACACTAGATCCTGAACAGAAACTTGTTGGACCGGCTGCTGCAATTGTAGCAGTTGGAGTAATACCCGTTGCGAGGTTATAAACCGTGCTTCCGGTACACCCATTGGCATCTTGTATAGTCAGTACATAAGTTCCTGGCTGACTAACTGTGATGGCATTGGTTTGTGCGCCGTTGCTCCAGAGATAAGTATTTGCCGCAAGCGATGACGCAAGGGTCACAGATTGACCAGAACACAATGATGGATTGCTTGCCTCTACAGCAACAGCAGGTGCCGCATTCACGACAACTTGAACCGGCGACACTTGATAACTACATCCTGCTGCATTGGTAATGGTTGCACCATAGCTTCCACTTGTATTGACAAGAATAGAAGAACCAGTAGCATTGTTTGTCCAGTTGTAAGCATAACCAGTTGGAAGATTCAATTGAACACTAGAACCTGCACAGAAACTAAGCGGTCCGTTGGCGCTGATTGAGACAGGCGCTATGTTATTGACCACAAATGGTACACTTGTTGAAACCGAACAGCCATTCGGATATATGAAGGAATACTGAACAGTTGTTGCACCTTGGCTGAGTCCAGTAACAACGCCGTTGTTATCTACAGATGCAATTCCAGCTGCAAACGACGTCCAGTTACCACCGCTTGTTGCATTGCTCAAGGTAGTTGTTGACCCAACACATGCGTTTGAAACACCTGCAATTGGAGCCAACGCCGGAGCAGCAAGCACGGTAATACTAATTGGAGCGCTAGTAGCACTACACACACCATTTGAGGAGGTGAGCGTCAAGGCAGCTGTCTGGTTGACGGTGATGCTTTGAGTCGTCTGACCGTTTGACCATGCGTATGTCGATGCAGGATCGGCAGTCAAGGTGACGGATCCTCCTTCACAGAAAGTCAAGGCACCAGAAGGCGTCACATTGATAGAAGGCAGCGCTTGAACAGCAATACTGACCGGTGTTGCACTTGAAGTACAGCCATTGGAAGTAATACTTACGCCATATTGTCCATCATTGGTAACCGTAATTTGTTCTGTTGTTGCACCATTGCTCCAGAGATATGTTGCCGCATTAGGTGCGCTCAAGACCACAGAACCTCCTTGACAGAATGTGGTTGGACCACTCGGTGTAATGGAAGCAAGCGGCAGCGCATTGACCACAACGGTGGTTGGTGCGGAAGTTGCTGAACAGCCATTTTCGGTTAATTGTACGGTATAGTTACCCGCATTTTGTACCGTTATGGATTGCGTTGTAGCACCGTTTGACCACAAATAACTATTTGCTGGTGCAGCACTTAACACCACAGATCCTCCTTGACAGAAGGTTGTAGGGCCTGCTGCCGTAATTGCCGCCGTTGGCGCCGCAAGAGATGAAACTGTAATTGGCGCTGCCGCAGCTGTACAACCAGCGGCATTCGCAACGGTCAAGCCGTAGTTACCTGCGTTAGAAACAGTAATAGTTTGGGTGCTTGCACCATTAGACCAAGCATAGCTTGCGGCAGTTGGTGCACTGAGTGTTACAATTGCACCTGGGCAAAGTGCCAAAGATCCGTTGGCCACAATTTGTGGTGTTGCAGGTAAACTTTGAACACTAACAACTACAGGAGTTGCCTGCGCTGAACAGCCAAGTGCATTGGTTTGCTGTACACCATAAGTACCAGAGGTATTGACTGTAATACTTTGGGTAGTTGCGCCGTTAGACCACAAGTAGCTAGAAGCTACTGCTGCAGTTAATGTAACGGTGCCACCTTGACAGAAAGTAGTAGGGCCCGCAGCGGTAATAACCGCAGTTGGCAAGGCATTGACTGCAACTGGAACGGCAGTGGATGTAGCACTACAACCATTGGCACTCACCTGTACAGTATAGTTACCAGCTGTTGTAGCCACAATTGTTTGTGTTGTAGCGCCATTTGACCATAAATAACTACTTGCCGGTGAAGCTGTAAGGGTTACTGACCCTCCAAGACAGAATGTCGTATTGCCAATTACTGAAATACCAGCTACTGGCAAGGCCTGTACGTTGATCGTTGTTGGATTCGAGCTCGCTGAACAACCATTGGTTGTGTTGGTTACTGAATAGTTTCCAGCAGCACTAACTGTAATACTTGGTGTTGTTGCACCATTAGACCAAAGATAAGTCGTTGCCGGACTTGCGGTTAAGGTGACGGTGCTGCCTTGACATAAGTTGGTTGCACCCGAAGCACTGATGGTTGCAACTGGCAAGGCATTGACAACAACATTCGTAGCTGCTGAGGTCGCTGTACATCCATTGGCATTAACCGTTACGGTGTAAGCACCGGCAATTGTAGCAGCAATAGACTGGGTTGTGGCACCATTGGACCAAACATAGGCTGCTCCGGCAGGTGCATTCAGTGTTACGCTAGAACCTGCACAAATGGTGGTGCTACCTGTCGCAGTAATGGTAGCTGTAGGAAGCACATTGACCACAACTGTCGTGTTGGCTGAAGTTGCTGTACATCCTTGGTTATTGGTAACCACTAGTGAATAAGTACCTGCTGCATTTGCTGTGTAGGTTTGAGCAGTGGCTCCGGCAATTGGGTTTCCATTCAGACGCCAAACATAAGTAAACGTAGAGCCTGTAGGTGCTGCTGGTGCATTGAGTACTACTGAACCACCAGCACAGAAGGTCGTAGAACCCGTATTGGTAATGACGGCGGTTGGGGTCGGTAGAAGGCTTACAACCGTTGGTGTTGATGTTGCCGCGCAACCATTTGTTGCAACGTTGACGGTGTAAGAACCTGCCGTTCCAACTGTGATGCTTTGTGTATTGGCACCATTAGACCATAAATAACTACCTGCACTTGCCGCGGTAAGCGTTACTGAACCTCCTTGGCAGAAACTCGTACTTCCACTTGTTGTTACAGCCGCACTTGGTGTAGCCTGAAGTGTTACTAATGTAGGAGCTGAAGTTGCCGAACAGCCGTTGGCGGTTGAGGTCACTGAATAAGACCCAGCTGCTGAAACGGTTATAGAAGCCGTTGTGGCACCGTTAGACCAAAGGTAAGTTGTAGCAGGTGCTGCAGTCAGGGTTACGCTTCCGCCCGAACAAAGTGCTGTTAAGCCATTTGCACTAATACTAGCTACCGGTGGATTAACGACAGTAACCGTTGTTGTTGAAGAAACGGCTGTACAACCGTTATTGACTGTAGTGACACTATACGGACCACTCTGAGCGACCGTAATGGACTGCGTAGTGGCACCTGTACTCCATTGGTAACTAGAAGCTGTTGAAGCTGTTAATGTAACTGATGCTCCTTGACAAATAGTGGTCGATCCAGAGGTACTCACAGTTGCCGCTGTTGGCGTAATAACCGTCATTGGCTTGCTGCTCACCGCACTACAACCACTTGAATTGGTCAGGGTATAATTGATATTGAGCGCTCCGGCTGCCACCCCAGTTACCAAACCTGTAGAAGGGTTTACTGTGGCAAGTGTAGTATTTGAGCTACTCCAAACACCACCACCCGTCGCATTGCTGAGAAGTGTTGTTCCATTCGAACAAACGGTTGAAGAACCAGAAGTAGTGGCAACTGTCGGCAATGGATTGACTGTAAGGGTCATGATTTGAGATTGGGCCGCACAACCGTTGGCTGCTGTTACGGTTACAAAATAGCTACCGCCCGCAGTGGTTGTGATACTCGAGGTAGTGGCACCTGTATTCCATGAATAACTAGCACCAGAAGATGCATTCAACGTAAGTGACCCACCCTGACAAATAGAGGTGGTGCCATTTGCATCGATAGTAGGTGTTGGTGCAGGAACAACGGTGATTGGGTAGTAAACGGTATTGCTACAACCGTTGATATCGGTATAGAGGTAAGAAATAGTTGTTGTACCCACACCCAAACCACTTACCAAACCAGAGGTGTTGCCGATGCTCGCTACGTTGAGGTTAAATGACGTGTAAATACCACCCGTCATAACATTGGTAAGTTGCGTCTGTCCGTTAGAACAAAGCGTGGCCGCACCCGTAATTGGCGTTACTGTTGGCAATGGGTTCACTGCAACGGCCTGTACAGCTGAGGTCGAACTACAACCATAGGCATTCGTAACAGTTACACTAAAGGTTCCTGGATTGGCTGTTGAAACTCCTTGGGTAGTGGCACCGTTTGACCAAAGGTAAGTGTAGCCATTACCAGATGGTCCATTGAGGGTAACTTGACCTCCCTGACAGAAGGTCGTTGGTCCACTTGGTGTAATATTGGCCTGTGGAACAGGGTTGTAAGATACAAATACAGGAGAAGAAGTGGCACTACAAGCACCTGTACCTACGTTGACGAAATAGGAGCCAACGGTAGAAACCGATATTGATTGCGTGGTTGCACCATTGTTCCATAAGTAACTCGTAGCAGGTGCTGCGGTAAGTGTAACGCTAGCACCTTGACAAATAGCCGTTGGGCCGTTTGCAGAGATGCTCGCCACCGGAACAGGGGTAACGGTTAGGGCTGTTACTTGGGAAGTTGATGTACAACCGTTTGAACCCGTTAAGAGTACAGAATAAGATCCTGCAGTATTCACTGTAATGGTTGGAGAGGTTGAACCATTGCTCCAGAGATAAGCTGCCGCTGTACCTGTACTGAGTGTAACCGAAGATCCAGAACAAATATTCACAGCAGTTCCTGGGTAAATAGTGGCATTTGGAGCAGGGTTAACATTCACATTGATGGCATTCGAGCTTGCTGTACAACCAAATGCATTGCTCACGACAACGGTATAAGCACCAGAGGTTGTCGCAGAAATAGTTGGTGTCGTAGCACCATTACTCCAGAGGTATGAACTAGCACCAGTGCTGGCTTGAATATCTACCGACCCACCTTGACAGAAGGTTGTGGCGCCAAGCGGAGAAATCGATGCGGTTGGCGACGGATTAACCGAGAAAGTTTGCGTTACAGCGTTGCTACAACCAAAGGCATTAGAATAGGTATAAGTCACAAGTGTTGAACCCGGAGCGACTGGCGTAATTGCACCAGAAGCTTGTCCGACAGCGACAACCGCTGTATTGGCAACACTATAAATACCGCCTGAAACAGCGTGTGTGAAATTACCGCTATTGCCCATACAGATCGTACTTGGACCAGAAATAGCAGAAATGGCAGGCAATGGGTTGACAGTCACGGCAACAACAGAAGAAGTTGACGAACAACCAAATGAATTGCTCACTGTTACGCTAAATGAACCAGAAACGGCAGAGGTAATATTTTGGGCAATTGAACCATTACTCCAAGCATACGTAAAGCCGTTTCCACTAGGGGCACTTAGGGTAACTGAACCGCCATCACAGAAAGTGAGCGGGCCGCTTGCAGTGATGCTTGCAGAAGGTGTAGGGATTACGTTAACTGAAGTAGCAGCTGAAGTAGCCGAACAACCATTGTTGGTTACCGTTACTGAATAAGCACCCGAAGCGGTTGGGCTTATTGTTTGGGTGGTGGCACCTGTTGACCACAAGTACGTATATCCAGTGCCAGCAGTAGCGCTTAAGCTCACACTTGAGCCCTGACAAATTGAAGTAGAACCTGAGCTTGTAATATTTGCGGTTGGTAAAGATGTCACCGCAACTGTAGTTGATGCAGAAGTAGCAGTACAACCGTTAGATCCGGTGAGCGTTACTGCGTAAGTCCCGGCTGTGTTCACTGAAATTGTTGGCGTTGTAGCACCGTTACTCCAGGCGTAAGCAGCTGCGGTTCCTGTACTCAGCGTTACTGATGAACCTGCACAAACATTGACGCTTGTTCCAGGGAAAATACTCGCGTTCGGCGCTGGGTTCACAGTGACTGGTACTGCAATTGAAGTTGTCGAACAACCGTTGGCATTGGTAACCGTCACGGTGTACGAACCTGAGGAAGTAGCAGAAATAGATTGGGTGGTGGCGCCATTGCTCCAGAGATAACTAGCACCGGTATTGGCCGTGAGTGTAACGGAACCGCCCTGACAGAACGTAGTTGCCCCTCCTACTGTAATTTGGGCCACTGGAGGCGTATTAACGGTCACGGATGTAGTTGCCGAACCTGGGTTGGTATTCAAACAACCCGGAACGTTGGCTACATTATAAGTTAATGTGGCTGTTCCCGCAGCTGAAGCTGTCACCAAACCGCTGTTTGGATTGACGTTTACCACTGAAGGGTTACTTGAAGTCCAAAGACCATTGGCGGTGGCGCTCGTAAAGTTGTAGCTGCTGCCCACACACAAGTTAGAAGATCCGGAGATTGGTGCCACACTCGGTGCAGGAATCACGGAAATCACCAACGGTGCAGAAGTTGCCGTACAACCGTTGTTACCGGTTGCCGTTACGGTGTAGCTGCCGCTGGTGGTAACTGTTGTAGTTTGCGTTGTAGCACCATTAGACCACAAATAAGCAAATGCATTAGAGGCCTGAAGGTTCATGCTCTCCCCTATACAGAATTGGGTCGCTGAAGGAGGTAAAATAACTGCAGTTGGGAGTGCTTTAACCTGAACAACTTTTGAAGAAGTACTTACACAACCAAAAGAATTAGTTACACTGTAAATAATTGTAGCATTTGCGGCAGCAACCCCTGTTACAACACCTGTAGCCGCATTGACCGTTGCTATAGACAGGTTGTTCGAAGTCCAAGCACCACCACTTACATTATTGGTTAAGGTCGTTGTAGCACCAACACATACACCGTTTGAACCGCCAGAAATAATACCGGGTGAAGGTAGCGGATTGATTGTTACAAGCGCAATATTTGAGGTTTGGGTACCGCAAACACCAGTTACAACTACTGTATAGTTTCCTGAATTCGAAGTTTGCGGGTTTGCCAATGAGTAAGACGCACTTGTTGCATTCGTAATCGCGGTTGTTCCAACAGACCACGCATAAGTGAGATTGGTACCGACTGCACCCACAGTTAAACTTGTCGGTGTAAATGCACAACCTGTGTAAGACTGCGGCTGAGTGTTAATAGCAGTCACGGTATTGACTACTACAGTTGCTGCCGAAGAAGTCAAGGAAGAACAGCCACCAGCAACCACAACCGTGTATGAACCTGATTGTGAAACCAAAGATGATTGAATAGGATAAAGTGCAGAAGTAGCACCTGAAACTGCAGTTCCGTTTTGCATCCATTGGTAAGTTAAGTTACCAGTACCTGCAGCTGTAACAGAAAGGTTAACAGGTGAACCCGCACAAACCGTAGAACCAACTGGCTGTACGCTAATGGTTGTGAGTGGTGTAACAGTTAACTGCGCATTGGCAGAGGTGACAGATCCACAAGTGGCGGTGACCACCACAGAATAAGCACCTGCATCGCCTAATGCCAAAGAAGGAATGTTGTAAGACGAAGCCGTAGCGCCTGAAATTGGCGCACCATTGTAACGCCATTGGTAAGTAAGTGTTCCTGTACCAATTGCGCCCACACTAAACGTAACTGGCGAACCCTGACAAACCGTCTGCGTTTGAGGCTGGGTATTGATTACGGTAGCTTGATTGATTGAAATTGTAGCAACATTCGAAGTAGCAGTACCACAAGAACTATTAGCCACTAACTGATAACTTAATTGACCAGCAACAGAAGGAACGCTTAAAGTGGCAGATTGTGAACTTGAATTGGAAGCAAATGATATATTGCTAAATGTACCTGTTGGCGACGTACTGGACTGCCATTGGTAAGTAATGGTTCCTGTTCCTACTGCAGTTACACTCAAAGATTGTGAACCACCTAAACAAACGGAAGCGTTTGCCGGTTGTGCGGTAATGGCAGTAGCCGGAGTAACCGTCATGGTAATTGCGTTGGAATTGGCGGTTGCCGGCGAACTCAAGCAAGACGACGGCAAGCTGGAGGTCATGGAAAGCGTAACAACATCGTTGTTCGTTAGACTTGTAGTGGTATAAGTTGCACTTGTACCAACTGTCACACCATTTAACTTCCAAGCGTAAGTTGGAGTAGAACCCATGTTGAGGCCTGAAAGCACAGAGAATGTAACACTTGTACCTACACATATTGTGGTGTTGGTAGATTGCGTAATGCTCACACTTGGAGCAACCGGAGCACCCGTCATGACAATAGGCGTACTTGTTGCAGTTGGCGTAAACAAACAATTTGCATAGTTACTGGTCATGGTAACCCCAATTTGTGCTCCGGAAGCTAGCGTTTTACGGAGGTGATTGAAATAGAGGTTGCGTTGGCTAGCGCCATTGTTCTGATCTCCAATATAGAAATCTACTCCATCAATATTGGCAGCATTATTAATGGTTGTAGTGTAAGTTGCTCCCCCACTTCTCGAGGTCATGGAGAAATTGTACTGAGTAGAACTGGTACGGGTCAGCGTTACTAACATTGGCGTTGTACCGTAGTTGGTATTCGCAGTGCCGTTTGTAGTCGTGATAGTTGATGAACCTGTGTTATTCACATTAAACACAGTTGTTGTGCCTGACTTTAGATCAAATCCTTTGTTTCCGGATCCGGCATCCCAGTTAAAGATCCAATAGAAGCTCAACTCCTCACCTACCATCATTCCATTTACAATTGGTCTGCGGGCATTTAAATAGGCTGAACCTGTTGCATAAATACCAAATGCAGTAGTGCCAATACCAGAAGTACCTGAACCGTCATTGGCTGGGTTTCCAATGAATGCACCCGTGTTGGTTTCGATATTGATTGCCCAAGGGCTAAATCCTGTTCCTAAATTGGAACCATTTGTCCAAGAACTACCGTAGTTGCTCGCCTGATCGTATGCATCAGTGTAAGTAAACGTTGAACTATTCGTCCCAACGCTTGCCGAACCTAGTGCCCAAGCATAAGTTGGCGCTGTACCACCATAAGTTGGCGTAGCTGTAAACACATAAGGACTACCCGCACAAGTCGATGCACTTGTAGTTGAAATCGAAACAAGAGGAGTTACGGATGGGTTGATGACCACATTAACTGGGGTACGTGGTCCCTCACATCCTGTTGATGTATTCTTGCGACTAACATAATAAGTTATGGTGCCAGCACTTGCGGATGAAGGAGTTGGCGAAGTACTTGTCTGACCAGCTGTACCAGTTGGCGCAGAGTAATACCAATATTGTTGAGTGGTAGGAGGGTTATTCAGCAAATTAGCCGCACCAGCATTAATCCAAATTGGATAAGTTGTTACACCTTGACAATAAGTAATTGTCCCTACTGGTGAAATTGTAAACCCTGAACCATTGACTGTTGCCGAATATACAGGTGCAGCAGGTGTATTATTCACAGTAACAGTGAAAGTTGTTGGGTTACTTTCACATCCGTTTGAACCTGAAACCTGAGTTGCATAATATAAGAATGGAGATCCGGTATTTGTTGCCGTACTAGGCGTAGGTGCTGTAGTAGATGCCGAACTAGATAATGAACCTGTATACCAATTGAGGGTGTTTCCAGCTAGTGCGGTTGCACCCAATTGAACTGGAGTTGATCCTTCGCAATAAGAAGGATTCACCGAAGTTGTAGCTAATGGCACATCTGGCGCAGCAACTACAGTCAAAGTAACAGCAGTTCCAGATCCTGAAACACAACCTGTCGAAGAATTCACAGAGAAAGCATAGTATGTATAAGTTCCTGCCGTTGAAGGCGGTGTGAAACTATAGCTACTCGATCCTGCGAGTAATAAACCAGTACCGTTAGCATTACTATACCAATTAACCACACACCCAGTTGGCGCGGTTGCGGTTAATGTCGTACTCGTGGCATTGTTACATGCTGTAACATTACCCCCAGAGTTCGGTGCAGCAGGGAGTGCGTTGACATTGATGGATAAAGAAGCTGTGGCCGGACATTGTGTTTGGGTATTGGTTGCCGAAACAGTATAATTAACTTGCCCTGCGGAAGCGGCTTGAGTTGAAAGTGTTTGGTAATAGTAATTACTTGCAGTGCTTCCTCCTGTAGAGGCAGGAATTGTAGCCAAACTCGTCAAGTTTGAACCTGTTCCCAAAAACCATTGGATATTATAACTAACAGGTGGTGAAAAACGCCAAGCAAGCGGAGTAGTGATTTCATTTGGAATCCCATTCCAATAGTTTTGTTCAATCGTTACATTACTCGAATTACAATTTGGAGCAGTAGCACCATTCACCGCCGCACCATCTTGTAAACCAATGTATTTATTTCTCGTAGCAACGATGTATTGACCACTTGTTG
>Ga0194130_10000356_pt1 | contig 89657 bp, 68 predicted proteins | sample TA2KigsurfametaG_FD_160084 | JGI IMG/M metagenome (GOLD analysis project Ga0194130, IMG submission 160084) | Freshwater microbial communities from Lake Tanganyika, Tanzania - TA2015050 Kigoma 12 surface | ecosystem: Environmental > Aquatic > Freshwater > Lake | place: Tanzania: Lake Tanganyika... | reverse complement strand
GCGCCTCCGCGCGAAACGCACGATCCATCGAAGACCCGCGCTCGCCCGCGCGGGTCTTTGCGTTTGGCGCGTAATCGGCCTGGCTTTCAGCCCATCACTTCGTTGAGCGGGTCGATTGCGATGGATCAACACCATCGTGCAACAGTCGTGTCCGAAATGTGTCTGGATCGGCGTGCGATAGTCATGATCATGGCCAGTCCAATCCTTGAGACGCTGCAGTTCAAGATTTCCGATCAGAATCCTTCCCCTACGGGGAAGCCCCCTGCCGGCCCGGTCCAGCCGAACCGCGCCGCTTGACTTTCCGATTTCACGCGGCCTACTGTGGCCGCCGCTCACTTCGCTCGAAACGACCGCGTCACGCAAGGCGCCGGGCCACCGGGGTCCCCGCCTCCGCTTCCACGTTCTCTTCACCACAACCTGAAAGGGGTATCTGCATGGTCACCACCAACGGCGATCGCACGCACTTTTCCGTCATCCTGGACCGCACGGGCAGCATGGAATCCATCCGTCAGGACACGATCGGAGGCTTCAACGGGTTCCTCCGCGAGCAGCAGGCGCAGCCCTCGCCGGCCACCTTCACGCTGGTGCAGTTCGACAGCCAGGATCCGTACGAGGTACTGCACAGCTTCACGCCGATCGGCATGATCGCGCCGCTCACCGAGGCCACCTACGTGCCCCGGGCCACCACGCCACTGTTCGACGCGATCGGTCGCGGCATCAACGATCTGGCCGGCCGACTGGACGCGATGGCCGCGGACCAGCGCCCGCAGAAGATCGTGTTCGTGATCGTGACGGACGGACACGAGAACGCCAGCCGCGAGTTCACCGGCGAGAAGGTGCGACAGATGATCAAGCAGCGACGCGACGCGGGGTGGCAGTTCGTGTTCCTGAGCGCCGACGAGGAAGCGATCCGCGACGGCGAAACCGTGGGCGTGCAGGTGGAGTACTCGATGGCCGTCGACAAGAGCGCGGCGGGCTCCGAAAGGCTCTGGAAGGCGATGTCCACCCGCGCCGCGCACTACCGCGCTGCCGCGGCCCCGGACATGAGTCTGGCGGACGCGAAGCTGCAGGCCGAGCGGGACGCACACCGCGGCGGTGACACACGCCGCTGACTCGTCGACCCGATGATCACGATCAAGTCGAAGTCAGCCAGCGCATCCAGCGTCGCCGCGCCGAGCGGACTAGTTCGCGGAAGGCAGATCTCGTCAGCGCGCAGCGCCATGATCGCCCTTTGCGGAGTTTGCGGCCGCCTCGATGTCGGCGCGCGCCGCTTCTGCGAGCGCGAGGAGGGCGGCGTCACCGTTCTTGTTGCGCTGCGCGCTCTGCGAGGCGCTGCAGAGCGCACCCTGATTCTGCCCAAGCAGCCGTTCGATGGTTTCCCGGATGTCGTGTTCGTTCATCGATCTTCTCAATGGGCCGTCGGGGTCGCAAGGCGAAAGGCAGCCAGATCCCTCGCGATCTGACGCAGCCTCGCGAGACCGATTGGTGGCGAAGGCGCCTGTGTCTCAAATGTGTCCATGGAAACGGTGCATTCTGCATGCATGGAAATCCAAGGAACCTGGTGCATCATCGACCCCCGCACGCCCGGCGTGGCCGCTTCCTATTCGAGCCTTCTTGAAGCCCGCAGTTGGCTGCAGGCGACGCAAGGCCCCGACACCGAACTCACGATCGTCTTCGTACCCTCCGGACACGAGAGCTGATTCCGGTCGGGCCCCGGGTAGCGGTCTGGACGGAACCACCGAAAGGACACCGCCCATGAACCGCACGAAGATCCGATTCGCCATCGCACTCCTCAGCCTGACGGCACTCGCTGGCCTGATGATCGCCAGTCGTTCTGGATCCAACCACGGCCGCTGTGTCGGCATGTTCCTCGACTCGAACCCGGGCGGCCCCGGCTCTCGCTTGCCGAGCAACGTGCCGGCACAAGGCAGCAACCTCACCGTTCGCGGTAGCGTTCCATGCATGGCTTCGGTGTTCGCGTGGAGCCCACGCGGCCCCTACCGCGTGTTCGAGGACGGCACGGTCGAATTCCTCGCCTCACCGATGCCGCCCTGCCCAGGCGGCGACTTCTACGTCTGGATCGCGTTCCCGAACTGACCCACCCCGCAAACGGTCCCGCGTTATGCTCGCCGCGCTGCTGCGCGATCGCGGGCGTTCTGCTCTTCCCCCCATGGGCTTGATCACGCATCGGACGAAGAGTCCCCCATGACCCTCACCCTCGTCTCCCTCGCACTCGCCTACATCATCGTCATCTACTTCCGCACGAACCCGCTGAAGCACACGCGGAAGTTCATGTGGCGGCGGTTCCTGAACTGGTTCCCGCTGGGCATGACCTACGCGTTCCTCTACATGGGCCGCTACAACCTGACCGTCGCCAAGAACGCGTTGGGCGACTTGATGAGCAAGGAGGACTTCGGGTTCATCACAGGCGTGGGCTTCACGGTGTACGCCTGCGCGCTCGCCGTCAATGGCCCGCTGGTGGACCGCATGGGCGGCAAGCGAGGCATCCTGATCGGCGCGATCGGCTCAGCGCTGATGAACGCGCTGATGGCCGGCGTGCTCTACCTCTACCTGAACGGCCAGCTGAAGACGAACCTGGTGTTCGCCTTCTCGGTGCTCTACGGCATGAACATGCTGTTCCAGAGCTTCGGTGCAGTCAGCACCATCAAGATCAAGAGCTTCTGGTTCCATGTGCGCGAGCGCGGCACCTTCGGCGCGATCTTCGGCACGCTGATCTCGCTGGGCGTGTACTTCGCCTTCGACTGGGGCGGCGCGATCGCCAACGCCGTGGCCGTGAAGCAGCCCGAGAATCCAGGCCTGGTCCGCGAGGTGCTGAACTACTTCTTTGCGCTGGATGGCCGCACCATTCCCGCGCTGTGGCTGATCTTCGTGATTCCCTCGCTCATCATGATCATCTGGGCGCTGATCGACGTGATCATGCTGAAGGACACCCCGGATCAGGCGGGCTTTGAACCGCTGGACACGCACGACGTGTCGAGCGACGACGGCCATGATCGCACGTACGGCTACTTCGAGGTGATCAAGAAGGTCTTCACGAACCGCATCGTGCTGATGATCGGCGTGGTGGAACTGACCAGCGGCGTGCTGCGCAATGGCGTGATGCAGTGGTACCAGACCTTCGCCAAGGAGACCGGCCTTGGCGTGCAGCACATCACCGACCACTGGGGATTCTGGGGCTGCGTGACGGGCATCACGGGCGGCTTCGCGGCCGGCCTGATCAGCGACAAGATCTTCCAGTCGCGCCGCGCACCGTCGGCAGGCCTGATGGAAGGCATCATGATCGTGTGTTCGGCGCTGATGATCGGATTCCTGTGCCTGCAGTTCCTGCCTGCAGCGAGTGCCGGGAAGCCCGTGCCGCCCGCGGACCTGGCCGAGGGCGGCTGGATGTCAAGCCTGCTTGGCATGCGCGCCATCGTGGTGGGCGTCTGCGCCGTCACCATCATGATGTCGGTGATCGGCGTGCACTCGATCATGTCGGGCACCGCGACGGCGGACTTCGGCGGCAAGAAGGCCGCGGCCACCGCCACCGGCATCGCCGACGCCTTCGCCTACGCGGGCAGCGCGCTGCAGTCGTTCGTGATCGGCAAGGCCGCGAGCGTGAGCTGGTCGTACTGGCCCATGGTGCTGCTGCCCTTCGGCATCCTGGGTCTGGTGTTCTGCCTGAAGATGTGGACGGTGCTGCCAGCCGCGACGCGGAAGTATCTGGCCGAGATCGAGGGCAAGACCGTGCCCGAAAGGCGCGGGAAGCGGACCAAGCACGCCTGAGGTGGGCGTGCCGCGAACTCAGTCCTGCCCGAGCCGCGCCACATCGGCCCGCGGCGCAGCCTCCACGGCCCGGACATCCTCCGGCAGTGCCTCCGCCCGATGGGTCAGTTCCGCCGCCGCCTTCGCGCCCGGCAGCAGGCGCGTGTTGAACGAGCCCACCGACTGGTTGTAGCTCTTCACGGCCGTCTCGAGACCCTTGCCGATCCCCTGCAGATGCTCGGCGAACTTGCCGATGCGATCGAGCAGTTCCGAGGCGCGATCACCGATCAGGCGCGCGTTCTCGGCCAGCGCGGCCTGCTGCCAGTGCATGGCGAAGGTGCGCAACAGCACCAGTAGCGTGCCCGGCGTGGCGATGACCACGCCGTTCTCGAGCGCCTCGGGATAGAGCGCGGGATCCGCCTCGAGCGCCGCCATCAGCGCGCTCTCGACCGGCACGAACAGCACCGTGAAATCCACCTCGCCGTCGAGCGCCTTGGCGTACGCACGGCTTCCAAGCGTGCGCACATGCGTGCGCAGCGCCTGCACATGCGCCTGACGTCGCGCGGCACGCTCCGAATCGGGAAGCGCGGCGTCGAGCGAATCGAAGTAGGCGTTCATGGGCACCTTGGAGTCGATCGGCACCTGGCGCCCGCCCGGCAGGTTCACCGTCATGTCGGGGCGCAGCCGTCCATCCTCGCCCTCGAGCGAGGCCTGTTCGGAGAAGTCGACATGCGCGGAGAGCCCGGCCATCTCGACCACGTTGCGCAGGCTGATCTCGCCCCAGCGCCCGCGCTGACGATTGTCGCGCAACGCTCCCGCCAGTGATTGCGCCGCGCTGCTCGCCTTCTGCTGCAGCTCGCTGATCACGCGCAGGTGCTCCCCCAGCGCCTTCGCGTCGCCCTCGCGTTTCAGATCGAGCTGCTTCACCATCTCGGCCTGCAGCACCAGCTGTTCGCGAAGCGGCGTCACGGTGGCGTCGATCGCCTTGCGCCGCTCGTCGATCTCCTGCTGTGTGAGCTTGCGCTGATCCTCGAACTGTCGCTTGGCCTGCGCCGCAAGCTGCTCGCCCGCCTGCTTGAGCACCTCGGCGCCGGTGGCCTGAAACGCCTCCCGCAAGGCCTCGCGGGCCTGCGCCTGCATGGCCTTCAGCTCTTCCAGGCTGCGCTCGCGCTCGGCCAGCAGCTGCTGATGCGCGCGCTCGCGCTCGGCGAGGCGCGCGGCGGCGTCGGCTGACGTGCGGTCGGACTCGGCAAGCGCGGCGCGTGCGCGTTCGATCTCGCGCTGCGCGTCGACCAACTGTCGGTTGAGCTGCTCAAGGCTTGTGCGATCCGCGGCGCCCTGCGCACGGGCCGACGAGCGGGCAAGCACGAAGCCGGCGATCGCGCCACCCACCGCGCCAAGCGCCAGACCGGAAATCAGCGAGAGCGAGTCCATGCGGGCATGGTACGGACGGGCGCGGCGATCGCCGCGCGCTTTCGGCTGAAATCATGCGTCGGGCGTCGGGCGCGTTCGTGTCCGAAATGTGTCCCGATCGCAGCCCCACAATGCTGCGCGTTCCTGGCTCCGCCTGTCGGCGCCTTTGGCAATCTCGTACCCGGAGGAAGCACCTTGACCTTGCAACCTGAAGGCGATGGAACGCCACGCCGTCGCCGTCGCATCCGACCCTCGGTTTCGCCTCGCGGACGTCAGCTGCTGCGCATGCCGATCCACGACTGGGAAATCGCCCTGTTCGACGACATGGTGCAGACCGAGTTCGACCTGCGCGTGCTGTGCATGTGCGGCCGACCGCCGGTGCGATGCACCCATGGCAGCCAGCGATACGTGATGCTGACCGACGCGCTGTACGACATCGAGGCGCTGCAGCGCATCTACCTGGCGCAGGGCATGGCGGAGGAGCTTGAGCAGCTTCTGGAGTCCGCCGCGAACGGGGATCCAGGCGCGGAGACGCCGAATCCCGACGAGCCGCCCCCGACCGAAGCCGAGCTTGTTTCGCCGCAGCAGGGCTTTCGAAACCAGCAGTACATGGCCTTCTGGCCGCTGCTGCGCGACGTGGTGCTGGCCGAGGCCCGCACCCCGCTTCCGCATGCCTTCGAGCTTCGTCACCTCGCCCCCCGCATGGCCATGCTGGCTCCCGACCTGTTCCTGCTGGATGAGGAGCCGCAGGCGGTCGCCGAGCGCGTGCTGCAGCAGTTGATCGGCGAGGGGAAGTTGAGTCACCTTTCCTCCGACGTGCGCAGGCGGATCGTGGTGGTCTGCGGCACACCCGAGTCGATCCTGTACGTGCGCCAGAGCGTGTTGCCGCGATGGAAGCCGGCGATGCGATCCGCACTGGTCAACGGCCGACGGCGTGGGCGAAAGGCCTGAGCGCCGGAACGAGCCCTGTGGGGTGTACGCCGCTACTCTTGCCGTTGGCTGCCCCGCTAGCTCAGTTGGATAGAGCACCGGTTTCCTAAACTGGAGGTCGCGCGTTCGAATCGCGCGCGGGGCGTTCAATCGCGAATCAGGTTAAGCCCGCAACGGCAGGCCCAGTTCGTGCGCCGCCTGCAGCAGTGCAAGATTCAAGCCATCGAAGATCTGCCAGTTCGGTGTGTCGCGCTTCTCGAACAGCGCCGTGACCGTGTACTCGATGCCATGGGCACCCAGCGCCGTCACGCCGATTTTGATGCTCTTCACGCGCGCACCCGGCGCCTCGCGCAGCAGCACCTGTGCGCGCTCGCCGAAGGCCTGCAGCACAGCCGGCTGCGCGTCGAAGGCGACGGGCAGCACCACCGCGAACTCCCTCAGCGTATTGCCGGAGTGCGTCTCCAGCTTGGTGCTGGCCAAGGTGGCGTTCGGGATCAGCAGCCGCGTGTCGAGCTTGGTGCGCAGCGTGGTGGTGCGGAACCCGACATGCTCGACCCTGCCCTGCACACCCTCGAAGCTGAGCGTGTCACCCACGCCGAAGTTCCTTTCCGCGGCCAGCATGATCGAGCTGAAGAAGTTGCGCAGCGGCTCCTGCAGGGCCAGCGCGAAGGCGATGCCGCCGATGCCGAGGCCGGCCAGCAGCCGGTCCACCGAACTCTCGGCACCGATGATGCTCACGATCCAGATCAGCGCGCCCGTGATGATCAGGATCTTCGTGATCCGGATCCCGATCACGATCAGCAGCCCGTCCAAGGGCTGCAGCGCAGCGCCGTCACAATCACGCGAGCGCACCCAGACCGCCGCGAAATCCGCCAGTTGCACGGCCAGCCGCGCCAGCAACGCGACATTCGCGACCTGCACCGCCAGCAGCACCACATCGAGCGGGTCCAGCGGCAGGCCCAGCAGCAGCACCAGCCACGCCGCCGACTGCAGCGCGACCGTCCAGCCCGCGGCTCGCGTGGAACGCATGATCACGATGTCCCAGTCCACCGCCGTCGCACCGCGGCCGGCGAGCCGCCGCAGAAGCGCCCGAATCGGAACCTCCACGATCAGCTTCATCAACCACGCCAGCAGCGCCACGATCGGCAGAACCAACCACTGATAGAGCTCGAGCCCCAGCACGTTACGCTTCCAGCCCTCGGGCAGCGACACCCAGAGCGCGACTTCGGGCGAGCGCCACTGCAGCACGTCGATCGGCTTCTTCGCCTCGCCAAGTGACGCCAGCGACGGATCGACCGGGCCATGACGCATCAGATACCGGAAGATGCTCGGGAGTGCCTCCGTGGTGCGGCTGGAGAACTGCCAGAGCCGCTCGTCACCGGCATGCGTTCGGCGCCGCATGCCGAGGTCTCCCACGCTCAGGGTGGCAAGCGTGAGCGTGTCGTCCTTCGGCTGATCCTCCAGAGCGACCGGCGGCAACCGCTCAAGCGCCAAGGCCAGCTGCAGGGCGAGTCGCTCGCCGATCTCCTGACGCACGCCCGGCGGAATCGTGCTCAGGTCCATGCAGCGCATGGCCGAATCGGTGTCGCCGCGCTGCATCGACTGCTCGAAATGACGAAGCAACGCAAGGGGCGTCGGGTAGCCCAGGGGTTCCGGCGCGTCCGATGGATCCGAGGCGGCTGCGACCGGCGGTGCGGCCAAGGCCGCGGCAGTCATCCACAGGCACAGCGCCCACATCGCAGCGGCTTGCAGACCCCGCGATGCCTGAAATAGATTGCGCGCGCGCTCCAGTGCGTGTGCCACGCGCAGTCAGTCCTTGGGCTCGGGCTCGAGGTTCGCCAGATAGCGCCCGCCCTTGGCACGATCTGACTTCTCCTGCACGAAGTAGGCGATGCACCAGGTGGCAAGGAGAAGAACCCAAGCGAGATTGACGAGCAGCACAGGAACCATAGGGTGAAAGTGTAACCTCCTTCATCGCAGCCTTCCACGCCGCTCCCATGAGCCTCAGCGCCGCCGCTTCGCTTCTGCTGGCCTCGGGTGTGCTCGCCACTCTGGTGGCTGGCGCCCTGTGGATGCGTGCGTGGCGCGGGCGCGTGACCGGTTGGACCACGTGCTGCGGACGGTGCGGCTTCGAGTTGCGCGGCCTGAATCCCGGTGGCACCGCATGCCCCGAATGCGGCGACAGTCTGGCGAAGGCATCGCTGCGACCCGCGACATCGGAGTCGGTGCCGTGGCGATGGGCTGCGGCCATCATGATGACCTCGCTGGGCGTTGCACTGCTGTGGCTTGGTCACCCGGCGCGACTGCTGAATGGAGGCCGAAGCCTGTGCGCGTGGCTTCCGGATTCAGCGCTGCTGATCGCCTTCGAGACCATGCCGCGCGTGGCCATGCCGGAACTCGAGACACGCCTGGTGGACGGCCGCATGGAGGGCGATGCGCTCCAGGCCGCGGGGCGCGCCGCGGCCGCGATCGCTGCGGCGTCACCGAACCAGCGACCGGGAGAAGGTGGACGGATCTTGGGGCGACTCGCCGACCTTCGGCGCCTGCCACCCGCGCTCACCACGGAACTGCTGACCACCTGCATGCAGGGTGTGAACCCGGTGGCGGGCGAACCACGCCCCGTGCGCGCGGGCAATCTGTTCATCGTGACCACGCGCCTGCCCAACACCCAGAACGCTGCATGGGTGAACCGTTCCACGCTGGTGCTGACGATCGAGAAGGCGACGCTGAAGGCGACGGACGGATCGGTCGCGGAACTGACGCAGAACGCGACCTTTCCGCAGCGGCCCCGTCGTGAGTTCGATGGTGCAGCCTTTGAGGCGCCGAGACTGCCCGGCGACTACGAAGGCACGCTGACCGTCTCGATGCGGCAGCCCGACGGACCCTTCCACGCCACCGGCACCGCGCCGTTCAAGTTGCACGTGGTGGATCCCTCGCAGATCAAGGTGGAGATGGTGCCCATGCCCGAGCTCGCTTCCATGCTGAAGTCGTGGGCCGGTGGCGCATCAAGCGCGTGCGACGCCTCCGGAAAGTTGATCGTCTCGATGCCGGGCGACATCGCGACATTGCAGCGCGAGGACGCGGCGATCGGTTCGCGCGTGCTGGTCGAGCAGGATGGCCTGCAACTCGAGGTCGGATGCGTCTGGATCGACATGACGGCTCCGGCGATCGAGCTCTCCGCCGTGGCGATGCCCGATGCGCTGGACCGCACGCGCCCGGCCACGCTTCGCATCGAGCCCGACGCCGGGTTCGCGCTCTCCAAGGCCGCATCAAGCTGCACGGTGCTCGCCGACACGGTGCGCGTGCCGCTGCAGCTTCCGCCCCCGCCGCCACCGCGCCCGGCTCCGGCGCCCACCGCCGCACCGCAAGGCTGATCCATGCCCGAACCGCTGCTGAACATTGTGCTGCTGCATCCGCAGATCCCGAACAACACCGGCAACGTGGGTCGCACCGCCGCGGTGACGGGGTGCCGTCTGCACATCGTGCATCCGATCGCCTTCGACATGAGCGAGAAGGCGCGCCGACGCGCCGGGCTGGACTACTGGCATCTGGTCGACTGTCGCGAGCACGCCAGCTGGGAGGCCTATCTGGAGGCCGAACGGCCCGCGCGCGCGTGGCTCTACACCACCGCGTCCAGCCGTCCGCATTGGCAGGCGCAGTTCCATCGGAGCGACCACCTGCTGTTCGGCAGCGAGACGGATGGCGCCCCCAAGGCGGTCCATGACTGGATCCTGCGGCAGTTCGGCGACGGGAACCGAGTCAACCTTCCCATGCGCCCCCACCCCGACGCGCGCAGCCTGAACCTGGCCACCGCGGTGGCCTGCGGGGTCTATGAGGGGCTCCGACAGGTCGCCGGCACGGATCCCTCCTGTCTGCTGTCAGGAGCCGGGAACCCGTAGCATGTCCGCTTCGGATGGAATTGCGAACCCGACGCCCCGAGAACCGATTCATGCACCCCACCACACACCGCGGCTTCACCCTGGTCGAACTTCTTGTCACGGTCGGCATCATCGCCCTGCTGGTCGGCATCCTGCTGCCCGCGCTGGGCAAGGTGCAGGAGCGCGCCAAGGCCACCCAGACGCGTGGCCTGATGGAGGAGTTCTCGAAGGCGTGCGACAGCTTCCAGCAGGAGATCGGCCGCTATCCCGGCCTGGTGCCCGACGACATCCTGGCCGGTGATCCGAAGTTCAGCAGCACCGAGAACGCGCTGCTGGAACTGATGGGCGGAGGCGTTCGCAGGGCGGACATGGAACAGACCGCGTATGACGCGCTGAAGACCGCCGATGGCTGGACCGAGGTGAGCTTCAATGTGAGCGGCGGCACCCCCTACCTTGTGAAAATCAACCCCGGCAAGATCGGCGAGGGGCCGCGCATCGCCGGCAAGCAGTACCCCGCCTTCTTCGCCCCGAAGGCGGCGGATCTGCAGCCGATCGCCGGCAAGTTGGGCGGCAGCGACCAGCCCCTCACCGATGAGCAGGGCAACCCGATCGTCACCGCTGCGCCGGACGGCGAGATCGCCAAGATCCCGGGCCTGCGCGACGCATGGGGCAATCCGCTGCTCTATCTGCGCTCGGTTCGCACGATGGGACCGCTCTGCGGCCGCGCGACGGACCGGCCGCAGTTCATCGTGCTGAGCAATTCCGGCGGTCGCTTCGCTGGCCTGCAGCCCTATCTGGGCAGCCCCTCGTTGGGTGCCATGATGAGCAAGCAGACCAAGGCGAACGCACCGTCGGGTGCCGCCTATTCCGTGCTGGATGGCGCCGATGACCAGGGCAAGATCCGGAACTTTGCCCAGTTGATCCGCAATCCCGCGTTCGGCGAACCGGGCAAGCCTCTTCAGTCGAGCCCGCGCGGCCGCTTCGTGATCTTCTCGAGCGGCAAGGACGGCATCTTCTTCAGCACGGAAGATGGCCCCGGCCGCAAGGGTGCGCCGTTCACCGATCTCGCCAGCAAGGATGGCCTTGCCGCGATCGACAATTACGACGACATCCGGGTGTTCGGCGGCGGCTGAGCCGGCGCTGGAGTCCGCATCGATCCAACGAAGACGGCCGCCCCGGAAAGGGCGGCCGTCGTTGTTCCATCACGATGGTGTCGGGAGGCGCCCGTCACTGATCCATGGGGGGCGGAGGCGGCGCGCCTTCGCCATCCTTCGGCGGCGGCGGCGGGCCACCGGGCTTGCCGCCCTTGCCACCCTTTCCGCCCTTCCCGCCGGGGCCACCGGGGCCGCCCTCACCACCCTTGCCGGCACGCTCCTTCATCTTCGCCTCGGTCTCGGCGAGCTTCTTCTTGAACGACTCCTGCTGCTCGGCACCCAGCAGCGCGAAGAGCTGCTTGTGGCTCTCCTCGACCTTCGGGCGGCTCTCGTTGAGCTTCTGCATCTCCTGCATGACGGCGGGATCCGGACGACCACCGCCCTGCATCGCGCCCTCGATCTGCTCGCGCAGCGACTTCAGCTTCTCGGCGTTGGCTTCCTGCCAGGCCTTCATCTTGCCTTCGAATTCCTTCTGGATCTTCTCGGCCTTCTCGAGTTGCTCGGGGCTCAGCGTGCCCTTGAACTCGTTCCAGGTCATCATCCAGGCGCGCCCACCCTGCATGCGGTCGCGCATCCCGCCGCCGGCGCCACCGGGACGACGCCCGGGCTTGCCAGCGCCACCGAAGTCGCCGTCGCCCTCTTGCGCACCTGGAGGCACGGGTGGACCCCCCGTATCACCACCGCCCGGCGGTGGCGGCGGCGGCTGGCCGGGGCCCTGCGCATTGGCGACGAAGATGGCGGCTCCGAGCGCGATCGCCGAAGCGAGGCATCGGAGATTGAAGAGACGGTCGGTGTGGCTGGTTGGACGCATGGGTCCGTTCCTTTCGGGTGTCGGTGCGCCCGGATCCACGTGGTCCGAGGCCCGCACCGCGCGGTGAACGGGGCCTGCATCGGGGGTATTGCCCCGCCGAGGCGAATTCGTCGGGGAATGCCCGCTGCGGAAGTTTCCAAGGGGTTCTAGGATCCCCCTCCCATGCATTTCGATCGTGACGCCGTCGAGCAGGCCCTTCGCACCGTCCAGGACCCCGAGATCCACAAGGATCTGGTCACGCTGGGCATGGTGAAGCACATCGCGGTGGGTGGCGACGCCGTGCGGCTGGTGATCGAATTGACCACGCCCGCCTGCCCCATGAAGGACAAGATCCGCGCGGACGTGGAGGCCGCGGTGCACGCGAAGGCGAAGGCCTGCGGCACCACACTGGAGACCATCGAGATCGAGTTCACCGCCGACGTGCGCAAGGCGAACGAGAAGGTGCAGGATCAGGGCAGCCCGCTGCCGCTGGTGAAGCAGGTGATCGCGGTGGGCGCCGGCAAGGGCGGCGTGGGCAAGAGCACGGTGGCCGTGAATCTGGCCGTCGGCCTGGCGCGCTTCGGCAGCAAGGTGGGCCTTCTGGATGCCGACATCTACGGCCCGAGCGCGCCGACCATGCTGGGGCTGGATCAGGTGGGCACGAGGGCGCGCGGCAACATGCTGCTGCCCTTCGAGGTGCACGGCATCAAGGCGATGACGATCGGCAAGCTCGTCGACCCGGACAAGGCGCTCGTGTGGCGTGGGCCGATGGCGCACGGCGCGTTCAAGCAGCTGGCCACCCAGACGGACTGGGGCGCGCTGGACTACCTGATCATCGATCTGCCGCCAGGCACGGGCGACGTGGCGCTGACCATGAGCCAGCTGCTGCCGGTGACGGGTGCGGTGGTCGTCTGCACGCCGCAGCGCGTGGCGCAGGACGACGCGCGGCGCGCGGTGCGCATGTTCCAGAATCTGGGCGTGGACGTGCTCGGCGTGGTCGAGAACATGAGCTTCTTCGCGGCGCCGGATGGAACCGAATACGACCTGTTCGGCCGCGGTGGCGCGGAGATCATGGCGCAGACGATGGGGCTGCCGTTCCTGGGCTCGCTTCCCATTCACGTGGACCTGCGCCGAAACGGCGACGAGGGCACGCCGCTCCGCAACTGGGAAGTGCCCGCCATGTCGAAGTCGCTCGACGTGCTCTGCCAGCAGGTGGCGGCGCAGGCGAGCCTGGCAGCGATGAGCGGCAACGCGGCCGAGCGCCCGACGCTCACGATCAGCTGACGCGCCGTCCGGGGCTGCGCGCCGCGCCGACCCGTGCGGGGTCAGTGCGCGGCCGGCGGTGGCGTCTCGCCCGGGCCTGCCTTGATGGTCGGCTCGCCGTGCGGCATGCGCTTCACGAGACCGTGACGCGCGGCGAAGCCCACGATCATCACGAAGAACACCGGCACCACGAGCTGGTCGAAGGTCGCCGATCCGATCATGCCGCCCATGACGGTGGTGCCGATCGACTGCCGGCTGTTGGCGCCGGCGCCCACGGCCACCACGAGCGGCGCGATGCCCAGGATGAAGGCGATGGCCGTCATCATGATGGGCCGCAGTCGCTGGTGCGAGGCGTTCACCGCAGCGTCGATGACCGACTCGCCCTGGTCATAGCGCATCTTGGCGAACTCCACGATCAGGATGGCGTTCTTCGCAGCGAGGCCGACGAGCATGACCATGCCGATCTGCGCGTACACGTCGAGCGCGCGCTCCCGGATGTGCATGAACACCAGGGCGCCGAGCACGGCGAAGGTGACCGCCAGCAGCACGTTCAGCGGAAGGATCCAGCTCTCGTAGAGCGCGGCGAGCAGTAGGAAGACCGCCACGATCGCCATGATGAAGACGAAAGGCGCATAGTTGCCCGCCTCGATCTGCTGATAGGTGGTGCCGGTCCACTCATAGGTGACGCCATCGGGCAGCACGCGCGCGCACTCCTCCTCGACCGCCTTGATGGCGTCACCCGAGCCGTGGCCAGGGCCGGTGGAGCCGTTGAGCTGGATCGTGTTGTAGAGGTTGTAGCGTGTGGCGTTGTCGGTGCCGACGATGAACTCGAAGTCGGCGAAGGTGCTCAGGGGCACCATGCCGCCACTCTTGTTCCGCACGTACAGCTTGAACACGTCACTCAGGCGCATGCGGCTGGTCGCGTCGGCCTGCACCATCACGTTGTAGACCTGGTTGAACTCGTTGAAGTTGTTGATGAACGACTGCCCCAGCGTCTGACCCATGGCGGCGAAGATGTCGCTCATGTTCAGGCCATAGTTCATGGCCTTGGTACGGTCGACCTTGATGCGCACCATGGGCACCTGCGACTGGAACGGCGTGTTCAGGCCCGCGACCTCGGGCCGCTTCTGCAAAGCCTCCATGAGGTCGTTCGCGGCACCGGCCAGGAAGTTGAAGCCCTGCCCGCTCACGTCCTCGAGTTGCACCTGCCAGCCAGCGACCGTGCCGAGGCCCGGGATCGGGGACGGCGGGAATGGCATCGCGATGCCCTCGGGGATCGAGAGCAGCTTTGGTGCCGTGCGCTGGAGGATGGCGCGGGCGTTCTCCGTGAACGGATCGCGCTCGTCCCACGGCTTCAGCACCACGATGATGAACGCCGCGTTGGTCTGCGTGACGTACGTCATGACGTTGAAGCCGTTGTTCTCGATCACGTCCACCACGGCGGGATCCTGCCGGACGATCTCAAGCACCTTCTTGCTGACGGCTTCCGTGCGCTCCAGGCTGCATCCCGGCGGCAGCTGCACGCCCACGAAGTAGTAGCCCTGGTCCTCGTTCGGGATGAACGCGGTCGGCGTGCGCTCGAGCAGCTGGAACACGCCGATGGCGCCCAACAGGAACGCCACCGCGATGATCCACCAGCGGTGCGCGAGCCAACGCACGAGGGTGGAGTACTTGTGGGTCGCCCAGTCGAAGCCCTGGTTGAACAGCACGAAGGGCTTGAACTTCGTCTCGTGCGGCTTCTGCAGGAACACCGCGCAGAGCGCCGGCGAGAGCGTGAGCGAGTTCACCATGCTCAGCGCGATGCTGAACGCGATCGTCAGGGCGAACTGGTTGTACAGCTGGCCGGTGATGCCGGGCATGAGCGACGCCGGGATGAACACCGCCAGCAGCACGCTGCTCGTCGCGACGATCGGTCCCGCCACTTCCTTCATGGCCCGCTCGGCGGCGACCACGCCGTTCGGCGCGCCGAGTTCGAGCTGCCGGTACACGTTCTCCACCACGATGATCGAGTCGTCGACCACCAGGCCGATCGCGAGCACGAGGCCGAGCAGCGTGAGGGTGTTGATGCTGAAACCGGCCGCCGCCATGACGGCGAAGGTGCCCACGATCGAGACCGGGATCGCGATCATCGGGATCAGCGTGGCACGCCCGCTCTGCAGGAAGATGAAGATCACGGCCAGCACCAGCAGGCCTGCCTCCACGAGCGTCTTGATGAGTTCCTCGATCGAGGCCGAGACGAACTTGGTGCTGTCGTAGGTGACCTGCCACTTCACGCCGGGCGGCAGCAGCGGTTCGAGCCGGCGCATCTGCTCCTCGATCTTCTCCACCACGTCGTAGGCGTTGGCGGTGGGCAGCTGGTAGATGCCCAGCGCGCCGGTGCTTCCGCCATTGAGGCTCGAGGTGCTGCTGTACTGGTACGCGCCCAGCTCCACGCGGCCGACATCGGACACCCGCACGATGGCGCCGTCGGCGCCGGTGCGCACGACGATGTCCTCGAAGTCCTTGGCCGAGACGAGGCGCCCCTTGGTCGTGAGCATCAGGTTGAAGCTTGGCGAGCCCACGGTGGGCGCTGCGCCCACGCTGCCGATCGCGGCCTGCTGGTTCTGGTCGTAGACCGCGCTCGCCACGTCCTGCGGCGACAGGTTCATCGCGGTGAGGCGCGCGGGATCGAGCCACACGCGCATGCTGTACTGCAGCAGGCCGAAGATGGTGATGTTGCCCACACCGTCCACGCGACTGAGCACGGGCTGCACGATGGCGTTGGCGTAGTTCGACAGGAAGGTGCTGTCGTAGGATCCGTCCGGCGAGAGCAGCGAGACGACCACCGTGAGGTTGGTCGACTGCTTGTTGATCGTGACGCCGAGGTTCTGCACGGCCTGCGGCAGCTGCGGCATGGCCGACTGCACGCGGTTGAGCACGTCGACCGCGCCGATGTTCAGGTCGTAGCCCACCTCGAACGTGACCGTGATGTTCGACGTGCCATTGTTGGTGCTGTTCGAGGACATGTACAGCATGCCCTCGACGCCGTTGATCTGGTTCTCGAGCGGCATGGTGACCGAGTTGGCCACGGTGAGCGCGTCGGCGCCGTTGTAGGTGCTGTTCACCTGCACCGTCGGCGGCACCACGTTCGGGAACTGCGCGATGGGCAGGATCACCATGGCGATCGCGCCGGCGAGCGCCGTGATGATGGCGATCACGCTGGCGAAGATCGGACGATGGATGAAGAAGCGCACCATGGCTGCGTTCGGGCCCCGGGGCCTTACTTCGCGGCTCCCGTCGCGGCAGGCGCGGCCGGAGCAGGCTTGGCGGCCTGCGCGCCGGTGTCGATGATCTTGCTGCCCGCCTTCAGGCGCTGGATGCCGTCGACCACGATGCGGTCGCCGACCTGCAGCGTGCTGGTGAAGGCGAGGTCACCATCCTCCACCTTGATGGGCTTGATCGAGACCGACTCGACGGTGTCGTCGGACTTCACGCGCCAGACGAAGATGTCGGAGAGGCGCGCGAACGCGGCACGCTCCGGCAGCACGAGGCAGTCGCCGAGGTCGCCGACGTCCACGGTGACGTTGGCGTAGGCGCCGGGCCGGAAGGCGCCCGAGGCGTTCGGGAACTCCGCACGCAGCATGAGCGTGCTCGTGCTGGTGGAGACCTGGTTGTCGGCGAAGATCAGGCGGCCCGAGGCCTTCGCCGGCCGGTCACCGTCGGTGGTGAGCTGCACGGGCAAGCTGCCCTTGGCCATCAACTCCTGGAAGCGCGGCCATTCCTTGGACGAGGGGCTGAACTGCACCCACATCGGGTCGATCTGCACCAGCGTGTTCAGGTTGCGCGTGTTCGCCTCGCCCACGACGGCGCCCTCGAAGTAGGCGCTGGGCCCCAGCACGCCAGCGAAGGGGCTGCTGACCGTGCAGTACGAGAGGTCGAGCTTCGCGTTCACGAGCTGCGCCTGTGCCACTTCCATCTGGCCCTGCGCCGACTCGTACTTGGTCACGAGGTCGTCGAACATCTGCTGGCTGATCGCGTTCTGCTTCACGAGCGGCTCGTTGCGGTCGCGCTCGAGCTTGGCGTAGTTGCGCTGCGCCGTCGCCTCGGCAAGCTTGCCCTCGGCGGCGAGCACCGCGGCCTCGTACTGCCGCGGGTCGATGCGGTAGATCACGTCGCCGGGCTTCGTGACCGCGCCGTCGGCGGTGCCCTGCTTGAGCAGGAAGCCCGGCACGCGCGCCACGAGCTGGATGCCGCGCGGCGAGGTGATGATGCCGGGGTAGTTCATCCGCATCCGGACGTCGCGCTTAGCGACGGCCACGGTGGTCACAGGGACACCCTCGGGGCGCGCGGGTGGCGGCTGCTGGCCGCACGCGGCGAGCGCGCCGAACAGGGCCGAGGCGAGAAGGCGTCGTGGGTGCGTCATCATCCGTTCACTCCCTGATCGGCCGGCGCGGCCGGGTTCTCGCTCGGCAACTTCGGCTGCTTCTTCCACATGTCGGGACCGTCCTTCTCGAAGGCGTCGTCGCCGGCGGCGGGCACCTGCACGCTCTCCCATCCCCCGCCGAGGCTTCGATACAGGCCCACGAGGTTCTGCGAGGTGAGGCCGCGCGCCTGCGCGTAGCCGTTCTCAGCTTCCAGAACGTACTGGGCCAGCTGCAGCAGCTGCGTGATGTTGATCGTGCCCGCCTTGTAGCGCGACAGGGCCAGGTCGTAGACGTTCTTCATGTCACTGAGCGTGTCGGTGTACGCCTTCACCTGCAGACGGGCACCCGCGTAGTTGTCGATGGCGCTCTGCACCTCGCCGGCGGCGTTGAGCAGGGCCTGCCGCCACTGCAGCGCCGAACCCAGTGCCACCGCCCGCTTCAACTGGACCTGGCTGGTGACCAACCCGCCATTGAAGAAGTTCCAGGTAAGGGTCGGACCAACCGTGTAGGTCTGGTTCATGATGTCGCCGAGGCCCGAGAAGTCCGTGGCGGCGATGCCGAACGTGCCGTTCAGGCGCAGGTCGGGGTAGTAACCGGCCTCGGCCACGCCGATCTCGGCCGTGGCGGCCATGAGCAGCCGTTCCGCCTGCAGCACATCGGCGCGGCGTCGCAGCAGGTCGCTCGGAATGCCGATCGCGGTCTCGCCCTCGATCAGCGGAATCGGGGCGCTCGCGGCAAGTTCGTCCTGCATGGGCCCAGGGGCCTCGCCCAGCAGCACGCTGAGGCCGTTGCACTGGGTCTTGATGGCGGCCTCGAGCTTGGGCACGGTGGCCTTCGAGGTCGCGAGCTGCGCCGCCGATTCGCTGAGATCGATCTGCGAGGCGGTGCCGGCCTTGTACTTCGCCTTCGTGGCGTCGTAGATCTGCTGCAGCAGGTCGACGTTGCGAACCGCGAGGTCCCGCTGCGCCTGCAGCGTGCGGATCGTGAGGTACGAGGTCGCCACCTCGGCGCGAAGGCTCACGATCGCGAGCCGCCAGCCTTCCACGCTCGCCTGCAGCCGGGCCTGCGAGGCCTCCATGCCGCGACGGATCTTGCCGAACAGGTCGATCTCCCAGCTGGCGATCCGCACGCCGTAGCCCCACTGGTTGAACGGGGCGGAAGGCGTGTCGGCGCCGACCTGGGCGGTGTTGAACAGGGAGTAGTTGTAGTTGGAACCGAGATCGAGGCTCGGGAAGAGCTGGCTGTAGCTGATGCCGTATCCGCTGCGGTACTGAGCGATGCTCACACCCGCCTGCATAAGGGTGATGTTGCCCCTCTGTGCCCGCTCGATCAGCTCGTCGAGCTTGGAGTCGTTGAAGCGCTTCCACCAATCGTTCAGGTCCGCGTCAGCATCGACACGCACCTGCGCCGGCTCGGGAGTCTTGAACGCCTGTGGCAGCAGCGGCTCGGGTCGCGTGTAGTCGGGGCCCACCATGCAGCCCGCCACGACGCCCGCGACGAGGATCGCCAGCCATCGTTCTGGTGCGGACCACAAGTGCCGAAGCATCGCGGGATGGTACCGGGCAACCCGCCGCATGTCGCGGCTCAGGTGACGATCAGGACGCGGCGGACGTGTCACGCACCTGCAGCAGCTGCGCGGCGATGCTGACCGCGATTTCCGCGGGTGCGTTCGAGCCGATCGCAAGCCCCAGCGGACAGCGAATGGCGACGACGGCGGCCTCGGCGAAGCCCTCCTTCAGAAGCGCGCTGCGCATGGTTCGTGCCTTGGGTTCGCTGCCTATCACGCCGATAAAGCGGGCCGTCCCCGCACGCAGCAGCTCGCGCACGATCGGCAAGTCGGTGGCATGACCTTGGGTCATGCAGAGCACGAAGGCGCCAGCCGGCAAGGCGGTCACGGCCTCCGCGGGCTCCGGCACGAGCACCGTGCGGAGGTTCGGGCGAGGCGCGAGGCGCGCGAGCCATTCCTGTCTCGGATCGATGCAGGTGAGATTGCAGTGGAACGTGGCAAGCAGCCCCACGGTCGCCTGCGCCACATGACCCGCCCCGAACACCACGATGTTCCAGGTGGCCGCGGTGGCGACCTCGTAGAACAGCGACGCGGCGCCACCGCACACCATGTTCAGGTCACGGGCGAGTTCGTAGCGCACGAGTTCGGGCGCGACGGGCTGGGGCACACCGGCGCCGTCGGTGGCGCGGGCAAGCATGCCCCTGGCGTGGTCGATCGCCGCGGCCTCAAGGCGACCGCCCCCCACCGTGCCCCACGCGAGACCCTCGGCCGTGATGATCGCCTTCGCCCCGATGTCCTGCGGCACATGGCCCTCGGGCTGCACGAGCGTGACCGTGATGAACGCGACGCCGCGCTCCGCGAGGCGCGAGGCGTGATGCAGGTAGTCGTGCACGGGCGCAGCCATGTCAGCGCGTCTCGATGGCGGCGAAGGCTTCAGGCTCAAGCGCGCGCAGCACGCGCTCGGCGGTGGCTGGGATGGCCATTGGAACAAGGTCACGACCCCCAGAGCGGGCCGCGCGCGCGTTCATGACCGCGTCACGGATCGCCGTCCAGACCGAGAGCGACAGCAGCAGCGGCGGCTCGCCCGCGGCCTTCGTGCCTCGGATGTTCGCGGCGTTGCCCTCGTTGAAGACAAGATGCGCGTTGAAGACGCGCGGCGTGTCCTGGATGCTCGGGATCTTGTAGGTGCTCGGCGAGTGCGACACGAGCAGACCATCGGCGTTGTAGAAGAGATGCTCGGTGGTGACCCATCCCATCCCCTGCACGAAGCCGCCCGTCACCTGCCCGACATCGAGCGCATGGTTGATCGGGCGGCCCATGTCCATCAGCAGGTCCACGCGGCGAACCTTCACCTCGCCGGAGAAGCGATCGATCTCCACCTCGCTGGCCGCCACCCCCTGCGTGTAATAGAGGAAGGCACGGCCCTGGCCCGTGAGCTTGTTGAAGCCCAGATCTGGCGTGGCGAAATGACCATATTCGCAGATGGAGATGCGGCTGAGCCACGCCTCGCGGGCGAGGTCGGCGAAGGCGATCGAGAACGGACCGGCATGCACGCGGCCAGCCTCGAAACGCACCGGCTCAGCGGGCGGGTGGTCGGTGACCTGCGCCTCGGGCTGGGTGCCGAGCCCCGCGGTACGCGAGGGCCAGCGCTCGGGCGGCAGGTCACGCAGATGCAGCGCAAGGTTCGCCAGTCGCGCACAGATGCGATCGCACGCGGCGGCCGCGGCAGCGCCGTTCAGGTCGGTGCCCGCGCTCGCGGCGGTGGGCGAGGTGTTCGCGTTCTTCTCGGTCGAGGTGACCATCACCCGCACCGCACCGATCGGCACGCCGAGGCGCTCGGCCACGATCGCGGCGATGCGCGTGTTCACCCCCTGCCCCATCTCGACCGCGCCCGTCGACACCTGCACCGTGCCATCCCGATGCACGTTCACCAGCGCGTTCGCCTGATTCAGGAAGCGGGTGGTGAACGAGATGCCGAACTTCACCGCCGTCATGGAGAGCCCGCGTGGGTTGCTCGAGCGGTCGGCGTTCCACTTCGTGATGTCCTCGCGCCGGCGGCGGTAGTCGCACCGCGCCTCGAGCGACTCGAACAGCGCGGGAAGACAGTTGTTCTCGACCTTCTGACCGTAGTGCGTGGTGTCGCGGCCGGGCGCGTACACGTTGCGCTTGCGGACATCGAGCGCGTCACGACCCAAGGTCCGTGCGACGTCCTCGATCACCGACTCGATCATGGCCACTCCCTTCGGGCCCCCGAAACCGCGGAATGCCGTGTGTGGGTGGTGATTCGTTCGGCAGACCTGCCCGCGCACGTGCATGTCGGGGATGCAATAGGCGTTGTCGCTGTGGAGCAGCGCGCGCTCCATGATCGCCGTGGAAAGATCGGCGTAGGCGCCGCCATCCGAGTGGAGTTGGGCCTTCAGCGCGAGCAACCGCCCTTCGCCGTCGAATCCGACCTCGTATCGGATCTGGAACGGGTTGCGCTTGCCCGTGATGATCATGTCGTCGTCCTTGCTGATCGCAAGACGCGCGGGACGGCCGGTCTTGCGGGCCACGAGCGCGGCGTAGGCGGCGATGGGCGCGGCCTGCGACTCCTTGCCGCCGAAACCTCCACCCAGCCGGCGCGCGATGCAGACGACTTCGTTGAAGGGAACGCCGATGGCCTCCGCCACCACATGCTGCGTCTCGGTCGGATGCTGTGTGGACGAATGCACCTCCATCGGCCCGTCCGCGCGCGGGTAGGCGATCGCCGCCTGGCTCTCCAGATAAAAATGATCGGCGCCCTCGATCACGACCGTGCCGGAGAGACGGTGAGGCGCCGCGGCAAGCGCAGCGTCAGCGTCTCCGCGGGCGATGGAGCGCTCGGCACCGATGAACGCGCCCGCCGCCACCGCCTGATCGATCGAGCGGATCGCCGGAAGCTTCTCCCATTCCACACGCACCGCACGCATGGCCTTCGCCAGCGACTCGCGGCTCTCGGCGGCAAGGACAGCGACCACCTCGCCGGCGTACTGGGCCTCCTGCTCCACGAGCAGCGGCTGGTCCACGATGATGCTGCCCCACAGGTTGTGCGCCACGTCGGCGGCCGTCACGGCGCAGGCCACACCCGGCACCGCGAGCGCGGCCGAAAGATCCAGTCGTGTCAGGCGCGCGCGCGCGTGCGGGCTGTAGACGATGCCACACAGCAGTTCCCCGCGCAGCATCGGACGGTCGTCCACATACTCGCTGCGACCGGTGACATGCGTGGTCGCCGAATCGTGCGGCACCGAACCGGGATCCGGCAGCACCGCGGCACCCACGCGGGGCGTCTCGCTCTCGGCGCGATCAGCCATCGAGCAACTCCTGCGCGAACTGGCGGAACAGGTTCGCGGCCAGCATCGTGCGATAGGCGGCCGTGCCCCGCACGTCACTCAGCGGTGCGATGGCGCGCCCGATCAGCGCGGCGATCGGCTCGATCCGTGCCGCATCAAGGGTTCCGACGAGCGCCTTCTCGACTTCGGGCAGCCGGATCGGCGTGGCGGCCACGCCGCCCAGCGCGACCCGCGCCTCGGTGACCTGCCGGCTTCCCTTCGTGCGCGGGCCGGCCAGCGTGAGCGCGAAGGCGGCGCTCACCGTGCTGATGTCGAGATCCTTGCGCTGCGAGACCTTGAACAGACGCACGACCTCCTTGGGACGGGTTCGCTCGAACGAGACGTGCGTGATCAGCTCGCCAGGCTCCAGCGCAAGCTGGCGGTAGCCGCGGTAAAGCCTCGTCATCGGGATCTCGCGCCGCTGCACCGCGCCGCGACCGCCCGGCCTGCTTGCCACGTGCACCATCGCGTTCGAGACGAGCAGGAACGGCAGCGTGTCGCCGATCGGCGAGCCGGTCGCGATGTTGCCGACCAGCGTGGCCACGTTCTTGATCTGCGGCGACGCGAAGAGATTCAGGAAGCGCGCGAACTCGGGCGCAGCCTGCTCGCAGAGGTGCCGCACCTTCGCCAGCGGCACGCGCGCACCCACCACGACTTCCGATCGCGTGAGCCGCGCCTCATGCAGTTCGGGGATCAGGTGCAGGCTCAGCAGCGCCTCAGGCATCGGGCGACCCTTGTTGATCGGGACGCCAAGATCCGTGGAGGCGCCGACGACCCGGCAGCCCGGGTGCGCGGCCACGAAGGCGCACGCCTCGCGCAGCGAGGTCGGAGCCGCGAATCGGACGCCGTCATGCTCGATCTGCAGCCCGTCCTGCATCGCGGCACGCGCACGCTCACGACGCTCGCGTGTTCCGTAGCGCGGTCCGACGACATGGCGCGGCGAGGTGCGCACGGTGCAAGCGGCCTCGAGGATCGGTTCGTATCCGGTGCATCGGCAGAGGTTGCCCGTGAGGTGATTCGCGGCGACCTTGCGCTCGACGGCCACACCACCGTGCTGTTCAAGCATGCCGCTGAGCGCCATCACGAAGCCGGGCGTGCAGAAACCGCACTGGCTCCCGTGGCAGCGCCGCATGGCTTCCTGCGCCGGCGCGAGCGCGTCGCCATCCTGCATGCCCTCGACGGTGACGATGTGCGCGCCATCCATCTGCGCAACGATCGCGATGCAGGAATTCATCACCTCGAAGGGCGCGTCCAACGACTCCGTACCGGGGGTGTCGAAGGCGCGCAGCACCGTGCAGGCGCCACAGTCACCCTCCGCACAGACGATCTTCGTGCCCGGAAGGCCGGCCTCCTTGCGAAGCCAGGTGGCGAGCATCATGAGCGCCTCGCGGCCTCTCACCTCGCGTGGCACGCCGTTCACATGCAGCAGCGCGTAGTCACGCATCGCGAGGGAGTCTAGCAGCAGGTCCGCTCAATATCGGATACGCGAAGCGTTCGCCTGCCAATCCCGGAAGACGGCGAGAGCCTCGTCGCGGAGCATGCCCCGCATCGGGATGGTGCGGTGCGCCACATCCTTGGCGAGCTCGTCGTAGATGAAGTGATCGTCGAACTGGATCTCAGCGGCGTCGACCTTGGTGTTGGCGAACCAGATGCGGTCGAGACGCGCCCAGTAGATCGCGCTCAGGCACATCGGACAGGGCTCACAACTGGTGTAGATCTCGCAACCCGCGAGCGTGAAGGTCTTCAGGTGCCTGCATGCCTCGCGTATGGCAACCATTTCGGCGTGCGCCGTCGGATCATTCGATGCTGTGACGCGGTTGAAGCCCTCCCCCACGATCGTGCCATCCCGCACGATCACTGCGCCAAAGGGACCGCCACCTCGCTGCACGTTCTCCGCGCTCAAGTGGATGGCACGGCGCATCAAGGCCTGTCGCTGATGGTCAGTCATGCGCCAGCCTCGAAGACATGGACACGATTCATGCCGCCGTCAGGGTACGCGGTCACGCGGATCTGGTCGCAGACGGCCGATTCGTGCACCAGCCACTCCGTGGCATTGCCGGCGTAGGCCTTCACCGGCGTGCGCGGAACGAGCGTGATCCAGGCACCGCCCGTACGACCTTCCACCTGAAGTTCGCGCGGATTGTTGTTCACGAAGTGCGTGAAGTCGATGCGGATGCGACCGATGGGTGCGGCGCGGGCAAGCGCGATCGTGACATGCTCGCTGTGCCCGGGCTCGCGACTGCGCGCGCTCTCGAGGCCGTCGAACATGTGCAGTGGCGGGAAGGGCGAGATCACCTGCGCTGCGGGACCATAGTGCTCGTTGCTCGCGGCGACGACGCGGGCACCGAAGGCGGCGCTGGCAAGGTTGCATCCCGCCGATGGGGCACGCGGCACGCCCACGAACTTCGGCATGAGCGGCTTGCGGGTCTGCGCGTCGAACGCGGGGAACGGGACGCACGGCGAGGCGAGCAGACGCTCGCGCTCGGTTGCGGGAAGGTCGGCACCGAAGAGCCCGAGCCGCGTGACGCCCCCGTCCGGGAACATCGTGAGGCGAACGCGCTCGAAGGTTTCGTTGAAGATGCGCGTGGGCGCCACATGCATGGCGTGACCCTGCAGCGGCATGCGTGCAAGGATTGGCTTCCAGACGCCGGCACGCTCGTGAAAGCCCTCCAACTCGATCGCCTGTGCCTGATTGCCACGATGAAAGCGTGTCGAAACGGCCACGAGCGAGATCTTCGCCGGCTTCGCCAGCCGCAGCACAAGCGTGTCGCGACCGAGTGGGTTGTGGCGAACCGTCTCCCAGCTGTCCATCACCTTGCCCTGCTTGCCGAAGAGCGCAGGATCGAACACGGGTTCATGGGGCGAGAGCAGATTCTCGGCGCGCGCGAATCGCTGGTTGGAGACGCTCTCGATCGTGGCACCGACGACGAAGTTGAAGCGGGCGAGCGGATCCAGCGGACCGCGCTGCACAATGACCTCCGCGAGATCCGGCTCGAATGCGCGGAACAGCGACTCGCGGTAGCCGATGTTCACGCGCTGCTCAGGCGGCGTATTGGCCGCCACCATGCCATCGCCAAGGCGCGACCAGTCGACGCCGCGCACGCCAAGATGCTGAAGCAACGTTCGCGCCACCTCGGCGATGCACGCGACGGCGCGCTCCTCGCCGCTGGCGCAGATCACCACGCCGCATCCGGCATCGGGCCCATGGAAGCAGTGCGCGAACAGCGCGCGGCAGCCGTCGTTGGCTCCTTGGTGCACGGCGAAGCGGTTGGCTCCCGCTTCCACGATGAACACGCCGAGACCCATGTCGCAGCCCATGAACACGCGACTGCCACGATCCACGCCGTGCAGCATGCGCACCGCGGTGTCGTGCGAGATGGGGCCGCAGCCTTCCACGCGATGGAAAGCCTGCGTGAGCGTGCGGAGGAACCGGGCCACATCGGCGGGCGTCGAAACGGCGCCGGCGGCGAACCCGGGAAAGAGCAGGCGCCCGCCGTCGATCATCGATCCGTCATCGCGGAAACACTTCGCGATCTCCGGCAAAGGCGCCTCCACCTGCTCGAAGGAGGTGTGCCGCATGCCGAGCGCCTCGAGGAACGGCCGTGTTGCCTCATGGATCGGCATGCCCACGCGCCGCTGCACGAGATGCTCGAGCACCATGAAACCACCGCCCGAGTACGCGAAGCGCGTGCCAGGCTCGTTCGCCACACCGACAGGCTCGTAGCGCCACGCCGCGTTGCCGGGCAACAGTTCGGCGACTGGCGGCATCGGCCGATTCGCCGGCACGCCGTTCACGTAGTGCATGTTGAGCGCCTCGTGGCGCATCAGGTGCGCGAGTTGCACCTGATCGGCCCACTCCGCATGCGTGGCATCGAGCGAACGAAGTCGGAAGTCGCCTCCGCACGCCGCAAGGAGTGGCTGCACGGACGCATCGAGCCCGATTCCCGCACTTCGGAAGTGCTCGATCGCGAAGCATGATCCGATCGTCTTGCTGAGCGAGGCGATCTCGAACGCGGTGTCGGCCGTGACCGGCTCGCCAGGCTCCCGGTCGCCGAACACGATCGACTGCGGTGCGCACCCCGGCGCGCTCACGCAGGCCGACAGTCCACGCACCCCATGACGGGTACACGCCTCCCGCACACGATCGATCACCCCATCGGCGCCGAACGCGATCAATCGCTGCTTCGCGATCGTCCAGAGCGCCTCGCGTGCATGCTGCAGTTCCTGCATCGGCGTACCGGCCAGCCGCGCCTCGAGCGCCCCGAGCATCTCGGCACCCGACTTGCCCTTGGCGGCGATCAGGAACTTGAAGCCGAACTTCTCGCGATATCGCGCGCCGAGCTCGCGCAGGCGCGACTGCACGGCCTCGGCCTCCCCTGCCACGCCCGCCTGCTCCTGCGCGGCGCGGGCATCGAGCGTGGTGCGCCGCTCACCAATGTCGCCGTGGAAGCCGGCGGCCTCGTTCACGTCATCGACCGAGAACGCCATCACCGCGCGCTTGGCCGCGTCCAGATCAAGCACGGGCAGGTCGACAAGCGCACGCACGAAAGCCTGCGCACCACACGCCGTGAACGCCGCATGACAACGCGACATCCTGCGGCTCAACGCGTACTTCGCGGGCTCCACCGCCGCCGCAGCCACGAGCGGATCCGGCGCGACACGCACCGAATCCACGGTGAAGGGCAACAAAAGCTCGCTCGCAAACTCGACCGGCCGCTCGGCGGTCATCAACTGCAGCATCAGGTGCATCGCCACCGGGTACCAGCCGCGCGTGCGGTCGTCCCACTTCACCTGCACCGCCTTGCCAGGCGCCGTGCGGTCCTTCTGGATGAAGTGCATCTCCTCGTGCGCGATGCGCACGAGCTGCTCGACGGTCACACGCCCATGTCGCACCTCGTGCCAGACCTCCCAGCGCGAGCGCTCCGTGGTGGCCAGATCGTCCATCACACGCACCGGCACGCCATCGATCGCCGCTGGAAGCGCCACGCACCCGTTGCCGCAGAGCCAGTCGGCCAGGTACTGCAGGCACTGGAAGCAGTTGTAGCGAACCTCCTCGGGATCGTCATTGGAAATGCAATCGCTTGTTGGTCGATCGGCGGCGAGCAACGCACGTGCATAGAGCGGATCGGCGCGGTCAAGGCTCGCGATGTCGGGCCCATGGATGAAGTCAAGCATCAGCTGCTGATGCTTCGCAGCCAGCAGGCCACGCACCAGCGCCTCGATCGGCCCATGGTCGCCGGCCTGCAGCCGCTTCCATCCCTCGACCAATGCCAAGCCGAGCCGCACGAAGTCGGGATGCGCCACCCAGAAGCCGTCGAGACCGCGCTTGAGCTGCGTGAACACGTCACGCAGGAATCCGCGGATCGCCACCTGGAACGACTCGCTCCCGATGCGGTTCTCGCTCGGCAGCACGCCGTACATGCCGCCGATCGAGATGCCGCCGCGCGGGTGCACCACGCGCGCCAGCAGCTCATGCGAGGCCTTGATGTGCTTGATCACGATCTCCGGATCAGCCTTCACCGGAATGCGGTAGTTCGGGTCCTCCTTCATCAGGCGCGCCGTGCTGGCGAGGTAGTCGTGCCAACCGAGCGAGGCCCCGGCGAAGTACGGGTGCAGCGCGTCGATGATCTCGTTCAGGCGGAACACCGCGCGCGGGTTCTCGAGCACGATCAGCAGCCGGACACCACCCGTACGATACGCGGGCTCGCGCGCCTGCAGCAGCCGTTCGGCGTGACGCAGCATGCCCGCGAGGTACGTGGCCTCCTCGTCGTTCTCCAACTTGGGCGCGTAGAACGCGAGCGCCTGGGGGTTGCGCCAGTTCGCGAAGAGATGCAGCGCGAAGTCGTACAGGTGCAGCGGCACAGGATTGCCGCCACGGAACAGGAAGGTGCACGGAAGCGCGAGGCCCGGGAAGCGCTTGATCGGTCGCGAGCGCCGATCGGCAGCGAGCGCATAGGTGCGCCCCGTGCGTGCGTCGGTGCACGCGATGTCTCCGCGCAGGCAGCCGGTCAGATTTTCCCCCGCCTGCACCAGATCGGCGCGCAGCGGCGTCTTCGAATCCTCGTCATCGGCGCCCCACATGGCGACCGCCCCGCTGTCGCGCAGCAGTTCCTCCACGATCGCAGGCTCCCCTTCGATGCGCCGATGGAACGCGTTCATCGCGTTGATCGAGAGCTTGGCGTCATCGGGCGGGCCGAACAGCGTGACATGATGACCCTGCAGGAACGCCGGAACCGGCGCGATCGGGGCCTGCCCGTGCGCCTCGGCGTAGTCCGCACGCAGCGGCCCGATCACCGTGCGGCCGTCGCCGTCCTGCATGCCGATGACCGTCTGGTAGTCGGCGTCGCGGAAACCGATTCCAAGATCTCGGTTCAGGGCCACGCAGGCGCGGGTGCGCTCATCGATGAAGGCGCGATCGGTCGAGCGACGCTCCAGCACGCGGCGCAGATCGTGCTTCACCGCATCATGCAGGTCACGCAGGAACTCGAGCGCCTCACGCGATTCGAGCCCCGCGCACGTACCCACCTGCCGAAGGCCATCCACCCCCGGAACAGGCGTACTCCGCGCGAGCAGGTGCGCCATCCATGCATCGGAGAGGAAGTCGCGGTACATGGGCGCGTCATGCTCCATGTGGTCGCGTTCAGGCATCTTGCGAAGGTACCACCGCATCGCTTCATTGACCCTCGCAAGGCTTCGATCTAGTCTGCGTAGGTGAGCGCTTCCCACGGACTCTCGACCCATGTGCTCGACACCGCCACTGGCCTTCCCGCCGCGGGCATGCAGGTTCGCTGCGAGCGACGCGATGGCGATCATTGGAAGGAAGTCGGCGGCGGCGCGACCGACGCCGATGGCCGCATCAAGACGGTGCTCGGCTCCGCGCCGCTCTCCGTCGGCATCTTCCGCCTCACCTTCAACACCGGCACCTGGCGCGCCGCCCGTGGCACGAAGGGCTTCTTTCCGAGCGTCTCGATCGAGTTCGAGGTGACCGACGCGTCACGCCACCACCATGTACCCCTGCTGCTGAGCCCCTTCGGCTACAGCACCTACCGAGGAAGCTGATCATGGCGATCGTGCTCGGCGAGAACCGCTACGGCAAGGCGGAAAACCGTGTCTTCCGCATCACACGCCAGGGCGACACGCACGAGATCCTGGACCTGAACGTCTCGGTGCAGCTCATGGGCGATTTCACCGAGACGCACCTGACCGGCGACAACGCGAAGGTGCTGCCCACGGACACGCAGAAGAACACGGTGTTCGCGCTGTCACACAAGCTCGGACCGCTCGAGCCGGAGGCCTTCGGCATCGCGCTGGCTCGGCATTTCATCGGCACGCAGCAGTATGTCTCGGGCGCCGAGATCCGTATCGAGCAGTACCCCTGGCAGCGCATCGTGAGCAAGGGCAAGCCGCACCCGCGCGCATTCCGCCGCGATGGCTCGCACGTGCGCACGGCGACGGTGCGCGCGAGCCGCGAAGGGGCGAGCCTGCGCGCGTGGGTCACGAGCGGTCTGGAGAAGCTTGTGGTGCTGAAGACCGGCGACAGCGCCTTCAAGGGCTATCTGCGCGACGCATTCACCACCCTCAAGGAGACCGACGATCGCATCATGGCGACCGAGGTCACCGCCTGCTGGCGCTGGAGCACGTGCGACCCATCGAAACTCGACGGCGTCGACTGGGCGACCAGTCACCGCACCGCGATGGACACGATGCTCGCGGTCTACGCGGATCACTACAGCCTGTCGCTGCAGCAGACGCTGTTCGCGATGGGCGAAGCGGTGTTGAAGCAGCAGGACGCGATCGCGGCGGTGCGCCTCAGCCTTCCGAACAAGCACCACTTTGTGGTGGACCTGTCGCCCTTCGGGCAACGGAACGCGAACGAGGTGCACATCGCAGCGGACCGACCCTACGGCTTCATCGAGGCCGTCGTGCAGCGCGATGATGCGCCCCCTCCTCCGGCGACGTGGCCGAACTGGTGAGCGCGTCCAGCATGCCCGCGGCCTCACAGACGCTTCATCGACGCGCCGGCGTCTGGGGGCGGTTCTGGCTCGCGGCGCTTGGCATCGCGCTCTCACTGCAGGTCGCCGGACTCCTGCTGCCCTTCCTGCGCATCGCGGTGTTCATCAAGGGTGGCGAGGACTACTCGCTGCTGCGATCGGTCTCGCTGCTCTGGCAAGGTGGCATGCACCTGCTCGCGCTGCTGATCGTCGGATTCAGCGTGATCTTCCCGTTCGTGAAGATCGGGGTGCTGGCATGGGCTTGGCTGCGGCTGCCTGCGGGCCCGCGCCGAACGCATGTGCTCGAGTGGATGGGCCGACTCGGCAAGTGGAGCATGCTCGACCCGCTGGGCGTGCTCGTGCTGGTGCTGCTCGCGACCGACCAATGGGCCGTGACCGCCACGACCTATCTGGGCGTGTACGCGTTCCTGACGGCCGTCGCCACCACCATGTGGCTCTCGATCACCGCGTCGGCTCTCGATGCGCGCGAGATCCGCGAGAAGTCCAGTGCCCCCCGGGAGCGCATCGCGCTCGCGAAGCGTTCGGGGCGGCTGGGCGTCGCCGCGATCGCGGTGCTGGCGATCGCGCTTGCCCTCTTCGTCGGTGCGCTCGGGCTTCCATTCATGCAGATCCACCAGTTCCTGCTGCGCGACAACGCCTATGGCGTCGGCAGCGTGCCGCTGGCGATGGCGCAGGGCGGCAACTGGCCTCTCGCGTTCCTCTCGGCGGTCGGGTTGGTGGCCATGCCGGCGATCACGCTGCTTGCCGAGGCGTGGGCGTGGATCGTGCCCGCCACCGCGCACGCGCATCGAAGGCGCTGGCGCTGGATCGGCTGGATCCGCGAGTGGTGCATGCTCGACGTGATGGCGCTCGCGCTCGGCCTCTTCCTGATGGAGGGCCAGGACGTGATCCGGGTCGACGTGAAGCATGGGCTGTGGCTGCTGGTGGCCACCGCGGCCATGCTGTGGCTGAGCGGATGGCTGGGGCAGCGCGCGGCGGCCGAGGGGCTGCGGCGGATCGATGGCGCGTCCGAGTGACGCGCGGCGTCAGTTCCTGATCCGGTCGAGCTTGCCGCTCGGCGCGAAGAAGACCCAGTCGCCTTCCTCATTCTCGAGCGTCTGAGCCGGATCGCCGCCATCGTCGGTGCCGTTGCGGCTCACCGACCACATGCGGAACCCGGGCCCGTCTGCGGCGACCTTGATCGGACCCTCGCCCCACGGATCCATCGGCGCCGTGCCGCCGTTGAACGCGGCCAACTCCGCCGCGGAGTTCGGCCACCGCTTGTTCACGCGACGGAAGCGTTCGGCGGCGATGGCGGCGCAAGCCATCTCTCGACCGGTGCGGTCTCTGGCGAAGTTCACGGTGGCAACCGCCAGCGCCGGAAGGGTCACGCTTTGCAGGAAATAGCGCGTAGCCGCCCTCGGGTCGGCGCGATCCAAGCTGAACTGGGCCTCCAGGGCCTTGGCTGCAGCCAATGCCTCGCGAGGCGATGCGTTGGGCACCTGCTGCAAACCCTGCATGAATGCCGCATGCCGATCCAAAGTCTCCTTGCGACCGGCGATCGCCCAGACACCCAGCGGCCTCGAGGCCCCGACGAAGGCGGCATAGGTCCACGGCCACGCGCTCGACCAGGGCTTGGATCCCGCGGAGAGCGTGGAGATCTCCTCCAGGAACTTCAGCTGCCGCCAAGTGGGCACGAACAGACCGTCACCCGCCCCATCATCCGAGAAGAACCGCTGCACTACATCCTCGAACAGCAAGCGCTCGGAGGCGACCTCGATGCGCTCGAGCGCAGCGGGCACGGATCGCAGGGCGGCCTGTATCCGCGTCAGTTGGGCGTCCGTGAACAGCTCGGGCTTCCATTCGAGCGTCGCAAGCACATCTCGCGCGGTCCTCGCACGGATCGCGATGCCGACAAGATCCGAGATGAGGAGGCGCCCCTCGGGCAGATGGATCGAAAGCGCCATGGCGGCCTCGATGTCCTGCGTCGCTCGCTCGCCATCGCCTTGCTCGGCGGCGCGGAACATGTCCGCAAGAAGCACGTTCGCCAGGCCACGCAGCGTGCCCAAGTGAGGCAAGCTGACCGAGAGCATGGGGAACTGCTCACGGTCCGAGTTGTCCATGCCAGATTGCGACCCGCCGGCGGCCTCTGGGAAGAAGGCGGCATCCGCGCCCGCGCGCTCCTGCGCGAGGGGAAATCCGAACATGGGCCGCTTCGAAGCCGCCCGTGCCGATGCGATGGCCGCCTGGTTGGCATCCACCCATGCGGAGATCTCGGTCCAGCCCTGCTGCCCCGGCCCGTTCCCGAGATTGTCTTCCACGGCCGGATCCTTCTGGCTTCCACGCTCCCAACCGAGCGACACCAACGCATCGCGATACGCAGGCCACGCGGCGTCCGCAGGCTTGGCGGGCCTCGGCAGCGAGTCGCGGAACGTCTGCACCGCGTCGAAGGAGATGACCACCGGGCGCGTGGCCAGGTAGATCGCGAGGGCGGCGTACACGACGACGACGGCGAGCACGACAAGGCCGATGGTTCGCAGCACGGGGCGTCGCCGGCCTGGCACAGTGGCGGAGGCGGCAGCAGCAGCCATGTTCAGAACTCTCTCTTGAGGGTCTTCAGTCCATCGATCAACTTGCGGATGTGCGCATCCTCATGCGCCGCACTGATCTGCACGCGAAGTCGGGCGTGCCCCTCGGGCACCACCGGGTACCCGAAGCCGATCACGAACACGCCCAGCTCCAGCAGGCGCTTGCTCATGGCGATCGCCTTCGCCGTGTCGTGCACGATGATCGGGCAGATCGCGGTCGGGCTCTTCAGCACCTCGAATCCGGCCTCGCCGATGCCCGCGCGCGCGGCCGCCACGTTGCGACGCAATTTCTCCACCCGCTGCGGCTCGCGCATCAGGATCTCGATCGCCTTCTGGGCGCTGCACGCGATGGTGCACGGCAGCGCGTTGCTGAACAGCGTGGGCCGGCCGCGCTGCACGAGCAGGTCCATGGCCTCGCGGCTGCCGGCGATGTAGCCACCCGCCCCGCCGCCGAGCGCCTTGCCCAACGTGCCGGTGAAGTAGTCGATCTTCGTGGCCGGCATGTTCCAGTGCTCGTGCGTACCACGGCCGGTCTTGCCCATCACGCCGGTGCCGTGGCTGTCATCCATCACGAGCAGCGCGCCGAAGCGATCGCAGATCTCGCGGATCTTCGGAAGGTTGCCCAGCGAGCCCTCCATGCTGAACACGCCGTCGGTCACCACCCAGATGGTGCCGGTCACGGCGGGGTTCGCGCGCGCCTCGGCGAGCTTCGCCTCCAGCGCCGCCATGTCGCCGTTGCGATACACCGTGCGCAGCAGCCCCTTCTTCATGCTCACCGCCAGACGGATGCCGTCGATGATGCTCGCGTGGTTGAGCTCGTCGCTCACGATGATGTCGCCAGGTTCGCACAGCGTCGGGAAGATCGCCTCGTTCGCGTTCCAGCAGCTCGTGAAGGTGTAGGCCGCCTCCACGCCGTAGAACTTCGCGATGGTCGCCTCAAGGCTGTGGTGACAGTCGAAGGTGCCGCAGATGAAGCGCACGCTGGCGGTGCCCGCGCCGTACTTCTTCAGGCCCTCGATGCCCGCCTGCACCACTTCCGGGTGGTTCGCCAGGCCAAGATAGTTGTTGCTGCAGAAGCACGCGACCTCGCCGTAGCCCTGCAGCTTCACCGTGGCGTCCATCGGGCCCTCGATGGTCTGCAGGTGCTTGAGTTGGCCGCTCTGCTTGAGCGACTCGAGAATCGTGTGCGTGCGGCTGGCGAAGGTCGGCTCGACAGCGGTGGTCATGCGGGCAATGTACCCATACGCCGTCGTGGGTCCCGCATTTCCGCGAGCCATGAAAGTGACACCGCCCGCCGGTGCGTGCCGACGGGCGGTGCCTGAAGGGTGGCATGCAACCGCTGGATCACGGTGGATGCCGGAGGTGGTACGGACTCATCGAAATCAGGGGCAATTACCTCCGACTCGATGTGAAATCGTGATGCGCGGCGGACCCGCCATACAGTTCGGACTCGCCGGCGGCCCGCCCGCGGGACCGGGCAAGCAGCCTTGCCACCCTGCGACCGGAACCGGCGGACAATCCGGGTTATCCGGGCACTCGCAGTTCGTGGTGGGGACCGTGCATTCGGCCGTGAATGTGTAGAAGTGTCGCACCGTCGGTCCACCAGGCGAGCATGGGACGTCTACGTACACCGTCCATTTCTTGGTGTAGATGCAGAACATTGAAACTTCGCCACCAACGACGGTTCGGCACTCGAGGAACCGCCACGGCCGATCCCAATCCCGCCGGGTCGGGAAGTAGCCTGGGGGCAATGCCGGAAACACGGGCGCCGGCGCGATCACGTCACCCCCAGGACTCAGCACGATGACGGTCGGTCCAGTGCTTGCCGCCGACGCCATCGTCGCCACGGCGCCGCCATCATCGGAGTAGACGTCGATCTCGAGCACCCCAAGGTCGACCATGAGGGCCGCAAGTTCCCAATCGATGACGATCGCAGACTTGTCGCCCAGCTCGCGTTCTGGCTGTGGCACGGCCGCAGCCATCCAACCGCACGCCAGACTCAGCATCGCAGCTAAAACCACAGCCGCGCGCCCGAATGGGCGCTTTGCATCCATCGCTTTCATGTTTCTGATCTCCGACTACGGGATTTCAGTGAGCGGGACGCCACACAGGCGTGGTCGGCCCGGAACCTCAGGAGAAGTCAAGCCGCATACGACGGCCAATTGCACCGGTACGATTCGATCGCGTCGCCTCCAAATCGAATCGCGAACTTTGTTGTGCAATTTCAGCGTGGTGCCGACGGGCCGACTTGAAGCCTGTGCGCCCTTCTTTCAGTCCTGTTTGAAACGCGCCCGTAGCCCGCTTGCCCGCTCGATGCGGTGCTCGATCGCGCTTCGCAGCGCCGTCTCCGAGGCGATCAACGTGACCCGGCCCCGCGAGCGCGTGACGCCGGTGTAGAGCAGCTCGCGCGTCAGCACGGGTGATGCCTGCACCGGAAGCACGATCACCACCTCGTCGAACTCGGAACCCTGAGACTTGTGGATCGTGAGCGCCCACGCCGTCTCACGGGCGGGCAGCGCACGGACCGGCACCACCTGCCCAAGATCCGGGAAGCGGACAATCAGCCCTTCGGGGCCACTCTCCACAATGCCCGTGTCACCGTTGTGCAGGCCGGTGACCGGATCGTTCACGGTCACGATCACGGGGCGTCCGATGAAGTCGCCGCCGCTGAGGGGATCCGGATCGACGGCGGCGAATCGCGCGCGCGTGATCGCTCGGTTCATCGCAAGCGAGCCGTCCGGGCCGCGCCGATGCCCACAGAGCACGCGCGCATTCTCGAAGAACCGCGCCTGCGTGCGCACCACCGCATCGATCGCCTCGGCCGATGAGCCGACGGAGATCCACTGGATGTCTCCACCGGCTTGAAGCGCACGCATCGTGCCATCCATGTCCGCGTCGCGAATCGCGGCAGCCAGTGCGCCCAACGCGCTGTCCTTGGCGAAGCGATGACTGTGCGTCAAAGCCACAGTACAGGCGTGAAGCGGATGTGATGGACTCGCGGGAAGCACGTCGCTCAGCATCGTGCCCGCCTCGACACTTGCAAGCTGCGCCGGGTCGCCCAGCAGCACGAGCGACGCCTCGGGGGCCAGACCCTCAAGCAGACGACGCATCAGCGAAATGTCGATCATTGAACTCTCGTCCACGATCACCAGACCGGCCGCCCGCAATCCCGCTCCTCCGCCCGCCAGCAACGCATGCTGGATCGTGGAGGCCTCGACGGACTGCAACAGTGCGCTTGTTCGTGCATGGAGTCCCGCCCTCGACGACATGCTGCGCAGGCTCTGGGTCATGCGCGCGGCGGCCTTGCCCGTGGGCGCAAGAACCCGGACCACGGCCCCTTCGTCGATCTGCAGCAGCGCGTCGAGCATGCAACCCGCGACCGTGGTCTTCCCGGTGCCAGGCCCCCCCGTCACGATGCCGAGCCGCGATCGAAACGGCAATCCGGCGGCCGCGATCTGGAGCGCATCCGCCTGTGGCAGCAACGCGCGCACGCGCTCGGCGATCCACGCATCCCCGCCCGCAGGCGCGGTCCACCGCGAAGCCTGCGCGGCCCTGTGCAGGAGCGCTTCCGCCACCACGATCTCGTCATGTCGGCACGCCGCGAGAAAGAGCTTGTCGCCCTCCAGCACCAGCAATCGCTCGCTCGCGCTTCGACCGCCTGGATCGGATCGCTCCACGCACGCCAGACTCGCCAACTCGGTTCGCCAGCTCGCCGGAACGCGAGCTCTCGCCTGCATGCGCTCGGTCCCCGGACGCGTGGACTCCACGTCACCCAGCACAGTGCCGGCAAGATCGAGGCACGTATGCCCCTGCAACCACTGGTGATGAAGCCACGTGAGCGGCTGCTCAAGCGCCGTGTCCTCGCTCGACAGGTTCCTTGCGAGCCTGCGTGCGAACCATGTCGAACTCGCCGCGGGCCGAAGGGTCGCGATGTCGACCTCGCTCATGCAGGCACCTCCTCGTGCACAAGGTGCGCATCGATCGCGTCAAGCACCGCCTCGGTCGGTGTCCAGTGCCAGACGCCGTGATCCGCAACGCCCGCCTTCATGCCTCGAAGAAACAGATAGGAGACACCGGCGACGTGGCTCTGCGAGATGCATCCGCGTGCGCGAGACCATCGACGGACCAGCGTGGCGTAGAGCACGGCCTGCAGCGGATAGCCGCTGCGGATCATGCCCTCGTCAAGCGGCGAGAGTCGGCCCGAGTCACGGGTCGCGGCATAGGCGGCAAGACCGCGTCCCAGATCGTTCGTCTTGTAGTCGTACAGGAACCAGCCTCGCTCGGTCAGCACCGCAAGGTCGATGTTGCCGACAAGTAGTCCGTGCATGCGCTGGCGATCCGCGCATCGAAGCGCCTGCGCGAAGATCGGGGCCCACGCGTGCGGCTCGGCATCGAAGGCGCCGGCAACATCCTGCAGCCCGCCGCGCCAGCCTGCCGCGAGCTTGAGTTCACGGAAGACGCCACGTGGACGTGAACTGATCTGTGTCACGCTTGGAACACCGGGCACCGTGACGCCAAGCACCGCGTGGATCTGCGCCCCTGCCTCGCGTGCACGAACCGCAGCGTCAGCACCATGCACGCCCCGCCGCAGTGCGCCTGCGAGCAGATCCACCCCTTCAGGCCGATCGAGTGCGGTGAAGACCTCGGGCTGTTCAAGCGACTCATGGACCAGATTTCCAAGCGCCACACCACGCACGCCCAGGTTCCGCAGCGCACGATCGCACGGTGTGGGGTCGCCCGCCTCGGCGGGCGCAGGCGCGCCGCGATCATCGCGGTCGGTGCCTTGGCCGGATTCATCACCCTCGGAGAGATGATCATGCAGGCTCGTGAAGCTGACTTGTCGCGCAGCCGTTGGAATCGCCGGCACCGGCAGCGCCTCGCGCCATGACGACGCGGTCTGATCGATCGGCCGTCCGTCGACTGGCGCGGACAGCTCCCGCACCTCGATGGCGCCGCTCGACTGCGTGGCCACGGCGTGAAGGTCCTTCATCACCTCTGCAAGGTCCTCGGCGAGCCGGTCCGACGAGACCTCCGCCGACTGCTCCGAGTCGTCCTCGCCGCGCGCATGCAGCAACGTGGCGAGCGCGGCATGCGCCGGCTCCTTGTCATGACGCCAGAGCGCGTGCGCTTGCCAGCGTGCGCGCGTGAGACCCACATAGAGCAGCCGCCGCGCTTCCGCCGCGGCCTCGCGCGCGACTTCAGGATCGTCGTCCTGCTTGCCGGCACGCATCGCGGATGGAAGCCACACGATGCCGTAGGTCAGGCCCTTGCTGCCGTGCACGGTCTGCAGCGTCACGGCATCGTGCTCGGCCAGCGCACGAACGCGCTGCACCTGATCGTCGCCCGACCGCGTGCCGGCGACTTGCTCGGCCATCCAGCCGGCGAGCGCGGGCGCGCCTCGGACGCCCGAACGCTCCGCTTCGTCGAGCAACTCGAGCAACTGCGCCAGATCCGAGAGATGCCGCTCGCCATCGGGCTCGGTCGCGAGACCGCCGAGACCCGGACCCGCCGTGCGCATCCACTCGCGGATGCCCGCGACCGCGCCATGCCGATCGAGCACCGCTCCAGCCGCGCGCATGCGTTGCACCACGCCGTCGGGATCGGTCGCGAGCGCGTGCTGCGTCAGGCCGATCAGCCTGGAACCGGCCGCCGCAAGGGCGAGCCCTCGATTGGAGGGCCGCGCGAACGCAAGCAACGCACCCGCGAGGTCACGCGCCATCTCCGATCCGAACACGTTGTCGCTGCCAAGCACCACGCAGGGAACCCGCGCAGCGCGCAACGCGTCCGCGAGCACCTGCAGCTCCGCGTTCGTGCGACTCAGCACCGCGATGTCCGAGGGACGCAGCGGTCGCCACGCATCGACCTCCTTCACACGCACCATCCAGCCCTGTCCAAGCAGCGCGCGAATCTGCGACGCGACCAGGTGCGCGCAGGCGCCCGCCGTCGCCTGACCCGGCTCCGCATGCAGCACCAGTCCGGCGGGATCCTCGCAACCGTCGCGACGAAGCCTTCGGGTCTTGAACGCGCTCTGCACCGGCTCCGCGAGCACTTCCGGATGGAAGAACGGCGCGGGCACCGCGAACAGCGCGTTCACGGCATCGACCAGGCGACCGTCGGAACGATGACTGACCGAGAGTCGGCGTCGCTCGTCGACGGTCCGCCGCAACTCCATGTAGCTCTTCAGATCGGCGCTGCGGAAGCCGTAGATGCTCTGCTTCGGATCACCCACAAGGTAGAGCGCCGCGCCCGGGTGACGGAACAGCAGGCGCACGATGTCGGCTTGCACCGGATCGGTGTCCTGGAATTCGTCCAAGATCGCCACGTCGAAGCGCGAGCGGATCGCGTGAAGCAGCGCACTGTCCGGCGAATGCAGCCCCTGATGCAGGCGCCGCAGCAGGTCATGGAAGTCGAACTGCCGACGCCGCTCGCGACGCTTCGCGAGCATCTCGATGGCGCGCGCGACCACGGCGTCGCCCGCCTGTTCCCGAGCGGCAGGCCAGGCTTCCAGAAGGGCCTGCAGCGGACCGGTGCATGGCGCCAGGCTCTTCCGATGCGCCTGCTGGATCGGCGCGCGATGGTCGCCACCCTTCTTCAGGGCGCCCTCAAGCGCCTGCGCCTCATCCAGCACGATGTGCTCGATCTTGCAGAGTGCGTCCGCGGCGGCCGCGGCGGCGTCGACATCATCTTGCGGGCCGCCCTGCCATGCCTGAAGCGCGTCGGCAGCGTCCGCAACCGGTTCGCCCGCCTTCTTGGTGCTGTGCTCCACGATCACGCGCAGCGCGTCCACGACTCCCGCTGCTCCATGCACGGTGGCTGCGGCCGCTCGCCAAGCCTTGATGGCCTGTAGGAAATCGGCTCGCAGCACCTGCTCACGGATGCGCGCCTTCTCAAGCGCCTGCGAGAGCCGCCGACCAAGCTTGTCCGGACTGTCCGCCAGCGCGCTCCAGATCGGATCCTGCAACGCCGTGGCGCTGTAGGCGTCGGCGAGTGCCAGACGCTCGCTGCCCGAGGGGTCGGGATCGAGCGACCAGCCAGCAAGACCCAGCACACCCGCCTCGGCCGCGTGTTCCTGCAGCATGCGCTGACAGAAGCCGTGGATCGTGCTGATGCATGCGGCATCGAAGTCGAGCAACGCGCGCTCCAGCAGGCCGCGATCCGTCGCCGTGGAGGCAGGATCGGCAAGACGCGCATGCAGCGTTCCGCGCACACGCTCCGCCAGCTCGTCCGCCGCAGCGCGGGTGAAGCTCATCAGCGCGATGCGTCGCATCGACACCCCCGCGAGCACGCGGGCCAGCACGATGCGCTCGATCGTCCAGGTCTTGCCGGTGCCCGCGCTCGCCTCGACGGCCGTGGCACCATCAAGCATGCTGTCCGCCCGCAGGTCGAATTCAGGCGCGAAGACTGGGGCGCTCATGAGGACCCCTTCTTCGAGCGCACCTTCCAGCCCGTCATGTCCATTCGCGCATGCAGCCACGACGCGACGCCATCGAAGGACGGCTCCACGCCCACGATCTGCGGGGCGCCAGACTCGCGACCAACCTGAAGCATGTCGAGGCCGCGCCAGGCGGCCCGGAACCACGCCTCGGCCGCGGGCGACGCATGACCGGGCCTCTCGGCAAGCAGCTTCTGACGCATCGAATCCATCTGCTCCTCGATGGATGCGCCGATCTTGCTTCGGAACGGATAGAGCAGCTCCGCATGAATCGGGAGAAGCCTGCGCTGGGCCTGCTGCGCAAGCTCGCGCACATCCATGAGGATTGTTCGAGCCAACTCCACGGGCACTGGCTCGTGCGGAATCACCACGGCCGCATGGCGGCGATTCTTCGGCAGGTCGATGCGGATCATGCGCGCATCCGGATGCGCCGCCGCGAACGCAAGATGCTCGGGCCAGAGCTGCAACCATTCCTTCTCGCGCCCCGCGCGCGTGACCAGGACCTGCGTGCGACAGGATGGAACCCAGAGCGTGCGGGCCCTCAGCGAGGGGTCGATGTCGGGCACCTCGAACGCAAGCGCCTCCACGTGCAGCTCGCACGTGGAGATGCCGAGCTGCTCGGCCAATCGAAGAGGAATCGCCTCCTGCGTCGACCAGACCTCCTGCCACTCGCGCCCACCCACGGCCCCATGCGGCAGGCTTCCATCATGTTGGAGCTGTCGCAGGATCTCCTGCGGATCCTCGCCCAGCAGCACACCCCGGCGCGCGCGCTGCTCCAGATGCCATCCCTGCAAGGCGTCGATCTCGATCGGCTCGCAGCGCTCGCCGAGTTCTCGCGAGAGGTCGGCCACTCGGATCCCCTGCGCCTTCAGCCATGCCCGCGCGGGATTTCGAAGCACGCCGGCGATTTCATCCACCGATCGAATGGTGGCGGACGGCTCGGCACCGTCGCCATGCGGATACGACGCGAAGACGCGCTCCGCCCCCTGACGCCGTGCGTGGTCGATCGCCTGTGCGCGCGCCCTCGACTGCGCGCTGAAGCCGCCGAAGGCCGACGCGCTCCACGATTCAGGTTGGTCGCCCAGCGTCGGCTGATGCAGAAGCAGTTCCGCGCGCGCCTTGCCCGGGGCCATGCCCGCGTGCGCCGCCATCGCACCCAGCATTTCCTCGATCACAGGACTCAGTGGCGCGGGCTGACCGGACCCAGCCACGGTGTCCTGCACCACGATCACCAGTCGCTCGGTCGCCGCATGCAGCGATTCGAGGAGCAGCAGTTGATCTTCGAGGCGATCGTCACGATCACCGGCGCGCGGACAGAGCTTCGAGAGGTCCAGAGGATCGCGTCGCGAGGCACGCGGGAAGACACCGTGATCGAGACCCGCCAGCACAAGAAGACGCGCCGGAACGCTGCGCATGGGCGTGAGCCGCGCGAGCGTCACGCCACCCGCGGCGAAGGAGCGGCCCTCCACCAGCCCTCGCAAGGCCGACTCGAACTCCGCGCGCGCGACCGGCCACGGCACGGCACCGAGACCCGCCGCAGTCGCCGCGTCCGCGACCTGTGTCATCGCGCGGTCCGCCTGATCGCGCTGCCGCCCGAACGTTTCATGATCCGCCGCGGGCAGGATGGACTCGCACGCCTGCGCGAGCGCCGCGTGCCACGCCACGATCGGGTGATCCCCGCGCTGCACCATGCGCGCAAGGTCGGCCACGGCATCGAGCAGACGAAGCGCGCGATGCATGGTGTCCGATTCGAGGGCCGCCATCATGCCGCTTGGCAGCACCTTCCCATGCAGCGCCTGCGCGGCGGGCGAAGCACCCGCGGCTGCACCGAGCACGAGCCGGTCGATCGACCACTCCAGCGTGTGCAGCGCGTCGTCCGCATGATCGCCGCCCAGCCAACGCGCACGGGCGGAGGCATCGAGGAAGCGACGCGCACCGGCCTCCTCCATCGCGTCGAGCAGCGACTCCATTCGGGCCTGCTCGACCTCGGCGCGCGCGCAGCACGGCGCGGACTGCAGCAGCGCGCGCACGCGGTCCATCGGCTGGTCCTCGCTTGCGAGATCAAGCAGCCGAAGGATCGCGGTGGCGACCTGCGCGCGATCTGCGCCCGCCACGTCGGACACGCGCAGCGACATGCCTCCGGAGCCCGAGTGCGCGGCCTCTCGCTCACGGACGACCCCCTGCAGCGTTCCCGCGAGCGAATCGAGACCGGGTGCAAGCACCAGCACCTCCTCCTGCCGAAGGCCCGGCACGTCGGTGAAGCCATGCAGGATCTCGTCGTGAACGATCTCGGCCATGCGCGTGATCGAGGCCACGCCATGCACACGCACGCTGCCATCCTTCACACATGCGTGCTGGGAGGGTGCTTCGTCGAGACACAGCGCCGCCTGCATCGCGTGCAGCATGGACTCGCCGGCCGGCTCGAGCGGCAGATCGATCAGCTCAGCCTCCATGCCTTCAACGACCGTGGCGGCAGCCGCCGCGGCTCCACCAAGCGAAGTCAACAGCGGGTGATGCGGAGCGTCGGCGCCTTGCACGGACGCCGTGTCCACCCCTTGCGCGAGCGCGCGCGCCACCTGCGCCTTTCGCGCATGATCACGCGACTGGAACGCGATCGTCGGCACCAGCATGTGCACATGCACCGGCAGATGGCGGGCCAGCGCACGAAGCGCATGCAACGCGAGTGGCGGCAGCGAGGAGACGCCGAACACGCTCACCAATCCAAGATCGGCCAGCCGTCCCGGCAGCTCCCCCGCATCGAGTCGATGGATCAGATTGCGAAGCGCGCACCACGCGACATGCGGTGTCCATGCGTTTGGAACCACTCTGCTCCAGAGCGCGCGCTGCCACGCCTCGGTGGCGGCGGCCTGCTCGTTCCAATCCTTCGAAGCTTCGCGCCATGGGCGATTCGCGCGCCAGGCCTCGATGAGGTCGGGACGGTCCATCTCGTAACGATCGAACGCCTCGGCAAGCGCATGTCCGTACGTGATGGCCGCGTCTGGCTGCAGCGCGCCGGACTCGCTGCGGCACATGCGCAGGAATGGCTCGATCGCGTCGGCGAACGGCGTGGGTCGCGCCGCGGCGGTCTCCATCACGCAGGCTGCGATCCGATACCCGAGTTCCTGCAGCGGCTGACGACCGCGAGGCACGAGGTCGCACAGGCCGGCGCGCGCGGGCAAGCCCAGCAGGAACTCGCGCAGGAACGGCGTGTCCATGCCACCCCAAGCGCCCAGCCTCCGGACCATGTCGGCACGCACCCATTGCGCCATGCCCGGGCCCTGCACCACGACCAGACACTCTTTCCAGAGCTCGGGCGCGGTACCCGGCGCGAACTGCGCAGCCAGATCCGCCGCGAGATCGCTTGCGCGCGTGGCGCGCACGATGCGCAGGTGACCGTGCGCGACGGATTCGCGGGATTCGCCGGTTTCTCCACGGGGCGCGGACACGCGGCCAGTGTAGAGATGCGGCGTGGACGCAATTTGGACGCGATGCCGCGACGGCCGGCCAAGTTCAGCAGGCCCGCGTGGATGTGCCTGAACCGCGATCGGGTTCTCCGAGACGGAGTGTCTCGATCGTCACTGCGGACACGGACCGAAATTCAGCAGCACCAGACCGATGTCGCTGCCGGTCACTTCACCGTCGCCGTCAACGTCACCGGCACAACTGATGCTGATGTCTTCCACGCGGACGCCGTCGACCAAGGGTCCATTGGAGGAACCCCCTGCCAGACTCTTCAATGACAGATTGGTGATGGCGGAATTCGCGATGAACTCAAGTGTGCAACTTCGCCATGCCTGCACGGCACTTCCCACGCAAGCGTGGTCGAAGTTCTGCGTGGCGCTGCCGAGTGAAGCGGTCACGCGCTTCGTGGCGGGGCCACCGGCGCAATCGCCCGAGAGCCAGAATGTGAGTCGGTAGCTCTTGCCGGGGGTTGTGGCGATGGCCTGACGGATCTCGCCGGCATCGAGCAGGTCGACGAAGAAGTCGCCGAACTTGGGGGCGCCCTGCGTGTTGCAACTTGAGCTCGCGCGCACGCGCTGCACGAGCTTCGCATGCGCCTTCAGCTCCTTCACCGAAACGCCCGTCTCGCGCGCGATCGCGTCATGTGCGGCGCCCTCCACGAAGTGGCGGCGGAACGTCGCCCAGGCCTGCGCGCGGCCAGACTGCTCCAGCGCCTGCACCGTGTCACGCACGGCCGCCTGCACCACGGCATCGGCCCAGGCGCGATCCATCGCGCGCTCGGCCTCGGGGGCGTGATCCATCGCGCCTGCCACACGCTCAAGCGGTCCCGGATCGCAAGGCTCAGCCCGCCGCAACATACGACGCTCAGCGCGGGCACGTTCGTGCAGGTGCAGCAGCAGCCCGTTCATCAGCCAGCGTCGAAGCGGCAGCCCACTCTCGCGCCACTGCAGCAGATAGTCGGGCTTGTCCAGCCGACTGGCGAAGAATCCGTTCACCAGGTCCGCGCTCTCGCCGAAGCCGCGCCAGCCGCCGCCCTGCACATAGGCGCGCAGCGGCTCGAAACAGCGTGACATCACGTGCGCGTTCAACTCGGCTCGCGCCGCCTGCGCGATGGACGGGGCAATGTCTGCGTCCACGCCCAGCGTGACGCGCTTGGCGATCCACGTGGCGTGGGTGCTTGGAAAGTGATCGATGGTCCCCGCGGATCCCGGCAGTCGCTCAGGCTACGCCAAATGGTCGGAAACGACCTCTGACCCTCGTTACCGGTACCGCGCAGTGATGCGCGGCATCAGGTACTCGTCGAACGCGCGATCGAGGTCATGCTTCGGGCTCCAGCCCCAGTCGCCGCGCGCCGCCGAGTCGTTCACATCCTCGGGCCAACTGTCCACGATCGACTGGCGACCAAGGTCCGGCTCGAAGCTGATCTGCGCCTTCGGGAAGCGTGCCAGCACCAGTCGCTCGAAGTCTCCCGCGCTCGGCGAGAAGCCCGCCACGTTGTACACGCAGCGCGTCAGCCGCTCCTTCGGCGCCGCGGCAAGCTTCAGGATCGCCTCCACCGCGTCGGGCATGGTCATGAACGGAATGCGCGTGTCGCGCCGCACGAAGCACGCGTACGCGTTGCCCTGCGCCGCCGCGTGGATCATCTCCGGCCCGTAGTCGCTCGTGCCGCCGCTCGGCAGCGTGTCCGCGCTGATGATTCCAGGGAAGCGGATGCTGCGGAAGTCGATCGGGCTGGCCATGCGATCCTTCGCGAGCTTGCGGTAGTGGCTCTCGTAGTAGCGTCCGAGGTGCTCGCCCGCGAGCTTGTTCACCCCGTACATGGTGTGCGGCTCGAGGAACTGGTCCTCGCGCACCGCACCCGCCTTGCGCTTCGTGTCGAGATCTGGAATGCCGTACGCCGCGATCGAGCTGGGGAAGATGAACTTCACGCGCCGACCATGACTGCGCGCCTGCTCCGCCGAGAGCTTGAGCAGGTTCAGCGTGCCTACCACGTTCACCTGGTGCGCGGTCTCGGGCGCGAACTCGCCGCGTGTGCTCAGCAGCGCGGCCAAGTGGAACACCTCGTCCACCTCGTACATGGCCAGCAACCGCTCGAGCAGCTGCGCGTCGCACACGTCGCCCACGAAGGCGTTCTCGCACTTTGCGCGCACCTCGTGGTCGAGTTCGCGGATGTCCATCGCCACCACGCTGGTGCCCGGTCGCGCCGCCAACGCACCGATGAGCGAGTGGCCCATCTCGCCGCCGGCGCCCGTGACGAGCACGGCGCGGCTGCGACGAAGGCCCGAGAGCGGGCGGTCCGGGACCGCGGGATACATGCCGGACTTGGAGGGACTCATGGTCGGAACGGATACCTCATCAGGAGCTTCTTGATCTTCAGGGTGCCCTCGAGCTCGTCGCCCGCGCCCTTGAACTGCATCATGGCCGGTCCCCGGAAGCCGCCCGCGCGGATGCGCTGCACCAGATAGCGGGTCGGCACGTTCACCGGCTCGCCATCCGGCTTGAACTCGCCGCAATCGACGAGCACGCACGACGCGAACGGCATCAGCAGCTCGGTGCCACGCACACGGTGGTACTCCTCGGTCGCGCTCACGCGCCAACTGTCGAAGGTCGGCTCCAGCCGGATCGCCGGATCCTGGATGGTCTGCATGAGCGAGGCGAGGAACTGTCCGTGACTGGTGCAGCCGCCCAGGCACTTCACGACCCCCTGCAGCCCCGCCGCCTTCAGCACCGGCAGCACCAGCTTCAGACCTTCGATCGCGTTCGCGCGCTGCACCTCCATGTCGCCCTCGCCGCGCAGATCAAGCGACACGCCGGTGCCCGAGAGCCTGCGCGTGACGTCGAGCCACGGCTTCAGCCGCTCCACCGCCGACGCACGCGCCACGCCGTCGGCCGACGCCAGTCCGGCGCCGAACGCCGGATCCACCAGCACGCTTCGCACCCCCGCATCGTCCATCGCGGCCCGCAGCGCGGCGATCGACTGCGCACCCGTGTCGCCCATCAGCGGCGCACTCCACGACACCAGCGACACCCCCACCTGCGTCTTCACGAACTTGGGGAAGTCCACGACCTTCCATCCCTCGCCGAACTTGCGCTGGAAGGACTGCTGCGTCACGCCGATCGGATTCGGGGCCGCCGCGGCCTGCTTGCGGGCGCCGAGTTCCTCGGGCGATTCGCCACCCGCCGGCTTGGCGTCCTGCATCGCGGCCGCGCGGGCGGCCACCGCGCCAACGCCAAGCGCCGCAAGAAAGGCTCGACGGGAGATCGACACGGGCGTCAGGAGCCGCGGCGATCGCCGTGCTGGTGCGGATGCGAGAAGCGCTCCGCCATGTCATCCACGCTTGTCCACTGGTGCGCCTTCAGATGCGCGACCGTGCTGACCACCGCGATCGCCAGCGGCACGGCCATGAACGCCAGGATCACGCGGCCTTGTGCCTCGACCGGCAGGTAGTCGCCCACGATCAGGCCCGCGAAGGCGGCGCACGCGCCATACAGCACCGCATTCAGCAGGAACAACCGGATCGCGTGCTTGAATCCCATCTTCCGCGGGGCGGGCGCGCCGCCGTGCTGGTGTCCGTGGCTCATCGCGAAAGTCTACCGAGGCGCGGCAACCCAGCCTGCGAAGAGTTCCGTGCTGAAGTAGCGCTCCATGCGGTCGCACAGCACGGTCACGATGATCGCGCTGGCCGGCAGCCGTCGCGAGGCCTCGATCGCGGCGGCCATGTTCAGGCCGCTGCTAGGCCCCACCGGGTGGCCCATGCGGATCAGCTCGCGCGTGAGCCGCATCGCCTCCTCGTCAGACACCTCGATCACGTCGAGGCGCTCGAAGGCCTCGGGCTTGTAAAGGTGGCTCATGCCATCCAGAACGCCGGGAATCCGCCCCGAGAAGCTGCACTGTTCGGCCGCGGCGAAGCAGTCGCAGCAGACACCGGAGGATCCCGCGATCGGCCGCGCCGCGAACGCGTGCGGCGCAAGCCCCGCGTCGGCGAAGCCCAGTCGCATGCCCACCAGCGTGCCGCCGGTGCCCACGCCCGAGACGTACGCGTCCACGCGGGCCTGCGGAATCTGCCGCAGGATCTCCGCGGCCGTGCCCGTACGGTGCGCCTCGGCGTTGTCCGGGTTCTCGAACTGACGCGGCTCGAAGCTGCCGTGTCGACGCGCCCACGCGCGCGCGGCCTCGAGCGCGCCCACGATGCCGTCGGCTCGTGGCGTGAGTTCCACCTCGCCGCCGTAGGCGCGGATCATCACGGATCGCTCGCGGCTGACGCCCTCGGGCATGAACGCGCGGAATCGAAGGCCCAGGCGCGCGCACACCATCGACATCGCGATGCTGGTGGAGCCGCTGCTCGCCTCGACCACTTCCGCGCCAGGCTGCAGCCGACCCTCGCGCACGGCCTTGGACAGGATGTGGCAGGCGATCCGGTCCTTCGTGCTGCCTGAAGGGTGCAGATACTCGGCCTTGCACCAGATCGTGGCGCCGCTTCCGGGAATCTCGACCGGCAGCAACGGCGTCACATCGAGCGCCATCAGGCACTCGACGGACCGCGCGGGCTGGGGCTTGAGAACCGGACCTGCCATCTGAAAAGTGTACGAACCGGACTGAACCCGCTTGCACCCACCGCGAACCTGGCGCACACTTCCACCCGATGCGCCGACTCGTGCTCAGCCTGCTGACCTGCCTTGCGCTGCTGCGGCCCGACGCGGCGGTGGCGGCGGCATGTCACGAGGCGGACTCCGATTCCGGCACCTGCTGCGCCGCTGCGTGCGGTTGTTGCGAGAAGGCCGGCGATGTCGCGGCATGCTGCTGCGAGGACGACGACGCGCCTGCCAACCCGATCCAGCAGCGCGCACCCGCACCCGCAAGCGCCTCGACGGAACTGGAGCGCGCGCTCTGCCTTCCGGGACCGGTGCTCTGGTGGACGCCGGCGATGGGCGCGCAGGAAGTTCGACCCTCGCACGCGCCGCGATGCGAGGTTTCCCTCGCTTCCGGCCGCTCCCTGCTTCGTCAGGGCTGTCGATTGCGTCACTAGCTCCTTTCCGTTCGTGAAACCCGTTTTTCGCGCCCCACCATGCGGGCGCCTGCGTCATGACGCGCGTGCGTCATGCCCCCACGGCACGAACATGAAAGGAACTCCCATGCCACTTCAGACGATGGGTCGCATCGCTGCCGCATTGGCCGCGCTCGCCGCCCTGCCTGCCTGCGAATACACCTACTCCGACGATCGCGGACTCATGGAACGCTCGACCACGGACCGGGCGATGCTGACGGACCAGACCACCGTCACCACCTCACCCGTGATCCTGAACGTGAAGGGCATGAGCTGCCCCAAGTGCGTGACCAACGTCGACATCCAGCTGGCCCGCATTCCAGGCGTGCAGAAGTCGAGCATTGACATGTCCACGGGCAAGGTGGTCGTGAACTTCGACCCGACCAAGCATGTCACGCGCGGCGCGCTGGCGAAGGCGGTCGACGATTCGGGCCTGACCCTCGCGAGCATCGAGGGGAAGTGATCCATGCGAATCCTTCCTGCATGTGTCGCGCTGGGCGCGGCCTCGATCGCGTGCGCCCAGGAGGCGAGCTTCACCCCCGCGGCCACCATGCCGGGACCCGGCACGTGGGTCTCGCACGTGATGGTGCAGGGCAGCACGTTCTTCTCGACCGGCCCTGAGGGCGTCGACGGCTACCTGATCCAGGAGAACACGATGGCGATGCTCGGCGTGGCGCCGGGTGTGGCGATCGAGGGGAACCTGCCCGTATTCAACGGCAGCCTGGGCTCGAACGATCCATCCAAGCGCATCCTTGGCACGGGGCTGGGCAATCTGGAGGTCGACGTGAAGCTGCGGCTGCTGAAGATCGACTACGACGCGATCGACACGCTGCGCGTGGCGGCGACCCTCGGCACGCAGGTCCCAACCGGCACCAGCGGCTACGGTGCCGACTCCGTGAATCCCTTCCTTGGCAGCGCGATGACCTGGATCGCGGGTCGCCATGGCGTGGGCCTGAGCGCGCGATGGATGTTCAACACGGGCGAGACGTTCGATCCCGTCTTTGCCACGCAGACCAACGCCGACATGTTGCACTGCGGCATGAGCTGGCTGTATCGGCTCGCCCCCCAGGAATACGGACAGGAGCACCGCGAGGCGTGGTACTTCCAGACCGAGATGCAGGGCATCTACGAGACCGATGGCAGCGCGCAGTGGTCGATCGGGCCGGGCATCCTGATGGAGGGCACCCGCTTCGCCTTCGAGTTCGCCATCCAGTTGCCGGTGTGGGAGAACTCCTTCAACCGTGGCAACTCGAACTTCATGGCGATGGCGGGCCTGCGCTTCCTGTTCTGACAGTCGCTCCTGCGCGGGGCCGGGAGCCGCTACACTCCCCCCCTTGCGCGTGGGTCATCGGCCGCACCGCGCCACCTTAGCTCAGTGGTAGAGCGGAGCTTTCGTAAAGCTCAGGTCACGGGTTCAAATCCCGTAGGTGGCTCTCTGCCCGCGCAGCACCCGGACTCAGTTGGCGATCAGCTTGATCGACTGCTGCGGCCCAAGATTCAGCGAGCCGTAACACTCGGCGATCGCCGCCTGCAGGTCGGCCATCGCCTCGGCGGGCGCTTCCTGCGCGCCCTTTCCGGCGGCCAGATCGGTGAGCGCCTTGCGGAGCTTCTCGACCTGCGACGGATCGGCCTTGTCGCCGAAACGACGCGCGTTCGCGGCGGCCGCGCGAAGCAGCATCGGGATCGACTGGAAGTCCTCGGGGCTGCCACCCTGCGCCGTGAAGGCGGCGGCAAGCAGCGCACGCTGCGACTCCTGCGAGGGCACCCACGACAGCACCTCGGCGACCTTCGCGCGCATCGCGCCGCTCTGGCTTCGCAACGCCTCGATCATCGCCAGCTGGCCATCGGTCATGCGGAACACGCCGCCACCGGCTCGGCCGAGTCCGATCAGCGCGTCGGCGCACTGCATCGCCAACGCATCGGTCTCGCCCTCCGCCAGCGCGCCACCGCCGCTGCGGTGCATGAGCGCGTCGACGGCGGCGCCGAAGGTGTCGGGGTTGCCGCCCAGGAACCACACCGCCGCGGAGCGATCGTCACGCACGGTTCGATCCAGCGCCGTCGCGTCGTCCTCCAGCACGGCGGCGAGCATCAGCGCACCGCCCGTGGTGGCGGCTCCACGCACGCGACGCGCAGCGCCATTCACGTCGGCCGGGCTGCCAGCCATCACCACGAGTTCCACGGCGCCACGGCCCGCAAGCGCCTGCGCCAGCGTGTCCGCGTTGGACTCGCTGGCCACGATCTCGAACCCGCGGCCCTTCAGCCACTGCTCGAAGTTCGATCGATCCTCGGACTGCGCCGCGACCACCGCCGCGGCCGGACGTCCCGAGGCACGCATGGCGCCCGCCAGCAGCGGCACCACCGCGTCGCTGCGCGCGAAGGTCGAGGTGGGATTGGCGCGCGCGATCGCGACGGCCGCCTCCAGACGCACGCGCTGGCTTGCGCTGTCAAGGCACGCCACCAGCGGCGCGGACGGACCGCCCTGCACGAGGGACGATGCGCCGCCGGTCGCCGCAAGCGTTCGGATCGCGCTGCGCTGCAGGCCGGGATCCTGAATCGCGATCGCCAGACCCAGCACCTGCTGCGCCACGCTGGGGCCAGCGAGCATCACCAGGTTCGACGGCGAGATGGTCTCGCCCGGAACCTCGACCTGCATCGCTTCCAGTCGAAGACCGGCGGCCAGATAGGTCGCCAGCGCGCCACCATCGTTGGTGTCGCTCTTCATGGCTTCACGTGCGAAGCCGCGCGCCAGCACATCCAGATATGCCGGCGTCTGCACCGTGGTGGGCATCAGGCCGTGATCGGCGCTGTAGCGCCACAGCGGCTGGGTGGGATCCTGCGGATAGGGAACGAGTCCCTCGCCGCCGGTCAGGCAGCTCTTCGCCAGGCTGGCCCACAGCGGACCCGGCTCGTTCGAGGTCACGCCCATGCGTCGCAGCGCCACGCCGGCGGCTTCCTTCGCCGCGGCGTCGGCCTTCGTGTCCGTGGCAAGCGTCACCAGCGCGGGCGCGGCGGCCTTCCAGCCGATGTCACCCAGCACCTGACAGACCTTGGTCTGCTGCGCGGGCGGCAGCGACGGCAGCGCGATGCACAGCGGAAGCACGGCGTTGCGGCCGATCGCCACCATGGCGCGCGAGGCCATGAGCTCCAGCTGCGAGTCGTTGCTCTCGGTGAGCGCCTTCAGAAGCGCGGGCATGGCGTACGCGCCAGCCTGCTCCAGCAGGCGCATGGCGTGAGCCTGCTGACGCATGGTCCCCTTCAGCTGCGGCACCAGCGCATCGATGCGCGCGCCCTCACGAGCCATCGCGTTCCGGCCCAGATCCACCTTGCGCAGAAGCTCGGCAGCCATCGGTCCCACGTCGGCCACGGCGCGCGTGGCGATGACGGCACGCTCCAGCCGATCGGACAGGCCCCGCTGTTCCACGATCACGGCGAGCTCCTCGCCCTTCACGCCCTCGACCAGCAGCACCTCCAGCGATGACTTCGCGAGATCCGCGCGCGCGATCAACGCGGCGTGGATGAAGGCTTCCAGCGCTTCCTGATTCGCGGCCGACGGCGCGCCCTGCGTGGACGCCGCCTCGGGCGCCGCGTCCGCAGCGCCACCCGCGCCGGCCTCGAGCTGATCGATGCGCGCCTGGACGCGGCCCTTCAGGAAAGCCACCATCGGCTTCGCCTCCTCGGGCACGGCGTCTTCCTGCTGCGCAATCCCAGCCAGCACCGCACGAAGCTTCTCAGGGTCGTTCTGCTGGTCCAGCTCCAGCATCGCCAGCGCCTGCTCGGCGCCCGCACGCATCTCCTCGGGAAGCGCCTGCAGGTCGGCATCGTCGGCGGGTGCCGCCTCGGCGGGCGCTTCGGTCTGTGCGGCGGCGGGTTCCTCGTCCAGGAAGGCCGCGGCGGGCGACGCGAGGGCGAGCATTGGAACGAGAACGAGCGCAGAGGCGAATGACATCCGAGGGGTCTCCAGATTGCGCGGCGAAGGCCGCGTTGGGGGCTTGGGAATCTACCGGAATCCGTGCTCCGGCGCGGCGAGCAGCCCCGCTATGCTGCCCGCGTCGAGGTGTCTTGGGGGAGGATCCCAAGCACCATCCGGATGACCGGCCCTGCCGGTTCCGGATGAGGGAAGGCGGTTGAAATCCGCCGCGGACGCGCCGCCGTGACGGGCGCGGGGCACATGCCCCGCAACGCGCCTCCCCGAAGCCACTGCTGCGGCCACGCCGCATCGGGAAGGCGGGAGGCGCGGAACCCGAAGCCGGAAGACCTGCCTCGACCTTCGGCCCTCGCCCCCGCGCAACGGGGTTCGGGCGAACCTCCGACTTCACGGAGGCTGGCGTGCGTCACTGGATCATCGTGATCACTTGCTGCGCAATCGCGCCATCGGCTTGGTGCACTTCATGGTTCGCCACGCGCGTGATCAGCTACGCGCCGGGCTCGGGCGCAGCGCCGGGGCATCGCGTCGCCGCGTCGGCGCTCGGTGCGCCCGCGCGCATGACGGGCAGCACGGCGGAACCCGAGACCGTCACGCCCTTCCAGCCCGCATGGATGCCCGATCAGGTCGTGTCGATCGGCGCGGGCGGTTCGCTGGTCCTCGAACTTGGTGCGACCGCCACCGACGATCCCGGCCACCGGTTCGGCATCGACCTGATCGTGTACGGCAACGCGTTCTTCAGCGACATGGCGTGGCCCACGGGCGTGCCCGGCTTTCTGGCTTCCGAGGGCGGGTTGGTGGATCTGAGCGAGGACGGCGTGAACTGGATGAACGTGCCCGGCGCGACGATCGAGGGTGGACTGCCCACGATGGGGTGGAGCGATGCCGGCGCGTACGACACGGCACCTGGCTCGGTGGAGAGTGATTTTCTTCGAGCGGTGAACCCTGCCGTGAACGAGTCCGCGGTGGCTGGAATGGCGTACACCGAACTGCTCACGCAGTACGACGGCGGCGCAGGCGGCGTGGGCATCGATCTCGCGGCAGCAGGCCTGGCGAGTGCGCGTTTCATCAGGCTGCGGCATGCGGCGGGATCCTTCGGGAGTCCCGAAGTCGACGCCGTGGCCGTGATTCCGCCCACGCCATCCCCGTACGACCTCGATGGCAGCGGCACGGTCGACTTCGGCGACATCGCGTTCCTGCTGCTGTCGATGGGCGACGCCGGCGGCCCGATGGATGTGGATGGAAGCGGCGTGGTGGACTTCGGAGACGTGGCGATCGTGCTGCTGGAGATGGGCGGATGAACGCACGACGCGGCTTCACGCTGATCGAGATCCTCGTGACCACCGGCATCATCGGCATGCTGGTGGCGCTGAGCGTGGGCGGACTGCGCGCCGCGGGCGAGCGTTCGCGCGCCATGAGTTGCCGCAGCAACCTTCGGCAGATCTTCATCGCGTCGCTGGCCTACGCGAATTGCAATCAGGGCCACCTGCCCGCAGCCGTGCTGTACTACCGAAGCGGCGGCGCGATGCGCACCGTCGCCTGGGACTTCGAGCAGCACGCGGGCAAGGTGAAGCCCGGCGCGATCTGGAAGTTCGGCGACCGGCCCGACCGCACCGATGCCGTGCACCAGTGTCCGGACTGCCGCGTGCCGAGCACCTTCGGCGCGGATCCCGCGACGGGCTATCAATACAACACCACCTACCTCGGGGCCGAAGGGCTGCTGCCCATGACTACAAGCTCCGGCGCGGTGCTGGAGGGCTGGAGGCGCGTGCGACCGGGCGTCGGTCCAGGCCAGTGGCGCCACACCGACACCACCGCCGTCTTCGCCGATGGCGGCTGGCGCGGCGGCGCGAACAAGTTCATGCGCGCGCCAAGCGCGAAAGTCGAGAATGATCTTGGCATGGTGTACGCGGGCGGCAGCGCGTTCCGCCATCGCGGACAGTGCAACGTGGCTTGGCTCGACGGCCACGTGTCGCTGATGGACGAGCCGCAACAGGGCCCGCACGCCTCGCCCGCCCTGCTCAAGTCGCCGCTCGACTGGCCGCGCAACGGCTTCCTGTCCAACGACGATTCTGCATACGACCCGAGGTGACATGCGGATCGATCGCTGCGTGTGCATGGAAGAGACCTTCGCCGATGCCGTCGACCTGGCGCGCCGCGAGGGACTCTCGCTCACGCAGATCGAGTCGCGCATGGGCTGCGGCACTGGCTGCGGCCTGTGCAGGCCCTACCTGCGACGCGCGCTGCGCACCGGCCAGACCGTGTTCACGGAACTGATCCACGACGCCGACGAGCCGCCGCAGGCCTAGCCGCGACCGAAGCGCCGTTCGATCTCGCGCCAGGGAATGCGCATCGCGGTGGGCCGGCCGTGCGGGCAGTTGGTCGCGCGCTCGATCGCGTCGAGCTGCTGCAGCAGTTCCGCGATCTCGCGCTCGCTCAGCGCGTCGCCGGCCTTCACGGCCGCCTTGCAGGCCATCATGTCCAGCACCTTGGCCAGCACTGCTTCCCCGTCGCCGGCGGCGTCGAAGTCGTCGCGACCCAGCCACTCGCGCAGCAACTCCACGGGATCCACGCGGCGCTCGATCAGGAACACCGGCTCAGCGTGCACCACCAGGCTTCGCGGGCCTCCGGCGCGCACGTCGAAACCCAATCGTTCCAGCAGCGGCCGCGCCTCCTCAAGACGCTCCACCTCCAGCGCGGTGGCGGGCTCGATGCGCGGCGACAGCAGCGCCTGACTCTCCAGCGCGCCCGCCAGCGTGCGCGCGCGCAGCCGTTCGAACATCACGCGCTCGTGCAGGGCGTGCTGGTCCACGATCACCAGCCCCTGCTCGTCGCTGGTCACAAGCCACATGCGGCCCGCTTGCAGGAAGCGACGCGACGCGATCGGCATGGGAAGTTCGGCGGGCTGTACGTGGGCAAGAGCGGTCGCCGCGGTGGCCGCGGGGCCGTCAAGCGCCTGTGCAAGCGTGCCGTAGTCGAAACCGGGCGCGCTACCGGTGGCACGCGACGTGGCGGTTCCGAAGTGCATGAAGCCGCCGCTCGAGGGCGCCGCGGTCTCCGTGATCGGCATCTCCGGCATCAGGTTCGCGGTGCGCAACGCCGCCTTCACCGCACGATGCACGAACGAGTGCACCGCCGCCGGCTGCCGGAAGCGCACCTCGCTCTTGGCCGGGTGCACGTTCACGTCGACCTCGCGCGGATCGATCTGGATCGCCAGGAAGCCGACCGGCGTGCGGCCCGGCTCGATCAGTCCGCGATAGGCCTCGCGAATCGCGTGCAGCACGCCGCGATCGATGATCGCGCGCCCGTTCAACGTGAGTCGAAGTCCCTTGGCCGCGACCTTCGCCTGCGCGGGCCGGGCCATCCGGCCCCACACCGAGATCGGAGATCCCGGCGCGAGCGCGGCCTCAGCCTCCACGGTCAGCGCGTCGGCGGCGGCTTCCGCGCCCAGCACCGCCGCGACACGGCGCGCGGGATCGTTCTCGGCGGGCAGATCCAGCGTCTTGCGGGACTCCTGCCAGAGCGTGAACGCCACGCCAGGTCGACCCAGCGCGATCCACTCCAGCGCCTCCACCACGCGCCCGGCCTCGGTCGGCTCGCTGCGCAGGAACTTTCGTCGCGCCGGCATCTCGCCGAACAGGTTCGTGACCTCGATACGGGTGCCCGGATTGCCGGCCGCAGGCCGCACGGATTCCTGGCGACCGTGATCCACCTGGATGCTGGAGGCGCTCGAGCCACGTCGCGGACAGCTGGTCACGGTGAGGCGTGACACCGAGCCGATGCTGGCGAGGGCCTCACCGCGGAAGCCGTAGGTTCCCACCTGCAGCAGGTCCTCCATCGAGGCGATCTTGCTGGTGGCGTGCGGAGCCACCGCCAGAGCCAGTTCCTCCGCTGGAATGCCGCCCCCGTCGTCGAGCACCTCGATGCGGTCGCGTCCACCCCCCTCCAGACGAACCTCGATGCGCGTGGCGCCCGCGTCGAGCGCATTTTCGACCAGTTCCTTCACCACGCTCGCCGGACGCTCGACCACCTCGCCGGCGGCGATCTGGTTCACCAGGTTCGGCGGCAGCGGACGGATGGGCACGCGCGCGAGTCTAGGGTCCGACCGACCCGCCCGAGCCACAGGATTCACCGATCCTTCACGCTGGAAGTTGGGCTTTGGACCACGCAAACGCCGATCAGACGCTATGGTTTCGGCTGGCATGAGCACCCTGGTGATCGGCGACCTGCACGGCTGTGGCGAGGAGCTCGCCGAGCTGCTTGATGTCGCCCGCCGGGAGCGCTGCGATGCGCGGCTGGTGCTGGTGGGAGACCTGTTCACGAAAGGCCCGCGACCCGACCTGATCGTGGATCTGGTGATGCAGCGCCGAGCCGAGGGTCGCCGCGTGGACCTGGTGTGTGGCAATCACGACATCCGACTGCTTGAGGCGCTGCGTCGGCGCGACGCCGGCCACCCGCTCGACTCGATCGCGGCCAGCGAACTGCAGGCGATCCGGCTGCTTGATCGCGCCGATCGACTGGTCGCCGCGCGACGCCTGCTGGCCGAGGCGGTGGGCTGCGTAGTCATGCAGGGTCACGGCTGGACGGTGCTGCACGGTGGCGTGGTGCCCGGCGCGGGACTCGCCGGCACGAGCGATCACGACAAGATCCACCTGAAGGCGGCGCCGGGCGAAACGCCCTGGTGGGAGCTCTACGACGGACGCGATGGCCTGCTGATCGTGGGCCACAAACCGCTGCTCGAGCCCCTCATGGTTCGGCGTGGCGGCAGACCCTCCGTGGTGAACGTGGACACGGGCTGCGCCTACGGCGGCACGCTCACCGGCTACTGCATCGAGGAGGAGCGCTTCCTGCAGGTTCCCTCGCGGCAGCCCGCGCGCGAAGGGTTCACGACGGCGGCAGTCGCCACTGCGCCGCAATGGGCATCGGGCGTCCCCGGCCGAAGCTTCGCGCGGCGACCTTGAGCACGATCGGCGCCTGATCGCGCTTGAACTGCGCGCGGTCGATCGCACGGCACCATCGATCGACCAGCGCAAGCTCCAGTCCGGTGGCCTTCGTGATCGCCTGCGGGTCGCCTTCGTGCTCGATCCAGCCGGTCACGATGCGGTCCAGATCCTCGTAGGCGGGCAGCGAATCCTGATCGGTCTGGTTCGGACGAAGTTCCGCGCTCGGGGCCTTCGAGATGCTGTCGGGCGGAATCGGCGGCGCGCGCAGGCCGAAGTCGGCGAAGTGCGCGTTCAGGTGACGTGCCATCGCGTAGACCTGCGTCTTCAGCACGTCGCCCAGCGGCGCAAGGCCTCCCACCATGTCGCCGTAGAGCGTTGCGTAACCCGCCGCAAGTTCGCTCTTGTTGCCGGTGCTGAGCACGAGCGAGCCGTCGGCGTTGCTCACCGCCATCACGGTCAGGCCCCGCAGGCGGCTCTGCAGGTTCTCGTCGGGCAGGCCGCTGAAGGCGTCGAGCGCCGACTTCAGGTGCGCGGCGAAGCGCTCGTGCAGGTCCGCGATGGGAAGCGAAAGCAGACGACCGAGGCCGAGGTTCGCGGCGAGCGCCTTCGCGTCATCCACGCTGCCGCGACTGGAGAATCTCGAGGGCATCATCACGCCGGTCACCGCGGCCGGACCCAGCGCCAGCGCGGCAAGCACGGCCACCAACGCGCTGTCGATGCCGCCGGACAGGCCCAGCGTGGCGCGACCGTGTCCGGTCTTGCGGAAGTAGCCGCGGATGCCGCACACGAGCGCGTCGATCAGATCGCGCTCGGCGGTGCGCGGCGAGGGTTCCTCGAGCCGGCATCCACCGCGCAGGTCGACCGTGCGCGTGGCGGTCTCGAACAGCGGCCACTGCTCGCACACGCGGCCGGCGGCGTCCACCAGCGCGGATCCTCCATCGAAGATCAGGTCGTCGTTGGCACCGATCTGGTTGCACAGCAGCACCGGCACGCCAAGCGTCGTGGCGACCTGCACAAGTCGCTCGCGCTGACGCGCGCGCTTGCCCAGCACGAACGGCGAGGCGCTCGCGGCGACCAGCATCGTGGCGCCGGCTCGCACGGCCTCGGCGGCGGGATCCACCGGATAGGTGCGGCTCGCGTCGACGTCGGCTCCGCCCCAGAGGTCCTCGCACAGCAGCACGCCCAGCCGTTCGCCCGCGTGCTCGATCACGGTGGCGTGATCGCCCGGCACGAACCAGCGGTCCTCGTCGAACACGTCATAGGTGGGCAGCAGTCGCTTGTCGTGGAAGCCTTCCACGCGGCCGCCCCGGCAGATCGCGATGGCGTTGGCCAGCGTGCGACCGCGGCGCTCCACACGACGCGGCAGACCGACCAGCAGCAGCATGTCCGGGTGGCGACGCGCAAGTTCGGCGGCCGCGCGCTCGCAGGCTTCCGCCACGCCGTGACGCAGCACCAGGTCACGCGGCGGATAGCCCAGCAGCGCCATCTCGGGCGTGATCAGTGCCTCGGCGCCTGCCGCGGCGGCATCGCTGGCCGCGCGGTCGATGCGCTGCAGGTTTCCCTCCACGTCGCCGATGGTGGGATCGATCTGGGCCGCGGCAATCCGCATGGGCCCATGCTACGGCCGATGCACCTCAGCCCGCGACCGCGTAGCAGCGGCGGTCCAGCAGTTCCATCGCGGCGCGAAGCGTGAAGGGCTTGCGAAGCAGGTGCGCCACGCCGGCGGCGCGCAGGGCCGCCTCGTCCTGCGCAAGGAAGCTGTGGCCCATCACGATCACGCGACACGGCGAGCCCTCGGCGCGCAGCACCGAGACGAGTCCCACGATCTCGGACATGCCCACGCTGGTGTCCACGAACACCCAGTTTGGGGCGAAGCGGCTGCAGGTCACGCCGGCCTCGAAGGCCGTGCGCGCGGTGCGAGCCTCACGGCCAGTCTCCTGCGCAAGCGTCTGTGCCAGCGTGTGGGCGGTGGCCGTGTCGGCATCCACCACGAGCACGCGCTCGGTGCCCGCGTGGGTGGCGTTCACGGCAGGCAGACGGTTGTCACGAATGAAGCGGTCGAGCGCCTCGCGAGTGACGCGGCGGTCGCGGCTTCCGGGAATGCGATAGCCCTCCAGGCGGCCGGTGTCGATCCACTTGCTGACGGTGCGGGCGGCGACGTTGCAGATGCTCGCGACTTCGCCAGTGGTCAGGACGGACTTGGAGAGGAGATTGCTCATGCAGGCGGCATCGACGCGACGAGGGCCCCGCTTGAGTGCGCAGGCGGAACAATCCGCACAAACCACCGTCCCAGAACGAGGGCCAGAGAGTGTTACCGACCACTTCCGCCGGTTCCAGCGCTCCAGCGCCGCCCCCATGACCCGCACGCAGCCGCCTCGGCTCCGCTTCACATCCGCCTCGGCTTGGCGCTCATCGCTCCGCTCGGCGCATCAGGTCCGGCGAGACACACCCGATGCTCACGGCGCTCTTCGCGACAGCGCTTCGCGGGTCATGGCGGCGGCGGAGCGCGTCGAGAGGTCATCTGGTCCGTGACAACCTCTGACCCTCGTTCTGGGGCGTCAGTCGACGCGGATGCCTTTCGACACCAGCGCAGCCTTCAACGCCGCAAGATGCCCCGAGTCTCGCACCTCGACCCGGCAGCGCACGGTCACGCGGCTCACATCCGCCTCGCCGAATGCGCGCTCATGCTCGATCTGCTGGATGCTTGCGCCAGTGGCCGCAATCGTGCTCGCCAGTTCCGCAAGACCTCCCGGCCGATCCGAGATCACCGCGCTGAACTGCGCCAGGCGCCCGTCCACGGCCACGCCATGCTCGATCACGCGGCTCAGCACCATCGGATCGATGTTGCCACCGCACAGCAGCAGCGCGACGCGCTTGCCCTGCAGGAATGGCAACTTGCCTGCCAGGAATCCCGCCAGCGGCGCGGCGCCCGCACCCTCCACCACGCCCTTCTCCAGTTCCACCAGACGCAGGATCGCAAGCGAGATGTCCTCCTCGCTGACGCTCACCACACGATCCACGCGCTCGCGCGCGATCGCGTACGCGCGATCGCCCACCTGCGGTACCGCCAGGCCATCCGCGAGCGTCGGCCCGTCGAACGCATGCACCGGCTTGCCCGCTTCCATCGCCTTCATCAGGCTGGCACAGCGCGCGGGTTCCACGCCAATCACCTGCACATGCGGATGCGCCTCCTTGACGGCCAGCGCCACCCCCGCGATCAGTCCCGCACCGCCCACCGGCACCACGATCGCGTCCACGCGCGGCACCTGATCCAAGATCTCGAGCGCCACCGTGCCCGCGCCTGCGATGATCGCGGCGTCGTTGAAACCGTGCACGTACGCGAAGCCGTCCGCCTTCGCCAATTCGTCCGCCTTCACCTTCGCGTCCGCGATCGTGTCTCCAGACAGCAGCACCCGAGCGCCGTAGTGCGCGCATCGCACCTGCTTCACCAGCGGCGCGCCCTTGGGCATCACCACCGTCACCGGAATGCCGAGATCGCGCCCGTGGTAGGCCAGCGCCAGCGCGTGATTGCCCGCGCTCGCCGCCACCACGCCGCGCGCGCGTGCGGCCGCATCCAGCTGCAGCAGCGCGTTGCGGGCCCCGCGCTCCTTGAAGCTGCCCGTGCGCTGCAGATACTCCGCCTTCGAGAAGATCGTTGCGCCGCAGAGTTCCGACAGCGCGGCGCTCTCGTGACACGGCGTACGCACCAAGCCATCGGCGATGCGCACCATCGCCTCCACCACATCGTCGTAGGTCACGTCGAGCACGGTGGCGGGCATGCGACCTCGCTCAGGCCTTCGGGCCGGCGTTGCGCACGGCGTCGGTGATGCTGAACTTGCGGTCGTTCTCGCGGAACTTCGCCGCCAGCTCCTTCGCCTTCGCGTCGTACGCGGTCTTGTCCTGCCACGTGTTGCGCGGGTCCAGCACGTCGGCGGGTACGCCCGGCACGGCGACCGGCATGTGAAGGCCGAAGATCGAGTGCTCGACGGTCTTCACGCTCTTCAGCGAACCATTCAGGATCGCGGTGACCATCGCGCGGGTGTACGCCAGCTTGAAGCGGGTGCCCACGCCGTATCCGCCACCGGTCCAGCCGGTGTTCAGCAGCCACACGTCGCTGCTGTGCTTCTTGACGCGGTCCGCAAGCATGGTCGCGTACACCATCGGCGGACGCGGCATGAACGGCGCGCCGAAGCACACGCTGAAGTTCGGCTGCGGCTCGGTCACGCCCGCCTCGGTGCCGGCCAGCTTCGAGGTGTAGCCGTTGAGGAAGTAGTACTGCGCCTGCTCCGCCGTGAGCTTCGCCAGCGGCGGCAGCACGCCGTACGCGTCGGCCGACAGGAACACCACGTTCGTCGGGTGTCCCGCCACGCTTGGAATGCGGGCATTCGCGATGTGATGCAGTGGATAGGTCGCGCGCGTGTTCTCGGTGCGCTTGGCGCTGTCGTAGTCGGGCAGGCGCGTGACCGGGTCAACCGCGGTGTTCTCGAGCACGCTGCCGAAGCGGATCGCGTCCCAGATCTCGGGCTCGCCCGCCTTCGTGAGCTTGATGCACTTGGCGTAGCAGCCGCCCTCGATGTTGAACACGCCCTTGTCGCTCCAGCCGTGCTCGTCGTCACCGACGAGATCGCGGTTCGGATCGGCACTCAGCGTGGTCTTGCCGGTGCCCGAGAGGCCGAAGAAGATCGCCACGTTCTTCGGATCCTTGCGGTCCACGTTGCACGAGCAGTGCATCGGGAACACGCCGCGCTCGGGCAGGTCGTGGTTCATCGCGTAGAAGATGCTTTTCTTCATCTCGCCCGCGTAGCGCGTGCCCAGGATGACCACCTTCTTCCTCTCCAGACTCTGGATGATCGCCACCGGACCCTTCACGCCGTAGCGCGCCGGATCGCTGATGCGCAGACTGCCCGCGTTCACGATGGTCCAATCGGGGCTCCAGTTCGCGAGTTCCTTCGCCTCGGCGTTGATGAACAACGTCTTGGCGAAGAGCGAATGCCACGCCTCCTCGGTGAACACGCTCACCTTGCAGCGGTAGGTCGGGTCGGCGCCCGCGTAGCCGTCGAAGCGGAACAGGTCGCGGCGCTGGCGCAGATGCTCCATCGCGAGCGCCTCGAGCGCCTCGAAATGCGCCGGGGTGATCGCCTGGTTCACCTTGCCCCAGTCGATGTTGCCGTGGATGCCGGCGGTGTCCTCGAGGAACTTGTCGTTCGGGCTGCGGCCGGTGCGGTCGCCCGTGTCGCACGCCAACGCGCCATTGCTCGCCAGCACGCCCTCGCCTCGGGCCAGCGCCAGTTCGACCAGCCGGGGCACCGGCAGGTTGGCGTGCATGGAGGCGGTGCCGAAATCGAGCGCGCGAAGGGTGGCGGTCGTCATGTCTGCTCCTTGAAATGGAAGGGGCCAATCGTACCACCCCCCCGGAGACCAACCAACCTCCCCGTTTCCACGGGCACCCCTGCCTTGCCGTTCCCCCCGCAAGGTCGTACAGTTGTCCCTTCGTCACGGAGACCGTAGCTCAGTTGGCAGAGCACCGGGTTGTGGTCCCGGGTGTCGCGGGTTCGAGCCCCGTCGGTCTCCCTTCTTCATGCGGTGCGTCCTGCTGCAATGCGATCCCGTGTGGCAGAACCTGCCGGCCAGTCGGCGTGGCATCTCGGACTTGCTCGCCGCCGCAGGTGATGTCCGTGGTGCGCTGGTGGTGACCCCCGAGATGGCGGAGAGCGGCTTCACCATGCATCCCGAGCATGCGTGCGATGGTGCAAGCCTGTCCTTCGCCACAGATCTGGCGCGCCGACACGGATGCTTCCTGCACGTGGGTTTCGTGGAGCGACACGGCACCACCTTCCGGAACGTCACGGTCACCGTGAATCCCGAAGGCCGCACGCTGCTCCACTACGCCAAGAACCACCTCTTCTCGCCGGCCGGCGAACCACGCGCCTACGCGTCCGGGCGCGGCATCGCGATCGCCGAGGTCGGTGGCCTGCAGACAAGCGCTTTCATCTGCTACGACCTGCGTTTTCCGGAGTTGTGGCGACACGCCGCCGTGGCCGGTGCGGAACTGATGATCCTGTCCGCCTGCTGGCCTCAGGTCCGGCAGGCGCATTGGCGTGCGCTGGCCATCGCGCGTGCCATCGAGAACCAGGCGTTCGTGGTGGCCTGCAACCGCGTGGGACAGGAACCCAACGCGACCTATGCAGGGGGAAGCCTGATCATCGCTCCCGACGGCGAAATCCTTGCCGAGGCTGGTTCCGAGAAGATGGCGTTGTTCGCGGACATCGACCCCGAGCGTGTTCGCGCATGGCGAGCCAAATTCCCGGCCCTTCGTGACATGTGCCGAGAACTGCTCGGTTCTCCTCCGCAATGAATCGCACCGATTGTCGGGGATTTCATTGACGCGGCCTCGCCCCGGTTTAGACTGCGGCCACAGGACACTCGTGGAGAATTCAACTGCGACAAGGCGAGACGTGGTGGTGCGCGGACCGGTGCCGATCGGCGCTGATGTCGACGCGATGGTGCGCCGCGCCTGCTTCGCCTCGGCGGCCGAGGCGCTCGCGATGTTCCGCGTGCACCCCGACGAGATCCTGACGCACCTCACGCAGGCGGGCCTGGCCGTGGCGAGTCGACCCGAGCGTGTGCTGCAACATCTTGATGGCGTTGCGCATGCCGTCGCGTGCGTGCGTGGCGATGCCGCCGCATGGACCGACCTTGCGAACCATCATGGCTGGTGCCTGGAGCGCGCCGCCATGGACCAGTTCGGCATCGAGGGCGCACTGGCCGCGCGCCGCTTCTGGATCGACGCCCGTCGTGGAACCCTGGGCGCCCCCGATGACCGCGTGCGCGACGACGGATGGCCCCTGCCTCGTCTGCAGTGGTACGCGGGCCTCCGCCCGCTGCGACATTGGCTCGCGGACCGGCTCTTCGGCGGCATCGAGGCCCGCTGGGAGAGTTCCCAGCGAGAGCGCCTTGACACGCTGTCCAACGGGCGTAGCCTTGCCTCCCCCGCGGTGCATGCCGCGACGGCAACTTAGCTCAGTTGGTAGAGCACCGCATTGAAAATGCGGGTGTCCCCGGTTCAAGTCCGGGAGTTGCCATTGCGCGCCCCACGGCGCGTGCCCGCACCTCAGTCACCGTTGTCACCCAAGTGCGCCTGCCCCGGGTCGAACGACCCGGGTCGCATGCCGGGCGGTGGACCGCCCTCGAAAGCGAAGCGCTCCCTCAGCGCATCGGCGAGAACCTGCTCGCTCACCAGGCGAATGCGAGGCCGAAGTCCGAGCACGCGACGGATGAAGCGCATCGCGCGGCCCGCATGCGCCGCCGTGCTCAGCACCTCCAACTCGTCGCCCTCGCGCCGCACGGGTACGACGGCGAACTGCCAGGCCTCCCGACGACCGATTCCTCGAACATGGTCCATCCCGTTCCCTCCGGAGCGTGCATCGGCGGTATTCCATCGCCTGTGAAGCCGACCCACGGGTTTCCTGACACGTGGATTCCGTCTGTTCCGGCTCCAAACCCAGCAAGGTCCGCATGAACGCGCACGCGATCTCGAGCATCCTGGAATCCCTTCGCAAGCAGGCCCGCGCCTGCGTGGACCGCGCCAACTTCGACACCCTGCAGCGGCTGGTGCAGCGCCTTGAACGCGCCACGGCTGAGCGCACGCCCGCGGTGGTGGCCGAGATCCTGGTCGCGCAGCGGGCCATGCGCGCGGGATGTTCGGTGGAGGCCGAGACGCCCACGCCCACGGGGCGCACCTGCGACTTCCGCCTCACCCGCGGCGGCGAGCGCCTGCATGTGCACGTGAAGCGACTCGAGGTGTCCGACTTCAAGCCCCCCACCATTCCCGCCACCTTGCGCAACTGCCTGCGGCGGGGCCGCCCCGCGCGCGTGGAGATCCGGTGGGACCCGCAACTGAACGCGCTTGGCATGCGCCGACTGGGTCACGCCTTCGAGGCCTTCCTGCGCGACGGCGACATCGGCGAGTCCATCTGCGTGCGCGACGCGGCGCAACGCGAACTCGGCGCGCTTCGCATCGACCGTCCCGCCGAGCGCCTCGAGGTGCGCGTGGAACGGCCGGACCGTCAGGCGGTGCTCGCGCGCATGGACCGACTGCTCGAGCGCGCGGCGCAGCAGTGCATGCCCGGGCAAGCCAACGCGATCATGGTGGTCGGAAGCAGCGCCTGCGACGCGGATCTGCTCGATCACGCGCTGCTTGGATCGTTCATCGCGCGCTGGGACCGCATGCCCCGCCGCGGCGAGCGTCAGGCCTACGGTCGCGACGACACAGGACTCTGGTCGCGCAGCCTTGCGCGCGACGCCGGCATCGCGTGCTGGACCGTGCTGCAGGGCGAGGGCTCGCGCCCCGGGCTGAGCGGCGGCGAGATGTGGCTGCGAAGCACGCCCGCACCCTCGGGGGCGAGTGCGGCACTCGCGCGCGCGGCGCTGTTGCGTTCACGCGCCGGATAGGCGCGCGACACACTCACCAGCCCTCGACCATCCGTTCGTGCGGCGGTGCACCACGATCGGGGCGCATGGGCGCGGGATCCCACTGCGTTCGCACGAAATCGTTCGCCGGCACCCCCTCGATGTCGAAGCGCGCGCCTCGGGACAGCAGCTGGTCCACCTGACGGCGCCCGATGTCGACGGTCAACGTCACACTTGCATCGACGTAGTCGCGGGCCTGCACGGGGCATCGCTTCTCGAGGAAGTCGACCGTGCGCGCGTCGCGCAGCGGCACGGTCAGGCGCAATGTGCGCACGGCACCCTTCATGCGATCCAGCACCGTGGCGGCCAGCGCGTCGAGCCCCGCGCCCGTCCGCGCGCTCACCGACATCGCGCCGGGATGCCGCTCCAGCCACCACGAGGGCGGATGCACGCGTTCCGCCTCGCGCGCCGAGAGCGTGTCCAGCCGGTCGCTCTTGTTCAGCACCAGCAGGCGCTCGGGCGTGATGGCGCCGATCTCGTCGAGCGTGCACTGCACCACCTCCAACTGCGTCTCGGCGCGTGGATCGCTCACGTCCAGCACCACCAGCAGCAGGTGCGCGTGCACAGCGTCCTCGAGCGTGCTGCGGAAGCTCGCCACCAGATGGTGCGGAAGGTCGCGGATGAAGCCGACCGTGTCGCTGAGCATGCAGGCGTTGCCGCCACCCAGATTCCACTGCTCCACGCGTGTGCCCAGCGTGGCGAAGAGCTGGTCGTTGGCGAAGGCGCCGCCGCGCGTGAGCGCGTTGAACAGGCTGCTCTTGCCGGCATTCGTGTAGCCGACCAGACCCACGGTGAAGTGCTCGGTGCGCCGCGCCTGCACCTCGCGCTGCTTGCGGCCCGCGATCTCGTCAAGTTCGCCCTTCAAGCGGTCGACGCGCGACTTCACCAGTCGGCGGTCGATCTCGAGCTGCTGCTCGCCGGGACCGCGCGTGCCCACGCCCACCGGCGCGCCACCGGTCACCTGCCCAAGGTGCGACCACATCGCGCGCAGGCGCGGAGCGGTGTACTGCAGCTGCGCGATCTCGACCTGCAGCTGCGCCTGCCGGGTCGTGGCGCGGTTGGCGAAGATGTCCAGGATGAGCTCGCTGCGGTCCAGCACCTTGCAGCGGATCGCCTCCTCAAGACCCTGCACCTGGCTCGGGGAGAGATCGTTGTCGAAGATCACGGCCTTCGCGTCGAGCGCCTGCACCATCGCCGCCAGCTCCTCGACCTTGCCCTTGCCCAGATAGGTGGCGCCCCGCGGCACCTTCAGGTTCTGCTCCATCTCGCCCACCACCGTCACCCCTGCGGTCTCGGCCAGCGCGCGCAATTCGCCCATCGGGTCGCGCTCGTCCACGTCGCTCGAGGGCAGGCGCACCTGCACGAGGATCGTGCGCTCCGCCAGGATGCGCTCTTGGGCAAGGCCGGTTTCCATGAAGCGCGGATTCTAGGATGCCGGGGTGACGGCTCCGCTGCACATCCTGGCGCTCGAGACGAGTTGCGACGAGACCGCCGCGGCCGTGGTGACCCTGCGCGGCGAGCGCATCGAGACCTGCAGCGAGGCCGTGATCACGCAGGACGAGGTGCACGCCGAATACGGCGGTGTGGTGCCCGAGTTGGCCAGCCGCGCGCATCTGGAGAAGCTCACCCCCGCGATCCGCACGGCGCTCGAGCGCGCCAAGATCGAACCGCGCGCGCTCGCCGCGGTGGCCGCCGGCAACCGTCCTGGCCTGATCGGTTCGCTGCTGGTCGGCACCAGCGCGGCGAAGGCCTTCGCGTGGGCGATCGGCAAGCCGTTCCTCGGCGTGGATCATGTGCAGGCGCATCTGGCCGCATGCCACCTCGACACCGATCCGCCGAAATACCCGGCGATCGGACTGGTCGCCAGCGGCGGGCACACGCACATCCTGGCGCTCGATTCGCCGCTGCGGGCGCGGATCCTCGCGCGCACGCGCGACGACGCCTCGGGCGAGGCCTTCGACAAGGCGGCCAGCATCCTCGGCCTCGGCTGGCCCGGCGGTCCCGCGATCGAACGCGCGGCGGCCAGCGGCAACGCGACCGCCTTCGAGTTCGAGGCCGGACGCTTCCCGGGCAGCGCGGATTTCAGCTTCAGCGGCCTGAAGACTGCGCTTTTGTATGCGGTGCGCGGCGTGCCGAGCGCGCCCAACCGTCCGCAACGACCACCACCACCGCCACTCGACGCCACTCGCGTTGCAGACCTGTGCGCGTCGTTTCAGGCCGCCGTCGTGCGAGCCCTCGAGAAGGGACTCGAACGCGCACTCGATGCGCATCCGGCCTCCACGCTGCTCGCCGGCGGTGGCGTGATCCGCAATGGCGCGGTACGCGCCATGCTGGAGCAACTCGCGGCGCGACGCACACTCGCGCTCCATCTGACCGCGGCACGTCATTGCACCGACAACGCCGCGATGATCGGCGCGCTCGCGGCGCTTCGACTGGCGGCGGGTGAGTCCGACCCGCTGTCGCTTCCGGCGGAACCCCTCTCGAGTCTGGCGGCGCGATGAGCTACCGACCCCCTTTCGTGAGCGAGCGCTTCCGCATGGTCGATGCCCCGCATCCAGCCACGCTGGAGGAGGCCGACCTGCTGAAGCACTGCGAGATCGAGATCGGGCGCGTGAGCGGACCGGGCGGACAGAACCGCAACCGCCGCGACACCGCGGTATGGATCCAGCATCGTCCCACCGGCATCGACGCACAGGCGACGGAGCGGCGCAGCCAGGCGCAGAACCGTCACATGGCGATCAAGCGGCTGCGGCGCCGGCTTGCGGTCGAGGCGCGCACGCTCGCCAGCCGCGACCGTCATCAGGCCAGCGATCTCTGGAAGGCACGCCGTCAGGGCGACAAGCTCAGCGTGAATCCTGATCACGCGGACTATCCGGCGCTGCTTGCGGAAGCACTCGATCTCGTGGTGGCGCGGCGATTCGACCTCGCCGGTGCCGCAGGCCTGCTGGGCGTGACCATGAGCCAGCTCAGCCGACTCGTTCGCCACGACAAGGCCGCCTTCGCGAAGGTGAACCAGGGCCGCGCCGAGGTCGGACTCGCTCCGCTTCGCTCCTGAGGCACGCTTCGGATCCATGATGCGCCCCGCTACCCTGCCTGCATGATCGACGCCGCACGCATCCGATCGCTGATCGAGCATGAGGTGCCCTCGCTCATCGCGCTTCGCCGCGAACTGCACCAGCACCCGGAGATCGGCTACGAGGAAGCGAGGACCGCCGAGCGCATCCGCGGGGAACTCGACGCGATCGGCGTGAAGCATGCGGATGGACTCGCGCGCGGCACCGGCACGCTGGCGCACATTCCAGGCGGCGCTGCAGGCGCGAAGGCGGTCGCGCTTCGTGCGGACATCGACGCGCTGCCGATGCAGGATCACGGCACGCACGCATGGCGCAGCCGCATCGACGGCCGCGCACACGCCTGCGGCCACGACGGCCACACCACCATCGTCATCGGCGCGGCGCGTGTGCTCTCGAGGCTCGCACGCGACGGTGCGCTTCCGAATCCCGTCACCTTCCTCTTCCAACCCGCCGAGGAGGGCGGCAACGGCGGCGCGTATATGGTCGAGGACGGCGCACTGGACGGTCGCGTGCTCGGCCCCGCCGTCGCGCAGATCTACGGCCTGCATGGCTGGCCGTCACATGCGCTGGGCACGGTCTCGTCGCGGCCCGGCCCCATGCTGGCCGCGGCGGAGGAGTTCGAGATCCACGTGCGCGGCGCCGGCGGACACGCCGCCTTCCCGCATCTGGCGTGCGACTCCGTGCTGGTCGCCAGCGCGATCGTGCAGAACCTGCAGTCGGTCGTCTCGCGCAACGTGCGACCGCTCGACGCCGCGGTGGTCACCGTCGCCACGTTCCATGCCGGCAACGCGCGCAACGTGATTCCGGAATCCGCGCGGCTTCTCGGCACCATCCGCTGGTTCCACGCGAGCGTGGGCGAACTGGTGCGTCGACGCATGACCGAGTGCGTGCAGCACACCGCGCAGGCGTTTGGCGCCTCGGCCAGCATCGAGTTCAAGCACACCACGCCCGTCACAAGGAACGACACGAACGCCTTCCATCGCTTCGAGCGCGTCGCGCGCCAGTCGTTGGGTGCAAGCCGCGTGGTGGAATTCGGCGATCCGGTCATGGGTGCGGAGGACTTCTCGTTCTATGGAGAGGTCGCACCCGCGTGCTTCTTCGCGCTCGGGCTGGGTCGTGCAGACGATCCCTGCCCGCCCCTGCACGACCCGACCTTCGATTTCCGGGACGAAGCCATCGCCACCGGCGTTGAAACCCTGGTCCAACTGGCGCTCGCGCCGCTTGGACCGTGAATATCGGTCGAAATTTCGAGGTCGGCGTTGGGAATCGGGCCACCCCGGAATATGTTTGGCCCGATGGTCGCCCCACTGCTCGCCGTCGTGCTGTCCGTTGCCGGTTCCCCTCGCCCAGAGGCAGGTGAGCTGCCCGCCCGCGCGACTCCGTTCGCCGCGCTCCCCGTGGGCTCGCTGCTCCTGGATGGCGAGGCGGGTCCGGTGCTGCCAGCCGTGCAACTGCGCATCGACGAAGCGGCATGGGCCGAGGTGACCCGCGGCGAGGTGGCGTGGATCGACGGCATGCCGCTCTCGGATGGCGACACCGCCGACCTGCGGCTGGTGCGCGTGAATCCCTTCGCACCCGACGCTCGCATCGTGGTGATGGAGGCCGGCCCGAACGGCCAGCCCGTCGAGCGCGAGGTCGCCCTGCCGGAGGTCTCCGCATGGGCTGGCACGGTCGCCGGACGACCGGGCTCCCGCGCCTTCATCGCGCGCAGCGAGGCCGGCACGCACGGCTACATCCAGTTCGATGGCCGCACCGAGATCATCTCCTCGGGCGAGGCGGCCGCGAGGGGCCCCACCTGGATCGCCAGCGGCGCGTCACTCCCGATCGCGGACTTCCAGTGCGGCGCGATCGCGCCCCCGGATCGCCTTGCGACGGATCGGCCACCCTCGGGTGCGCCGGCGCTCACCGCCGCCTGCCGTCAGTTGCCGATCGCGTTCGAGACCGATCAGGAGTTGCTGACCCGTCTGGGCAGCGTGCCCGCCGGTTCCGCCTACGTGGCCACGTTGGTCGCCGCGCTGACCGACATCTACCGCAACGACTTCAACGCGCGCCCCACGCTCACCTACCTGCGATGGTGGAGCACCACGGATCCCTGGACGCAGTCCGGCACCTGCGGCGGCGCGGGCGCGGACCAGCTTGGCGAACTGCGCAACTGGTGGAACGCGAACATGCAGTCGGTTCCGCGTGCGCTTACCGCGATGCTGTCGGGCCGCAACCTCGGCGGCGGATGCGCGTGGCTCTTCGCCACCTGCGATGACCCGACGTGGGGCTACGGCTACTCGGTGTCGGCGAACCTGAACGGAAGTTTCCCCTTTCCGATCGCCAACCAGAACGGCGGCAACTGGGACCTGTATGTGGTCGCGCATGAGATCGGCCACAACCTCAGCGCGTATCACACGCACGACCTGAATGTGGACGGCTGCGGCAGTGGCGACTGCTCGCTCGCGCGTCAGGGCACCATCATGAGCTACTGCCACATCTGCTCGGGTGGCGTGGGCAACATCAACCTTCGCTTCGCGCCAGCGAACATCGCGCAGATCGAGGATCACCTGTTGTACGCCTCGTGCACGGCCCCGGAAGCCAACGACCCGGTGGCTTTCGCCGACACCGACTCCACATGGGAGAAGATCCCGCTGGTGCTCGACGTGCTGTCGAACGACCTGCCGTCGAACTGCGAAGCGGTGAGCATCGACGCGCTTCCCGCAAGCAGCGCGCTGGGCGCCACGCTGACCGTGCTTCCCACCGGCAGCCCATCGGGAAGTCCGGCGGTCTGGTATCTGCCGGGCCACGGCGTGCGCGGCTCGGACACCTTCACCTATCGCCTGCGCGACGCAAGCGACCAGTATTCCAGCACCGTGACCGTGAGCATCGACGTGAAGCCGGTGCTCGCGAGCGTGTCAGGCCTCGCCGGCAACGAGTCGGGACTTCGAGGGCGCTACTACGTGCTCAACGCGCCAACCTCCATGCCGGACTTCGACGCGCTCACGCCCTACCAGTACGCGAACATTCCCCTGCTCTCGTTCGGCTCCACGCAGGCCTCCTGCGTCGGCAGCGGCCGTTCCGACAACTTCGGCGTGGTCTTCGAGGGCTGGGTGCTTGCGCCGACCGAGGGCAACTACACGTTCTCGCTCACCTCGGACGCAGGCTCGCAGCTCTTCATCGACGGCTTCCAGGTGATCAACCATGACGGCATCCACACCTTCAGCGAGAAGACCGGCACGGTCTTCCTGAAGGCTGGTCAGCATGCCGTGCGCGTGAACTTCTTCGAATACACCGGCGCCTGCGGCCTGCAGCTGAAGTGGGCGCCGCCCGGCACCACCACCCGCGTGCTCGTGCCGTCCACCGCGCTGAGCCGCGGCGGTCAGGTCTACGACCTCGACGGCTCCGGCTCGGTCGACTCCGGCGATCTCGCCCTCCTGCTCCTGAGCTTCGGCGGCGATTGCGCAGGACAGCGCTGCTACGGCGATCCGAACGATCGCCAGTTCATCGGGCTCGAACCGTGCGTCTGCGCCGAGGATCTGGACGGCTCGGGCGAGATCGACTTCGGCGATGCCGCGCTGCTGCTGCTCTACTGAGCGCGCGCCGACCGCTCACGCAGCCGGACCTCGGCCTGCCTGGCCGCCTCCAGCGCGCTCGGCGTGCCGCTGTTGATCCACCCGACCGGCAGTCCGAGCCGCGGCCCCGCGATCCTCTACGAACCCACCACCGGCGTGCGCGGCCCGGACAGTTTCACCTACAGCCTTCGAGACGCCAGCAACCAGAACTCCATCACCGCAACGGTCAGCATCGACGTGAAGCCGGTGCTCGCATCCTTCTCGGGCTTGGCCGGCAACGAACCGGGCTTCAACGCGCGCTATTACAACCTGACCTCGCCCACGACGCTGCCGAACTTCGACACGCTCACGCCTTTCGCCTACAGCTCGGTTCCCTCGCTCGTCTTCAGCAGCAGCTCGAAAGCGTGCGTGGGCAGCGGCGTGGCCGACAACGTGGGTGCCGTGTTCGAGGGCTGGATCGAGGCGCCCGTCGAGGGCAACTACGTGATGGGCCTGACCAGCGACGCCGGCTCACAGCTGTACATCGACGCCCAACTCATCGTCGATCACAACGGCATTCATGTGTACAGCGAGAAGACGAACACCGTGTACCTGAAGGCGGGATTCCACTCGGTTCGCATCCCCTACTTCGAGGCGGCCGGCAGCTGCGGCCTGCAGTTGAAGTGGGCACCTCCCGGAACCACCACCCGCGTGCTTGTCCCGAGCACGGCGATCAGCCGTGGTGGGCAGATCTATGACTTGGACGGCTCCGGGAGCGTCGATGCGGGCGACATTTCCTACCTGCTACTGAGCCTGGGCGGCGAGTGCCCTGGTCGCCGCTGCTACGGCGATCCCAACGGCCAGCAGGTGATCGGCATCGACCCCAACTGCACCTGTCCCGAGGACTTGGATGGCTCTGGCGAGGTTGACGCCGGAGACATCGCGGTTCTGATTCTTTACTAGGCATTTTCAAACATTCCGAAGCCGCTTCCCGCCCCCGGCACGGACCGGGGGCGGTTCGTTTCTTGGGTCGTCTGACTTCTCGGCAACCCCTTGCAGCGCCCCCGGGGTCCCGATAGACTGTTCGGCTCGACATCGCACGCCGTTCGAACTACCGAACCGGTGCCGGACTCTTGGCTGAGCCGGCTGCGCCCCGTGTAGGGGCCCGCAAGGTAGGAGGTAAGGACCCATGGCCAAGAAGGTTGCAAAGGTTTTCAAGATCATGGCCCCGGGTGGCAAGGCCACGCCGGCCCCGCCACTCGGCCCGGTGCTGGGCGCCAACGGCGTCAACCCCGGCCAGTTCATCACCCAGTTCAACGAGAAGACCCGTGAACTCAACGGCCGCGTCGTCGGCTGCGTGGTCACGGTCTACTCCGACCGCACCTTCGAACTCGAGATCAAGTCCAGCCCGGTGAGCGTGATGATCGCCGCCGCGCTGAAGATCGAGAAGGGTTCCGGCACTCCCAACACCGTCAAGGTGGGCAAGCTCACCAAGGACCAGGTGCGCAAGATCGCCGAGGAGAAGTTGAAGGACCTGAACACCCGCAGCCTTGAGGCCGCCATGCGCGTCGTGGCCGGCACCGCCCGAAGCATGGGCGTGACGGTGGAGGCTTGAACATGAGCATCGCGACCAACAAGAAGAAGGTTCTGTTCCGCGGCTTCGGCAAGCGCATGCGAGCCAGCCTCGAGTCGCGGCCCAAGACCGCCCTGAGCCCCGCGGACGCCGTGAAGGCGCTGCGCGCGTTCAAGGCCCCGAAGTTCGACCAGACGGTCAACGTGGTGGTGAATCTCGGCATCGATCCGAAGGCGGCCGATCAGGCTCTCCGCGGCTCGATCGCCATGCCCCACGGCATCGGCCGCAGCGCGCGCGTGGTCTGCTTCTGCCAGAGCGACAAGGTCGCCGCGGCGAAGGCGGCCGGCGCGATCGAGGCCGGTGGCGAGGAGCTGGTGGCCAAGATCGAAGGTGGCTGGATGGACTTCGACGTGGCCGTCGCCAGCCCGGACATGATGCGAGTCGTCAGCAAGCTCGGCAAGGTGCTCGGCCCCAAGGGCCTCATGCCCAGCCCGAAGGCCGGAACCGTGACGCCCGACGTGGCGGCCGCGGTGAAGGAGTACGGCGCCGGCAAGCAGGAGTACCGCAACGACGACGGCGGCAACATCCACTGCGTCATCGGCAAGATGAGTTTCAACGACGAGCAGCTCGTGGCGAACCTGTCCCACTTCATCGCGACCATCGAGAAGGCTCGACCGGCCAGCGTGAAGGGCACCTACCTCAAGAAGTGCGTTATCAGCGCGTCCATGAGCCCGGGCGTTCTGGTCAGCGCCTGAAACGGAGCGAACACCCAATGAGCAAGCAGATCAAGCAACTGGTCGTCCGCGAGTATCAGCAGCGCTTCGACGGCGTCGAAGGTGGCGTGCTCGTCGAGATCCGTGGACTCGACGCGGGCACGAACAACCGCATGCGCACCACGCTGGTCGACAAGAAGATCCGCGTCACCGTGGTCAAGAACACGCTGGCGCGCAAGGCTTTCCAAGGCACCCCTCTGGAGGGTCTGTCGAAGTGGCTCAGCGGCCCGAGCGCCCTGGTCTACGGCGGCAGCAGCGTCGTCGAGGTTGCGCGCGAGATCGTGGCGCTGGCGAAGGACAAGGAGGCCCTGCAGTTCAAGGCCGCCATCCTCGACGGCATCACCTTCGAGGGCAAGGCCGGCGTCGAGGCGCTGAGCAACTACCCCACCCGCGAGGAGGCGCAGGCCAAGGTCATCACCCTGGTGCTGTCCCCCGCGCGCAAGGTGGTCGGCGCCGTCAAGGGCCCGGCCGGCCGCATCGGCGGCATCCTCAAGGAGATCCAGCGCAAGCTCGAGGCGGGCGAGACCATCGCCGCCAAGGCCTGACGCACGCATCGTTCACTTCACTGAACCTTTTCGCCCTGATTCTGACTGGCCCTGTCGGGTCAAACGCCGGAAGGTCCGGCGCCTCTCGGAACAGGCACAGGAGTTTGAGACATGTCTGAGACCAAGAAGTTTGACGCGAAGGTGACCAAGATCGGCGACGAGATCGCCAGCCTGACCCTGAAGGAGGCTGTCGACCTGGCCGAGTACATGAAGGACAAGTACGGCATCGAGCCGGCGGCCGGCGGCGCAGTCATGATGGCTGCGGCGGGCGGTGCGGCGGGTGGCGGCGCGGCGGCTGCTGTGGCGCAGACCGAGTTCGATGTCATCCTCGACAACGGCGGCGCGAACAAGATCCAGGTGATCAAGGTCGTCCGCGAGGCGACCGGCCTCGGCCTGAAGGAGGCCAAAGACCTGGTCGATGGCGCTCCGAAGCCCGTCAAGGAGAAGATCTCCAAGGACGACGCGGACAAGCTCAAGACCGCCCTCGAGGCGGCTGGCGCGAAGGTCACGATCAAGTGACTTCCGCGCGGGGCTCCTGCCCCGCCATCTCGAACCCGAGATCCAACGGGCCCGGTCGCAAGCCGGGCCCGTTCCCATTTTTTCGTCCGCGTAACAGGATCGGAGGTAGTTATTGACCACTTGATGACATTGGCCAATAACCACCTCCGACCCCTCATAAAAAGATTCAAGCAAGCAGGCTCACCTTGTTGCGGTCTTGGCCCGTTTCTTGCTACCCTACGGGACTTGGCGGTGGGCGCAGCCATCCTCGATTCCACGCGATGAACCACGGCTCCTCGGCAGGAGCCGCGTCGGTGATTGCTGCGCACAGACAACTGGAGCACGGACCTCATGGCCCTGAAGACTCGCGACTTCTCGAAGCGCGGCGACGCGACCCCCGTCCCCAATCTCACGCAGGTTCAGCGAGCGGCCTACGACCGCTTCCTGCAGCAGGACAAGGAGCCTGCGCAGCGCGACCAGAGCATCGGCATCGAGTCGCTGCTGCGTGAAGTCTTCCCAATCGAGAGCTACGACGGCAAGGTCAAGCTTGAGTATCTGCACTACCGGCTGGAGCAGCCGCGCTACACGCCCGACGAGTGCCGCGAGCTTCGCCTGACCTACGGCATGCCCTTCCGCGTGGGCGTACGCCTGTCCCGTGAGGGCGGCGGAACGATCAGCGAGGAGGAGATCTACCTCGGCGAGATCCCGATCATGATGGGCGGCGGCGAGTTCATCGTGAACGGCGCCGAGCGCGTGATCGTGAGCCAGCTGCACCGCAGCCCCGGCGTGGACTTCAGCATCGCCAGCAGCATCGGCGATCGCCCGCTGCACAGCGCGCGCATCAGCCCCGAGCGCGGCAGCTGGATCGAGCTCGAGGTCACCAAGAAGGATGTGCTCACGATGCGCATCGACCAGAGCACGAAGCTGGCGGCGACCACCTTCCTGCGCGCGCTGGACGAGCGTTTCGGCAGCACCGAGAGCCTGCTCAAGCTCTTCTACGAGATCGAGGAGTTGAAGGTTGAAAAACTGAAGCCCGAGTATCGAAGCGCCGAACTCATCGTCGATACCGAAACAGGCGAGGTCATCTGCAACCCCGGCCAGGAATTGGGCGAGAAGGTCGTTGGGATCATGCGGGCGTCTTTGAAAACAGCCAATGTGATCACTAACCCCGGCGACCCCCTAATCATCAACACCATCGCGCACGAAGATCTGAACTTCTTCGCCGACATCACCGAGTACCAGGCCGCGCTGCTGAAGATCTACGGCAAGCTGCGTCCGGGCAACCCGCCGCAGGTCGACAAGGCCATCGCGCTGTTCAAGGAGAAGTTCTTCGACGAGAACCGCTATCGCCTGGGCCGCGTGGGTCGGTTCCGCATGAACCGCAAGTTCGAGATCTACAAGGAGAGCGGCAAGGGCGAAGGCCGCAACTGGAAGTGGAGCGAGGCCGATGCCCGCACGCAGCACCTGCGCGCCGAGGACTTCCTCGCCGTCGTGCAGTACATCCTCGACCTGCGCTCGCGCAACGCGCGCGCTCACGTCGATGACATCGACCACCTGGGCAACCGCCGCCTGCGCACGCTCGACGAGCTCGCCGTGGAGGAGATCCGCAAGGGCTTCCTGAAGCTGCGCCGTACCGTCCAGGAGCGCATGAGCGTGAAGGATCCGAACGAGCTCGGCAAGATCGCCGACCTCGTGAACTCCAAGAGCATTTCGAGCGCGATCGAGTTCTTCTTCGGCCGAAGTGAACTGAGCCAGGTGGTCGACCAGACCAACCCGCTCAGCATGCTGGTGCACGAGCGCCGCCTGTCGGCCCTCGGCCCCGGCGGCCTGAACCGCAAGCGCGCGACCTTCGAGGTGCGCGACGTGCACATCTCTCACTACGGCCGCATCTGCCCGATCGAGACGCCGGAAGGCACCAACATCGGTCTGATCGCCTCGCTCGGCATCTACTCCGAGATCGACGACTACGGCTTCCTGCTGACCCCCTACCGCGAGGTGAAGGAAGGCAAGGCCACGGGCAAGGTGCGCCGACTGCGCGCCGACGAGGAGCTGCGCAAGGTCCTCGCCCCCAGCGACACCATCGACCGCGATGGCCGCTTCAAGGGCGACACCGTGGTGGCCCGCCGTGACGGCGACCTGACCCCGCTCGCCTCGGGTGACGTGGAGTTCGTCGACATCAGCCCGAAGCAGATCGTGGGCGTGAGCGCCAGCCTCATCCCCTTCCTTGAGCACGACGACGCCAACCGCGCGCTCATGGGAAGCAACATGCAGCGACAGGCCGTGCCGCTGATCCGCGTGGATCCGCCGGTGGTGGCCACGGGCATGGAGAAGGTGGTCGGCAGCCACAGCGGCATGATCATCAAGGCCAAGCGCGCCGGCACGATCACGCAGGTCGACGCGCAGCACATCGTCATCGACAACGCCGACGAGTACGTGCTCCGCAAGTTCGTGGGCCTGAACGAGCGCACCTGCCAGAACCAGCGTCCGCTGGTGAAGATGGGCCAGAAGGTCAAGGCCGGCGAGATCCTCGCCGACGGCGCCAGCACCCAGATGGGCGAGCTGGCGATCGGCCGCAACGTGCTCGTGGCGTTCAACACCTTCGATGGCTACAACTTCGAGGACGCCATCGTGATCAACGAGCGTCTGGTGAAGGACGACGCCTTCACCAGCATCCACATCGAGAACTTCGACGTGGAGCTGCGCGAGACCAAGCTGGGCCGCGAGGAGTTCACGCGCGACATTCCGAACGTGAGCGAGCGCCTGCTGCGCAACCTCGACGAGAACGGCGTGATCCGCGTGGGCGCGAAGGTCGGCCCCGGTGACATCCTGGTCGGCAAGGTCAGCCCGAAGTCCAAGTCCGAGCTCAGCCCCGAGGAGAAGCTGCTGCACGCGATCTTCGGTCGCGCGGGCGAGGACGTGAAGAACGATTCGCTCGAAGTGCCGGCCGGCACCGAGGGCATCGTGATCGGCGCCAAGCGCTTCAGCCGTCGCATGCACCTGAGCGACGAGCAGAAGAAGGCCCTGAAGAAGGAGATGTCGGCCTACGAGGACGAGATGGACGGCAAGACCATCGCGCTCTTCCGCCAGATGGTGGCCGAGATCAACAAGGCCACCGGCAGCGAGATGGTCGACCCGAGCACCCGCCAGAAGGTCGGCGCGAGCCCGCTGCCCGAAGTCATCCTCGAGCAGGTCGAGGGCTTCAACACGAAGTGGATCAAGGGTTCCGCCGACGCGAAGGCGACGGCCGAGATCACCCACGGCCAGTTCTGGCCGCGCATCCAGGCGCTCCGCGAGGAGAAGGAGCGCAAGCTCGGCCACATGAAGCGCGGTGACGAGCTCGCCAGCGGCGTGCTTGAGATGGTGAAGGTCTACCTCGCCACCAAGCGACAGCTGAGCGTGGGTGACAAGATGGCCGGCCGCCACGGCAACAAGGGTGTCATCGCCCGCATCGTGCCGGAAGAGGACATGCCGTTCATGGAGGACGGCACCCCCGTCGATGTGCTGCTCAACCCGCTTGGCGTGCCGAGCCGCATGAACGTGGGCCAGATCCTCGAGGTGCACCTCGGCTGGGCGGCGAAGGTCATGGGTTTCCAGGCCGTCACCCCCGTGTTCGACGGCGCCACCGAGCCCGAGATCATGGCCGCCATCGACGACGCAAACAAGCACGTGCGCGATCGCGTGCAGGGCTTCGAGAAGACCGGCAAGGAGCCGGGCCATCCGCGCGAGCTGCTCGCGCAGATCCCCTTCGGCGGCAAGGTGCAGTTGCACGACGGCCGCACGGGTGAGCCGTTCCACCAGAAGACCACGGTGGGCTACATGTACCTGCTGAAGCTCCACCACCTGGTCGACGACAAGATCCACGCCCGCAGCACGGGCCCGTACAGCCTGATCACCCAGCAGCCGCTGGGTGGCAAGGCCCGCACGGGCGGCCAGCGCTTCGGCGAGATGGAAGTGTGGGCGCTCGAGGCCTATGGCGCCGCCTATGTGCTGCAGGAGCTCCTCACCGTCAAGAGCGACGACGTGGAGGGCCGCACCAAGATCTACGACAGCATGGTGAAGGGCACGAACACGCTGCAGGCAGGCATGCCCGTGGTGTTCGACGTGCTCTGCCACGAGATCAAGGGCCTCGGCATGAACATCCAGCTCGAGAAGCTCGCCACGGACAGCGCCCCGCTGCTCTGATCCGCACTCCGAACGAACCCCGTCCCAGACACGCCCCGTCACGAACGAGATTCAAGCCATGACCATCGCTGCAAACGCCGCAAATGCCGCCAGTGACAACGTCTACGACCGCGTGAACGACTACGGAGCCGTCCGCATCAGCCTTGCAGGCCCCAACGACATCCGATCGTGGAGCTTCGGCGAGGTGAAGAAGCCGGAGACGATCAACTACCGCACCTACCGGCCCGAGCGGGACGGCCTGTTCTGCGAACGCATCTTCGGCCCCGAGCGCGACTACGAGTGCGCCTGCGGCAAGTACAAGGGCACGAAGTACAAGGGCATCATCTGCGATCGCTGTGGCGTGAAGGTCACGCACAGCCGCGTGCGCCGCAAGCGCATGGGCCACATCAACCTGGCCGCGCCGGTCGTGCACATCTGGTTCTTCAAGGCCATGCCGAGCCGTCTGGGAACGCTGCTGGAGATGAAGACCAGCGACCTCGAGAAGGTGGTGTACTTCCAGGACTATGTCGTGGTCGACTCCCCCGAAGGCTTGGAGCTTGTTGGCGACGACAAGAAGCCAAAAAAGGTCGAATTCAAGACTGTTCTAACTGAGGATGAAAAGAACAGATTGGTTGACCGCTACGGCCCCGCCGCCTTCACCGCCATGATGGGCGCCGAGGCGATCCGCGAGCTGCTCTCCCCGCTCAAGCTCGACCTGCACGAGCTCAGCGACAAGCTGCGCGTGGAGCTGGCCGAGGCCAAGAGCAAGCAGAAGCAGAAGGACTACTCCAAGCGCCTGAAGCTCGTGGAGCAGATCCGTGGCAGCAGCAACGATCCGCAGTGGATGGTGCTCGACGTGGTGCCGGTCATTCCGCCCGACCTGCGTCCGCTGGTCATGCTCGAGAGCGGCAACTTCGCCACGAGCGACCTGAACGACCTCTACCGCCGCATCATCAACCGCAACAACCGCCTGAAGAAGCTGATGGACCTCAACGCCCCTGAGGTCATCGTGCGCAACGAGAAGCGCATGCTGCAGCAGGCCGTCGACGCGTTGTTCGACAACGGCCGCTGCCGTCGCCCGGTGCTGGGCAGCAGCAACCGTCCGCTCAAGTCGATCACCGACATGATCAAGGGCAAGCAGGGCCGCTTCCGCGAGAACCTGCTCGGCAAGCGCGTCGACTACTCGGCGCGTTCGGTCATCGTCGTGGGTCCCGAGCTCAAGCTGCACCAGTGCGGCCTTCCGAAGAAGATCGCGCTGGAACTGTTCCAGCCGTTCATCATCCGCAAGCTGAAGGAGCGTGGCCTGGCCGACACGATCAAGAGTGCCAAGCGCATGCTCGAGCGCCGCGAGATCGAGGTGTGGGACGTGCTCGAGGAGGTCATCAAGAACCATCCTGTGCTGCTGAACCGCGCCCCCACGCTGCACCGCATGGGCATCCAGGCTTTCGAGCCGGTGCTCGTGGAAGGCAACGCCATCAAGATCCACCCCCTCGTCTGCACCGGCTACAACGCCGACTTCGACGGTGACCAGATGGCCGTGCACCTCCCGCTCTCGCTCGAGGCGCAGGCCGAGGCGCACGTGCTCATGATGAGCACGCACAACATCTTCAGCCCAGCGAACGGCAACCCGATCGTCAGCCCGTCGCAGGACATCGTCATGGGCGTCTACTTTCTCACGGTCACGCAGGCCGAGCCGCCGCTGGCACTCGACCGCTACCTCGAGGGCGCCCCGGAGATGACCGCCGCCGAGAACAAGACGATCCGCGCCATGCCGCGCTTCGCGCACCCGCACGAGGCGATCCTGGCGTGGGAGACCGGCAAGATCGACTACCACCAGTGGATCGAGGTCCGCTTCGACCGCTTCAGCGAGATGGTGCTCGAGGCCGGCAAGGCCGCCAAGAAGCTCAAGACCAGTCGCGCCATCACCACGGTGGGTCGCCTGATCTTCAACGAGATCCTGCCGGCCGACATGCCCTTCTACAACTGCACGCTGGGCAAGAAGGGCGCCGCCAAGGTGATCGACGAAACCTTCCGCCGCAAGGGCAAGGCCGACACGATCCGTCTTCTCGACGACATGAAGGAGACGGGCTTCCGCTACAGCACCCGCAGCGGTCTCAGCTTCGGCGTGACGGACCTGCGCGTGCCTGGCGACAAGCAGAAGCTGCTCGACGACGCCGAGAAGCGCGTGGTGAAGGCGCAGCGCCAGTACGAGAGCGGCGCCATCACCGACCAGGAGCGCCGCAACCAGGTGCTCGAGGCGTGGGCGAAGTGCCGCAACGAGGTCTCGGAGCGCCTCATGGAGACGCTCAAGAACGACTGGCGCTCGATGGAGGGCGTACCCGTCCCGTCGCCGGCGAAGGACGGTCCCGCACCGAAGGACGCGCGTCGTCACCTCAACTCGGTGTTCCTCTTCGCCGACTCCGGCGCACGTGGCAACAAGAGCCAGATGCAGCAGCTCGCAGGCATGCGCGGCCTCATGGCCAAGCCGAGCGGCGAGATCATCGAGACGCCCATCAAGGCGAACTTCCGAGAGGGTCTCACGGTGCTCGAGTACTTCAGCTCGACGCACGGCGCGCGCAAGGGCCTGGCCGACACGGCGCTCAAGACCGCCGACTCGGGCTACCTCACGCGCAAGCTGTGCGACGTGGCGCAGAGCGTCACCGTGGTCGACGTGGACTGCGGCACCAAGCGTGGCGTGCCCAAGCACGCCGTGATGAAGGGCGAGGACGTCGAGGTGCCGCTGCGTGACGTGATCTACGGTCGCACGGCGCTCGCGAACCTGGTCGATCCGCGCACCGACAAGACCATCGTGGAGGCCGGCCAGATGATCGACGCGCGCATCGCGCGCGAGATCGAGGGCTTCCTCGGCGAGGACGGCGTCTTCCAGGTGCGCAGCCCGCTCACCTGCGAGGCCGAGCGTGGCGTCTGCGGTCGCTGCTACGGCATGGACCTCTCGACCGGCAAGGCCGTCGAGCAGGGCATGGCCGTCGGCATCATCGCGGCGCAGTCGATCGGCGAGCCGGGCACCCAGCTCACCATGCGCACGTTCCACACGGGCGGCATCGCCTACACCACCGCCGCGGAGAGCCAGCACAAGGCCAGCAATCCCGGCGTGGTGGAGATGGTCGACTGCAACGAGGTGGAGTACGAAGGCAGCTTCGTGGTGCTCAAGAAGACGGGTCTGCTGCGCGTGCGCGACGCGAAGGGCCGCGAACTCGAGAGCTTCAAGGTGCCCTACGGCTCGCGTCTGCAGGCGAAGCCCGGCGCCACCGTGAAGAAGGGCGAGCTGCTGCTCGAGTGGGATCCGCACAAGACGCCGATCCTCAGCGAGAAGAGCGGCACCGTGCACTTCGAGGACATCGTCATCGGCGAGACCATCAAGGTCGAGGAGAAGACCGGCGGCGTGCGCGAGACCATCGTGATCGAGCACAAGGGCGAGCGTCACCCACGCATCGAGGTGCGCTCGGCCAGCGGCGAGATCCTTGACTTCCACCACCTGCCGGCCAAGGCCCGCATCGAGGTGAAGGACGGCGACACGGTGAAGGCCGGTCAGCCGCTCGCGCAGACCCCGAAGGAGTCGGCACGCAGCGCGGACATCGTGGGTGGTCTGCCGCGCGTCACCGAGGTCTTCGAGGCCCGCAAGCCGAAGGAGCCCGCCGTGCTCGCCGAGATCGGCGGCGTGGTCGAGCTGCACTCGGACAAGCGCAAGGGCAAGATGACCATCCGCGTGGTGGGCGAGGGCGAGGTCCCCTTCGAGCACCACGTGCCGCAGGGCACCCACCTGCTGGTGCACGCGGGCGACACGGTCAACGCGGGCGATCCGCTCGTGGAGGGCCCGCGCGATCCCGCCGACATCGTGCGCATCAAGGGTGAGGAGTCCCTCTACGTGTACATGCTGGACGAGATCCAGAACGTGTATCGCGCGCAGGGCGTGCCGATCTCCGACAAGCACATCGAGATCATCCTGAAGCAGATGCTCTCGAAGGTCCGCGTGGTCGCCAGCGGCGACACCAGCCTGCTGCTGAACGAGGTGGTGGACAAGAGCGTCCTCCGCCGCGTGAACGAGGAGCTCGACGAGATGCTCTTCATCGAGGAGCCCGGCCAGACGACCCTGCCGAAGGGCACGCTGCAGCCGCGCGACGAGGTGAAGGAAGCCAACGCCACGGCCGAAGGCCAGGGCAGGGACAAGGCCAAGACCCGCAAGCCGAAGAAGGCCACGGGCCGCACCCTCCTGCTCGGCATCACGAAGGCCAGCCTCCAGAGCGAGAGCTTCTTGAGCGGCGCGAGCTTCCAGGAGACCACCAAGGTGCTCACGGAGGCGGCCCTGAAGAGCGCGATCGACACGCTGGTGGGCCTGAAGGAGAACGTGCTGCTGGGTCACCTGATCCCGGCCGGCACGGGCTTCAAGCCCTACCAGGGCATCGTGGTCAAGCGCCTCGTCGAGGAACCGATCGACGACGAGACGAGCGACCAGGAGATGGAAGACGCCGAGCTCGAGGCCGAGGCGCTGGGTGCCGAGCGTCCGGGCACCGGCACGACCGTCGGCGAGCGCCAGGCCGCCATGGCCCAGGGCGGCGACACGCAGGGCGAGGGCGAAGAGCCTGTCTCCGACGAGGCGTGAGCGACTTTCCGTCGGACCATCCCATGAACTCATCCCCACCCGGTGCGCCCAGCGCACCGGGTGGCGGTCTTCCATGGTGGCGCGATGGCCTGCGCTTCGAGTGCACGCAGTGCGGCAACTGCTGCAGCGGCCCGCCGGGTGCGGTGTGGTTCACGCACGACGAGGGCGTGGCGATGGCCGCCGCGCTGGGCATGCCGCTTGAATCGTTCATGCAGGCGTTCGCGCGCCACATCCACGACCGATGGTCCCTCACGGAGCGCGCGGGACCACGCGGCATGGACTGCGTGCTGCTGGACCGCGAGTCGCAGCCTGGCAAGGCGCTCTGCCGCGTCTACGCGGCGCGCCCCAAGCAGTGCCGCACCTGGCCCTTCTGGCAGCGCAACCTCGTCTCACGCGACGCGTGGGCGCGCGCCGCCGAAAGCACGCCCTGCCCCGGCATGAACGGCGGCACCTTCTTCCCGGCGGAATCGATCGTGAAGCGCCTGCTCGACGAGCGCCAGAGCGAGGAGGGCGCGAAGTGGTGAGCGAGCGCGAGATCTGGATGGAGGCGGCCGCACGCGCGGACGTCACGCAGGAGCTTCGTGCGATGGTCGCCGAGGCCGAGGTGGCCGTGCGTGCGCGACGGCCACTCTGCGTGTCGCAAGGCGCCTGCTGCCGATTCGATCGCTTCGGCCACCAGCTCTGGATGAGCGGGCTTGAGGTGGCATGGTGCCTTCGACAGCTGCCCGCCGCACCTCGCGCCACCGAGGTCGACGACGCCGTGCACCGCGGCGATTGCCCCTTCCTGCGCGAGGGCGCATGCAGCGTGCACTGGGCCCGCCCGCTTGGCTGCCGGGCCTATTTCTGTGACGGCGCGGGTGAAGGATGGCAGGAGGCGCTGCTGGAATCGTGGCATGGCCGGGTACGCGCGCTGCACGAGCGCCTGCAGGTTCCCTACCGCTACGACGAATGGCGGCGCCTGCTTCGCGTCTTCGCAGAGCCTGCATAGCATGGGAGTCTCCATGGTCCGCCGCACCGACAGCGTGGATCGCGTCGCCTTCGTCAGCCTCGGCTGCCCGAAGAACCTCGTCGACAGCGAGAAGATGCTGGCCCTACTGCAGGAGGGCGGCGTGAAGCCGGTGAACGAGGGCGACCGCCCCGACGCGATCGTGGTGAACACCTGCGGCTTCCTCGAGGCAAGCAAGGAGGAGAGCCTCGACGTGATCCGCGACGCGGTCGAACGCAAGAAGCGCGGCGAACTCAAGCGTGTGGTGGTGGCCGGCTGTCTGGTGCAGCGCCACCGTGCCAGGCTGTTCGACTGGGCCCCCGGCATCGACGCGATGATCGGCGTGTTCGACCGCGACCACATCGTCGAGGCCGTGCGTGGCACGGCCCCCGCGCGCGAGGGCGTGGGCGAAGGCGCCCCCCGCTACTGGATCGCGGCCAACGCGCTGCAGGCGGCCAAGGACCGCGGCCTGGACACCGTGGGGCTGACCGTGAACGGCGCCGACGGCAAGGGGGTGGGCTACTTTGAGGGCGACGCGAACCGCTTCCGGCTGACGCCGCGCCACTGGGCCTACCTGCGCGCAAGCGAGGGCTGCAACCAGCGCTGCGCGTTCTGCACCATCCCGAGCATCCGCGGCAAGATGCGCAGCAAGCCGATGGACGAGATCGTGCGCGAGGCGGGACGCCTGATGGACGATGGCGCGTTCGAACTGAACGTGATCGGCCAGGACACCACCAGCTGGGGCATGGACATCGGCGACGATCGCGGGCTCGTGGGCCTGCTCGAGTCGCTCGACGGCGTGGCGCGCGAGCATGGAGGCGGCTGGATCCGCCTGATGTACGCCTATCCCAGCACCTTCACCGACGCGATGATCGATGCGATGGCGCGGCTGCCGAACGTGCTGAAGTACATCGACATGCCGCTGCAGCACGCCAGCGACCGCATGCTCGAGCTGATGCGCCGTCGCACCAGCGCCGCGCACACGCAGGAACTGCTGGCGAAGCTGCGCGCGCGCGTGCCCGGTATCGCGCTGCGGACCACGTTCATCGTGGGCCATCCCGGCGAGACCGAGGCGGACTTCGAGGCGCTGATGGACTTCGTGCGCGAGAACCGCTTCGACATGGTCGGCTGCTTCAAGTACAGCCCCGAGGACGGCACGCCGAGCGGCACGATGCACGACGACGCGTCGTTGCGCGTGCCGCCCGAGGAAGCCGCGCGCCGCGAGGAGGCGCTCATGCTGCTGCAGCAGGAGATCGCCTTCGAGCGCAACGAGGCGATGGCGGCGGAGAAGCGCAAGCTCCAGTTGCTGATCGACGGCCCCGACACCGAGAACGAGGCGGGCAAGGGCAAGCGTGTGTGGCTGGCGCGTGCCACCTTCCAGGCGCCGCAGGTCGACAGCGTCACGCGCGTGATCGCCAAGCGCGAGTTGAGCCCCGGCGAACTCGTCGATGGCGTGGTGACCGAGGCGATGGAGTACGACCTCGTCGCGCGCCTTGAGGACGAGATGACCCGTCGCGTGTCCCTGCCGCTCGCGCGGCGCGGCCACTGAGCACGGGGCGTGGCATGGCGCCGAAGGACGACTTCGACCTGTCGCCGGCGGAACGCGAGCGCATCCGCACGATCGAGCTGTTCATCGCGACCGAACCGGAGGATGGCAGGCGGATCCGCATGTCGAATCCGATCGGGTGGGTTCCGATCGGGCTGATGGTCGTGCTTGCGGTCGGCTTCATCTGGGCCTCGGAGCACTTCGGCTGGAAGCGCAACCAGAGCCACTGGTCGCTGATCTTCCTTCCTCTGATGAGCCTGCTTGGCGTGAGTTCGGTGGTGCTGGGACTGCGCGGCAACCGTCGAGGCCGCTGGCGGGCCATGCGCGCCGCGGGATACGACATCTGCATCGGCTGCGGCTACCGGCTGGACCGGCGCGCGCCTGGAAGCGACCGCTGTCCCGAATGCGGCAAGCCCGACGCCGATCAGGTCGTGAAGGGCTGGCCGCCGCATCCGGCGCGGCAGGCCGACGAACCTCCTGCGGAATCGCCATGAGCGACCTGCGACCCATCTCGCACTGGGGCCTCTGGATGCGCATGCACGAGCCTGCGGGACTGTCGCTGCGCCAGCAGTTCATGGTGCACTTCTGGGCCAACTGGGAGATGCTGAAGCAGCCGCGCGATCTCGTGATCAGCTCGCTCGTGGCGCTGATCCCAAGCGGCACGCTGGCCACGGCGGTGTGGCTGGCGCGTCCGCATCGGCGCGGGAGCGTGCTGCACGGCCTGGCGAACGACCAGACGGTGCTGCTGCTGGTGGTGATCGGCGTGGTCGTGGCGTGGCTCGCCGCGCAGCACCTCTTCTTCGTCTACGCCATGCAGCGCTGGTACGCCCCGTTCGTCCGTCGCGAGTTGTCCCGCCGTGGCATTCCGATGTGCGAGCGCTGCGGCCATCGCCTGCCGCCCCAGGCCCCCGCCGCCTGCCCGGAATGTGGCGTGCCCCTGACCGAGCCGCAGGAATCCATGCCGGTTTCCGGCTAGAGTGTGGGGCTCCCCGAGTCGCCCTCCGTGCCCATCCGCAACTTCTCCATCATCGCCCACATCGACCACGGCAAGAGCACGTTGGCCGATCGCCTGCTGCAGGCCACCAAGGCGGTGAGCGACCGCGAGGCGCGCGCGCAGCTGCTGGACAGCATGGATCTGGAGCGCGAGCGCGGCATCACCATCAAGGCGAGCGCCGTGACGGTGCAGCACGTCTACAAGGGCGAGACCTACCAGCTGAACTTCATCGACACGCCGGGCCACGTGGACTTCGCCTACGAGGTCAGCCGCGCGCTCACCGCCTGCGAGGGCGCGGTGCTGGTGGTGGACAGCACGCAGGGCGTGCAGGCGCAGACCGTGGCCAACGCCTATCTGGCGGTGAGCAACAACCTGGAACTGATTCCGGTGATCAACAAGATCGACCTGCCCGCCGCCGATCCGGACGGCGTGGCCATGGAGATCGAGCAGGTGCTTGGACTGAAGGCCGAGGACTGCATCCTGGTGAGCGCCAAGACCGGCCAGGGCATCCAGCCGCTGCTCGACGCGATCTGCGAGAAGCTGCCGAGCCCCGCGCCGCCGAAGACCGACAAGCTGCGCGCGCTCATCTTCGACAGCGTGTACGACGACTACAAGGGCGTGGTGGTCTACTTCCGCGTGTTCGACGGCAGCATCAAGGCCGGCGACAAGATCCGCATGATGGGCACGGGCCGCACCTTCACGGTGACCGAGCTCGGCCGCAACACGCCCTTTCCGCAGAAGATGCAGAAGTTCGGTCACGCCGAGGTGGGTTTCCTGGCCGCCAGCATCAAGACGCTCGCCGACGTGCGCGTGGGCGACACGATCACGCTGGAGAACGACCCCGCCAGCGAACCCCTGCCGGGCTATCAGGAGCCGAAGCAGATGGTGTTCTGCGACTTCTATCCCAGCAGCAGTGGCGCTGACGGCGGCAGCGGCAAGAAGGGCGACTTCGAGGCGCTGCGAGAGGCCATCGAGAAGCTGCACCTGAACGACGCCAGCTTCACCTTCGAGGTGCAGCACAGCGAGGCGCTGGGCTTCGGCTTCCGCTGCGG
>Ga0194130_10000351_pt1 | contig 89867 bp, 80 predicted proteins | sample TA2KigsurfametaG_FD_160084 | JGI IMG/M metagenome (GOLD analysis project Ga0194130, IMG submission 160084) | Freshwater microbial communities from Lake Tanganyika, Tanzania - TA2015050 Kigoma 12 surface | ecosystem: Environmental > Aquatic > Freshwater > Lake | place: Tanzania: Lake Tanganyika... | reverse complement strand
AACCCCAATATTGGGGGACAAATCGCGACGGCCATATACTTCGCCCAACATAATCCAAACTTTTACACCGATACGGCCATAGGTTGTGTGGGCTTCGGCATGTGCATAATCAATGTCAGCACGAAACGTATGCAATGGAATGCGGCCTTTTTTGTACGAATCGCCGCGGGCAATCTCTACACCACCCAAACGACCGGCTACCGCGATTTTAATTCCTTCAGCCTGCATGCTCATGGTCGAAGCGATGGCCATTTTCAAAGCACGGCGGTAGTTTACACGACCTTCCAATTGCTTAGCAATGTTCTCGGCAACCAAACGGGCATCCAACTCAGGACGCTTGATTTCAGCAATGTTTATACCAACCTCTTTCTTGGTTAATTTTTTCAATTCTTCTTTCAGACGCTCTACTTCCTGACCTTGCTTACCAATGATGATTCCTGGGCGGGCAGTATGAATGGTAACCGTTACCATTTTTAACGTACGCTCAATAACAATCTTCGAAATGCTTGCACTAGACAGGCGTGCCCGGATGTAGTTGCGGATTTTGTCGTCTTCAACTAATTTTTCGGTGTACTTTTTTCCACCGTACCAGTTGGATTCCCATCCGCGGATGTACCCTAACCTATTGCCGATTGGATTGGTCTTTTGTCCCATAATCGTTATGCGTTATCTGAATTAGTTGAAGTTTCGGTAGCCTTAGGAGCGACGGCAATGGTAACGTGATTGCTTCGTTTGCGAACCCTGTGGGCACGACCCTGGGGAGCAGGCTGAACACGTTTAAGCGTTTTGGATTGGTCAACAAACACCTCGCTTACAAACAAGGCAGCTTCATCGGCGCGCAATCCGCTTTTCTGCTCAAAATTTGAGATGGCCGACTTAAGCAACTTTGACATAGGCAAAGCTGCAGCTTTAGATGTGAATTGAAGCACGTCCAAGGCTTTGTTGGCATCCATACCACGAATCAAGTCTGCTACCAACCTCATTTTCCGAGGCGAGGTAGGATAATCCATCAAGCGAGCAAAGTAGCGCGTCTTGTTGGCTTGTTTTCTGGCATCTGCTGCCGTTTTTTTCCGATTTCCCATAAGGCAATTTCTCTAACGTTATTTCTTCCCTTTGTCTTTGCGTTGACCGGCGTGGCCTCTCCAAGTGCGGGTTGGGCTAAATTCACCCAATTTATGACCCACCATGTTTTCGGTTACAAAAACAGGAATATGTTTGTTTCCGTTGTGTACTGCAATGGTATGCCCAACAAAATCTGGAAGAATCATTGACCTTCTGGACCAAGTTTTAATGACCGATTTTTTGCCAGAATTGTTCATTTCTACGGCCCGCTTTTCGAGCTTAAAATCAACAAATGGTCCTTTTTTTAATGAACGTGCCATGTGAATTACTTACGTTTTTCAAGAATGTATTTAGAAGACTGTTTTTTCTTGCTGCGGGTCTTATACCCTTTGGCAATTAAACCTTTGCGGCTACGTGGGTGTCCACCGCTTGCGCGGCCTTCGCCGCCACCCATTGGGTGATCGACAGGGTTCATAGCCACGCCTCGAACGCGAGGGCGGCGACCCATCCAACGCTTACGTCCTGCTTTGCCATGTATGTTCAGACTGTGGTCAGCATTGGAAACCGAACCAATGACAGCCTGGCAGGTAATAAGAATCATACGCTGTTCGCCACTGGGCATTTTAAGTACGGCATATTTTCCGTCGCGGGCAGACAACTGAGCACTGGCTCCGGCACTGCGGCAAAGAGCGGCTCCGCGGCCTGGCTGCATCTCAATATTGTGAATGGTGGTTCCCAATGGAATTTCAGACAGAGGTAAAGCATTACCAACGTCGGGGTTGGAACCAGGACCTGAATACACGGTTTTTCCTACTTCAAGGCCATTTGGAGCAATGATGTAGCGCTTTTCGCCATCGGCATAGGCAATCAAGGCAATGCGCGCAGTACGGTTCGGATCGTATTCAATGGTTTTTACAACACCAGGAATACCGGCCTTATTGCGTTTGAAATCAATAATGCGGTATTTCTGTTTGTGGCCTCCGCCCACTTGGCGAATGGTCATTTTTCCGCTGCCATTCCTTCCACCCGATTTGTGGTTTGGTTTGGTTAACGATTTCTCCGGTGTATTGGTCGTGATGGTAGCAAAATCGCTAATCACTTTGTACCGAGTACCGGGCGTAATTGGATTAAATTTTCTTAAGCCCATAACTTAGATATTTGCAAAAAGATCAATGTTCTGACCTTCTTTCAATGTAACAACAGCTTTTTTATAGGCGTTCTTACGGCCTTTCAAAACATTCTTCTTCGTGTAGCGAACAACCTTATCGCCAATGTAATTCATGGTGTGCACACGAGAAACCTCAACACCATACAAAGATTGAATGGCTAAGCGGATTTGAGCTTTATCGGCTTTGGGGTTTACCAAAAATCCATACCGATTGAATTTCTCTCCGGCGGCGGTTATCTTCTCCGTGACCAGGGGTTTGATTATAATGCTGCTCATAATTACGCGCTTAAAAGTTTTTCCAACACCGGAATGCTTTGCTCTTCAACAAAAACACGCTCGGCATCCATAATTTCGTAGGTGTTCAACTCAGCAGCACTGATTACATTGGCACCAGGCAGGTTCCTTGCACTCAAAAAGGCGTTGCTGTGTGTTTCTTGTACTACCACCAAAACCTTTTTGTCGTTGGCAGAAAACGAAGTCAAAAACGTCAAGAATTCTTTGGTTTTTGGCATTTCGAAATTCATACCTTCAACGATAGTAAAGGCGTTGTTTTGGGTTTTGTAAGCTAAGGCAGAACGACGGGCCAAACGCTTAAGTTTTTTATTCAATTTGAATGAATAATCCCTTGGCTCTGGACCGAAAATACGACCACCGCCACGGTACAAGGGGTTTTTGATGCTGCCCTTACGAGAGCCGCCCGTTCCTTTCTGTTTGTGCAATTTGCGGGTACTGCCATGCACTTCGTTGCGCTGCTTGGTTTTATGGGTGCCCTGACGGGCATTGGCCATAAACTGCTTTACATCTAAATAAATAGCATGGTCGTTGGGTTCGCAACCAAAAACCGCATCGTCAAGGTTAACCTTGCGGCCGGTGTCTTTACCGTTGAGAGAATAAACTGAGATTTCCATTTCGTAGATTATTTTTCAATGGTTACAATAGCCCCTTTGCTACCGGGGCAGCAACCGCTTACAACCAACAAATTCTTTTCAGGGATAACTTGAAGCACACGAAGGTTAAGGGCTTTAACGCGAGCATTGCCAGTTTGACCAGCCATGCGCATACCTTTAAATACCCGGCTTGGGAACGATGAGGCACCCAATGAACCTGGGTGGCGTTGACGGTTGTGCTGACCGTGGGTACGGCCACCTACACCACCAAAACCATGGCGCTTAACAACCCCCTGAAACCCTTTACCTTTTGATTTGGCAACCACGTCAACGAAGTCTCCAATCTCAAAAACGTTCACATCAATTTTCTCACCCAAACTCACCTCGCTGGTAAAATACCGAAACTCCCGAATAACGGAAGCCGATTCTTTACCTACTTTCTTAAGGTGACCCTGTTGAGCCTGATTCATGTTTTTAACCTTGCGTTCGCCAAAAGCCAATTGAACGGCGGTATAACCATCGCGCTCAACTGTTTTAACCTGGCTTACAACACAAGGACCAGCTTCAATCACCGTACAAGCAATGGCTTTGCCATTCTCGTCGAAGATGCTGGTCATCCCAATTTTCTTTCCAATGATTCCGGACATATGATTCTTGATTTAAGCGCTGCAGCGGAACGCCGAATCCGTTCTTGCAGCTCATCGATTAAAATTAAAACTATACCTTGATCTCCACCTCTACACCACTGGGCAATTCCAGCTTCATCAAGGCATCAATGGTTTTTGAAGATGTACTGTAAATGTCCATCAAACGCTTATAAGAACAAAGCTGAAACTGCTCCCGGCTCTTCTTGTTTACGTGAGGTGAACGAAGCACTGTGTAAATACGCTTGTGGGTGGGTAAAGGAATAGGACCATTCACCACAGCACCGGTACTTTTAACCGTCTTTACTATTTTCTCGGCCGACTTGTCAACCAAGTTGTAGTCGTACGATTTAAGCTTGATGCGAATTTTTTGACTCATAACTCTATTCCTTGTTATTCTTAGCCCTGTTTTTGGGATTGCAAATGTGCAAACTTTTGTTTATAATTCCAATAGCAGGGGATTAAATAAATGGGTTTAACGCATTAATTCTTTTTTCCTTTCACTTTGGCCACCACATCTTCTTGGATGTTTCGAGGTGCTGGGTCGTAATGGCTGAATTCCATCGTTGAACTTGCACGTCCCGAGGTAATGGTACGCAAAGAGGTAACGTAGCCAAACATTTCGCTTAATGGAACTTTGGCCTTAACTACTTTGGCGTTGCCTCGGCTATCCATTCCATCGATTTGACCACGACGGCGGTTCAAATCGCCTACCACATCACCCATATTTTCTTCGGGTGTTACCACCTCTACTTTCATAATGGGCTCAAGTAAAATTGGCTTTGCATTGGGCATGGCTTCTCTGTAGGCCATTTTGGCGCACAATTCAAACGAAAGCGAATCGGAGTCAACCGCGTGGTACGAACCGTCCAACAAGGTAACCCGCAATGAAGTTACAGGGAAACCGGCCAATACTCCGTTTTGCATTGAGGCTTCAAAACCTTTTTGAACCGAAGGCACATATTCACGAGGAATGTTGCCGCCTTTTACTTCGTCCACAAACTCCAAACCGGGTTGTCCGTCTGGACGTGGCTCCAATGAAAACTGAATGTCGGCGAATTTACCGCGGCCACCGGTTTGTTTTTTGTACACCTCGCGGTGAGAAACCTTACCGGTAATGGCTTCTTTGTAAGCTACCTGGGGAGCCCCCTGGTTGCATTCTACTTTAAATTCCCGCTTTAGACGGTCCAAAATAATTTCCAAGTGAAGCTCTCCCATACCCTCAATGATGGTTTGGTTGCTGTCTTCGTCGGTATGTACTTTAAAGGTTGGATCTTCTTCGGCCAATTTTGCCAAGGCGGTACCCAAACGATCAACATCCGCTTGCGTTTTAGGCTCAATGGCTACTCCGATAACTGGATCAGGGAAGCTCATGGCTTCTAAAGTGATTGGCTTTTTCTCGTCGCACAAGGTGTCGCCGGTACGAATATCTTTGAAACCTACTCCAGCACCGATGTCGCCAGCCTCGATAAAATCAATCGGGTTTTGCTTGTTCGAGTGCATTTGGAAGATGCGTGAAATACGCTCTTTGTTTCCAGTCCGTACATTCATTACATAACTGCCTGCATCTAAGCGACCCGAATACATACGGAAGAAACACAAACGACCAACAAATGGGTCGGTAGCAATTTTAAATGCCAAAGCAGCCATAGGCTCAGAGGCATCGGGCTTGCGCAATTCCTCTTCGTCGGTGTCGGGATTGATACCTGTTACTGCCTCAATATCCATAGGAGAAGGAAGGTAACGAATCACGCCATCGAGCATGGTTTGTACGCCCTTGTTTTTGAAAGCCGAACCGCACATCATGGGAACGATGTCAATGGCCAAGGTGGCACGGCGAATCGCTGTATGAATTTCTTCTTCGGTAATGGTAGAAGGGTCGTCGAAGAATTTCTCCATCAACCGATCGTCGTACTCGGCAACCGTTTCCAACAAATAATTTCTCCAATGCTCTACATCGGCAACCAAATCGGCTGGAATATCTACAATGGCGTACTTGGCTCCCTCAGAAGCGTCGTCCCAAATAATGCCTTGCTGGGTAATCAAATCGACCACCCCTTTAAATGAATCTTCGGCACCTATTGGAACCTGAAGTGGAACAGGCTTTGCTCCCAAACGGGCTTTTACCTGCTCAACCACCGAAAAGAAATCGGCACCGGCACGGTCCATTTTATTCACGAAACCAATTCGAGGCACATTGTACTTGTTCATTTGACGCCAAACAGTCTCAGACTGTGGCTCTACTCCGCCTACAGCGCAGAACAACGCCACCGCGCCATCAAGTACACGCAGGGACCGTTCCACCTCAACGGTAAAATCAACGTGGCCGGGGGTATCAATAATGTTGATTTGATACTGTTTGGTTTCGCCGGAAATGGCCTGACCTTGTTGGGTTGGAAAATTCCAAAAACACGTGGTGGCGGCAGAGGTAATGGTTATACCACGCTCTTGCTCCTGAACCATCCAGTCCATGGTAGCTGCACCATCGTGAACCTCACCAATTTTGTGGGTTTTACCGGTGTAATACAAAATACGCTCAGAGGTCGTTGTTTTACCAGCGTCAATGTGCGCAGAAATACCAATGTTGCGGGTGAATCTTAAATCACGTGCCATAATTGTTCGGGGCGAAAATAGTTCTTAATTAAAAACGGAAGTGAGAGAAAGCCTTGTTGGCTTCGGCCATACGGTGGGTATCTTCCTTCTTTTTATAGGCTCCACCCTCGTTGTTAAAGGCAGCCATAACTTCGTTGGCCAATTTCTGAGCCATTGATTTATCGTTGCGCTTGCGGGCAGCCAGAATCATCCATTTCATACCCAAAGACAAACGGCGAGAAGGCCGAATTTCTTGTGGAATTTGGAAGGTTGCTCCACCTACACGGCGAGAACGTACTTCCACAGCGGGAGTTACATTTTCAAGAGCCTTTTTCCAAACATCTAGCGGAGAAGGCTCGTCGGCCATACGCTTGCTGATGATTTCAATATTCTCGTAAAAAATCTCGTACGAGGTTTGCTTTTTTCCGCTCAGCATCAAGTTGTTCACAAACTTGGTCACCAAGGTATCCTTAAACTTAGGGTCTGGAAGGATAATCCGCTTTTTTGGTTTAGATTTTCTCATTATTGAAAAGGTCTATTCAGCAAGGTTAATTAGCTCTTTTTGGCTTTCGGGCGCTTGGTTCCGTATTTGCTACGACGCTGGTTACGGCCTTCTACACCGGCTGTATCCAAAGCTCCACGCACAATGTGGTAACGCACTCCTGGCAAGTCTTTAACCCTACCGCCGCGCACCAAAACTATGCTGTGCTCTTGTAAATTGTGACCTTCACCAGGAATGTAGGCATTCACCTCACGTTGGTTGGTCAAACGTACACGGGCTACTTTACGCAGGGCCGAGTTTGGTTTTTTGGGTGTAGTCGTGTACACACGAACGCAAACGCCACGACGCTGAGGACATGAATCCAGAGCGATGGACTTACTTTTCTTTACTATTTGGGTGCGTCCTTTTCGCACCAGCTGTTGGATTGTTGGCATATCAATACTTTAAGGATTAAAGCCTACCCTACATTTAGGGATTGCAAAGGTGCTGTTTATTTTTCAATTATCCAACACGGCCTCTGGAATTTTCTGCAAGTTATTGGTTTCATTCCGCACTAAAACAGCCTACCTTTGCAATAAAAATATGCGCATTTTCATTACGGGAGCCACCGCAGGCATTGGTCAGCATTTGGCACAAAAGGCTATTCTACAGGGACATGATCTGGTTTTTACGGGCAGCAATCCCAGCGGAGTTCAACAGGCAGAGGGGGAATTTAAAGCACTTTCAAATCAGTCGGTAGCAGGTTTTGTGGTGGACTTTACCGATCCCATTCAAACCGCCCAATTTATTTCAAATTCCTTTACCGAGGCAACCTTGCCTGATGTGTTGGTTTTTAATGCAGGTCAGTATGCCGAGGGGCCCTTGCATGAGCCCGGACTTGGGCATATTCAACGGCAGCTTAGGTTGCACTTTTTGCACATCACCGAGTGCCTAGAAGATTGGCTGCCTATTATGAGGGACAGAAAGGCGGGTCATATTATAGGAGTAAATTCGATTTTGGCGCTGGAACCCCGCCGTTCGGCTCCGGGATATTGCATGTCGAAACAGGCTCTTTTGCAGTATTTTCGAGCGCTTCAGCCGGAATTGCTGCCCTTTGGCATTCGCGTCAGTCAGGTGCTGCCCTCTTCAACCGCATCCCGTTCATGGCAAGGCAGCGGCATCAGCGAAAGCGATTTGATTGGTACCGACGAACTGTCAAACTGGATAGCGCAAATTTGGTCTAGCCCAACAAACACCCTTCCCACCGAGCTGATTCTTCGTCCAATGAGCTCTATGTTTTAATGTAGATTCCGAATCTGCTTTTTAGTTTTTCTTTTTTTTAGGGCGGGTTATCGGGCTTTCGCCGGTAGTCCGCCGTTAAAAGCCTTGTGCCCAGCGGCTTTACGCGGGCTCCTAAAGTCGCCTGCGCAGCACGCGGGCACGTGGGCTTTTTCCGTACGGGCTACTCTGGCTCAATCCCGCCCGCGGCGGCCTTACACCAAACTTGGCGATAATTAAATCTAATAAGCTAGTCCCTGCAGATGGCACTACAAAAGCATATAGGATTAAAATGAGCGGACAAATAATGTGGAACTTAAAATGGAAGCACCTAAATGACACAGGCCACCCGCGGGCGGGATTGAACCGGGTTGCCCGCAAGGCGGTCGGGGCCTGGCCCGCGTGGCGCGGAGGCGACTTTAGGAGCCACCGCAAGCCCGCTGGGCCAGCCCCCGACCGACGCGGACAACCGGTGAAAGCCCGGTAACCCGCCACAACAAAACCACCTAAAATCCACACAAACCCAGCAATTCGCATTACTTTTATTCCATGAAATCCCATGTTTTTTTTGATTTAGACAATACCCTTTGGGATTTTAAGGCGAATTCTAGGGATACCCTGACCGAACTCTATGCTTATTTTAGGCTAAACACCATAATTCCTGATGCTGAGCTATTTATAGAGTTTTATGAGGGATTTAATGCGGCTTGCTGGGCCGCTTATCAGCGCAATGAAATGCGAAAAGATTTTTTGAGGCATCAGCGCTTTTTTTTGACCTTGGCGCATTTTGGATTTAAAAACCGAACCTTGGCCAAGAAACTGGGCGCCGAGTATGTGGCTCGCTCGCCCTTGAAAACCAAGCTGTTGCCGCATGCCATGGAGGTTGTAGAACGGCTGCACGCCGAGTTCCCACTGCATATTATTACCAATGGGTTTCAAGAAGTACAGTCGGTCAAGCTCAGGGAATCGGGCCTTGCGCCCTATTTTAAAGAAATAATCACCTCAGAAAAGGCCGGACACAAAAAGCCATCTCCCCGGATTTTTCAATTGGCTTTGAAGCGTTCGGGAGCGGCTGCCGAGCAAAGTTGGATGGTTGGCGATGATTATCAGGCCGATGCACTGGGTGGTTGGCAATCTGGCCTTCGTTCCATTTGGCTTGAACCTACCGCTGAAACCTCAAGCCATCCTGAAATTCAAAAGGTAGCCTGCCTATCGGAAGTCCCAAAAATCATTTTAGGTTGAACCTAAGCAGCAATTAAAGCGCGCTAAGAGCTGCTAAGATTTTGCATTTCCATTGTGCTATGTATCTTTGAGCACCAACACGTTTCACCAACCCCAATCCAGGCCAATGAGCCTAAAAGAAAAACAAGCCGAAGACTTAAAACTGTACTACACCATTGGTGAAGTAAGTGCTATGTTGGGCGTGAACGCCTCGCTGATTCGGTTCTGGGAAAAAGAATTTCCGGCGCTGAAGCCGAAAAAGAACAAGAAAGGGAATCGGCTTTTTACCAAAGCCAACATACACCATCTTAGAGAAATATACCATTGGGTAAAGGAGCAGGGATTTACCTTAGAGGGGGCAAGAAAAAAAATGTTGGCCGATAAGAAAATTAAAAGCCAAATGGATCGTTCTGGTTTGGAGTCAGACCGGTGGACGACCATTCAGGGCTTGCTTGATGAATTAGAATTGCTGTTGAAAAAATGAGGATTTTTACTGTATTGATTCGGAAATATGGGTTTGTTTTCGTTGGGTGGATAAGTGCGTTTAGCGTGTATGCCGATCAGGTTGACCCCATTGAAATGCCCAAAGCCGACGACCCGGTCTTGGCCATGATGGACAGTTTAGATGTACTAAACTACTTTAAAAATTACCGAAAGGTGAACGAAGGTTCGGCTCAGCGTAATTTGCAATATGCCCCTGACTCGGTTCCGGAGTTTTCAGACAAGGTTTACCGAGAACGGTTAAAAAAGTTAGACCAGGCCACTCCGTTTAAACTGGATTACAACCCTTATGTTAAGGGCTACATTGAATTGTATGCCAACCGACGAAGGGGCACGGTAAGCCGAATGTTGGGATTGGCCAACACCTATTTCCCAATTTTTGAAGAAAAGCTGGCCAAAAACAACATGCCCTTGGAATTAAAGTACTTGGCCATTGTAGAATCGGCCCTAAATCCTTCGGCCAAATCAAGAGCGGGCGCTATGGGCTTGTGGCAGTTTATGTACGGCACCGGAAAACTAATGGGCCTTGAAATAAGCAGCTATGTTGATGAGCGCTGCGATCCCGACAAAGCCACCGATGCGGCCATAGCTTACCTAAAATATTTGTACAAGTATTTTGGCAACGACTGGCATTTGGCCTTGGCGGCCTACAATGCCGGGCCGGGGAATGTGAACAAAGCCATTCGCAGGTCGGGCGGAAAGCGCGATTATTGGGAACTAAGGCCTTACCTACCCGGAGAAACCAACGGATACGTTCCTGCCTTTATCGCCGTTAATTACATTATGAACCATTACCGCGACCACAACATCAAACCGGTTCAGGCAAAATACCACAGGTATGAAATTGACAGTATTTATGTGCGTCAGGAAATGACATTCAAGCAAATTTCGGATGTGGTAGGAATTGAAATGTCGGAATTAGAGGTGCTGAACCCTATGTACATTCAGGGCTTTGTTCCCGCCAAATGGAAACCCCTGCCGGTGTATTTACCCAAAAGCTACATTGGAGACTTTATTGTAAACGAACCTTTGCTGTACCGATATGTAACGGGGGGCTGGGCAGAACCCCCTGTGGATAGTGCAAAAATTGAAGAGGGTTTTTTTGCCAGTTATCACAAGGTAAGTCGGGGAGAAACATTTGAGTTCATAGCCCAAAAGCACTCGGTTGAAGTAGATTCCCTGGCAAGTTGGAATCAATTGGAAACAAACGCTAGATTGTTTTTGGGGCAAAATTTGATTTTGTACACCAAGCAAGCTCCAGTTATTGAAGAAAAACCGGAACCAAAACCAGAAACCCCTAGTCAAGCACCTGCGTTGTACCACACCGTTCGCTCAGGAGAAACCCTTTGGGGAGTAGCACGAAAATACAACACCAGCCCAGAGGCCATCAAAGCCAAGAATGGATTAAACAGCGATGGTTTGAGGGTGGGACAACGGCTTAAGATAAAATGAGGAATCTGCTGTTGCTTGTACCCCTATTTTTAATAGCCTGCAACGGAGGGAATAAAAATTACAGGCCAAAAGCCATTGGTCCTGAAGGCGACGTGATGTTGGTAGTGGCCGATGAATTTTGGAGAGAACACCCCTTGGGCGACACCCTGCGCAATTATTTTCAACAAGAGTACCCTGGGTTGCCCCAGGTAGAACCGTTATGGAAAATCAGCCGGATTTCACCTAAGGACTTTCAGGGCAACCTGCGTTGGCAAAAAAATGTTTTGATTGCGGTTATATCGGATAAAGTCCGCGCTGGGCAGCCAAGTTTAGAATATGCCGACGATCCTTTTGCACGGCCACAATTGGTAGTGCGTTTAAGCGCCAACCACCCCAACGAATGGTTGGCCGCCTTTCGGGCAAGGCGCGCCGAAATCTTAACCCGGTTCAAAGAAAAGGATGCTCGGGTAATTGCCCAATCCATTCAAGAAAAAAACGCATGCAAATCGTGCGCTGACACCTTAAAAAACCGAATGGGTTTAAAAATGGCTATTCCATCCGTTTTTAGTCCTGTATTGAACTCGGACGAAATATCGGCCTTTCAATACCGTGCAGAGCGGGTTGAAAAAGGGAGTACCCATTTGATTGAAAAGGTTATTTGGCTTAGTTCGGTGAAGTACCAATCTGAAGCCCAATTTTCAAGGGAGTACCTAATCCGCTTGTCGGACCAAATCACAAAAACGGCATTTAAGGGCGAAAATCCGGGCAGCGGGGTGGTGGTTGAATCTAGAATGCCATGCGACTCAGCTGTGCTTAGCTTAAACGGGCGCTACGCTATGGAAATGAGAGGTTTATGGCGCATGAGCAACGAATTTAAGGGTGGCCCCTTTCTGCTGTATGCTATTTTAGACGAACCCAAACAACGTATTTGGCTTGCGGGCGGATTTGTTTTTGCCGCCGGACTCGACAAACGCGCTCATATCATTGAATTAGAAGGGATATTGCGTTCCTTAAACCCGGTTGAAAAATCAGGGAACTAGGTTCCTGGCGCAAGGAAAGTAAACCGCAGATAGCTTAGCCAGGAATGCACGAATGGTTTGGTGGGTTGGCTAGATTGGCGGGGTATTCATAACCGGTGGTTATTAGAAAGGCGTTATAAGGGTAGCCACGAATGCACGAATGGTTTGTTGTGTTGGCTAAATTGGCGGGGTATTCATAATCGGTGGTTAATAGAAAGGCGTAATAAGGGTAGCCACGAATGCACGAATGGTTTGTTTTTGAGGCTACCCACGCAACCACACCCATTCGTGCATTCCTGGCTTAAAACCTAGCCGAAAAAAGCCTAGCCAAATACATGCCTTCAAGAGTGGCTAAAGCCGCAACCACATCCATTCGTGCATTCGTGGCTAAAACCCCATACACCAAAAGTCTAGCCACATACATTCCTTCAAGAGTGGCTAAAGCCACAACCGCATCCATTCGTGCATTCGTGGCTAAAACCCCATACACCAAAAGCCTAGCCCCATACATTCCTTCAAGAGTGGCTAAAGCCACAACCGCATCCATTCGTGCATTCGTGGCTAAAACCCCATACACCAAAAGCCTAGCCCCATACATTCCTTCAAGAGTGGCTAAAGCCACAACCCCAACCATTCGTGCATTCGTGGCTAAAACCCCATACACCAAAAGCCTAGCCCCATATTTTACTGCATGCGTGGCTTCAGCCACAACCCCAACCATTCGTGCATTCCTGGCTTAAAACCTAGCCGAAAAAAGCCTAGCCACATACATTCCTTTAAGAGTGGCTAAAGCCGCACCCATTCCTGAATTCCGGGCTACGCCAAAACAAAAACCCAGAAAAGTTTATCTCGAAGCCCTCTTTCGGTCGTTTTCGTCCAATAAAATTTTGCGCAGGCGCATGCTTTTGGGCGTAATTTCAACGTATTCGTCTTCCTGAATGTACTCCAGGTTTTCTTCCAACGAAAAGCGAATAGGCGGAGCCAATTGAACCTTGTCGTCGGTGCCGCTGGCACGTACGTTGCTCAATTTTTTGGTTTTGGTTAGGTTCACCACCAAATCGTTGTCGCGGGAATGTTCGCCCACTACTTGGCCCATGTACACCTCTTCGCCCGGAGCGATGAAAAAGCGACCGCGGTCTTGCAATTTGTCGAGGGCATAGGCAATAGCGGTGCCGGTTTCAAGTGCAATCAAGGATCCGTTTTGACGTTCGGGCACATTTCCTTTGATGGGCTGGTAGCTTTCAAAGCGGTGCGTAACTACAGCCTCGCCGGCCGTGGCGTTCAACAATGCGGTACGCAAACCAATCAAGGCCTTTGAGGGAATTTCAAATTCCAGGTGAATTAAATCGCCCTTGGGCTCCATAATTTGCAATTCGCCCTTGCGCAGGGTAACCTGCTCAATGGCCTTTCCGCTGTATTCTTCTGGTACGTCAATGGTTAAAATTTCAACGGGTTCGCATTTTTTCCCATCGATTTCTTTAATGATAACCCTAGGCTGACCAACCTGAAGCTCATAGCCTTCGCGGCGCATGGTTTCAATTAAGATAGAAAGGTGCAAAATCCCCCTTCCGAACACCATGAAGGTATCTTGAGAATCGGTTTCCATTACCTTCAATGCCAGGTTTTTTTCGATTTCCTTCATCAACCTATCGCGCAAATGCCTAGAGGTAACAAACTGACCTTCGCGGCCGTAAAAAGGGCTGTTGTTGATGGTAAACACCATGCTCATGGTGGGTTCATCAATTTGCATGGGCGGCATAGCCTCGGGAGCTTCAAAATCGGCAATGGTATCGCCAATTTCAAAGGACTCCAAGCCAACAACGGCACAAATATCGCCAGCTTCTACCCGTTCTGTTTTGGCTTTACCCAGACCTTCGAAAATGAAAATCTCTTTGATTCGACCCGCCACACTTGTACCATCGCGGCGCATCAAATTGATGGGTTGATTCACAGCCAAACTTCCGCGGGTTACGCGTCCCACAGCAATCCGACCTGTGTATTTGGAATAGTCAATGCTGGTAATTTGAAGTTGAAGATTTCCTTCGGGCGGATTGGGTGCCGGTATCTCTTCTAAAATGGAATCCAACAGATAGCTTATGTCTTCGGTGGGCTTTTTGAAATCAGGCCCCATCCAGTTTTGCTTGGCTGAGCCGTACACCGTTCTAAACTCCAATTGATCTTCGGTGGCATCAAGGTTAAACATCAAATCGAACACCGATTCCTGTACCTCGTCAGGACGGCAGTTTTCTTTATCAACCTTATTTACCACTACGATGGGCTTTTTCCCTAAAGCAAGGGCCTTGCTTAAAACATAACGGGTTTGTGGCATGGGGCCCTCAAAAGCATCGACCAAGAGCAAAACACCGTCGGCCATATTGAGCACCCGTTCAACTTCGCCGCCAAAGTCGGCGTGACCAGGTGTATCAATCAGGTTGATTTTTACCCCCTTATATTGAACCGATACGTTCTTTGAAAGAATCGTGATTCCCCTTTCGCGTTCTAAATCGTTGTTATCCAAAATCAACTCGCCGGTTGACTCGTTGGTGCGGAACAAACTGCAATAATGAAGAATTTTGTCTACTAGAGTGGTTTTGCCATGATCGACGTGGGCGATAATGGCAACGTTGCGGATAGCTGTCATACGTGCCGCGAAGATAGGACTTTGAATTGAAGAACGCATTCCTTCCAAGTGAACATTAGGTAAAGCCTTATCAAACAAGGCCATTCCGCCATCATCTTCCTGAAAAATCGTCTGGTTTTTGGTGTTTTAAATGCCAAGCTGTCGGAAAAAACACAGTAAAACCGACAGAAAGACCGAAAAAGAGACTTGGCTTTCTTTTTGTTGAACGGGTAGAAAATAAAAATTCTATGAGCAACCGTCCACCAGCACCTCAAGGCAGCGAAGCGTTAAATAAATTCTGCCTTAATTTTAATGAGTTGGCCTTAAAAGGTAAATTGGATCCGGTAATTGGCCGGGAAGAAGAAATTAGAAGGGTGTTGCACATCTTAACCCGCCGCAGCAAAAACAACCCGGTATTGATTGGAGAACCGGGCGTAGGAAAAACAGCCATAGCCGAAGGTTTGGCGCATCGAATCATCAATGGAGATGTACCCGAGAACCTAAAAAGCAAAAAAATCTATTCTTTGGATTTAGGTCAATTGTTGGCCGGGGCTACCTTCCTGGGTGAATTTGAGGAAAGGCTAAAAAATGTAATCAAGGCCGTTCAAGAATCGGAAGGCGAAATCATTTTGTTTATCGATGAAATTCACATGCTGGTAGGCGCCGGCCGGCATTCTTCGGGTTCCATGGATGCTGGTAACATTCTAAAACCTGCTTTGGCCCGGGGTGAGCTGCGCACCATTGGGGCTACCACCTTGAAAGAGTATCAGCGGTATTTTGAACAAGACAAGGCCTTGGAACGCCGTTTCCAAAAAGTGTTGGTGGAAGAACCCGGAACCGAAGACGGAATATCGATTCTGCGTGGCATTAAAGAAAAATACGAGGCACACCACAAGGTGCGCATTAAAGACGACGCGGTTATTGCCTCGGTCGAATTAAGCCAACGCTACATCAGCGACCGCTTTCTGCCCGACAAGGCCATTGACCTGATGGACGAAGCCGCTGCAAAACTGCGTCTTGAAATCAATTCCAAGCCCGAAGAACTGGAAAGGGTAGAACGTCGCCTGATGCAGCTGCAAATTGAAAAAGCCGCCATTAAACGCGAAGGCGACACCACCAAAATCAATCAGATTTCCGAAGAAATCACCCAGCTGGAAAGCCAGAAAAAAGAGCTGGAAAGCCGTTGGAAGGCCGAAAAAGCCATCGTGGAGCGCATTCAAAATGCCAAAACTGAATTGGAAACATTAAAAACCCAGGCCGAACAGGCCGAACGGACAGGAGATTATGGAAAGGTTGCCGAAATCCGGTACGGTCGCATGGCCGAGGTCAACCAAAACCTGAAAGACGCGCAAACGGCACTGAAAGAAAAACAGGGGGCCGAAGCCATGATCAAAGAAGAGGTTGATGCCGAAGACATTGCCGAGGTGGTGAGCCGCTGGACCGGAATTCCCATTCAGCGTATGCTGCAAACCGAACGCCAACGCCTCATCAACATGGAAGCCGAACTGGGCAAGCGGGTGGTAGGGCAAATCGAAGCCGTGGAAGCTGTTTCAAACGCCGTACGCCGCAACCGCGCCGGAGTTCAAGACCCCAACCGCCCTATCGGATCCTTTATTTTCATGGGTTCAACAGGAATTGGAAAAACCGAGCTTGCTAAGGCCCTGGCCGAGGTCATGTTCGACAGCGAAAGCGCGTTAACCCGCATCGATATGAGCGAATACCAAGAAAAACACGCCGTTTCTAGGCTGCTGGGTTCGCCCCCCGGATACATCGGTTACGAAGAGGGGGGGCAACTTACCGAAGCCGTTCGCAACCGCCCCTATTCCGTTTTGCTGTTCGATGAAATGGAGAAAGCCCACCCCGACGTTTTCAACATCTTGTTGCAGGTGCTCGACGATGGCCACTTGACCGATGCCAAAGGACGCAAAGTGAACTTCAAAAACACCCTGATTATTTTCACTTCGAACCTGGGATCCAATGTAATTCAAGAAAAAATGGAGGCCGCGCTGCCGGGAGAGGAAGAACAAGCCATGCAGTCGGCCAAACTTGCCGTTTTCGAACTGCTGCGCAGGTCCATTCGGCCTGAATTTCTGAACCGGATCGACGAAATCATCATGTTTTTACCCTTAAACAGAGATGAAATCCAGCAAATTGTGCGCTTTCAGCTTGAAAAGCTGATGAAAAACTTGGAAGAGCAGAACGGAATTAAGATTGAAATTTCGCAAAAGGCCTTGGACTGGCTTTCAGAACTGGGTTACGACCCGGCCTTTGGGGCCAGACCTTTGAAGCGGGTGATTCAGAGAAAGGTTTTGAACGAGCTGGCAACCTTGATTTTAGAGGATAAAATACAGAAAAACCTGCCGGTAAACATTGATTGCGTGGAGCGCTGCATTGAGTTCTTCCAAGATGGTCAGCCCATAAAAAAGGGAGGTCTTTCGTCGGTTCTGGATTGATTGATTTTTTTGGGGCGCTTATCCGGTGCTTACCTGTAGCCACCTTTGCTAGGTCGCTGCCTGCCCGGCTTTGCGGGGTCCCTCCTAAAGTCGGGCCTCCGCAGCTCGGGCATTCAGTGGCCCAGCATGCGGTGTCTGCCGGTTCGCCCCGGGCGCCAAGCCACATCAAAACCATAAATGTTAACGAAGGTTAATTTTAGCTCCCGCTTTCAACCAATAAAAAGCTAAGGTGTTTACTATTTAAACTCACGCAGTTTTTCATAGTAGGTTGGTTTGAAGAGCAGGGTTCCCCCGAACCCTGCTTTTCGCTTTTATATCCTTTAGAAAAACAACCTTAGGACTTTTGTTTTTTTATTTCTTTTTTTATTTCGTTCAGCAGATCTAGGTGCATTTCCTCGCTAACCAAATAACTGGATTTTTGAAATTTAATCAAAGCGTCCAACTTGTTGTTCACCATATTTATTTCCGACTCAGCTTTTAAATTGATTTCCAAATCTTTTTTAGCACGGGCACGGTCCTTTGATTCCTGTCGGTTTTGGCTCATCATAATAATTGGGGCCTGAATGGCCGCAAGGCAAGACAAGAGTAAATTCAACAAAATAAAGGGATACCGGTCAAAAGGATTTGAGGCTAACATCAAAATATTGACAGCGATCCACAGAACAATAAAAAGAAAGAATGAAATAATAAAAGTCCAGCTGCCCCCGAACGAAGCGACCTTGTCGGCAACCCTTTGACCTAAAGTCAATTTTGCGTCGATTTTTCAAGGTTAGATTTTTGGCCTCCAGCAACCTTCGTACTGCCTATCGAGGTTGCATTTGAAAAATCTTGGTCCAATTTCAGCCAAAGCGATTCAAGGTATTTTATACGGTAGGTTTGAAGTTCTGAAATAGACAGGCAATTTTCCAAGCCAAAATTGGGCATATCCAATTGTATCATTTCCAAAATTTCTGGTCGAACCTGATGCCCAAAAACTTCTTGTCCAATTGGTATTTGCATATTTGACAGTGAGCTAATTTCCATGGAAAACCAGATTTAATCCCATAAGTTAAAACCTTCCCAACAAAAACACCAGCTCTTGCTTTTTAAATTCGGGGGCCTTGCGCTTCCAATTCGCAATAGTTTGTGTAAGAATAGATTGGTTCTCGGTATGCAGGTCAACCGCCAAACATAGCATTAGATTGGGCGAAACAAACCGAAGCACATCGTTTAAGACCGCGGCGGCTCGGTAAGGCGTTTCAATGAACAAATGGGTTTCACCCGAACTTTCAATGTAAGGGCCCATTTTTTGCAATTGCTTTTTTCGTTCCTCCGGATTTTTTTCCAAATACCCTAAGAACTTAAAGCGCTGCCCATTTAAACCAGACGACATTAAGGCCAACATCAAACTGCTGGGGCCGGTTAAAGGTCGAACCGCCACAGAGGCCTGATGTGCCATGGCCACAATTCGACTTCCGGGGTCAGCAATGGCGGGCAAACCCGCATCGGTAATCAATCCAATATCCAAGCCCTGTTTCCAGGTTTCTAAAATTTGCTGTTGAAAGTAGGGATCCAAACGACCATGCTCCAGTACCCAATGGTCAGGAAAGCGTTCTCCGCTCAATTGCGCCGCAATCGGAAGGCAGGCTCCGGGAGTTTCTACAATCCAATGCCGAATATGCGCTAGCAAGGCGGCCTCTTTGGGATGCAAGCCGGCGCTGTGAGTCCCTAGCGCATTCGGGATCAGCCACAAATTTCCTTTAGCGTTGCTCATCGATGGAATCTAAAAATGCTTCAGAGGCCCGTTCAAGCAGGGTGTACACCCGTTCAAAACCCTGTTGCCCGCCAAAGTAAGGGTCGGGCACCTCCAAGTCTTTTCCTGGCCAAGCTTGATTTAAAAACAAGTGAACTTTGCCGGCGGCAACCGTATTTGGAGCAATGGCCTGGGCATTTAGGTAATTGCTTTTGTCCATCACAAAGATTCGATCGAACCGGTCAAAATCGGCAGGAGTTAGAGGGCGGCTGCGTATCCGTTGAATGGAATGCCCCCGCTTTTTCATTTCGGCCTGAGCCCTGGGGTCGGGGGCTTCGCCTTCATGCCCAGCGTAGGTAGCCGCTGAATCAACCGCTAAATCAATGCCACGGGTAGCAGCCAAATCCCTTAGAATTCCTTCGGCCATTGGGGAGCGGCAAATATTTCCTAAACAAACCATCAACACGCGCATAATCAAAGGTACATAGGTTCAAGAAAATTTCACCAAAAGGTAAAAAACAAAAGGAACTAGGACTAATTTCCCGCCTTTGCCGCTTCAATAAAGCCTAGGAACAAGGGGTGAGGTTCCTCTACCCTACTCTTGTATTCCGGGTGAAATTGAGTACCCACAAACCAAGGGTGGTCGGTTACCTCAACAATTTCAACCAAGCCCAGTTCAGGGTGCCTTCCTGTGGCTTTCATTCCATTTTTTTCAAGAACATCCAAGAAGTCGTTGTTGAATTCAAGCCTATGTCTATGGCGTTCTGAAATATGAATATTGCCGTAGGCTTTTGCCGCATGGGAACCAGGGGTTAAGGTGCATGGATAAGTGCCCAGGCGCATGGTACCTCCTTTTCGCATATCGGCGCTTTGGCCTTGCAAATAATGAATCACAGGTTGGGGAGTTTGGCTGGAAAATTCGGCCGAATGCGCATCGGTTAAACCTGCCTTATTCCGGGCAAATTCAACCACCGCACATTGCATTCCAAGGCAAATTCCAAAGAAGGGAATGCGGTTTTCTCGGGCATATTGAATAGCCCTTATTTTCCCATTAATACCGCGATCACCAAACCCTGGGGCCACCAAAACACCTTGAATGGCTCGAAACTGAGCCTCAATTTCCAAGGGGGTCATATCGTCTAAAGATTCGCTGTGCAACCAATGTACATTCACCTTGCAATCTTGTGCAGCACCGGCATGAATCAAAGCCTCATGAATGGACTTGTAAGCGTCTTTCAATTCTACGTACTTACCAACCAATGCAATACTCACCTGCCGGCTGGCTGTTCTTAATCGAGTCAAAAATGAGTTCCAACTGCGCAGATCTGGAAGCGTTGCGTCAGGAAGTCCCAAACGGTTTAACACAACCAGGTCCAACCTTTCCTCTTGCATTAAAAGCGGCACATCGTAAATGCTATACGCATCGATAGATTGAATTACAGCCTCTTTAGGCACATTGCAAAAAAGGGCAATTTTTTTTCGAATATCCTCGTTCAAGGGGTATTCGGTTCGGCCCACCACCACATCGGGTTGCACCCCGTGTTCAAGCAAGGTTTTTACGCTGTTTTGCGTGGGTTTGGTTTTTAATTCTCCCGCCGCCTTTAAATAGGGTATCAATGTTAAATGAATAACCATGGAATTTCCCATTCCCAGGTTGTACCTTAATTGCCGAACGGCTTCGATGAAGGGCAAAGATTCAATATCGCCTACCGTTCCACCGATTTCAGTAATGACCAAATCGTAGTTTCCGGTTTCGCCAAGGGCTTGAATTCGACGTTGAATTTCATCGGTAATATGCGGAATTACCTGCACGGTTTTTCCCAGATAGTCTCCCCTACGCTCCTTTTCTATGACCGTTTGATAAATTCTTCCTGTGGTGATGTTGTTGGCCTGAGAGGTATCGACCGATAAAAAACGTTCGTAATGCCCCAAATCCAAATCGGTTTCGGCTCCGTCTTCGGTAACATAACATTCCCCGTGTTCATAGGGGTTCATGGTTCCCGGATCGATGTTGATGTAGGGGTCCAATTTTTGAATGGTAACCCGAAATCCTCTTGCTTTCAATAATTTGCCCAGAGAGGCACTAATAATTCCCTTGCCCAACGACGAGGTAACCCCGCCCGTTACAAAAATGTACTTGGTTGTTTGCATTTTATAGTTAACGTACGGGATACAAAAATAAGCAAATTAGCCTGCGTACCTTTGATTGAGCATAACATTCTGCAAAAAGCAATCATACTTGGGCAGCCAAGGCCAACATCAAACCTCGCCTCCATAAAAAAAAGAAGGTTTAGGCGGGTAATCCGCGCTTTCCGGGATGCATAGCAAACACCAAGGTTAACAGAAGAACCAAGGCCAACAATTGGTGGGCCAAGGCCAAACCAAGGTGCACTCCACTTACAACAGTTAAAACGCCCAACAAAAATTGAAGCAAAATTATCCAGGGCAAAGCACCGATTGCGGGATGCCGCCAATGCAATTTATGCGCCTTCCAAGCCATAATTAAAACAAAAAGTACCAATATGTAGGCAAAACTGCGGTGTACAAATTGAATCCAACTCTCGTTGGTCCAAAGAAGATTCCATTGAAAGCCGATTAAGGAGGGGCTAAATTGCTGTTCAGACCACATTGGCCATTGGTTGGAAGCATGACCAGCGTCTTTTCCGGCGGTAAAGGCACCCAATGCAATTTGAACAATGAGCAACAGGGCAGACATCCCCAACCAGGGCTTTAGCTCAGGCGGGCAGTAAGCCACAACCTTGGCTCGAATGCTTAAAACCAGCCACCAAATCCAAACGATGCACGCAAAAGCGGTACTTAAATGAAGCGCAAGGCGGTAATGGCTAACGCGGGGTTCGTTGGCCAAGCCACTGTACACCATATACCAACCAAAGAAAGCCTGCAAGGCTCCCAAAAAAAAGATTCCCAATAGGTGGCGGCGAATTCCCGACAAGAAATATCCTTTGCGCCAAAACCACAAAAAAGGCACAATAAATACCAAACCAATTAACCTTCCCCATTGCCGGTGGATCCATTCCCACCAAAAAATAGATTGAAATTCCGACAAACTCATGCCTCTGTTTTTATGCAGGTATTCAGGACTCTCTTTGTATTTGTCAAACAAATTATTCCAATCTTCCGAATTCAGGGGAGGAATAGCCCCCATTATAGGGTCCCAGGTGGTGATGCTTAATCCGGATTCGGTGAGCCGGGTAATACCCCCGATGGCAACCATAATAAAAATCATACCCATTCCGGCATACAGCCAATTTAAAACGGGAGCTTTTCCTAAAGGGTGGACAAGGTTCATTTACTTTACTTTTTTAACCATTATTTTCCATTCCAACATATCGTTCATGGCATAGCGAACACCTTCCCTTCCTTGTCCAGAATCTTTAACACCCCCGTAAGGCATGTGATCAAAACGTAAGGTGGGCGGTGCGTTTACAATCAATCCTCCCACATCAAGGTTTTGGTATGCCAAATCCATTTCCTGGTGGTTTTCGGTATATATAGCGGCTTGCAACCCAAACCGGCTTTGATTGATTCGGTGCAAAGCCTCTTGAAAATTGGAATAGGGTTCTAGTATAATTACCGGACCAAAAACCTCTTCATCCATAACTTTAGCGCCCATCGGCACTTGGGTTAAAATGCAGGGGGGCAGTAATGTTCCTTGACGTTGGCCACGTAGAAGCACCTGAGCACCGGCCGCCAGGGCCTGATCGATCCAAGCATCGACGCGTTCGGCGTTTGCGGCATCAATCATAGAAGACACTTGGGTTTGCAGAGAATCCGGTGGCCCTAGATGCAAGCCTTTTGCCCCGTTAACCATGGCCTGAGCAAAGGCATTAAAATGTCCTTCCCAAACAAAAAACCGTTGGGGGTGAATGCAAATCTGCCCGCTGTAAGCAAAAGAAGCGGCAAGCAGGGCATCGATGTGCTCCGTCCAAATTGAAGATTCAGCGATCAAAACTGCCGCATTTCCACCCAATTCCAACACAACCTTTTTCTTACCTGCTCTATTTTTCATTGCCCAGCCCACGGAATCGCTTCCGGTAAAGCTAAGCAGATGAATGCGTTCGTCGCGGAGCAACAATTCTCCCCTTTCTCTGGTGCAGGGCAGCACAGAAACTGCACCTATGGGAAGGCCTCCAATTTCATCAAAAATTTGGGCCAACAGAAGAGTAGAAAGTGGGGTTGCGCTGGCAGGTTTTAAAATAATGGGGCATCCGGAAGCGAGAGCGGGGGCCAATTTATGAACGGCCAGATTCAAGGGGAAATTAAAAGGAGCAATGCCAAGCACCGGGCCGATGGGAAAAGGTTGAACATAGCCTTGGAATCCACGGCCACGTTCGGTTCGGTCTAGGGGCAATATTTCGCCAGTGAGCCGAAGGGCTTCCTCGGAGGCGATAAGGAAGGTCTCGGCGGCGCGTTCAATTTCATGAATGGCCTCGCGTAGCGGTTTTGCCGCTTCTAGGCTAAGAATACGGGCATGTGTTGCCTTGTTTTGGATCAACTTCTGGGCCACCCTTCTTAAAAATTCAGAACGTTGGTAGGCAGGCCAATCGGCCATTTCCTTTTTGGCTAACACAGCTCCTTGAATGGCCGCTTCAATTTCCGCAGGGCCAGCCAAAGAAACTTGGGCCAAAAGGCTAGCATCAAAGGGGGCAAAAACATCCAGTTTGGTTTGCGAAGTAAACCAGGAGGAATTCAAAAAAAGAGGATAAAATGGGGCTGATTCCATCGATGTTCAAAGGTAGAAAAAGGAAGGGTTTTTATAAAAGAACAATGGGTGATTGAAATGGTTTGGCTCAAGAATGGGCGAAAAGAAAGATGGGTTTGCACTAAAAAAGCGGGATTATTGGGTGTGAGCGGCCCGCGGCAGGGATTGAACCAGGTAGCCCGCCAGGGTGGCGGGCACTGGCCCGCGCGGCGCGGAGGCGACTTCAGGAGCCACCGCAAGCCCGCTGGGGCAGCGCCCGGCAACGGCGGCCTACCGGTGAAAGCCCGGCTGCCGCCCAAAAAATACAGCTTAAAAAATCAAAACAACGAACCCAAGGCCCAATGCAATGCATCGGCCACAGCTCCTTGCCCGCCCTTGCGCTTGCTCATGAACTTTGCCGCCTGCGAAACGGGAAAATCGGCATCTGCGGGACAGGCGGGAAAACCCACATTTTGCAAGCATTCCAAATCGTTGTGGCTGTCGCCGACGTAAAGCACATCGGCTAAGGTCAAATCAGGAAAGCCCAACAATTCATCTTCCAAGGCCTGAAACTTGCTGTAGCACAACAGGCTAATACTCTGAATACCTATTTCTTGCAAAAAAAATCGAGCGGCCTGGGAATTTCCGCCCGACAAAATTAGAATGGGAAATTGATGCTGAACAGCCAAATTCAAAGCGTTCAAATCGAGCGGATGAAAGGGACTCAACCTGGGATTTTGGGATAGAAAAACGGTGTTGCGGGGCAGCAAAACACCGTCAATATCGAGGCAAATGAACTTCATGGGGCAAAAAAAAACCCCGACGAATCGGGGTTAATAGAGATTAAAATTACTTAGTTTTTAAAGACATTGATTTTGCCGTTCATTTCCAAATCTCGGTTGCCTTTAAGAGTCCAGAAGTAGGTTCCGTTTGAAAGTTCGGCTCCTGTAGGGGTTAGGCCTTCAAAGCAAGCAGTACAACCGATATCGGGGCTGCTTGTTTTGTTTTCGGTGGTGTAAACAGCCACACCCCAACGGTTGTAAACGGTGAGCACGTAATCGTAGCACAAATTAAACCCTTGTTTAAGTTCTTCAAAATCCAGTTTATCGTTGTCGGCAACGGTTGGATTCAAAATAAGCACATTGGGCAATTCGTTCAAAACGATGGGACCAACAACATCGATGTTCATGGTCGTATCAATTCTGCATCCGTTCGTATCGGTAACTTCGAGGGTGGCCTGTTGGGTTCCGGACGCTGGATAGACAAAAAAGAGGGTATCGGGCCCAACAATTACGGTATCGGCAGAGGCTCCTGGCAAGGTCCATTTGGCCATAAGGTCTCCTGAACCTCCGGTGGAGGCATTGTATAAAAGAACCTCATTAAAGCAAATGGGTAAATAATCGATAAGGGGTTGGATTCCGGGGAAAACATCAAACTGAAGTTGGAGTGAATCGCGGCAACCGCTTGATGATTCTAATGCCAACGAGAGGGTGTGAGAACCTGAGGTGGAGAAAACAAAATTGGGGGTAAAGGCAGAAGAGGTTTGGTTTCCGCTGGGTCCATTTGCCATCCAATCGATGATGCTAAAAACATCTGGGGCATCGACGGTAGAGTTATTTACCAAAACAATAGGTTGACCAATGCAGACATCTTCGACCAAAACATCAGCGACAGGTGCTGGAAGAACCGTAATGTTTCTGGTAGCACTGCGCACGCATCCTTCGTCAGAAACGGCGGTAACTTTAACAGTAATGGTACCCGATTTTGTAAAAAGGTGGCTTAGGTTTTGGATTCCGGTAGTAGTATCGGTTTGGCCCGCATTGTAGAAATCCCAACGCAAGGAATCGACCGTAGAATTAAATCCGGGAGGATTGTTCATGGAAGCATTCACGTTGATGTTGGCCTGTTCAAACTGACAAATTTGAGTCGGAGAGAGATTAACGGATAGGGATGGATTGGGGTTTAACCTCAAAACCAAATTGGTATCGTGTTCGCATCCTCCAGCACTTATAACCTTGAACGGTACGATGTATTCACCGGCAATGGGGTTCGGGAAAACAACATTGCCGTTGGTACTGGTGGTTTCAAAAACCCCGTTGTTGTCAAAATCGAATTGGAAAGAAGAGATACCGCCAATGGGGGTAGAAATGGAGCCATTGATTGGAATTTGGGTACCTGCGCAAACCGGTGAAGTAAATGAAGCCAAGGCTGTGGGCAAATCAACAACTTGAATACAAACGGTATCTGTACAAGAAAGACCGGAGGTGTCGGTGAGGGTAACAATGACACAGGTATCGTTCATCAGGGCTTGAATGGTGTCAGTACCTACTTGACCTGGAGGACCAGAAAGACCTGTTGACCAATTCATTACAGAAAGAGAACCGGCATTGATGACAATGTTGTCCATTCCCCAGTTATCGCAGCAAGTTCCTGAGGAAAATTGTTGAATCCAGCGAAAACGGGTTGAAGTGGTTTGAGCGGCAGGGGGTATAGGAATAGCCACGGTATTCCAAACGGTGTAGGGAGTTTGGCCATTGGCGACACCGTTTGTGGTGTTTGGATTTTGGGGCAATTGGTAACCACCGGGCGAGAAATAGGTAATGGGCACCCAGGTTCCGCCGCTGTTAATGGAGTACTGGAGTTCAAAACCTTCATTGGCTAGATCGGGTCCTTCGCAAGGGGAGGGCCCACCTTGGGCAGACATCACGAATTCAAAATCGATGGTTCCCCCACCGGAAACGTCCAAATCGACCGTTTCAATCATGGGCGTTCCTGTAGAGGTTGCGGCCCAATAGTAAGAGGTGTTGTCGGGAGATGGGCCGCAAGGGGCTGTAAATTGAGCTTGTCCTGTATAAGACCAGCCGGGGGGCATGGTACCGGTATTGAAGTCAAAACTGTAGGACCCAACATTTTGAATGGCTCCGGTAGCAAGAAAGATAGCATCTTCGCCTTTGCAGAGTGGGTTTTGGACCGCAGTAACACTAACATTGCACACTTGAGCATAAATGGCTCCGGTGTGCAATCCTAGGATTAAAGCTACAGCCCAAATGAGATGACGGTGTAGTCTCTTCATTTGGAATTGATTTGGCAATTACTGAATAACCAGGTTTTGCAATTCGTAGCGGGTGTAATCGGAGTAATTCACCTGATTGGTGTTTTTTTGAAAAACGGACATTTTGCCGTCTTCGGGGCGTTGGAAGTTGCAATTTGCCTCGATGGTTTGCCCTGCTGGAATGGTAACCGAGTAATCGTATTCTAAGTTTGAGCAGGTACGGCATTGATTGTCGTAATAGCAGGCCAAGCGGTAAGAAACGGTAACCGGCTGAGCTGTTTTATTGACAATTTTCAAGAGGGTATATTGCATATCTACACCGGCTGCAGTGTTTGGACAAACGACGTTTGTTTTTTCATAAATATCGGCTTTAGCATGGCCATGAACTAAATTCCAGGATCCTTGAGCCGAAAGATTAAATGAAAGGGCCATAAATAAGGCTAGGCCTGCAACCATTGAAAGGGATTTGAAAAAATTGTTCATGTTTTTTTTCTTTAGGGTACTAAAGTAATGAATGAAGTTTGAAAAATCAAACCAATACATTTAATTGTTGTAAATAAGACCAAAGAACAATTATTTTGCTGCATAGAACTTCAAATAAATTTGGCAGTATTCGAATTGGGGCAGTTTTTAAGGTCTGCAGGAGTGCCTTGGAATAAAACCTGACCACCTTGGGGCCCGCCACCTGGACCAAGGTCAATAATCCAGTCGGCCATTTTCATAACCTCGGTATGGTGTTCGATCACCAGAATGCTGTGTCCAATTTCAATGAGAGCCTGAAGAGAGTCGATTAATTTTTTTACATCGTGAAAATGCAAACCCGTGGTAGGTTCATCAAAAATAAACAGGGTTTTTCCGGTATTGCTGCCTTTGGCAAGAAAGCTAGCAAGTTTAACGCGCTGAGCTTCTCCGCCGCTAAGGGTTGAGCTAGCTTGTCCTAATTTAACATATCCCAGACCAACGCGTTGCAGGGGTGTCAGTTTTTTAACAATTCGATCGCCTTGGGGGCTTCCCACAAAAAACTGCATGGCTTCATCAATAGTCATTTCAAGGACATCGTAGATGTTTTTGTCTTTGAATTTGGCTTGAAGCAGGTCATCCTTAAACCGTTGGCCTTTGCAATCTTCACAGCGCAAAGAAATATCGGCCATAAATTGCATTTCGACAGCGACCATCCCTTCGCCTTCGCAGGTTTCACAGCGACCACCGGGCACATTAAAGCTGAATGAAGCGGATTTAAACCCCATGGTTTTAGAAAAAGGCAAATCGGAGAACAACGAGCGAATGTCGTCGTAGGCTTTCAGATAGGTAACGGGGTTTGACCGACTTGATTTACCTATGGGATTTTGGTCAATTAGTTCAACGGATTGAAGGGAAGAAATGTCTCCAAAAAGGGAATCGTGGGTTCCGGGTTTTTCTGTTGATTGCCCCAATTGTCGAGCCAAAGCGGGGTACAAAATTTTCTTTATAAGGGTGGTTTTCCCGCTTCCGCTAACGCCTGAGACCACGGTTAAAACCTCAAGGGGAATGCGAACCTCAACCTCCTTCAAATTATTGGCAGTGCAGCCTGACAATCCGATCCATTTTTTCCAGGGCCTGGATTGAAAAAACTGCCCTACTTTTTTTTCGTTCCGAAGGTATTTGGCGGTCAGGCTTTGGGAATCTTTTTTCAGTTGATCAAGGGTTCCAGCAAAAACGACCTCGCCCCCAAGGTATCCAGCTTCGGGCCCCATATCGATTAAATGGTCGGCGGCCTGCATAAAATCGGCATCGTGTTCAACCACCACGCAGGTATTGCCTTCGTTTTTCAATTGTTGAATAACTGAAATAAGGCGCTGGGTATCTTGGGGGTGCAAACCGATGCTGGGCTCATCTAAAATATACATTGAACCTACCAGACTGCTTCCTAAAGAGGTGGCTAGGTTTATTCTCTGGGACTCGCCACCGGACAAGGTATTCGAAATGCGATTTAGGGTCAGGTATCCTAGCCCTACCTCTTCCAGGTATCCGATGCGCCGTTTCAGTTCCATTAAAATTCGACCGGCCACCTTGGTTTGGTACTCACTTAAAACCAACTGTTCAAAAAACAGCTTTAGTTCCGAAACGGTGAATAAAACCAAATCCATGATGTTCTTTCCTGCTACCTGAACATAGCCGGCATCTTTTCTAAGGCGGGTACCGCGGCAATCTTGGCACTCGGTGTACCCTCGATACCTTGAAAGCAAAACCCTGTATTGAATTTTATACAGGTTTTCTTGTACCATTTTGAAAAAATCGTCGATTCCAGAAACCAAATTAGACCCATTCCAGAGCAGTTTTTTTTGTTCGGCCGTCAGATTTTTATAAGGAGTGTGTACGGGGAACCCTTCGGCCAATGCTGCCTTCATAAAATAGGTATTCCATTCCGACAGTTTTTCACCTCTCCAACAGGCCACGGCCCCTTCGTAAACCGACAACGAAGGATTTGGAACAACCAAATCTTGGTCTATTCCCAAAACCCGACCAAAGCCTTCGCAGCATTTACAGGCCCCAAAGGGATTATTAAAACTGAATAAATTTAAGCTAGGCGATTCAAATTGAAGACCGTCCAATTCCAGTTTGTCGTTCCATTCGTTTTTTGACCCTGGATGCCCGTCTTTAACCACATAGGTAAGCGCCGTTCCGTCCCCTTCTTCAAGGGCATTTTGAGCATATTCTGCAACTTGTTGCAGAGCATCTTCGCCTTCGGCAACAACCCTTCCGATGAACAATTCGGGCAATGACGTTGCCGGCAACCCTTTGTCGAGATCATTTAGTTTAACGAGTTTACCCTGAAACAGGGCTCTAGAAAATCCTTGTTGCATTTTGAGGGACAGAACCTCTGTCCACTCTCTGTTCTCTTTGTTCAAGGCAGGAGAGGTAACCCAGATTTCTTCGCCGGGTTTCCGTTCTTTAAAGTGAGAAACGATGTCGGCCACGGTATGCCGCTTTACCAAATTACCCGAAATGGGCGAGTAGGTTTGACCAATACGGGCAAAAAGCAATTTAAGGTAGTCGTATATTTCGGTTGAGGTCCCGACGGTGGACCTAGGATTTCTTGAGATTACCTTTTGCTGAATGGCAATGGCGGGTGAAATTCCTTGAATCCAATCTACATCAGGCTTGTCAAACCGGCCTAGAAATTGTCGAGCGTAGGAAGACAGGCTTTCGACATACCTGCGCTGCCCTTCGGCAAAAAGGGTTTCAAAGGCTAAGCTGGTTTTCCCGGAACCAGAAACCCCTGTAATGACAATGAGTTTGTCTCGAGGGATAGCTACATCAACGTTTTTTAGATTGTGAACTCTAGCCCCTTTAATGAGAATAAATTCCTGGGGGTTCAAGGATTCTACATCAACATTCACAGGCATTCCATCGAAATTAGGGGGCGATTCAAGATAATAACCAACGACCTTAGATTTGGTTTAGACCGATCCCCCAATTGGGATTGGATGCTGCAGTGAACCTAAAGCCGGCACAAAGATAGGGGATTCCCGTTGAGTTCTAAAGGCGTCGAACCAATCCAAGCAAACCATTCAGCTCAATCCTATCTCCGTCTTTTAATTCCGAGCAAATTCCAGGCACCCCTACCACGGCAGGGAGCCCATATTCTCTTGCCACCACGGCTCCATGCGACAAGGGGCTGCCCATTTCGGTTAGCAATCCTTTAACTACGCTGTAATAGGGAGTCCAACCTATGTCGGTAAAACTCGAGACAAGAATGTTATCGGGTTCAAGATTCGCGGCATCGCTGGTGGTCTTCACCACTTTAACAATGCCTGTTGCCATTCCTGGGCTAACGGGCACCCCTTGCCACTCGTTTTCATTCGATGAATTTGATTTTTGCTGAAAAATTGGAAATGGCTTTCCATGCATCAGGTCATTAAAGTGGAGTTCTCGGCATAATTCATACGATGCTCTTCGACCTTGAACTTTTAATGTAAGGTCAAGGCGGGAACGCGATGCCTCTTCAATTTCATTGGTCAATAAAAAGAAAACATCCTCTTCTTTTTCTAAAATTCCAATTTTACAGGCCCATTTTCCCCAGGTTCGATAGCCTTTCTTCAATCGGCTTAACAACTTAATGCTTAGGGCCTTTGATTTTTCTCGTTTTATGACGCTGTTTCTTGCCTGCTTTAAAAAATAGGTTAGCAGCAAGTCGCTGGGTTTCTGAACGAAAAAACCTTCCTTGAGCCCTTGAGTTTGGCCTTCTGTTTCAAAATTAGCCTTTTCAGGGATAGCCATGAGTTGAAGCAGCAATTGGGCCAGCAATTCCTTATCGTCTTCCCAAGCGGGTGTTGAAAGTTCCGCTTCGCGAATTCCTCTGTGCCCATGCCTTAAAATGAAGTCATTCCAAGCTGATTTCACTTTGGCAGGGGCCTGATGATTGATCCAGAGAAGAAAATCATGGGCTGACATTTGATTCGGGTTGGATAAGCCCAAAAATGATTTTATCAAACCTGCCAGTTGCTCAAGTTTGACCAAAGGATCGGCACTTTCAATAGAACCAATTCCTGTTAACCAGGTGTTGGCCAATCCTTGAGCCATTTGCCTTTCAAGTTTCAATTGCGCCATAATGGTACGGACCAAGGCCGTGTAATTTGAACCGGAACTGCTTGAGGTAGCAAAATGGTGGCAAAACCCTACATCCATTGCCAACCTTGCTTCAGCCAGTTGTTTAATCAAAATGGTTGCATCGTCTGACCATACGGGTTCTGGCTGGGCACACATCTGTTCAAGTTGCTTTAATCTAAAATTGGCTGAAAGCAGATAGCGAACCTGACCTAAAAAGTTAAGTATAGCTTTAAATTTATTTACTTGGAGGGGGATTGGCTCTTGATCCAAAGAGCGACCCACGATAGACAGTTCAATGTTTTCTCTGTGATTCAAAGCGGTGTATCGGCAAAAGTCATACAGGTTGCTAAGGTTAAAGAACAAGCGGTAATAGTAGGTTTGAACATATCTTCCACCAGCTAGTATTGACGGCCTTGGAACTCCAGACCTTGAGGCAAAATCAATAAGACCAGCGTCGATGCTCCCCCCAAATACCTCTGCTGTAAGTGGGGTAACCGCCCCCGGCATCATTTCCCCGATGTTTCCTAACGTAAAGATGTCATTATGAGAATCGAGGTCAGACAAATGGGAATCCAATTCATGTGGATTTGCCCTACCCAGGGTTGTAATTGGCCTCATTTGAAGCCAGAACAAATCCCCTTTCGTATCAATTGCCCACTCCAAATCAACAGAATTACCGTGGTATTTTTCGGCTTTGCAGGCCCCTTTGTAAAGTTCTTGAACAAAGGGAAGAAAATCGTCCGGGAGATTGTGTCCACCTAATGGAAGTCCTTGATTTGCTCCCCAGCGAGGCAAAGTAGCTGTAAATCCGTTGACCGCCCCCCCTACCAAATCCTCGGCATCACCAGCCACGCACGAAATCAGCATTCGATCTTGAAATCCAGAAACAGGATCTACCGTAAATAAAACACCGCTCCAAGCGGGTTCAACCATGGTTTGAATGACCAGAGGCAGGTTGCCTTGTCCTGACAGATTGGCCCCAGCATGGTTGGCGTAATGTTGAACTCGGCTGTTGTTCGCTTCTGCAATAATTCTATCTGCGGCTTCGCGGACGGCCTTAGAATTTGGAACAACACGCAAAATAGAATGATATTGTCCTGCATAAGAAAAGGCAGTTCCGTCCTCGTCCAAACCACTTGACCGTACAGCTAAAGGGGCTTGGGGCATGGTTGATAGCCATTCATCAATTTGGTGGTTGGATTCGAATTCAGGTTTCCAACCAAAAAAAGGGGGAACGTTCAATCCAGCTTCTTGAAGTTTAACTAGGCCATTGAATTTTCCACCTGCCAAAACCTGGGTTGCACTCGTATTAAAAAACATGTTTATGGTTTAATGCAAATCCGCGTTCCAAAATTCCAAAGTATCTTTCCCCCTTCCAATCAAAAAAGCCAAAGCCCTCTTCTATTCTATAGGTAGAATCCATGGTGAATTCAAAAAAGCCTTGGGTTGCAAAGCGTATTGTTTGTGAATGTTGATCCCCATGCCCGGCCAAAACAAACTCACCTGAAGCTTGAGATATGGGAAAATTGGGGCCATCGACAAGGCAAACGGCGCCCAATTTTGAATCGCAAATATATCCGGCACGTAAAGTTGGAAGCCCTTTAAAATCGATCAAAGACAAATTAAAACCTTTCCCATGCTCATTAAAACCGGTAAACCAACAATGGGAGCTCCAATTTTGCCAATTGCGTTCTCCCCGACTGTGGTCTCTAGCTCCAACTCCTTCTATAGAATAGTCAACTCCCTTCCAGGTAAGTTCTCCGCTCCAGACGCCAGCCTGTTCAATATGCTCCGTTTTCATTGATTTCAAAGCCTTGAATGAAGCCGCATTCCAGGGCATGGATGCCAGGGCGTCTGCAATTTGGTTTTTATCGCGAAGGCTGCCAAAGTCAAGAACCAATGAAGTAGGGCTAAAACAAAGACAGCCTTTTAAGGCAAATTCAGGAAAATCAACCGCGATGCTCCAATCACCAGAATCATCAGGAATAAAGGCAAGGCCTTTAATATTCGGGGAATCCATGGATGCAACAGGGGCAATTCCTTCCAAGACAAGGGTAGGCTGATCAGGCATTGACAAGCCAAACCAATATTCACAAAATCCGTTGAATCTGAGGGCCAATCTACAAACCATGGTTAACCCATCTTGATTACGGAGGTAAAAATAAAAACTATCGGTTCCAGAATTCGAGCTTGGGGCTTGGATATGTTCACCCAAGGGAAAAGCCTGGCCCGTTTCTCGCCCAAGCATCAAATTGCGGGCAATCCATCGCTTTATCATGCCACAATATACACAGGTCTGCTTATATTTGTGGTATGTTTCCATTTCGCCTTCTAGGATTGTTCGGAATTATTGGCTTATCGGCTTGCGGAACGGTTATGAATCCGAGGGTGCAAAGTCCCGACATGCATTATTTTTTGGGCGACGAAAATGATGGAAAACTGACTTCGGACACATCCATCAATGTAAGTTCATGGATTTTGGTAGCACAACAAACAGGAAACCGACGTTTTGTTAGGCTGGTTAAGGGTTCTCCATCGCTCATTGCCCTTGACTCATTGTTTAAAGATAGCGCTTGGGTTAAAGTTTCATACGGCAGCATCTGGTCAGGAAGATTAAACCGTTTAGAACGAAAGGCCGGCCATGGCAAAAAAGACCGCTTGTTACCTAAATTGCAAGCCGGGAATCTGCATGTTTTTGGTTTTGCCGAAAAACGATTTAAATGGGCCTTTGGTTTAAACCAAACCATTGCCTTGCAAGAGGGAAGGTTTCGTTTTTCGAATTACAAAGAGGTTGATATGGGCATTGAATTTGATTTGGAGTCTAGGTTGATCCGTGTCAAGGTTAAAAACAAGACCGATGAACCGATACGAATTTGGGAGCCCAATGTGCGTGAACGTTTTCAAATAGAGGCTTTGGGTCGTGGAAAAAACCGAATTCATGTGTTTTGGGCCGACTCCATATTCCAATCTGCTTATTTAAAAACCCAGGATTTACAATCCAAAGCCGAAATTGTGGTGTTGGAAATGCCCATTGATAAATTATTGGGCCCTGCTCCTGCAGGCCGATGGGTAAAGAAGAACGAAGCTGAAAGGCCAGACATGGTAAAAGGAGACAAATTAATCCCGGAATTGCTGATTTGGGTCAACTTGAATTACCGTGGCAAGGCAAGGGTAAGTCCTATGATTCGAATTCCCCTGTCACCTACCGCATTTCCCAGTCCTTTGGCTCAATAAACTGGACAATTTGTCCTTCGAACCCCAAGCACATTCATGAATGTATTAACCGTTGAACACGTAACACGCTCCTTTGGGGAACGCACCATATTAAACGACATTAATTTTGGGTTGGCGAAAGGAGATAAAAGAGCTCTAATCGCAAAAAATGGGGCTGGAAAGTCCACCTTAATGAAAATAATGGCTGGCTTAGAATCACCCGACCAAGGTCAGGTGGTGGTTCGGGACGGCATTCGGGTTGGCTTTTTGCATCAAGAGCCCCATTTTGACCCTGAAGCCAGTTTGGTAGAAGTAATGCTGCCTAGAAATGGCCGGTATTTTGAGGTCATTTCAAACTACCGAGAAGCTATGTTGCATGGAGAGCCGCAAACAGTGGCCAAAGCCGCCACCGATATGGACAACCTGCAGGCTTGGGAAATTGAATCGCGCATGCAAGAAGCCGCATCTAAATTGGGGCTTCCTGACCTACAGGCGAAGGTTAGCAGCTTATCTGGAGGGCAAAAGCGACGCTTGGCCTTGGCGGGCATGCTGCTTGAACAACCCGATTTATTGCTGCTTGACGAGCCAACCAACCACCTTGATATTCCAATGATAGAATGGTTGGAAGACACCTTATCTTCACCTGCCTTAACCTTATTGGTGGTAACCCACGACCGGTATTTTTTAGATGCCGTTTGCAGCGGCATTTTAGAATTAGACCAAGGAAAATTGTATTCTTACCAAGGGGATTATGCAAATTTCTTGGAAAAGAAAACCGAACGGCACATGGCCGAAGACAGCGAAGCTGCAAAAAACAGGAACAAATACGCCACCGAATTGGAATGGGTTCGGCGAATGCCAAAGGCCCGAAGTACCAAGTCTAAAAGCCGTTTAAATGCCTTCGAAAGTTTGAAAGAAAAAGCCCGGTTCAGGCGCAACGACTCCCAATTGGAATTGGAAGTTCCAATGAAACGCTTGGGCAGCAAAATTCTGGAGGCCATTAAAATCAGCAAAGCGTTTGGCGAAAAAAACCTATTCAGCCCTTTTACATACAGCTTCCGCAAAGGAGAACGCATTGCCATTGTTGGCGATAACGGAACAGGAAAAACAACCATGTTGAAAATTCTAACCGGACAAATTCCCAGCGATACCGGCAAAGTGATTGTAGGGGACACCGTAGAGTTTGGCTACTTTTCTCAGGACAGTGCCGAACTGCCCGGCGATAAACGAATTATAGAATATGTAAAAGAAACAGCCGAGTACTTTGACAACCAACGAAAAGGTAGGGTAACGGCTTCGCAGTTGCTTACTCGGTTTGATTTTCCTCCATCGGTTCAATACACCTATATTTCAAAGTTAAGCGGGGGCGAACGTAGGCGATTGGCCCTATTGCATATGCTTTTGCGTCAGCCCAATTTCTTAATCCTTGACGAACCCACCAACGATTTAGACGTGTTAACCCTTCAGAAATTGGAGGAATACCTAGATGATTTTGCAGGCTGCATCATAATGGTTTCGCACGACCGCTTTTTTGTTGACCGAATAGCTGACCAATTGATTGTTCTGGACGGCAAAGGAAATGCCTCGGTATTTGGCGGGTCCTTTACAGCCTTTCGGGAACAACTCCATTTTGAGCCTTCTGCTCAGGTTGTTGAAGCAAAAACGAACGAAAAAGAAAAAGAAAGTCCAATTCTAAAACCAAAAACCAAATTAAGCTACCAGCAAAAACGAGCCTTGGAAATGCTGCCGGCAGAGATAGAACACATGGAGCAGAAAAAAAAGGAATTAGAGGAACAACTGGCCAACCCAATGGCCTGCTATGAGGATCTAAAACGTTGGAGCGAATCCCTATCAAATGTAAATGCAGAATTGGAAGGAAAAATGCTGCAGTGGTTGGAGTTGGAAGATTTGGCTTCCGGGGGTGCTTAGGTCAAAAGCCTAAAAAACACCTAACTGACCACCGATTTAAAATCAGAGGTAGTGTGAAACACAATTTCGGGGTAATCTTGCCGAGCCATGTTTAACAGGAAGGACGATGGGGCCAAGAAAACAGGGTTGTTGTCTTTGTCAAATCCAATATTATCGGCTTTTCTGCGCAAAAACTCTTCCAACCTGCTTGGCTGTTCGGTGGTCATCCAACAGGCTTTGTGGTAAGCCATGGCTTGAAATCGACAAGCGGCCTTGTATTCATGCTCAAGCCGGTATTGAATCACTTCAAACTGAAGTTCACCAACGGTTCCAATTACTTTTCGATTGCCTGGCTGTAGCCTGAACAGTTGAGCCACCCCCTCGTCGGTCAATTGCTCAATCCCCTTTTCAAGCTGTTTGCTTTTTAAAGGATCAAGGTTGATTAATTCTTTAAAAATCTCGGGCGAAAAACTGGGAATCCCTTTAAAGTAAAATGAAGCCCCCGAGGTAATGGTATCTCCAATTTTAAAATTCCCCGAATCGTACAGTCCAATAACATCGCCGGGAAAAGCCTGGTCAATGATTTCTTTGTCTTGAGCCATAAAGCTGGTGGGATTGCTAAAGCGCATTTGCTTTTGCTGCCGCACATGAGAATAAAATTCGTGCCGGTGAAAGGTGCCCGATACAATGCGTAAAAAAGCAATGCGGTCTCTGTGTCGAGGGTCTAAATTGGCGTGGATTTTAAAAATAAAACCACTAAAGGAATCCGTAACGCTGTCTACAAATCCTTCGGTTGATTCGCGGCCTCGGGGCGTTGGGGCGAGTTCAATAAACGAATCCAATAGCTCTTGAACCCCAAAATTATTAACGGCAGACCCAAAAAATACGGGTGCCAAAGCCCCCGAAAGGTAGCGTTCGACCGAAAAAGGGTCATACACACCTAAAATCAAATCAAGGTCTTCCCTCAATTGATGGGCATCGCGCTCGCCCAATTCCGTGTCCAAGGCGGCATCGTGGATATCGGAAAAGGAACGGAGGTCGTCAGAAATGCCCGTTTTATTGGGACTAAAAAGATTTAATTGCCCCCTCATAATGTTGTAAACCCCCTTAAATCGGTCGCCCATGTTGATGGGCCAAGAAAGAGGTTGAACCTTGATGTTGAGTTTTGTTTCCAGTTCATCAAGCAAATCAAAAGGGTCTTTGCCCTCACGGTCCATTTTATTGATAAAAACAATAACCGGGGTATCGCGCATTCGGCAGACCTCCATAAGGCGTTCTGTTTGCGCTTCGACGCCGTTTGCGGCATCAATCACCAAAATAACGCTGTCAACAGCGGTTAGGGTTCGGTAGGTATCTTCGGCAAAATCTTTGTGGCCGGGGGTGTCCAACAGGTTGATTTTTATGGACTTGTACTCAAATCCCATCACCGAGGTAGCAACTGAAATTCCGCGTTGCTTCTCGATTTCCATAAAATCGGAGGTGGCGGTTTTGGTGATTTTATTTGATTTAACAGCACCCGCTGTTTGAATGGCCCCTCCAAAAAGCAGCAATTTTTCGGTGAGCGTCGTTTTTCCCGCATCGGGGTGCGATATAACGGCAAAGGTCCTTCTGCGCTGTAATTCTTCCTTCAATTTCATGCTAAAATGGGATTGCTATTGGTGATTCATACCTAGAACTTGCAGAAAGCAAATGCGGATTAAGAATGGGGTTTGTTTTGAAATTTTCTGAGCCAAATTTTGTTGTGTTATGCATTCAGTGATGGTCAATTGCAAAGTTGGCTGTTGTGGATTAATAACACAGCCGCAAAATTACCCTAATTTTTGGCAAGTTGTTGTTGTTGGTTTAGGGCAGATTTAAACTGCATTTAATTGGGCGGCGAAGGGCGGTTCAATTTTAGCAAAGCAATCAAGCCTTGAGCGGCCCTGCCCCGGATGGAATAAGGTAGCTAAAACCTGCAAGGCCATAAGCCCACCGACCGAGGAGGCGACCTTGGGAGCCACCGCAGGGCGCAGTGGGCTATGGCCTTGCAGGTTTTACTACCTATGACAGCCGGAAAAGGCAGCCCCAATTTATCCTGATCAAAGGAAAAAAGGGGGAAAACCACCTGAATTCAAGCCTAAAAGGGCCCTTTTTAACAACAAATTAAATTCAATTTTAAGTTTACTGCCGGGTAATTTGTAGTTTTGGTACATACACCCTGTATGCGGACCTTTTTGCACTTTGCTATTGTTGTTTCCCTTTTTTTATTGGCCAATACGAGCCGAGCCCAAACCCTACAGTTTAGCCAAGTATTGCTGGTGTCAACAACCCAAACGGTGCCGGCCAATAAGGTGTGGAAGGTGGAGGGTTTTATGCCCTCGCAATCGTTAACCACCCATAATGTTAAAGATTTTTCAATCGTTGTAGATAACAGTCAGGTTTATGTAGCTGGCGCACACATGGGGTCCTCAGGCAGCCAATACGCCTGGGGATACTCCGCCAACCTAGTTTTCCAACCGCTCTGGCTCCCTGCGGGTACAACCCTGGCCGCAGGGACGAATGTATTCCGTGTTTCGGTAATTGAGTTCACCGTAGTTCCTTAAAAACCTCACATTAACCTTATTCGCATGCGTACCTTTTTTCACTTTGCTATTGTTGTTTCCCTTTTTTTATTGGCCAATACGAGCCGAGCCCAAACCCTACAATTCAGTCAGGTATTGCTGGTGACCACAACCCAAACGGTGCCGGCCAATAAGGTGTGGAAGGTGGAGAGCTATACCCCATCTTCTGTTTATGCCCAACATAATGGCATTCCTCAAACCCATGCTATTCTGGTTAATAATTCAGCTCGGATTGTCGGTATGGTTGCTGGGTGGAACACAAACAATGGGTATACCCATGACACCTACTCCTTTAACAGTTTCCCCATGTGGCTGCCAGCAAGCACAACATTGGCTGTGAGCACGGGAGTATCGCAACTATCGGTAATTGAGTTCACCATTGTCCCTTAATTAATTCGCAATAAATCCATTGCTTATGCGTCCCTTATTTTTGCTTTTATTGGCTTTCGTTTTACCTATTGCGAATAAATTGCAAGCCCAAACCCTACAATTCAGTCAGGTATTGCTGGTGTCAACAACCCAAACGGTGCCGGCCAATAAGGTGTGGAAGGTGGAGGGGATAATTCCGACAAGCGCTATTGACAACTATTATATTTCTATTAATTCAAGCCTTAGTCATATCGCTAGATTCGACAATGTTAAAGGCGCCTTACCTATTTGGCTTCCTGCTGGTACAACTTTAGCTGCAGGTGCAAATGTATTCCGTGTTTCCGTAATTGAGTTCACCATTGTCCCTTAATAATTTCGCAATAAATCCATTGCTTATGCGGCCTTTATTTATGCTTTTATTGGCTTTCGTTTTACCAATTGCGAATAAATTGCAAGCCCAAACCCTACAATTCAGTCAGGTATTGCTGGTTTCCACAACCCAAACGGTGCCGGCCAATAAGGTTTGGAAGGTGGAGAGCGTTATGCCGATCAACCAACAAAGCATATACCACCAAATTGTGGTTAATTCCACTACCATTATTGTTGGAACTACCAACTACACGGGAAGTTGGTTCAACGCCTTCCCCATGTGGCTGCCCGCAGGTACGACGTTGGCCGCAGGCTCAACCGTATTCCGTGTTTCGGTAATTGAGTTCACCGTAGTTCCTTAAAATAAAGCAGAACCCCTAGCTTCTAATTTCTGGGCTGTCACAACCAATTTTCAATTCAGGTGTTTTTCATGCATACTTTTGCAGCATTGAAATCGCCAAATGGATAAACATTCGAACACCAAAACAGCCATTGTTATAGGAGCCGGGGTTAGTGGGCTTGCGATGGGTATCAGGTTGGCTATCAAAGGTTATTCCGTTCAAATTTGGGAACAAAATTCGTTTGTTGGGGGCAAACTTTCAGAACACTGGGAACAAGGATACCGGTTTGATGCTGGCCCCAGCCTATTCACCCTGCCGGAATTGCTGGAAGAGCTTCTTGAATTGGCTGGGCACAGCGAATTGATGCCCGAGTTGATTCGCCTTGACCCCATTTGCCGTTATTTTTGGAACGATGGAACCCGCTTTGATGCCCCCGCCAATCCACATGATTTTGCCAATCTAGCCGCTGATGCTTTTCGGGTTTCTTCCCATTCCGTTCAAAAACAGCTGGAACGGTCCAACGAAATTTACGGCATTTCAGCCCCTGTCTTTTTGTACAGGTCCATGCACCGTTTATCCACCTATTTTAATTCCGATTTTTTAAAAGGTTTGGTGAAAATTCAGCGCCTGGATGTGCTGAAAACCATGCACGATGTACACCGAAAACGGCTTAAGTCAGCCAAGCTGGTTCAGCTTTTTGATCGGTATGCCACCTACAATGGAAGCAATCCGTACAAAGCACCGGCCACCCTTCAGGCCATTCCATCTTTGGAATACTTCAAGGGAGCTTGGCTTCCAAAGGAAGGTATGATTGCTATTACCAACGCACTGGAACAGGCTGCAGTGCGGTTGGGGGTACACATTGTTTTGAATCGTTCGGCAACGGGCATTCGACATAAAAATAAACAGGTTGCCGCGGTTGAATGGAGCGGGGGAACCGAATCGGCCCATATTGTTGTTTCGGCCATCGATGTACAACGGTTTTACCCTCTGCTAAGTCCAGCGGTCACATTGCCCGAACGCATAAAAACCGCCGAACGCTCTACATCGGCTTTGGTATTTAACTGGGGCATGAAGTCAAGCTACCCCGAACTTGATGTTCACAATATTTTTTTTGCTGACGATTACAAGGCCGAATTCCAAGCGCTAGGCATTCCCGGAAATGGAATTGGGATTGACCCGACAATTTACCTTTTTATATCATCAAAACACATTCAAACCGATGCCCCAATGGGGTGTGAAAATTGGTTTACGATGGTAAATGCGCCTGGAATTGGAGCTTTAACCGAAGATCAAATCGACCTAGCACGCACACACATTGCCCAAAAGTTGAGTTCAATATTAGGCAAAGATGTGCTGAACGATGTTCAAGCCGAATGGGTACTTCAGCCTGCTGACATAGCGCGCAGAACGGGTTCGCCGGACGGAGCCCTATATGGTCCCTCATCCAACTCAGCCTGGTCCGCATTTAACCGACACGCCAACGCCTCCTCATCGATCAAAGGGCTATATTTTACCGGAGGCAGCGTTCACCCTGGTGGGGGAATTCCGCTTTGCTTACTTTCGGCACGGATTGCATCAGAACAAATTCAAAATGCAAAATGAAACAAACCCTTTTCCTTTTCAAACCTCTTTTTTGGCTGATTGTTGTTTTTGGAGTTGGCCTTGGGGGATTACTAATCCCCGAAACCCGCTCCTTTTTCAATCAGCTCACCCCTTTAAATCTGTTGTTTTCAGCCTTAATGGTGTTTATTTCGCTTCATTCGGGCCATATTTCAGGGTTTTTAAAAGGGTTTTTTGTGGTAGGCGTTTTGGGCTGGACAGCGGAATGGATTGGTGTTCATACCGGATGGCTGTTTGGCTGCTATTCCTATGGAGGCATATTAGGCTGGGGCCCGATGAACGTGCCCTTATTAATTGGTCTTAATTGGGCGATTTTAAGTTATTGCATCTTTCAATTTGTAGGATTTTTAAGAGGTTGGAAATCTTGGATTGCAGGAGCCGCCCTGATGACCGCCTTTGATGCTCTTTTAGAGCCCGTGGCAATTCAACTAGGTTACTGGAACTGGATTGAAAACAGCATCCCAACAACCAATTATTTAACTTGGTTTTTATTGAGCATTCCATGCATGTATTTGTGGGAAAAATTTTCAAAAAACCACTTTAATCAAACCGCAGCATGGTTCCTATGGATTCAGGTTCTGTTTTTTACGGTATTGAACTTAACGTTGTAAACCAAACCATTCTTGGGAAATTGAAAATAATGGTGCATATTTGAGCATCGAAAACCGAACTGAAATTCAAAAAATAGCAATGTTGAATCTGAAACCATTCTCTATTCTGCTTAGTGCGACAGCCATTTTTGCCCTTGGCACGGCTTCCGCTCAATGCGACCACAAAGCCACTCAAAAAGCTGATTTCGCTTACATCAGCAACAACTTTCCTGAGGCAATAAACCTTTACAACAAAGCCGCCGGCAAAGTAGGTAAAGACAAAGCCGCTAAATCTTGCATCAACTATATGGTGGCAAAGTGCTACCTAAAAATGAACGATTATAAGCGTGCAGAAAGCCAATTAAAAAAGGTTACTAAAATTGACCTGCAGAATGGTCCGGCGCACTACGAGTACGCTTTGGTTCTGAAAAACGCAGGTCGGTACGAGGAGGCAAAAGCCATATTCGAAAAATACAAAACCCTCGACCCCAACGATCCGCGTGCCGAAATTGGCATAAAAAGTTGTGAATTGTCGATTCAATGGATTCAAAAACCAACCTGCTATAATGTGGAAAACGCGAAAGCTTGGAACTCCAAGGATATGGATTTCTCGCCTTTTGTTGCCTCTAAAAAACAAGATTTGGTCATCTTTACCTCTAACCGGAAATTTAAAGGAAAAGGTGCCAAAGAATGGGATACCCACGGAGGTCTATCTGAAGATTTATGGACGGTTTCTTACGATAAAAAAACCTCCGTTTGGAGTGAACCAAAACGGATGGATCTGCTATCTACAGAATATTCTGAGGGTTCTGGCACCATGGATAACCGCTACACTTTCTTGTATTTTACCCGTTGTTATGCCGACAAAAAAAATGGGTCTGGTTGCAGAATTTACCGCACCAGAGCCAAAGGCAAAGAGTGGATCGAACCTGAAAACGTATCGTTGGCTAACGATACCTTTGTTACTGCTCACCCGACCATAACTGGCGACGGTAAATTCATGATTTTCGCGTCGAATATGCTTGGCACAAATGGCGGTATGGACCTTTGGATTGCCGAGTTTGAACGCAAAGCAAAAACCTTCGTTAAACCGGTTAACCTGGGGCCTGAAATCAATACCTTCGACAACGAGGTGTACCCCCACCTAAAATTAGACGGGACCCTTTACTTTTCTTCGAATCGCCCCGAAGGTATGGGTGGTTTAGATATTTATAAGGCTACAAAACTAGAAGGCAATACCTGGGGTAAAGTTGAAAATATGCAATATCCCATCAACTCTCAACGCGACGACTTCGGAATTATGTTTGAAAGGGGAGTTGAAAAAGGGTACCTTTCTTCTAACCGAGATGGGACAAAAGGCCTTGATGATATTTGGTCTTTCTTTATTCCCCCAAGCAATATTATGCTGAGTGGAACGGTACGCGACAAAGACACCAAAGAGCCTTTAGAGAATGCTACCGTTGAGTTAAAAGATCCTCAAGGCGAAACCATTAAAATCACCACTGATAAAATGGGCTTTTATAAAAAGCAAATCCCATTTGGAATCACTTACGATATGCAAGCCAGCAAAGAAAAGTACTACAACGATGTGAACCGTGCTTCTTCTATGGGCTTAGATCCACTAAAAACGTGCAAAGACACCAACATTGTTGCTGATTTCAACCTAAAAACCACCAAGGTTAACCTGGAATTTGAAATCCAATTCGTGTTTGACCGAGAAATCGTTCTGCCTCAATACATGGATACCGTGAAAAACCTGCAAACCATCTTAGAAGACAACCCAAAAACGGTGGTTGAAATTGGTGCTCACACCGATGCCCGTGGTAACGACGATTACAACCAACGGCTTTCTGACCGTCGGGCCGACGAAATTGTTCGCCTTCTTGTTGAAGCCGGAATTCCTAAGGCCAGACTTACACCTAAAGGTTACGGAGAAACCGAACCCCGTAAATTGTTGAAAGACATGAAAGGGTTGAAATCAGACTATATCTTCAAAAAAGATACCGTACTGACCGAAGCTTACATCAACGAAATGAAAAAAACAGAAGGAGATCAAGTGTTTGAGGACGCTCATACCATCAATCGTCGAGTTTCTCTTAAAATCCTCTCTGAAGACTTCAAAGGCGCACCCGCCAAAAAAGAAGACGAAGAATAATTTTGCTACGGCCCTTCGGGGCCGTTTTTTTTTGCCTTTCAAATTGCTGACCTTTGCGCTATGGATACAAATGCCTACCACCAAAGGGGAGTTTCTTCCGATAAAGCGGAAGTACATCAGGCCATTCAACGCTTAGATAAAGGGCTATTCCCTAATGCCTTTTGTAAGGTACTGCCTGATTTCTTGGCAAACAGCCCCGACCACGGCATCGTTATGCACGCCGATACCGCTGGCACCAAATCGGTTCTGGCGTACATGTACTACATAGAAACAGGCGACAGCTCTGTATGGAAAGGGATTGCCCAAGATGCCTTGGTAATGAACCTAGATGATATGGCTTGCGCTGGCCTTAGCTCAGGATTCGTTGTATCTTCTTTAATAACCCGCAACAAACACCTGATTCCAGGTGAAATTCTAAAGTACCTTATCGATGGAACCGCCGACCTGCTCGAGGAATGGCAGAACATGGGAATCGATATTCACCATGCCGGTGGCGAAACAGCCGATGCAGGCGACGTTGTTAGAACCATCGATGTTGGTTTTACCGTTACCGGGCGACTGCTGCGCTCCTCGGTTGTCTCAGTCAATGTTCCTCCAAATTGCCTTGTTGTTGGCCTTGGCTCCTACGGACAGGCACGTTTTGAAACAGAATACAACAGTGGTATTGGCTGCAATGGATTAACCTCGGCACGCCACGACCTGCTTGCAGCCAATTATACCCAAAAATTCCCTGAAACCTTTGCCCCACAATCACCAAGCAACCTAAATTATTGTGGAAAATTCCAACTCAGCGATATTGAACCCATAACGGAAATGCCGGTTGGTAAGCTTCTCCTATCGCCTACCCGCCCATTTTTTCCTGTGATCAACGCATTCCTTCCTCTAATTCAAAACGAGGTATATGGAATGATCCACTTAACCGGCGGAGCCCATTCCAAAGCCCTAAAATTCTTGAAAGGCATTCGGGTGGTAAAAGACAACCCGCTGCCTGTTCCTCCCATTTTCAATCTAATCCAATCCGTCAGCAGAACCTCAGACACCGAAATGCACACTGTTTTCAATATGGGAACCCGCCTTGAAGTTTATTGCTCTGAAGCAGCAGCTAAAACCATTCTTGATACCGCAGCTGAATTCAACATTCCCGCAGGCATTGTGGGATACACCGAGGCCGCCACCCAGTCTGAAATACGAATCTGCCGACCTGAAAAACCCGAAATACGAATCTTGAAATGAGGCTGCTGGACAGAATAGCTCCCCTAGACGAAACCGTTAAAGAGCTTGAAATAAAATTATCTGACCCCGAATTGGCTTCCGATGTAAAGCAATTCATTGCTGTACAACGCGAATACGCTCGACTTAAAGACATTGTTGAAGCCGGAAACCGATACCGCGCAACCCTAGCCAACCTGCAATCCGCAAAGTCCATGCTGATTGACGAAACCGACGAAGATATGCGGGCCCTAGCACGGGAAGAGGTTCAAAGTTTGGAATCTCAGATACCTCAAATGGAAGAACAACTTCGATTGCTACTGGTACCTAAAGATCCCGAAGACCACAAAAATGCCATCCTTGAAGTTCGAGGTGGCACAGGTGGTGACGAAGCCGCTATTTTTGCTGGAGACCTGTACCGCATGTACGCACGATTTTGCGAAGAACGTGGTTTCAATATGGAACTGGTCGAAGCAACCCCTGGAACTTCGGGCGGATACAAAGAAATTATTGTGAATGTAGTTGGTCCCGACGCTTATGGAACGCTAAAATTTGAATCTGGGGTCCACCGAGTTCAACGCGTCCCCGCCACCGAAACTCAGGGCCGAATCCACACCTCGGCCGCGAGTGTAGTAGTGCTGCCCGAAGCAGATGAACTCGATGTTCAAATCAACCCCAACGACATCCGAAAAGACACCTTTTGTTCCTCTGGAGCCGGTGGCCAATCGGTCAATACCACCTATTCCGCCGTTCGGTTAACCCATATTCCCTCGGGCATTGTAGTTAGCTGCCAAGACGAACGCTCTCAGCTCCGAAATTTCGACAAAGCCATGCAGGTTCTGCGCAGCCGCCTCTATGAAATCATAAACAGAGAACGCATGGCCAACATCGCAGGCAAAAGAAAGTCTATGGTTTCTACGGGCGACCGTTCCGCTAAAATTCGGACCTACAATTTCCCACAATCCCGAATCACCGACCACCGGATCAACTTTTCTATGTACGACCTTCCCGCCGTAATGAATGGAAACCTTTGGCCAATGATTTCAGCCCTGCAAACCGCTGAAAATGCCCACGAATTTCAAGAAGAAACCAATGGATAATTATGCCCTTCTAATCCAATCCATGCAGCAAAAAAAATCCTGTCTTTGCGTAGGATTGGACGTGGAATTGGACTTGCTCCCAGACGAAGTAAAAAAAGCCGAAGACCCCATTTTTGAATTCAACCGGCAAATAATCGAGGCGACCTTGCCCCTTACCGTTGCCTATAAACTCAACACCGCTTTTTATGAATGCCTTGGAGCACAAGGCTGGGAAACCCTTGAAAAAACGATCCGCTTTATTGGAAAACGTGCATTAACCATAGCCGATGCTAAACGTGGAGACATAGGAAACACAGCTAAAGCCTACGCCAGAACATTTTTCCAACACCTAAACGCCGATGCGGTTACCGTATCGCCCTTCATGGGAATTGATAGCCTTCAACCCTTTTTGGACTATCCAAACAAATGGACCATTGCCCTCGGCCTTACCTCCAATCCCGGTGCGGCCGATATCCAAATGCAAAAACTCAACACAGGCGAGTACCTTCATGAGGCAGCAATGACCACTATGGCCAAATGCGCAGGACCCGAGCAACTTATGTTTGTAGTTGGAGCCACACGTCCCGCCGAACTCAAATCCCTGCAACAACGCTTCCCCAACTACTTTTTTTTAATTCCTGGCGTCGGCGCCCAAGGCGGAACCGTTGCCGAAGTCCTTCAGGCCATGGGACCAAATCCAAAAGCCCTTATAAACGCCAGCCGAAGCATCATTTATGCCAGCTCAGGACCAGATTTCGCCCTGATGGCAAAAAATGCAGCCCAAAATATGCAGCTTGAAATGGCAGGTTATTTTTAAATTACCTACATTTGAGCATGAGGTTATTTTTAATGCTAATCGGGTTTTCCCTTGGCGTTTCTTCCCTTCTTTGCCAAGACAGCCCAAAAGAAAAACTCGGCAAACCCCACAAAGACGATTATTTGTGGAACTTTCAAGACCATACGCTCGGCGGTTTACACGTCCGCGACAGCATTTCGGGCAGCACAAACAGGGTCAATTATCAAATTCGAGTCGGATACATGCCCGAAGCCAAAGAATGGGGCCTAGATATTCGACTTGAGGGAGCGGAACGAACTGTCTTTCGATTTAACGAGGAACAAGCCGATTCGCTCGTAATGATTTCCTCGACCAAGTTTACCTGGGAAATGACCGCTTTCATTCTGCGTTACCTAAAGGGTTCAGAATTTTATGTGGTGCATCTAATTGATGCAGATAAAGGCTTATTTTCCCGCAGTCCGCGCATTCCTGCTGCTTGGCGATTTGAACCCGAGTTTTTCGACCACAGAGCGTTTACCTTAATGCTTCCCGACGGGGAGGTTCCTTTGGTTTTAGATAAATAGGGGGGCTATTCCGGCTTTCCGCTGTATTCGCTTCCCCCAACCCTGGTTTTACTTCCTGCCCGCAGTGGCTCCTCGCGTCGCCCTGCCGGCAGGGTAAAACCCGGGTTGGGGCTCAGCTCATGCCGCTGCAATCCGGGCCCCAAGCCAACTCAATACATCTAGCCCCGCTTTTACCTATCTTTGAGCAAAATCTTGAATCATGTACACCGGTTTTAAACACTTGCACCTTACCCTTTCTTTTTTCGTGCTGTTCCTTTTGCTCGCTGTAATTCTGGTCTCCTTCCTTCGCCGCTCCGGCAACACCCCCTACGCAGGCGCATTTAAAAAAGTGGTCCTTGCCGGACTCATTTCGGCCCATCTTCAGCTTGTGTTCGGATTGTACCTCTGGTTTTCAGGCCCCTGGTGGCCCATTCAAATGGGCGATCCCATCTTGCGGTTCCGAAGCCTTGAACACCCCCTAACCATGCTCATTGCCATTGTGCTGATTACCATTGGTTACTCCAAAGCAAAACGCGCCCAAACCGAAGCGAAAGCCTACAAGGCCCTGTTTGGATTTTGGCTTGCTGGCCTTTTGCTCATCTTGCTGCGCCTTCCATACGAGGCCTATTTTTCTTTCGTTCATTAATTCTGCGACCCAAGCAACCGCATGATTGAAGGCAAAAGCGCGCGCAGCGAACGGGCCCTCCTAGTTGGTTTAATCCACCGGGAACAGCCCCAAGATAAAATGGAGGAATACTTGGCAGAATTGGCCTTTTTGGTTGAAACCGCCGGAGCAACCTGCGTAGATCGAGCACACCAAAAATTAGATCGCCCCCATCCCGCTTATTTTATTGGTCCAGGTAAGTTGGAAGAAATTCGTCTTAAGGCTGGCGAACTCAACATTGACCTTGTGGTTTTCGACGATGAACTGTCCCCCTCTCAACTTAAAAACATTGAAAAAGAATTCAACCCCAAAGAATTTGAAAACAATGTTAAGGTGATGGACCGCACCAACCTGATTCTCGACATTTTTGCTCAGCGCGCCCGAACCGCACATGCTAAAACCCAGGTTGAACTGGCCCAATACCAATACCTTTTGCCACGACTCACCCGAATGTGGACACACCTGGAACGCCAAAAAGGGGGCATTGGCCTGCGCGGACCCGGTGAAACCGAAATCGAAACCGACCGCCGCATCATCCGCGATAAAATTGCCCTGTTAAAAACCAGGTTAGGCACCATCGACAAACAAATGCAAACCCAACGCAAAAACCGAGGAGAATTGGTCCGCGTCGCGCTGGTTGGTTACACCAACGTGGGTAAAAGCACCCTAATGAACCTGCTCTCTAAATCCGAGGTTTTTGCCGAAAACAAACTCTTTGCCACCCTCGACACCACTGTTCGTAAAGTGGTTATTGAAAACCTTCCATTCCTTCTGTCCGATACCGTTGGGTTTATCAGAAAACTCCCAACCCAACTCGTTGAATCGTTTAAATCTACCCTCGATGAAGTGCGCGAATCAGACCTACTGTTGCATGTGGTAGACGTTTCGCATCCTCAATTTGAAGACCATGTTCAGGTGGTGCAACGAACCCTAAACGAAATTGGCGCTGGCGAAAAACCCACCCTGATGGTTTTCAATAAAGTTGATGCCTACCGGCCCACCGAAATTGACCCACACGACCTCACAAAAAAACCGGAAGGCCCCCAAAACTTAGAGGAACTGCAACGCATATGGCTGGCTCAGGGTGCCGACGAGGCCGTTTTTATTAGCGCCACACAAAAGTTGAACCTAGAAGAATTTCGCTCCACCCTGTACCGCCGCATTTCTCAAATTCACAGGGAACGCTATCCCTACAACCACTTTTTATACTAATGCTGCACCCAGCACACCTTCCCGCTTTACATGAACTGTGCCGCCTTAGCCTGGTTGAAGGTCGAGCCGCCGATAAGGTTATGGCCGATATTTTAAAGGCCGACCCCCGCCGCGGTAGCCGCGACCGAGCCAGCATCGCTTCCTTTGGCTACGATTTAATCCGCTGGTGGCGCACCCTTGGTTTTCTTGCTGACGTACCCTCTACCGCATTCGATGTTTCCAGCCTTCATAAACGGTTGGCAGCTTTAATGCTTTGGAAAAACGAACCCCTACCCCACTGGAGGGAATTCACACACCTAAAAACCCAGGAAATCCAACAACGCATTCTTGACCTACCTAAACAACCGTTTGCTATTCAAGAAAGCTATCCCGACGATCTGCATTCCTTGGTCGCAATGGAATTGGGCGAATCTTGGCAACAAATCGGACGCGAACTCAACATTCCTGCCTCGGTTCACCTTCGATGGAATACACTTAAAGGACCTTACCAAGCCGATTTGCTTCCCGAACACACCCCCTTTGGCCCCGAGCGGCCCCATGCTCTGCTGCTTACCGACCGAAAAAACCTGTTTACACTGCCGGCCTTTAAAGAAGGCTACATAGAAGTCCAAGACGCTGGCTCTCAAGCCATCGCACCCTTTTTGCAGGCCGAACCAGGTCAACGCGTTGTAGATGCCTGCGCAGGGGCCGGAGGCAAAACCCTTCATCTGGCCGCATTAATGGAAAACAAAGGCAAAATCATCGCTATGGATGTTCATGGCTATAAATTAGACGAACTGAAACGAAGAGCCCGGCGAGCCTCTGCCTTTAACGTGGAAGCACGCGAAATCAACAAAACCAGCCTAAACCGCCTGCGCGGCAGCGCCGATCGACTTCTGCTCGATGTTCCCTGCTCTGGCATAGGTGTTCTTAAACGCAACCCCGATGCCAAATGGAGGCTCAATCCCGATTCCATTTCTCAGGTTAGAAAAATACAAACGGATATTCTTCAAAACTACGCTAGTCTTCTGAAGAGCGGAGGAAAATTGGTCTATGCAACCTGCAGTATTCTACCTTCTGAAAACCGAAATCAGGTTGAACATTTTCTTAACTCACATCCCAATTTTGTTTGGGAAGACGAACTCCATATCCAACCAGGTAACACCGACGGATTTTATATGGCCCGACTGCAAAAAAAATAAATTAAGACTTAGCCACTGGCGGAGCCATCTCGCAACCACAGGCCTTGCACGTTCTTAATTCCTTGCTTCCATAAAACCGGTCAAACACTGCTTTAAAATCCTGCTCGATGTTTGTCAAGGGAAAATAGGCTTCATACAACAAATGGTTGCAGGACTCACAAAACCACAATAAGCCGTCCTTTTCCTGAGGCTGCCTACGCCGCTCAATAACCAAACCCAAGGATCCCTCGGTACGGGCCGGAGAATGAGGAACCTTTGCTGGCAATAAAAACACATCGCCAGCCTTCAAGGGTACGCCTACCTTTTTACCGTCTTCCTGTATCCATACCGTAATTTCTCCCTCCAATTGATAGAAAAATTCTTCCCCTTCGTTGTAATGAAAATCCTTACGAGCATTGGGGCCACCCACTGCCATCACAATAAACTCAGCATTCTGCCAAATTTGCTTGTTGGCTACTGGAGGCTTTAAGAGATGTCTGTGCTCATCTAGCCAGGCTTGTAAAGGGAAAGGTCGCTGAATAGCCATAGTTTATTTTTTAGCAAGATAAAAAAACGAAACTTGAACTCAGACCTTGGGCCTAACTTAAATAAATTGCAAGGGAAAAACTTAGTCAGGCTCTTTCCCGGGTATTTTCCCGCCTTGGGTTTTCGCCAATAAACTAGCGTCCAAACCAAAACCTTGGATGGATATTTTTCTAATAGCCTTACCGCAACAACCACCAAACCGAGAGCAATCAAAAAATTATCCGCTTTTCTTCTACTTAAACTGCTCTCAAACTCTACTTCTTTACTACCAAATCCAAAGGGCTGATCCGCCACACCAACCCAGCCTCATACCCGAAATTCCCGCTTCCCCATACACCAAAGTCTCCTTCAATGCATTAGAAAAGCTTTTCTGAGACTCCCCATTTGAATCCAGACAAGCCTTTCAGCTTATCCAACACTCAAAACAAACTTCACATCATAAAGTAACCCTAAGTGTTCCTCGCCACCCCAATACGTGACGAAGCAAAAAAAGAACGTTTCACCAGTGAACTACAAAGGTACCAACCCGTCTCCTCAGTGTCAAGGGCAAAAACACTTTTTTTTAAAGTGCATCCCCCGAATTCGGATTGGAAAGGCTGACAGGCAGTATTTTCCCATTGTAAAACCGATGCCCCTCCAATAAAAAATGAGCTATGTACTCCCCCATCTCAATGGAACTTAATGGAGCAATGTAGTTTGGAAATGCGCTCGAAAGCATATCGGTCTGCACTGCACCCAATGCCAAGCAGTTTACTCGAATACCGCGGTCAGCCCATTCTTCTGCCCAACATTCCGTTAAATTGGCCAATGCAGCTTTGCTTGCGCTATAGCCCGATAAACCTGGGTACTTTCGACTTCCCTGAAATCCTCCCATACTACCAATGTTCAACACATGCGCCCCAGGCACCATAAAGGGCAACAGCCCCTGAGTCAAGCGAAGTGCTCCCAACACATTTACCGACCACATTTGATGCATCTCTTCCAAGGTTATTTGGTCTGCAGGTCGGTTTAGAAGCAAGCCAGCGTTGTTAACCAACCCTTTAATTGATAAGTCTTTCTCTCGCAACCAATCCAACACCCGACTTGGATTTTCCTCCGCAGAGGCTAAATCAAGCCCCAATCTAAAATCCAAGGGGCCAAAGGAAGCTGTTGCCGTTCCTGCCGAGCGCGAAAGGCTTAATACGGCTTTGTTTTGAGCCAACAATGCCTTTCGTATTTCCAAACCTATGCCACGGTTAGCACCTGTAATTACAAACAAATCCATTGCTTCAGGACTCTTTGTTCAAGGTTAAGCCGTGTTTCTCGGCTGTCTCTTGAGCTAAAGCATACCCAGCATCCGCATGCCGAATAACCCCCATTCCCGGATCGTTGTGCAGCACCCGCTTTAATCTGGCCTCAGCAGCCTCGGTTCCATCGGCCACAATCACCATGCCGGAATGAATGGAATACCCCATTCCAACCCCGCCACCGTGATGCAAACTCACCCACGACGCCCCTCCAGCGGTGTTTACCAAGGCATTCAAAATTGGCCAGTCGGCAACGGCATCTGAACCGTCAAGCATGCCTTCGGTTTCGCGGTTGGGCGAAGCCACAGAACCCGTATCCAAATGGTCGCGGCCTATCACAATGGGAGCCGAAACCAAAACTTCGCGAACCATTCGGTTAAATTCCAAACCCGCACGCTGCCGTTCTCCCTGCCCCAACCAACAGATCCGCGAAGGCAATCCCTGAAAAGCAATACGCTCATTTGCCATGTGCAACCAGCGGTGCAGAGAAGCATTTTCAGGGAACAAACGCAACAAAGCTTGGTCCAACGCATGAATATCGGCCGGGTCTCCGCTCAAGGCAACGAAACGAAAAGGCCCCTTCCCTTCGCAAAATAAGGGCCGAATAAAGGCCGGTACAAAACCTGGGAAAGCAAAGGCGTTTTTTACGCCCCTGCGGTCGTGGGCCTGACCCCGCAAGTTGTTTCCATAATCAAAGGTCACGCTGCCGCGGGCTTGCAGCTCTAGCATCAAGCGAACATGGTGGGCCATGGTATCCAAACTTTTTTCCACATAGGCATCTGGATTCATTTCCCTCAGCGCGTTGGCCTCGGTTGTGCTCATATTCTCCGGAAAATATCCCACCAATGGATCATGGGCCGAGGTCTGATCGGTCAGGGTATCGGGCACAATGTTTCGGTCCACCAGACGCTGCAGCAGTTCAATGGCATTGCACCGCACTCCAATGCTTACAGCAATTCCTTGCTGTTTGCACTCCAGCGCCCGATCAATGGCTTGGTCCACGTTCAAGTATTTCTCGTCTAGATAGCGGGTTTCCAAGCGTTTGTCGATCCGCCACTCTTCCATTTCGGCTGCTAGGCACACCCCTTCATTCATGGTAATGGCTAGGGGTTGAGCACCGCCCATGCCCCCCAAACCGGCGGTTACATTCAATGTGCCTTTTAGGGAGCCCCCAAAATGCTGCCGAGCGCACTCGGCGTAGGTTTCGTAGGTGCCTTGAACAATGCCTTGCGAGCCAATGTAAATCCAACTTCCTGCGGTCATTTGCCCATACATCATCAGGCCTTTTTTCTCCAGTTCATCAAAATGCTGCCAGTTGGCCCAGTTGGGCACCAGCATCGAGTTCGAAATCAAAACACGGGGAGCATCGGCATGGGTTGGCAAAATTCCAATGGGCTTACCGCTTTGAATCAGCAGAGTTTCGGTATCGCCCAACTCCTTCAGCGACTTCACAATAGCGTGAAAGGCCTCCACATTTCGAGCGGCTTTCCCTCGACCGCCGTACACAATCAAATCTTCGGGGCGCTCGGCTACGTCTGGATTCAGGTTGTTCAGCAGCATGCGTAGGGCAGCTTCTTGCACCCAACCCTTGCAGTTTAAGGTTTTTCCGGTGGGAGTAGGCCACAAGGCCATATCTAATTTTTGCTGGGCATCGGTAGGGTTCATGGCTCAGATTTTTTGATTTTTCCAGTTTTCACATTGAATCCGTACGGGCAATGTTTGCAGCCGCTTTTGCAACAATAACCGCGTTTCAGGTGGTATTGTTCGGTAAATACCAAATACCCTTCTGGGCTTTTGTAAAAATCACCGGGTTCCAGCGGGGCTTTGCCCCATTCATTGGGCGGGGAACTGCACATACCTCAAAGGTACAGATTGCATAGCAAGATTTGCCTGAAATTCAATTCAGAAAGCACGAGAAAAGGGGAATTTGGGCGCCTTTTCCGGCTGTCCGCTGTAGTCGGCTTGCCCAGCCGGGCTGGCCCTGGGCCTGCGTGGGCTCCCAAGGTCGCCTCCGCGGCCTTGGGCCAGCTGCCGGCCGGTCTGCTCCGCCTGCCGCTGCCATCCGTGGCGCGGCCGCCCCAAGGCATTAACCTTCAATTGATACAATACAGCCTTTAAAATAAAAAGAGTGGGCGCAAAAGCACCCACCAGTTTAAAACAAAAGTTCAGCATGAATGGAAAGAAAAAAGTTCAATTGAACCTCAAAAATGAAATTCCAATGCATTAAAATTTAATCGAGGTTCGCCGATCTAGTGACTTTGTCAAAAGGCACAGAAATAATGGTTTTGCCACTAATCCTAAGCCATAAAACGTCTTTTAATGCACTACTTTAATGGGTAGGCATGAGCTAATGCCTCTGCGCAGCGAATGCCATCTATGGCAGCAGAAACGATTCCTCCGGCATAGCCGCCACCTTCTCCGCAAGGAAAAAGTCCTAGCACTTCAGGGTGCTGTAGGCTTACCGGGTCTCGGGGAATTCGAACAGGACTAGAAGTACGGCTTTCTACGCCTACTAAAACCGCATCGGGATGCAAAAAGCCTTTCATTTTCCACTGAAAATCCAAAAAACCAAGCCTAAGTCGCTCGGCTACAAACCGAGGTAAAACCTCATTCAAATTGACCGACTGAACGCCTGGACGGTAGGATGTAATCAATTCTCCCTGACTTGTTTTCCGGTCTATAAAATCGTGCAATCGCTGCGCCGGTGCCACCTGATTGCCGCCGCCAGCCTTGGCCGCTTGGCGTTCAACCTGGGTTTGAAAGGCCAAGGTGTGTAAGCCATCCGGATCGGTTTGAGCCACGTCATCCAGTTGAATTTCAGTAACCATTCCGGAATTGGCGAAAGGATTGTTTCGTTTGCTGGGCGACCAACCGTTGGTAACCACCAAATCTTGCTGGGTAGAACAAGGGGCAATAATGCCCCCGGGACACATGCAAAAGCTATAAACCCCACGGCCTTTCACTTGACTTACCAGTTGGTAACTGGCAGGGGGTAAGGCATACTGAAGTTCGCACCCATGGTATTGAAGCTGGTCAATGTAGCTTTGTGGATGTTCCACCCTCAGGCCAAGAGCAAATGGTTTCGCTTCAACCCTCAAGCCACTTTGAACCAGCATGCGGAAAACATCAGAGGCAGAATGACCTGTGGCTAAAACAACCTTTGAAATGGAAAGCGAATCGGTGAAATTGAGTTCCAATGCTTTAATTTTTCCGCCCTCAATCTTTAGATTGGTAACACGGGTATCGAATCGAACCTCAGCCCCACAATCCAAAATAAATGCACGGATATCGGCAATGATTCCAGGCAGCTTGTTGGTTCCAATGTGAGGTCGGCTATCTACGGCAATAGATTCTGCCGCGCCGAAATAAATTAGCCAGTCCAAAATTCGATTTACGCTTCCGCGTTTGCTGCTGCGGGTGTAAAGTTTACCATCGGAATAGGTTCCGGCCCCTCCTTCACCAAAGCAATAGTTGGATTCGGGATTTATTCGTCCATTTCGCGTAATCTCAACCAGGTCGCGGCGGCGGGTACGCACATCGGTTCCCCTTTCTAAAACGATGGGTTTAAAGCCCAATTCAATCAAACGAAGAGCAGCAAAATAACCTGCTGGTCCGGCTCCGACAACGGCCACTTCAGGGCAGGATTGTACCGAACGGTGCTGAGGTTGTTCCCGTTCCAATGATGGCAGCAGGCCAGCTTCCACAATTTGAATTTGAAGCCGATACCGCACATTTCCATGCCTAGCATCTAAGGTTTGGCGCAAAACCCGAAAGCTAAAATCGGCATGGCCCAGTTCGCTCTCCAAATCTTGATGCAAGGATTCCGGAGAAAGGCGGTCGGGAGAACAGATCCATTCTAGGGTCCGAGAACTCATTATTCAAACAAAAAACTAATGTACACAGCTCGAGTACGCAGAGCATCGATGCTTTGGTTGTAAAAATTGGATTCAGGGTAATTTAAATCCAACAAGCCCCAAGATACTTTTAATTGAGGTGAAAATTTAAAAAAGGGGGTGTAAAAATCCATTCCTAAACCCGCTTCGGTAATAAGGTCATGCGGCCTTAATTTAATAGGATAAGAAGCTCCATCTTCGGCGCCAACCTTACTTGCCATATCAAATGTGTACTTAAACCCGCCAATTAGGTACATTCTGAAGTTGGTTAGACGAACAGATTTAAATTTAAAGTACACTGGAAATTCAGCTAGGGTAGATTCGAACTGAAACACATCGATACCGTTGGGTCGGTCAAATTCAAGGTAACGGCTTGCAAGAGTTAGGGTTGGAGTAAACCTCAAATCAATAAGTTCAGAAAGGCGCATGTTTGATTCAATTCCCATGGAGAACCCCGGCTGCCAAATAGACCGCACACCATAAACGGTGTCGGGGAGCAATTCTCTAAGGTCGCCCCGAGGGCGAACAGCTAACCCCGCATGTGAAATACCCAAATTGATCCCAAAATGGAATTTTCTTCGGTCGTACTTGGGCATATTTTCTGTTTTCACTCCCTTTTGGCTTCGTCGGCGCTGTTGAGCCTGAGCTGGAACAAAGACCAAAACCATAAGGAAGATCAGAAAGCCTCGAAGAGCCATATGCAGAGTAAACGACCTCAAGAAAGATTTATTTTTCGGCAACATAAAGGGTAGCAACGCCTAAGGTCATTCGATGTTGTTTCGCATTTTTAAAACCTACCGCCCTGAGTTCGTTCAAAAAATCTTCCCCGTCTGGAAATGCCGCTACACTTTGGGGCAAATAGGTGTAAGCAGCGGGGTCTTTGCTAACCAACCGCCCAATTCGAGGTAAGATATGACGAAAATAGAAAAGGAAGAGGGCGGCTAAAACTCCTTGTGTTGGGCGGCTAAATTCAAGGATATAGGTTTTGCCCCCAAGGCTAAGGGTTCGGTAAAATTCAGCGAGCCCAGCGTGAAGATTTTCAAAATTGCGCACTCCAAAGGCACAGGTAATGGCTTGGAAGCACCCCTCAGGAAAAGGTAAATTTTCTGCATCGCCCACCTGCATTTGAATGCGATTGTTGTAGGGGCTTTTACCAACCTTTTTAATTCCCAATTCCAGCATGCCCGGAGAAATATCAAGTCCCACCATGTTTTTTTGAACGGCTGGGGCTGCGGCAAGAATTAAATCGCCGGTGCCAGTTGCCACATCAAGCAAGGATTCAGGATTTTGACGCTTGATTTCGCGCACAACTCTAGCCCTCCAAATACGATCAATTCCCATACTTAAGGTTCGGTTTAGCAGGTCGTATTTCCCTGAAATGGAATCGAACATCTGGGTAACCTGTTCCTTTTTGCTCTTGTTGGAGGTATATGGCGTAACGCTCATGCCTTAAATTTGCTTGCAAAGGTAGGCAATAATGGCAGATAGGCTTGATGGGGCTGAATTAGCCCAGCATAACATGGGCTTCACGGTATTTGTAGTTGTTGGTATCGACCCGCCTACTAATGGCAACAGCTACTGTAAGCACGCCTACCCTACCTACAAACATGCTTAATATAATCACAATACGGCTTGCAGAACTCAGTTCTCCTGTTATACCCGTGCTTAACCCAACAGTTGCAACGGCTGAAATTTGTTCGAATAACAAATGAAGAAAGGGGATTTGCGGCTCGAGGATGGTTAAAGCAAAAACCCCAATAAAAATGACCGAAACCGAGAACAGAAAAATAGAAGATGCCTTGTTGACAAGTTCATTGCTGATGGTTCTGCGGTAAATCTGCACGTGCTTTTTGCCGCGAATGGTAGCCAAGGCTGACAAGAAAACAACGGCAAAAGTACTTGTTTTTATACCCCCACCTGTTCCTCCACTGGATGCCCCAATTACCATCAAAACCATAAACATAAGTAGGGTTGGAACGCTTAAAATGGAAATGTCAACACTATTAAAACCAGCGGTACGGGTGGTCATGCTTTGAAATATGGAGGTAATGGTTTGTTCAAACCAGTTCATTCTTAAAAATCCACCCTCAGCGTATTGAGCTGCATTAAAGCTCTCAAGAGCAGCAAATCCAATGGCACCAACAAAAATTAAAATTAAAGAGGTGTAAAGAGACAAGCGGGTACTGGTTTCAAGCCTGCGCCAGGGGGTCAACATGCGCATTCTAAGTCGTTCAGGCGAAAACAAGTCGTTGAGTACGGTAACCCCAATTCCGCCAAGAAAAATTAGGCCGGCAATGCCAAAATGCATAACATAACTGTTGCGCACCCCCTGCTCAAAAAGTCCATTTGTATAGGTACTAAAACCTGCGTTGTTAAAAGCAGAAACAGAATGGAAAACAGAATGGAAAATCCTAGACGGAACACTGGAAAAAACCACGGAGCTATCCCAGGTCATATAAATGAAAATGGCACCGGCAGCTTCTAAAATAAAGGTGAAAAGAAAAATACGCTTAACTAAGCTCCTTGAATCGCTCAGGGTATCAAAACTCATCACATCTCTGATCATCAAATTGTGTTTCAACCCAATTCCACCTTTTAAGAAAGCCCCAAAGAAGCTGGCAAAAGAAATGATGTTAAGTCCACCTAGTTGAATCAATACAAGAATAACAAGCTGACCTTTCCAAGTAAAATAGGTAGCCGTATCAACAACAATAAGTCCAGTAACGCAAGAGGCACTAACCGAAGTAAATAAAGCATCCATAAACGGCATAGCGCCAGCGATGGTGGTCATATTCGGAAGCATCAGCAATAAAGTTCCAACAGCAATCAACAAAATAAAACTTGCAATGAAAAGGTGCGAAGGATTTATTTTTAATTGACCAAGGAGTTGAGAAAATCTTCCTAGTTCAACAAAAATAATGAGCAGAAGTAAAATTTGACTGATGGCAAACCTCCAATATGCGATTTCGAACTCGGTTAAATTTGTAAAAATTATGCCAATGAATGGATGTCCGATGCTGATTCTAAATAGGGCATCTAAAAGAATAACACCGAGAATTCCCGCCTCAAAGACATTTGACTTTAAGTACTTTGAGGGTTCAAAATCAAAAAACCAGCGGACCAAAAAGCTTACAACAAAAAACAGCAGCGCAAACCGAATCCAAAGTTGGTAGGTTGCCAAATCAATCAAGGATTGGGGGAAGCCGTGCACATAAACCAACATGGCAGCCATGGCCAAAGCAACAATTACTCTGAAAAAGCGCAATATGCTTGTAACCCTTCCTTTGGAGGAGTAAATTCGGACGTTAATGCGTTCGCGAACCGATTGAATTAATTTAGCCAAGGGCATGGTAGTGTTCTATTACCTTACGAATCCTAAGCACGGCCTCCTCAAGAATATGCCAATCGGCAGCATAAGACATTCGAATACAGCCAGGTGCGCCAAAAGCATCTCCTGGAACCATTGCCACCCCTGCTTCTTCGAGCATCAGACTGCAAAAATCCTGTGCGTCATTTACAGATTTACCTCCCCAAGACCAATTCAAGCAGGCTGAAATATCGGGAAACAAATAAAAAGCTCCAGGAGGGACGCTCAGCACAAATCCAGGAATGGATTTCACCGCCTCGGCCATTTTATCTCGGCGGCTTTTAAACGCATCAACCATAAATTGAACCAAAGCTGGCTCGGCCAAAAGTCCAGCGATAGCGGCTTTTTGGGCTATGGAAGAAGGAGCAGAGGTTAGCTGCCCCTGAATTTTAAGGCAAGCATCTATAACGTCCACGGGGCCAGCTAAGTAACCTAAACGCCAACCCGTCATGGCAAATCCTTTCGACATACCGTTCACGATTACGGTACGGTCGTACATGCCTTGAAAGGTTGCTATGCTAATATGAGGCTGATCAAATGCTATAAGCTCATAAATTTCATCAGAAACCACCAAAATAGATGGATGTTTAAGCAAAACCTGCACCCAAGCTTCCAACTCAGATTGGGTCATCATAGCCCCGGTAGGGTTGCAAGGAGAACTGAACAAAAGCATTTTGGTTTTGGGTCCAATGGCTTGTTCCAATTGATGGGCATCAACCTTAAAATTTTGTTCGTGCCCTGCATTAAGTTCTACAGGAATGGCTCCCGCCAAGCGAATAATTTCACGGTAACTTACCCAATACGGGGCGGGAACAAGCACCTCGTCGCCCGGATTAAGAACAGCCAAACATAGATTTGCAATGCTTTGCTTTGCTCCGTTCGAGCAAACGATTTGTTTTTGGGAATAGCTAAGTCCTTGGTCTCGTTTGAATTTAAAGGAAATGGCATCGAGCAAATCAGAATAGCCCTGAACGGGGGTGTAATGCGAATGATTATCTTGAATGGCTCGGATTCCAGCATCTTTGATAAAACTGGGCGTATCGAAATCGGGTTCGCCCAGGGACAGGCTAATGATATCCTTTCCTAGAGCCTTAAGTTCACGGCTTTTTCGTGCCATGGCCAAGGTTTCTGACTCATTCATGGTTTCTACCCTATTAGCCACAAAGTTCCGGTCCATGTACGATTCTTGTTATTTGATTAGAGCAAAGGTTAAAAAAAAACATTGGAATTGGTTTTGTTGTTAGAAAAGGTAAACGGAATGAACAAGGGAATACAAGGTTCAACTTTGAAGTACCTGTATTACCTTTGTGGTAAAGAACGTTAACCAAGGCATAATACCCGATATGGAAGCAGCAGATTTGTTTATAGAAATAGTGAAGTATTCAATGCCAGCCATTGTAGCTTTCATTACCATTTACATGATAATGAAACAGTTTTTGGAGCATCAGTTGCGCAAAGAAAGCATGGACATTCGACGGCTGAACCAACAAACCATAACCCCCTTGCGTTTGCAAGCCTATGAGCGGTTGGTTTTGTTGATGGAGCGGGTGCACCCTGCTCACCTGGCTATGCGCATGAACGGAACCAAAGCAACGGCCGGCGAATTGCATTTGGATTTGATTGGAACCATTAAGCAGGAATACGACCACAACCTAACCCAGCAAATTTATGTTTCAAGAGGCTTGTGGGAGGCCATAAAAAAAGCCAAAGAAGAGAGCATTAAAATGGTCAACGTTGCCGCCTCGCAGGTTTCTCCTCAAGCGCCAGCCATAGAATTGGTAAGAAAAGTTTTAGAGGTGGTGGTAGAAATAGAAAACATCCCAGCACAATCAGCCATTGATGCCATTAAACGAGAAAGTCGTACTTTGTATTAATGAAAAATAGAGGTTTGCATGTAGTGTGGTTGCTACCGGTCCTGTTGGGCTTGTTTTCTTGTGCAGAAGAACCCTATAACCCGACTCCATACAGCCTAAATCTACCACCTCATTTTTCAGAACCTAAAATTCCTTTTGACAATCCTTTAACGGTAGAGGGAGTGGCCTTGGGCCGCAAGCTGTTTTATGACCCCATTTTATCGGGCGATTTCACCCAATCCTGCTCAAGCTGCCATAAACAATCCCTTTCTTTTGCCGAAGCAACGGCAGTTAGTACTGGAATTACAGGGGCGCAGGGGAATAGGAATGCGATGCCCTTAATTAATTTAGCTTACCACAATCGGTTGTTCTGGGACGGCAGGTCCTTTTCGTTGGAAGAACAGTTGTTGGAACCGGTTCCCAATCCCATAGAAATGAATTTGCCTTGGCTAGCGGCCACGGACAGATTGAATCAACACCCTGATTATCCTAGCCTTTTCAAACAAGCTTTCGGAATCGAATACATTGATTCAACTCATATAACCAAGGCATTGGCTCAATTTTTACGCACCCTAATTTCAGGCAATTCTCGGTTTGACCAATACATTCTTGGGCAAGCGGCTTTAACTCCACAGGAATTGCAGGGCATGAATTTGTACGTTACCGAAGCGGCCGATTGTTTTCATTGCCATCCTTTTGAGGAGCGTTTTCAGTTTACCACCTTTAGTTTTATGAACAATGGCTTGGATAAAGAAGGAGAATTTCAAGACTCAGGCTTAGGTGGAATTGTGGCGAACCCAAATTTAATTGGTGTATTTAAGGTGCCGACCTTAAGGAACATCGCTCAAACGGCTCCCTATATGCACGATGGCCGATTTGCCACATTGAACGAGGTAATTGACCACTATGATATGGGCGGGCATCCTTCGTCGACCATTGACCCATTGATGAAGCATGTGGGTACGGGTTTGAATTTGAGTACCCAAGAGAAAGAGGCATTGATTGCCTTTTTGTTGACCCTTACCGACACCGATTTTTTGAGCAACCCTGCTTTTTCGGCCCCTTAGGTTTCTGGGTTTCGGATTTTTTCGAGCAAAGCATTTAGTCTTTTGGCGTCCTTTTCAATTAGAGGAAGTGTAGAGGATTGATGTTGATTTAAAACATGGTTAACCTCTTGGAGCATGCTTCTTGCCGCCTCGGTAATAGATATGCTGTATTCCCGCTTGTCGTGGTTGGCCCTGTTTACCTCAATGTAGTTTTTTTGCTTAAGGCGGCCGATTATTAAGGTTAAGTTAGATTTTGGAGCAATCATTCGGTCCAAAATATCTTTTTGGCAAAGGGCATTGGGGTGGCTGCCATTGAGAATACGCAATACATTGTATTGTTCAGGCGATAACCCATAAGGCCTTAAAACTGCGCTAATTTTGCTTTGCAGCCAGTTGGCCGTAAAGAGCAGATTAATGGTTGCCCGAGCTTGTTCGCTAACAAAGGACTTTTGTTTAATTTCTTCTTCGATGCTTGCCATAGCATAGCAAAAATAAGGAATTAAAAAAGGAGTGGGCCAACGACCAAACCAGGGGAACAAAAGTGGCAGGATGGCCCACGCCCCTGACGGACACGGAAAGCCCACAGGCATGGGGCTAGTGCCGGCCGGAGCGAGGAGGCGACCAGGGGGAGCCACCGCAGCCCGCTGCCGGCACAGCCCTAGGCCGAGGACTTGAAGGGACGGCAGGAAAAGGCGCCAAAAAAAAATTAAAAAAATTAAAAAAATGTGCATCTTTGTATGCTGGTGTTTTGCTTACGGGCAAAATGAAAAGGGAATTGTGTAAAAGCGCAAGCTGTCCCCGCAACTGTAATTTCCGATAAGCGTCGGTTTCCTCAGCCACTGTTTCGATGAAATGGGAAGGCCGCCGACAGGGAAAAAGCCAGGAGACCTGCCAGCCTAACCGATCGTGCGCCGGGGGGTGTGCACCTAAGGATTGTACCTATGAAAACATGGATAAGGCCATTGATTGGGCTTTATGTTTTACCGTTTTTTACGTTAAACGCGCAGAGCGATAGCTCTAGATTTGTGCTTTTACTGAAGCGGTATGAGTTTTCGGAAGCCATTGGATTCGACCTTGGCTTACCAGGGACAAGGCGTCTAAATGCGGCAGAAATGCAAAGGCTAGGACATTGGGATGCGGCTTCGGTACTTAGCTTTCAGACGGGCGCCCAGCTGCGCAGTTATGGACCCGGAAGTTTAAGCAGCGTTTCATTTCGGGGTTTGGGTGCCGCGCGAACGGCCTTGATTTGGGAGGGACTGCCCTTGAACTACCTGTCGGCCGGGCAGGCTGATTTTAGCATTCTTCCCAGCCAAGCCTTGCAAACCATGCAGGTTTTAGAGGGCGGAGAAGCGGGGCGCTGGGGAAGCGGGAGCAGCGGAGGATTGGTGCTTGTTGAAACCTCGGCCAGCGGAAAATCGGGTTGGGGGCTAGAGTGGGGCTTGCAAGTACGGAGTTTTGGAGGGGTAGCCGGAAGGTGGGGATTTAATCGGGAAGGCACCAAAAGCAGAAGCTATCTGTACTTTTCTCAGCAATGGGCTCAAAACAACTTTGTATTTAAAGATTATTCCCTGCTTGGATTTCCGGAGGTGGAGCAGACCAATAACCGGTATTTCAAAAACGATGTACTGGGCGGATACGCGGTGAAATTGGGAAAACTGATTGCTGCTTGGCATGGCTGGATAAGTCAGGCTCAGCGTGAAATTCCGGCGGCCATGGGAAGCCAGCACCAAGAAGCGCGGCAAAGCGATTTTTCGATTCGTTTGGTTCAACGTTTGGATTGGGAGTTGGGGCAAAATTTTAGAGTTATGGCGAATTTGGGCTTGGTCAGCGATTCATTGGTATATAGGCAACAAGGTCTGGAATCTGAATTCAGATCTATGGCCGGGCATTTTCGCTTGGAAGCCCGTTGGACGGGTTTGCGTTGGATGAATGCCCTGATTGGATATGAACAAAGTGCGGCCTGGGCAAGTCAAACCAATTACCCGGAAGGTTTGGCACCACAGCATTTTTTTTCGCCCTATGCCATGGCAGAGTTAAGCCCTGGAAAATGGAAAATAAATTACAGCCTTCGGCTGCCTATGTCGGCCGAAAAGGTGTTGAAGCCAGTGGGCACATTGTATTTGGGATATGGTTGGTCAAAAAAAACCTGGACCATTCAACCGGGCCTAGCCTACCGAGAGCATTACCGTTGGCCCAGCTTAAACGATTTGTATTGGAATCCAGGTGGGAATACCCAGCTAAATCCAGAAACAGGGCACACCCTAGATGCCCTTTTGGAAGTGGTTTGGAAAAAAAATCAGCATCAGATTGCATGGACAAGCAAAGCATACATGGGAGCCTTAAAAAATTATTTACTCTGGCTACCGGCGGGAAATGTATGGCAAGCCAGTCAGCGGCCAGAAGCCGTTCAGCATGGGTTATCGAACCGTCTAGAATGGAAAGGGGGGCTAGGTATGGGCACAATACAATGCTGGCTTCAGCACAACTGGCAGTATGCCGGCGAAGGGTCTGGAGCGAACCGTTGGGCTTATGTTCCCGCACATCAGGCTCAAGGTGGAATGCAGATGGAAAACAAGTTGGGAAAAGCAGGCAAACCAACGCTCCATGTGGGGACGGCGCTGATGGGGCAGTACACCTCTAAACGATACATCAGCGAAGACCAGGTACAAGCCTTGCCAGAATACCTGTTGCTGGATGTTGGAATTCATGGAAGACTTTCACTTACTGACGGCAGTGAATTAAAGTTGGGCTTTAGTTGCCACAACCTATTGGACCAACGCTATGAAACCGTATTTCGCCGCCCGCAACCCGGCCGGCATTATTCCCTAAACCTAATTTTTACACTTCAATCAAACTCCTTAACATCAAAACAATGAAAACAAAAATCAAACTCAATGCGCTTCATCAGGGGCTAACCATTGCCTTAGTACTTTCGGCCCTATGGGGTTGTTTTAACGGGGAGAATCCTGACGGGGAAAATTTGCCCTATGAACAAGGCTATGTGATTGGCAATGAGGGGGCCTTTGGCAGTTCAAATGCAAGTATAGGGTTCAAAGCCTTTTCGGGTGGAACCTACCAAGCAGATGTGGTTGGCGCCGCGAATCAAGGCTTTATAACCGGCGATGTGCTTCAAAGCTTATTTGCAAGCGACAGCCTCTTATTTGCCGTACTAAACAATTCAAACCGGGTTTTATTGTTGGACCGTTATAGAATGAAATACAAGGGAGAAATAAGCAATTTGGCCCTTCCAAGGTATTTGGCAAAGGGTCAACAGGGATTGTATTTGAGTGAATGGGTCACCTTTTCAGGAAATGGAAGGGTGCAAAAAATCAATTCAGCAACAGCTCAACTGGAAGGAAGCGTAGAAGTAGGAGCCTTGCCCGAACAGCTGTTGGCGTATCAGGGAAAGATTTACGTGCCCAATTCGTATGAAAATACGGTTTCGGTTTTAACTGAGTCGCCTTTTGCAAAAACGGCCGACGTTGTTGTTGGCGATTACCCACAAGCCTGTGTAGCACTAAACGGATCGGTTTGGGTTCTGAACGGAGGAAAGCCCGACTGGACGGGGTCCTTCAGTTATGGAAGCTGGATGAAACTCAGCATGCAGGGACAGATAATGACCGAGATCAGTTTAAATCAAGCTCAAATTAACCCGAATCGGGCAGTGGCATCGGCAGATGGCAGATATGCCTACTTTTTATTTGGAGGAGATGTTTGGTTTTTAGACGCACAATTGGAAACGGTAGGGGTGTTGATTTCGGGGGCCAACGGGTATGGTTTGGGGGTAGATAGTAGGAATGGGGACATATTGGTTGGGGAAGCTGGAGATTTTTCGAGCGCATCGGACGTGGCCATTTACAATTCCCAAGGTCAATTTCAAAAGCGCTTTGCAGCAGGGATTGCTCCCAGCAGTTTTGCTATAAATCCTTAAACATCGACATCAAGCGAACCTAAAAGAATGCTAAAGGATAAACGTACTTTTCTTACCTTTGAACCAACTAAAAAATCGCCATGCGTATTCAGATGACACCATCACAGCGTTTAGCTGCAACACTAATTGTTTTGGCGGTGGTCAGCCGTTTGCTGCCCCACCCTTGGAATGTTTCGCCTATGGCTGGCATAGCCTTGTTTGGAATGGTTGCCTTTGGCAATCGAATGGCCGCAATTGGAGTGGCCGTTTCTGCCTGGTTTATGAGTGATTTGCTGGTTAATGTATTGATACAACCTAGTTTTGTTGAAGGTCTGTCTTATTTTTGGGGTGGAACGGCCCTTGGAGTGTATTTGGGTTTAGCTTGGATGTTGTGGATGGGCAGCACCTTAGCTGGATCTCAGGCAACCGGCATTCGGATAATGGGTTTCAGTTTGGCCTCTTCGATTGGCTTTTATGTAATTACAAACACCTTGGTTTGGGCAAGTTCCGGATTTTACCCAATGAATTTGGCGGGTTGGGGTTTGGCATTAACTGCCGGCATTCCTTTTTATCAGGCAGGTGATGTAAGCAGTTCGTTTTTCCTAAACCAGGTGGTTGGAGATTTGCTGTACACTGGAGCCTTGTTTGGAGCCTATTCCGCCGCTCGGCGCTGGGTCCCCTATTTTGCCTGACAGGAAAAGGGTTGGGGCTTTTTTGACCGGTTTTCACCCATAAACAGACATGCATCAACAGCCCAAATTTAGTTGGTGGGAGAAAGAAGGATTGAACCGCTGGGCTGATTTTGCGGTGGTGGGTGCAGGAATAACTGGTCTTTCGGCAGCCTATTTCCTAAAAAAGCGTGCCCCGCAGGCAAGGGTATTGGTATTAGAAAAGGGAGGCAGGCCTGAGGGGGCAACGGTTCGCAGTGCGGGATTTGCATGTTTTGGTTCAGCCAGCGAACTTTTGGCAGACGTAAAAAGCATGGGGGAATCGGAAGCCTTTGATTTGGCCAGCAGAAGGTACAATGGCTTGACCTTACTCAGAGAAATACACGGTGATTTGGCATTGGAATATGAGCATTGTGGCGGATTTGAGGTGTTTTTTAAAGAGGAGAAAGAAAAGGCCGATAAGGTATTGCAGCAACTGGAGAAGGTAAACCAGCAACTGAAGGAGCGGGGCGAATTTAAACAGGAGGTATTTTCGGTACTGCAGCGGGATGAAGCAGAAGCACTCGGGTTTAAAAATATACACTTGGTAGTAAAGAACAAATTTGAGGGAGGATTGCATCCCCAAAAACTATGGGACTCCTTGTTGGCTAAATGCTTGGAAATAGGGGTTGAATACCGAAGTGGGGTCGAAGTGAAACAGGTTGAATCGGGGCGCCTAGTGGGCTTAGACTTCGAATTGCCCTGTGAAAAAATTTTGGTAGCGAACAATGCCTTTGCCCAGGCTTGGTTGCCAGAGGAGGTGCGAGCTGCCAGGGCTCAAGTATGGGTTTCAGAGGTATTGGCCACCCCCTTTCCAAAAGGAACCTTTCACCATCAAGAAGGGTACAATTATTTTCGTGGCCATGCAGGCCGATTGATTTTGGGTGGAGGAAGGCATATAGCCCCTGAAGAAGAATCCACATTTTCGACGGAAAATTCAGAACAAATCAGACAGTACCTGTTGGAAGAATTATTGCCTAGGTTGTTTCGAAATAATCCCCCAAAAATGGTAGAAAGCTGGGCCGGTACCATGGGAATTGGCGGCAGTAAAAAACCAAGAATAGGGCTGTGGAAGCCGGGCGTATGGACTGCGATTCGAATGGGAGGAATGGGCATAGCCTTAGGTACATTGGCCGGAAAAATGGGCGCCGAGCTGATGATTGAACATTGAACTTGGGCTGTAGATTCAGAAAGGAATGTTTGAACTGAAGGAAGCTTGCCCCTTTCGATTCAAAAACAAAGGCCTTTTTCAATGCATGCAAATTTCTACCTTTGATTCAATAATCCTTGGATGAAAAAATTTGCAATAATAGGCTGTGGTCACATTGGTCAACGCCATGCACACATGATTCGGTCTACGGCCGGTGCCGAATTGGTTGGCTTGGTAGATGTAAGAACAGAGTTAAAAGAAAGCTTGGAGACCGAATTTAAGGTTCCCTTTTTTGAATCGGAGGAGGCCTTGTATGCTTCAGGGATAGAAATAGATGTAGTGAACATATGCACCCCAAATGGATTGCATGCTCAGCAAAGCTTGAATGCCTTGCGTCGGGAGTGCCATGTGGTATGCGAAAAACCAATGGGGCTAACCAAGGCCGAATGCGAAGAGGTATTGTTTCAATCGCTCCAATCGCAGCGTTTGGTATTTTGTGTGATGCAAAACCGCTATAGCCCTCCCAGCGCTTGGTTAAAAGAATTGATTCAATCGGGCAAATTAGGCAAGATATACATGGTTCAAATCAATTGCTATTGGAACCGAGATGAGCGCTATTATACTGGGAAAACCTGGAAAGGAAAGCAAGAATTGGATGGAGGCACCTTGTTTACCCAATTTAGCCACTTTATTGACATCATGTTTTGGCTGTTTGGAGATATTACAGATATTCAAGCTCGATTCAACGATTTTAACCATGCGGATTTAACCGATTTTGAAGATTCAGGTTTTGTGAACTTCTCTTTTTTGAAAGGAGGTATGGGCAGCATCAACTATTCAACAGCGGTTTGGAATTCAAACATGGAAAGCAGTTTGACCATTGTTGCGGAGCATGGAGCTGTAAAAGTGGGCGGGCAATACATGGACAAAGTAGAATATTGCCATGTAAAAGACTACAGCATGCCCGAGTTGCCGCCAAGCAGTCCACCCAACGATTATGGGCACTACAAAGGAAGTGCTGCCAATCACCATTTTGTAATTCAAAATGTATTGGACACCTTGGAAGGGCGGACCATGGCAACAACGAATGCCTTAGAGGGATTGAAGGTGGTAGATATTATAGAAAGAATCTATGCGTGTAAACCCTTGTAGGGGTTTCCTACTACAATGAGTAAATCCATTCTTGAGCGGCAAAAATCTGATGAATTCCCATAAAATTCGACTGCGTTTGGCAAAGCAGGAAGATGGTCCTGAAATTTGGCGGTGGCGAAACGACCCCGTAAGCCGTCAATTTTCGTTTAATTCGGCTCCAATTCCCTTAGAGGAGCATTTAAATTGGTGGGCGGCTTCATTAGCCAACCCCAAAAGAAGGACATACATATTGGAAAGTGAACATGGAGAAGGATTGGGCAGCTTAAGAAAAGACGAGACCGAGGCTGGTGAAATAGAACTTTCATGGATGATTGCGCCTGAGCATCGGGGAAAAGGATATGGAACCACCCTTTTGCGGTTAGGTATAGAAGGAGAAAAAGGTAGGTGCATAGCCTTAATAAAGCCAGAGAACATAGCCTCATGCCGAATGGTAGAAAAAGTAGGCTTTGTAAAAAGGGAAATGGGTGTATATGAATGGATTGGCAAAGAAACGGAATAGGCAAGGGAATTGGGATTGGAGTTGGGAATGGGAAATGAGGTAATGAAGTAGGCGAAATCGGTGGTTGAGGCGGTTCCAAGATAACTGAACTTTTCCCTATCTTTGACCCCGGGCAAGTCTTGTACGACCAGCTCCCTTTGAACTCCCCCAGGTCAGGAATGAAGCAAGGGTAGAAGGTTGTAGCGGTGCGATGCAAGTAACTTGCCCTTTTTTAATTTTTCGATATGAAATTTTTTATTGACACGGCCAATTTGGCACAAATTCGGGAAGCCCAAGACATGGGTATTTTAGATGGAGTAACCACCAACCCATCGTTAATGGCTAAAGAGGGGATTTCAGGCGAATCGGCGGTTATTGCTCATTACAAGGCCATTTGTGAAATCGTAGATGGAGACGTGAGTGCCGAGGTAATATCAACCGATGTAGAGGGCATGATTAGTGAGGGCGAGGCCTTAGCTGCCTTGCATCCCCAAATAGTGGTAAAGGTTCCTATGACCAAAGACGGCATCAAAGCCATCCGGTATTTTAGCAACAAAGGCATTAAAACAAATTGCACCTTGGTGTTCTCGGCAGGGCAGGCCTTGTTGGCCGCCAAAGCCGGCGCCACTTATGTGTCTCCTTTTTTAGGAAGATTGGACGATATATCCACCGATGGCATACAATTGATAGAGCAAATAGTATCGATTTACGCCATTTTTGGATTTTCGACCATGGTTTTGGCAGCGAGCATACGCCATCCGCTGCACATTGTAAAATGCGCAGAATTGGGGGCCGATGTGGTTACTTGCCCTTTAAATGCCATTACCGCCTTATTGAATCACCCCCTAACCGATTTGGGGTTAGAAAAATTCTTGGCTGATTATCGGAAGGCCAACGGATAATGGTAGTGAGGCTTCAAGACATCGTTTTTTTTGATGCAATAAAGGGCTTTGGGGCACTTTTTTTATGCTTGATTGTATGGTATTATTTAAACAGAACCCGTTATAGCCATAAGGAGGGAATGGCTTGGATTGGATTGTTGGTTTTGCAAATAGGAATAGGCTTAGGGACCTATGCCTACCAAACTCAAAAGTATGCAGATTCAGAGGGCGGAGACGCGGGGGCCCTTTTTTTAAATGCGACCAAATTATGGAATCTGAACACCACAAATCCCGGTGATTTTTGGTCGCTAATCGGTACAGGTAAGCCCAAAACCATTGCTGGGGAAACAGCGGTGATGCATATGAAAATATGGAGCAAAAGCAACCATTATGGCTTGGGTAATGAAAAACAACGAATGGTTAGGGGCACCTCCTTTTTGCTATGGATTAGCGGCAGGAGCTATTCCTTTGTATTTATTTGCTACATTTTCACAGCCTGGATGGGAATTCAGTTGTTATCAAGAGCCTTAAGCAGAATGGTGGGGAAGGCTGAGAAAAATTATAGTTGGCCAGCACTTTTGCTATCGCCCTCTACCCTATTATGGGCATCGTTACCTGGAAAAGAAAGCCTATTGTTGTTTGGGGTTGCTGGAATATTCTGGGGAATTTCAGCAGAAAAAAAACAAAGAATCCAAGCCGTTCTTATGGTTATTTTAGGGTTGTTTCTATTGATTGAGTTTAGGGTGTTTCTACTGGCTTGTGCCATTCCTGGGGCATTTTATTGGGTGGTTGTTCGGCTTTCCCCAAGTTTAAACAAGTGGTTGGCCCTTTTTATTGGCGTTGGAATTCCCTTATTGGGATTGTTCGTGGTACAAATATGGGCATGGAAACATCAGCCGTCCGTTTTAAGATCAGCGTATCAAAGTCAAGAAGAGTATGAGCGGCACAACGGAGAATCGTACGCCAGACAGGTACAACAATCAGGAGTAAACATCCTAGAGAAGTTAAAATTCAAGCGCTTGGATTTGGAAGTGGAAGCGAAACAGAAACAACCGGCAACGGGAGTTCACCTACCCCCCTTCGAGGGGAGTTTAAAGGAATTGTTGACAGAAAGCCCCTACTATTTATTTAGGGGGCTGACAGGATACGAATGGTTTGGATTGAATTGGAGGTATTGGATTTGGGGTTTCGAGCGGCTGGTCTTTTTTGCGGCATGGTTGGGGTTGGTGTGGGCTTTCATTAAGGAGCAGAGCGCCAATGCCAGCATTGGTGGGGCTTTGCTGTGGGCCATTAGCCTATGTTTTTTTATGGGATTATTGATGCCGGTTTTGGGTAATATTTCAAGGTACCTAGCCGTTCTGCAATTGCCCATAGTTGGTATGGGTATTGGGCAGGTTTTGAATCAAATTAAAGCATTAAAATCGGAATGAATTTGAATTAAAAAGGTGGAATTTGCAGATTATGAACAGATTAATGTAAATAAGTTAATGTTCTTGCTGCGAATTGGCAGGCCTTAATTTCGAAATTTGTACTATGAAAAAGGTCGGCATTCGGCTTATGGTGGTGTTTGCATTTGCATGCTTTCTTCAAGGTGGGCATAGTGCGGTACCCTTTACTGCCTCGGGAAAAGAATTTGTAAGCTATTTTTTGCCTCAAGTACGTAGGGTGAATTTAGATATTTTGTTTCAACGGGCGCATTTGTTGAATATTCGAAAAAAACTAGAAGCCGGAAATGGTCTTTACATTCATGAAATACACTTTCTATCCAACATGGCTCAGCGGTATAAACTTCCTAGTGATACCCCTAATGTTGATGAATTTAGGAAAGAAATAATAGAACGAATTAATCTTGGGTTGGAACGTTGCGACATAGTGCCCGAAAAATTGGTATTGGCTCAAGCGATTGTGGAAAGCGGTTGGGGAAAGTCATCTGCGGCCCGAAAAACAAACAACTTTTTTGGATTAACGCAAAGAAGAGCCAACGGATTGGTGGTAACCCAATCAGAAACAACCACGTATTATTTGAAATCGTATTCGACCTTGTACGAAGGAATCAAAGATTACATGCGAACTATAAACACCTTTCATTCGTACAAAAAGTTCAGGCAGATGCGGGCGAGCATGCGCAAACAGGGTAAAAAGCCCGATGCAGAACTGTTGGCCCATGGCTTAATTCGGTGGTCGGAACGAAGGGAATTGTACACCGAAAAACTCCGAATGGTCATTCGTCATTACCTGCCCAAAGACATTGAAGTCAGATTGCTTCGCGAGCCCCAATATTCTGCTCTGCAGTAGGTCCACGCCGATTGCCAAGCGCTACCCATTTTTATGAAAACAGGGTTGGTTTACTCTGGGTTAGGTGAAATACAAAGATGAATTCCACGTTAAATTCAAAGCGTATAGGTAAACAAATCAAACGTTTAGATAGACAAGGCTTGGCCAATTAATTCAGATATTCTACTTTTAATTGGAAAATCGTTGTTTATTTATGGGAAATCGTATTCGATCTTGGTATGGTTTGGCCTTTTGGCTGTTTATTGCCGCTGTCCATGGGCAGGTTGGCATAAATCAAACGGGAAATGCGCCACACCCTGCGGCCATGCTTGATGTAGAAAGCAACTCAAAGGGATTTTTACCTCCTAGATTAACTACAGGTCAACGCGATTCAATTCAAAATCCAGCATTTGGCCTAATGGTATTCAATACGGACGTGAATTGCATGCAATACTATCGGCCATCGGGATGGTATTCGATGTGTCCCAAACCACCCTTGGTATTAACAGCATTGGTGAGTGGAATTACAGGAACTCAGGCCCAGTCGGGGGGAACGGTTACCGACGATGGGGGCACCTTGGTTACAGCCAGAGGTGTTTGTTGGGACACCGCAGCCAGCCCAACCTTAACCGATTCCTTTACGGTCGATGGCGTGGGTATGGGCGTTTTCAGCAGTATTCTGGGGCCGCTTCAAAATGGAAAAACCTACTTTGTGCGTGCCTATGCCACAAATTCAGAGGGAACGGGATATGGAAACGAACTTAGTTTTACTACTCCGAATCCCCCCACGGTTGGAACAGACAGCGCAACAAATATTGGTGGAAATTCAGCGGTATCTGGGGGAAATGTTAGCCAAGATGGCGGGGCTCCGGTTTTGGCTCGAGGGGTATGCTATTCCACCTCAGCAAATCCTACTACTTTAAATTCAACCGTAATTTCAGGCTCAGGAACGGGCGTTTTTACTTCAACCTTACAAAATCTACAAAACAATACAACCTACTATCTTCGGGCATATGCCAGCAATGTAGCAGGGACAAGTTATGGTTCTGAAATCACGTTTACCACCAAGAAATTGGGGGAAGCGAGCAACAGCCCAGCCTTGAATTGCCAGCAAATCATTTCGCAAGGTCAAAGCGTTGGGACGGGGATTTATTGGTTGGATCCAGACACGACGGGGCCGATGCTTCCCTTTCAGTGTTATTGCGACATGACCACCGATGGAGGTGGCTGGACCTTAGTTTTGAATTATTTTCATAGTGCCGGAAGCAATCCAAACTTATTGGTATTGAGCAATCGATTGCCCATTCAAAATGCTACTGCGCTTGGCAGCAATGAAAGCAACCACCCAACGGCTTGGGGGCATGTTTCGAACAGTTTGGCGAATCTGCTTTCGTTTTCGTCGGTTCGATTTTATGGCCGCACATCTGGACATGGACGTATTGTTCATTTTAAAACAAACTTAAATGCAGTCCGGTCTTATATGAAAAGTGGAACAGGGTCTTTTATTGGATTAAACTCTTCATTCTCCCCTTTATCAGGGCATACAGCAAATATACCTGCTCAGGTAGATTCCTATTTTAACGATATGGGGAACTTTGCCCTAACTGATTTCTCATTTTTTCGGTCGTCTCAATTTCATTGGGGGATTCAAGGGCTGGGCAACCGTTGGGAGGTTGATGATTATCCAAATGGTGCTAACAACCACACCATTCATCAGGTTTGGATTAAATAAAGCACAACTGGAGGGCCTAAATAGCGGGCAAGTAGTATTAAATTACTGGCAAACGGTTTGAAACAACTGCTGTAAGATCTGCTGTTCGTGTTCCCAACAATGCAAAGCTGCAGCCTTTTTAGCTTTAAGGCACAAATCTGCATGCAGGTTTGTGGATTCTAAAACAGGCAGAATGGCTTGGGCGATTAGCTTTGGTTGGACCTCCTCGCATAAAACACCTGCTCCGGTTGCATGAATAAGGGCTTGGAGTTCTGGCAGATTTGAAGCCAAGACTGGAATGCCTGCCATCCAATAGTCGAACACCTTATTGGGAAGTGAAAAAAGGTAGTTCCCGCTTTGGTTTTTATCCAAGGAAAGTCCGAGGTGGCATGAGGCCGCCAATTGCATCATTTTCTCGTAAGGCATGCGGTGTAGAAGGCTAACCCTGCTTTGCAACCCCTCCGCTTCAATTAAACCTGGAAGAAGCGGGAACACATCGCCTGCGCCGACAAGAATCAAATGAACTTGTTCGGGTAAAAAATGCAATGCCCGAATGGCTTCTTCGGCGCCACGGCCAATGTTTATTCCATTTCCTTGTAAAATCAGGCAGAATTTAGCTTGAGCGTCCTGAGGCAATAAAGCTGGGTTTGGCGATATGGAAATGGAATTGGGGACATTTCGTAAAACCATAAAAGGGAAACCATATGCGTCCTTCAGTTTTTGAGCTATGGAAGCATTAACGGTCAATCTGCCTGCGGTTTTTGGAACCAAAAAAGCTTCGAGTTTCTTCCAAATCCATTTTTTAATTGGGTGGTTGGTCAATTCAGGGACTTCAGTAAACCACTCGTGACTATCGTACACCAAGAGGGCACCGTGCAACCTAGCCGCTAACCAAGCGGGGAATAACGAATCCAGATCGTTGGCATAAACTACATCGGCAGGAACTTTTCGTAGAGCTTGGTAGAGCTTCCATTGCCATTCGGCATAAAATAAAACGCCCTTTTGCCGCTTAGTGATGAGGCGATTTTGGGTATACGGGCGCTCGGGCAATTGATTGGAAAAGGGACGTTGAAGACCAGTTACAACAACGGAAAACCCTTGCTGCTGAATCCAAGTACAAACCTTCCTTACCCGTTGGTCTGTTTCCAAATCGGTTATAACGGCTACCGATATCCGAAGCGGCTTCATGCTTCGAAGGTAAAAAAAGAGGGGCAAAGAGGCTTGAATTTAATCCAAAGCAATGGTTTTAGGTCAAGTGATGTACTAGCGGCAGCACAAGATTAACTACTTTAGAGCCGTTTCAATGCTTTGGTATGCCTGATTTGCATGTGGTATCGTTTGACCGCCCCTGGCCTCCCAGCTATGGGGGAATTGTAGATGTGTTCTGGAAAATTGCGACCCTTGAAAAACTGGGATTGAACATTCGCTTGCATTATTTTGACTACGGAAAACAAGCGGATGCACCAAACCCCTGGAATCAGGTTGAGGCAATTCGGTACCAAAGGGAGATTGGATGGAAAAGCCAGTTCAGTTTTCGCCCTTACATTGTACAAAGTCGAAAAACCAAGGCCTTGTGGGAGGCATTAAACATAGACAATGCCCCCATTTTGTTTGAAGGTCAGCATTGTACTGCCTGGTTAAAAGAATTGAGAAAAGCTTGGCCAAAGCGGGGCTTGTTCGTTCGGTGCCATAACATAGAGTTTAACTACTACCAACGAATAGCCAAGGCAAGTTCGGGGTGGAAATCCATTTATTTTAATCTAGAAGCCCACCGACTAAAAAAACAAGAAAAAGAGCTGGGTTTGGCCAGCGCCTTATTTCCGCTATCTAAGCAAGAGCTGCCCCTTTTTCAACAAAGGTCAGAACGTGTTTACTGGGTTCCGCCCTTTTTTCGCGACTGGGAGCAGCTTCAGGTTGCTCAGAAAAATGCACCCGAAAATAAGCCCTATGTTCTTATGCAAGGCAATTTTACCCAGCCCAACCAAGCCCAAAGACTAAACGCATTTTTATTGGAATATACTGGTTTAGAGTATGAGCTTATTTTAGCGGGTCAAGGATTGGAGCATATATCAAAAGTAGAAAGGAAATCCATAAAATGCATTCCCAATCCCAGCGAAGGGTTGCTAACAGAATTAAACAAAAATGCTGAGGCGCATGTATTGTGTGGCGAATACATGGGGGGTGTCCCATTGAGGATATTAAATGCCTTGGCCAGTGGCAAGCCTGTTTGGGTAAACAGAGAATTGGCTGTTGGAACGGGATTGGAGCCTTGGGTGCATCTTTACACCAGAGCTTCAGAAATAAAAGAAAACGTAAAGACCAGCAATAAAATAGATTTGGCTGAATTTCAAACCCTGTATTCAAATCGAACATCTGCCCGTGTTTTGATTCAAGCTTTAGGTTTAGAATAAGGCCTAGGATTTGTGTTTTGAAAATCCAGTGCATTTAACCACTAGCCCACCAACAAGCCCAGCCTTAACCTAAATTTCTATCTTCGCCTTTATGAGTACAACCCCTGATTTTTTCAAGAGCCGGGTTTTGGGGCATCCTGCCGGACTGTTTGTGTTGTTTTTCACCGAAATGTGGGAGCGGTTTTCTTTTTATGGAATGCGGGTTCTGCTGATTAATTTTTTAACCATGGCGGCTATAGGATCAAATCCAGGCTGGGAGTGGTCTAGCAAGCAAGCAGGTGCTTTATTTGGGACCTATGCGGGCTTGCTGTATTTAAGTCCAATTGTTGGAGGGATATTGGCAGACCGCATTTTAGGGTATCGGCTGGCGGTGCTGATTGGGGCATTGATAATGACTGCGGGTCATGCCAGTATGGCCTTAGAAACGGAAGCCTCGCTGTACATAGGGCTTGGATTGTTGGTCATGGGTACTGGATTTTTCAAACCCAACATGATTAGTTTCATCTCGCAGATGTACAAAGACCTACCCGAAAAGAAAGATGGAGCCTACACCATATTTTATATGGGTGTAAATGCTGGGGCCTTTTTTGGGATGTTGATTTGCGGTTACTTAGCCGAGAATATTGGTTGGAGTTGGGGATTTGGTTTAGCTGGAATTTTTATGCTCATGGGGTCACTGCAGTTTTGGTTAGCCAAACCCTTGTTTGGCGAATTGGGGGACCGACCAAAAAAAAAAACAGAAAAGTCAGACAACACCATGGAAGCCCCCATTGATCCAGAGCCAAGAAACCCCTTCACTCTGGTAGATGGCATTTTAATTTTCATCGCTGCCGGTATTGGTTTAAGCTATTTGTTGAACGACCCATTAAGCACTATTGCCAAAGTGAATTTAATTCCTGAGGCGCTTTCGGTGGGTCCTTTGAGCGGTCCAGTGGTTCTTGCTTTGGTGGGTTTGGCAGCCTTGTTAACGGTGGTGGTTAGCCGTTTAATGCGTTACAGTAAACCCGTTCGCAACCGCATGATTGCCGTGGTGATTTTTGCCTTTTTCACTGTTTTCTTTTGGATGTCCTTCGAGCAAGGTGCCACCTCACTGGTGCTTTTTGCCCGCGATTTTACCCAGCGAACGCTGACCGATTCTGCGGCAGTTACATACCGTATTGTTAACGCGCTTTTGACAACCGTTCCACTAGGAATCATTACCTGGGTATTAATTAAATTACTCAGAGAAACCCGAAACAGCATCCCCAAGGCCAATCTGATTATGGGCTTTAGTTTCATTGTAGTTTGGAGCATTGTAGGTTGGATGGTGTACAACGACAGCCAGCAGCTTGCCTACCGTATTTCATTGCCCTTAATAGAACAAACAAACACAGCGGGCGAGGTAGAATGGCGGCCTAAAACCGAAAGCCAAACGCAATTGGGATTGAGCCGCGACACCTCTATAATGCTAAAATCTTCGGGAGAGCTTGTAGCCAATCAGGTTGTTTATTTGCATAAGGAAAAAGGGAATTGGGTATTAATGGATTCCAAAAACGAGGCAAAGGTTCGGGAGGCATACCAGCAAAGTGGTAAAGAAAGTGCCTTAATTCCTGCCAAGGTGATAGAACCTGTTTCGAATTTGGTAGAGATTACCACCAGCTGGTTTTCCATTCTCAACTCCTTTTTCATCATTGCCTTTGCCTCGTTGTTCACCAAATGGTGGGACAGCAAATACAATCCCAGCGTAGCTCAAAAATATGGGCTGGGATTAATTGTAATGGGATTGGGGTTTGGATTTTTGGCCATTGGCTCGGCTGTCATACCCCAAGGAGCCGCCCCGGGCTTTGTAAAGGTGAGTATGGTTTGGTTGGTTGTTGCCTACCTTTTCCATACCCTTGGCGAGCTTTGTGTTTCGCCTGTAGGCTTAAGCAATGTATCAAAACTGGTGCCGCCACGCATGATTGCCTTTATGTTTGGAATGTGGTATTTGGCCATTGCCATTGGCAACAAATTGGCCGCCACGCTTGGAGGTCAAATTGAACATATTTCGACCAATTACAGTTTAAGCACCTTCTTTTTGATATTCACCATGGTGCCTGTAACGGCAGGCCTATTGGTGGCATCGCTCAATCCCTTGTTGAAACGTTTGATGTATGGAAAATCTAAATAAAGAGTTCATTTTCATCTACACCAACATAAGATTTGAGCAATGGCTTAAACTGGCATAAGTCTTTCTATCTTTGTTAAAACAGATACCCTTGAGCCCTTATTTGGTCATAATTCCCACCTACAATGAAATTGAGAACATTGAGCGTATGGTTCATACCGTAATGGCTCTGCCCTCAAATTTTGATTTATTGGTGGTAGACGACGGGTCGCCCGACGGAACAGCTCAAGTGGTTGAGGGCCTTAAATCGGTCTATCAAGACCGGTTGCATATTCTTAACCGAACGAAAAAAGAGGGCCTAGGCAAGGCCTATTTAGCCGCTTTTGAATGGGGTTTAAGCCGTGATTATGAATTCCTTTTTGAAATGGATTGCGATTTTTCGCACAATCCAGCCGACTTAGAAAGGTTGCTTTTGGCCGCTCAAGAAGGAGCCCACATTGCCATTGGATCTAGATATGTAACGGGGGTGAATGTGGTTAATTGGCCAATGGGTAGGGTGATGCTCTCTTATTATGCTTCGGCCTATGTACGTTCCATAACTGGGATGTCGGTACGCGATGCAACCGCTGGCTTTGTATGTTATCGAAGGGAATTTTTTCAAGCCCTAAACTTGGATAAAATTCGGTTTAAGGGGTATGCCTTTCAGATTGAGATGAAGTACATTGCCTTTCGTTTGGGTTTTACCTTAAAAGAGGTTCCCATTATTTTCACCGATCGGCAAGAAGGGACCTCAAAAATTTCAAAAAAAATAATCAAAGAAGCCATTTGGGGTGTTATATCCTTGCGTTTGACGGGGGTAAAACGGTACTTAAAAAAATAAAGCCATGTGGATAATCGGTGCCGAGGTATTTCGAGTTCAAGGCCGAGAAATGGCCGATGTTCGAATTAGTGAGGGAAAGATTGTAACCATTGTGCCCTGGGGGCAAAGTCGCCCAGAATCTGGAGAAGAGGTAATAAACGCAAAAGGAAAATGGCTAATGCCAGGTGCCATTGACGACCAGGTGCATTTTAGAGAACCGGGCTTGACCCACAAAGCCGATTTGCTTTCAGAAAGCCGTGCGGCGGTAGCAGGAGGAATCACCTCGTTCATGGAAATGCCAAACACAAAGCCGCCTGCAACTACCCAAGCTTTATTGGCAGACAAGTACACTTTGGCTGAAGGACGCCTGCCCGCGAACTATTCCTTTTTCATGGGCACCAGCAACGACAACCTTGATGAGATTCTTAAAACAGATTTAAGCCGGGTTTGTGGGCTAAAAATATTCATGGGCTCCTCGACCGGAGGAATGTTGGTAGACAAGGACAGTATTTTGAGGGAAGTGTTTCGGCAGTTTCCGGGCATCATTGCTTTGCATTGTGAATCAGAAGACCACATTCGTAGAAACTCAGAACTTGCAAGGCAACGCTTTGGCGAACAGGTCCCCATGGATTACCATCCTGTTATACGCGACGCAGAAGCCTGTTATGCTTCATCGGCTCGAGCTGTTGAACTAGCTACCCAATACAACACCCGGATTCACATTCTTCATATATCTACTGAAAAAGAACTCTCTTTGTTTCGACCGGGTCCTTTAGAAAACAAAAGAATCACCTCAGAAGCTTGTATCCATCATTTGTGGTTTAGTCAAGAAGATTACAAAGTAAAAGGAAGCAGAATCAAGTGGAATCCTGCTGTTAAATCTATGCAAGACAGAGATGCAATTAGGCAGGCATTGCTTGATGGCCGAATTGATGTGGTAGCTACCGACCATGCGCCACATACCCTTGAAGAGAAGATCCAACCCTATTTTGATTGTCCCAGCGGGGGACCATTGGTACAGCACAGCGTTCAAGCCATGTTGGAGTTGAGCTTGCAAGGTTGGATTAGTCCAGAACAAGTGGTAGATAAAATGGCCCATCAGGTAGCTCGCTTATTCAAAATAAAAAACAGGGGATTTATTGAAACCGGTTACCAGGCCGACCTGATTTTGGTTGACCCAAACCATCCAGAAACAGTAACCAAAGAGGGGTTGTTGTACAAATGTGGTTGGAGTCCCATGGAGGGGCAAACCTTTCAACACCGAATTGAAACAACCTGGGTAAATGGGGTTAAGGTTTGGGATAAAGGTCAAGTGATTGAAGCTCACTCGGGCATGCGCATGGAATTTGACCGAGAATAAAGGAGCCACCTCCAAATGTCATACTCCACAGTCCTTTTCAAAGGTTTAAAATCACTAAAAAGGGTCGTCACAAACGATGGAATCCAAATCAAACCGCAATTTTCCTGTAAATTTGCGAATCAAATAAAGTGATTATGTATCCAGAACAAATAGTTGCCCCTTGCCGTGCTGAATTGGTAAACCGAGGATTTGCCTCTTTAGAAACGGCCGACCAAGTTCGTGAGGCAATAGAAAATACCGAGGGCGTTCATGTGGTTGTAGTGAATTCCGTTTGTGGCTGCGCTGCCAGAGGTGCCCGCCCAGGCGTTATTCATAGTTTAGAAAACGAAAAACGCCCCGAGGCTTTAAGTACAGTCTTTGCAGGAGTTGATACCGAAGCGGTGCAAACGGCCCGCGAATATTTTTTGCCCTACCCTCCCTCCTCGCCCAGCATTGCCATTTTCAAAAATGGGGAGTTGGTTCATTTCATTGAACGCCACCAAATTGAAGGCAGCAATGAAAGCATGCTGGCAGAACATTTAAAGGCGGTTTACAATCATTTTTGTTAAGGCTTAAGCCTCGAGGCTCCCAAAAACCTATTTACTAATTTGGCAGATTCAGCTATTACTTACCATAGGGTCTAAACCCCCTTTGGTAATAATTGTTCCTTACCCAAATTGCTAGCGCACATAGATTTCTCCGTGGTTCGAACAACTGGGAGAAGTGGCCGTTGTATAATTGCTTTGATTCCTCCATTGCATCCGCACGGGCAAGCCACTGCAATCAGAATGGCCGGTACACCAAGGACTAACATTACTGCAGCTATGGTAAAACCAAGGCCCGTGTAATCCCACACTGGGGCTTGATTCAATGGTACAACTGCTGCCTCCAGTACTGCTACCTGCCGCCTGCAAATAACCATTGTTGTTGTAATCAATGTTGGGGATACCTCCTTGCAATGCCTGATAAGCACTGAAACTAACCCTATCGCCGTTGCTGTAGATATTAAAATTATTTCGAACTATATCCAAAATACTGCCGCTTGCAGACCCTACCTTCCACAGCATCTGCCCTTGACTTCCCAACTGATTCCAAAAATTGGTGCCCGTCCATTGATCAAAGGCATCTAAATTGGCCGAGACTTGACCTCCATTCGTACTTATTAATGTGTTTTTAGCAGCCGACAAACCTACGTTTGGATGTCCAGATACGTTGCCGTTGGTTAGGACAATAAGGGTCCATCCACCACCACTTGTAGTCATGTCGCAATAAAACTGGTCGGCACTTGCGCCCCCTTGACCATCTGGATCTAACAGATACATACCGCTGGTTGCATTGGGGTTGTTTTGTTTGATGTGCCAACAGCTTTGGGGTGCTTGGTTGCTAATGGTAACCTGCTGAGTACTGGAATCAACGCAACCATTCGCATCGGTAACAACCAAAACAACGTTAAAACTACCTGTTTGAGTCCAAGTAACGGAAGGTGATGCACTGTTGCTGCTGGAAGGACTGCCGCTTTGAAAGGTCCAAGAATAAGAAAGTCCTAGGTTCACGGCGGGCGTAAATGAAATTGCCTGATTGGTAGTACCTTGGTTGGAACCCGAAAAACTTGGATTGGGTAGATAGGTACATTGGCATCGAATATCAAACCAAATACCCGATGTGGACATTTGCAAGCAATTGGTTGTGGTGTTAAAAACAATCAATCCATCGGCAGGATTCTGAATCGAATTCCGCTGGCTCGTTGTTAACCGCGGAGGCAAAAACCCCTTGGTGGTATCGTGTACATCTAAAATAGCCGAGGGATCAGGAGTGCCGGGATTGCCTCCAATTCGAACTCCTTGAGCGTAAATCGCCTGAGCCGACAAAAACAGAATTAGGGAAAACAATAAACGCATGGTATAAAGTTGTATAATTCAAAATTAAGCCAACTTTTTGTGGATTGATGGAAGAAATAAAAAATTAACCTATGGATAAGCAAAGTGTATAGCCTCTTAGAGGAGACTCCGATTAAAATTTGTTCAGAAAAGAATAGGGACTTTGAAAGCCAGCTGCAATTCAGTTCTGTAAAATATTCCTGTGTTGGCTGCCACCTAAAGCTCAAAAATCAAGGGCAAAACCGGGTATTCCAACGGTGTATTTCTGAATTAAGCTCCAGTAAATAGCAACCCAATGGCAAACTTCCAACATCAATAGTCAGGCCTTTACCCGATTCCTTTCCTTGCAGAAGTAATCGTCCTGAAAAATCAAAAATGCGGTACCGTACTTCAGCATCGGGCCCTAGAATCTGAAGTTTGGAACCCGAAGGATTGCGAAGAATGGACCAGGGCATTTCGCTTGGCGTCCAATAGCCATTAACGGGAATTTCAACGTTTAATGTTGCTAGGTCTGAGGTGTCGGAACAACCATCGAGGTTCGCAATACAACGAAAACGGTATCCGTTCCAAGCTGAATCAACCGAAGCCAAGCTAAGGTTAGCTGAATTGGAACCGCTCACGGTACCTGTATCGGCAAGCATTTCCCATAGGTTGCCACGGTTTATTTGCCATTGATACACCGCATTGCCACCCTGAATCTGAGCGGTAAAGCCAACTGGGTTACCCACCAAAACCGAACTGTCTAAAGGCTGAACAATCCATTGGGGTGTGGGTAGTACAGAAAGAGTAAGCGTATCGCTTTCAGCAGCACATCCGTTGGCGTCGGTGCCGGTAGCCCAATACGATCCGGCTAGGTTTAGGTACCGCGAAGATACCTGAATACCATCGTTCCAAAGGTAAGACAAGGCCCCTTGAACGGTCAACTCAAGACTGTCTGTGGAACAAATTGAAACGGAACCGCTGGGACTTAAACTTAAAATCGGAAGGGGAAAAACAGTTACCGTTACAGGCGCTGAGGCATTGCTGCAACCATTCAAATCGGTACCCAGCACCGTGTAATTGCCCGATGAAGCCACGGAAATGGAATCGGTGATTTGTCCTGTGTTCCATAGATAGGTAGAGGCTCCAGATGCTAAAATATAGACCTGACCTCCGAAGCAAAAGGAGCTGGGCCCTGAAGCGGAAGCCTGCACATTCGGAAGGCTCAAAACCTGAGTATTTACAGACTGAGAAGTATCCACACAACCGGTACCGAGAAAAGCTTGAACAAACCAATTTCCGGCTATATTAACCGTAATGCTGCTGCTCGTACTGCCGTTGTTCCATAGATACGTGCTGCCCCCTGAGGCCTGCAAGACCACCGAATCGCCTTGGCAAAAGGTCAAAGGGGCAGAAGGCGTTATTACTGCAGTGGGGGCGGCAACCACCTGAGTGGTTAAGGTAGTTGAGGTGTCGGAGCACCCAAAGGAGTTGCTGGCAACAACGGAAAAAGCCCCATTTTGTTGAATTACCTGCTGAGCGGTTGTGCTACCATTGCTCCATATATAGGTATCGCCCCCTTGGGCCAACAATACCACACTGTCGCCGGGGCAGAACTGCAAGGACCCTTGAACTTGAATTTGAGCCACAGGAACAGGATGCAAAGAGGTTGAAAGAAGGTTTGAAACCGATTGACAACCCAGAGAATCTGTGCCCGTTGCACCAAACGTTCCTGCTTGCGAAACCAGTATGTTGCTTCCTGTTTGTCCGTTGCTCCATACATAGGTTTGGGCTCCTTGGGCATTCATAGCCACCGACTGGCCTGGACAGAAAGACAAAGGTCCCTGAGCTTGAATGGAAACCAGAGGCAAGGGATTGACCGTGATGGAAATAACGTTGCTTGAATCTTGACAACCTTGGTTGGAAGAAGCGACCGCAAAGTAGGTTCCGGGGTTATTCACAGAAATCGAGGCCCCCGATTGACCCGTACTCCACAGATAGGTATTTCCTCCGGTGGCCGACAATTGTACGGAGCCTCCTTGGCAGAACGTAGTAGGTCCCGAAGCAGATATTTGCGCGTTTGGAAGAGGAAAAACGCTCACCTGAACCGAGGGACTTAAGGCAGAACAGCCGTTGGTATCAGTAACAGTAGCTTGATAAAAGCCACTTTGAGTAACGGTGAGCGTGTCGTTGGTGCTGCCGTTTGACCAAAGCACATTGGGTGCTCCCAAGGCCAGCAATTGAACCGAAGCACCAGAGCAAAAGGAGGTGGGACCTAGGTTTTGAATTTGGGCAATGGGATTAGGAAACACCTGAGTGGTAAAAACTGCCGAGGTATCTTTGCAGCCATTGGCATCGGTAACGATTACCGAAAACGTGCTGGAGGTTTGAACCTGAATTGCCGCCGAGGTTGATCCTGTATTCCACAGGTAGGACGTACCCCCCGAAGCTGTTAGACTTACAGATCCCCCAGAACAAAATTGAAGGGGGCCCGAAGCTACAACCGTAGCTGTTGGCCTTGGATTAACCGTAACGTTAATGCTGGCCGAAGTGTCTGGACATCCATGTTGGTCAAAGCCCACCACATAATAAACACCGGTATTTTTAACGTAGGTATTGCTGCCGGTTTTACCGTTGCTCCACACGTACGATTGAGAGCCAGTGGCTAGCAATTGGGAACTGTCGCCCTGACAAATAGAAATAGGGGCTTGATTCCCGGCGTAGGGTTGAACAAAAATTCGCCCCTTCATTCCAAGGCTAGCATGGGGTGTACATACATAATAATAGGTTCCTAGGTTGGGCAAATTAACCAATCCACCTCCGAATGCAGTTTGAAACCCACCATTCCAAGTATTTCCATTGGCATTGTAGGTGGCTTGTGAAACTTCCCTGGCATCGTGGCTCCCTCCGATTTGGAATTGAACTGCATCGCCCTGAGTAATGCTAATGGAATCGGGATTGTAAATCAGCCCCGCACTATTTACCACGTGGGTCATTGGTGCATAGGGGGTAGAAGAAAGGATGGTATTGTTGGTTAATACAGAGGCGTTGTACAGCCTATTGACTTCGCACTTGGTCAGCGGCCGATTCCACATACCGGCATCGTCCAATTGACCATTGAAAAAATACCCAAAAGGAGGCATGTTGGCATGCGGAAAGTAGCCAAAGTTCAAGGCCAAATTTGAGGAGGTCATACTACCACTTTGCGCAACATTCACAACGGTGTCTTGGTTGCGAAGCAAAATGGTTCGGGTTCCATCGAACATAAGGCATAAAAAGGTCCATTGATTTAAAGATAAATTCGCTGAAGGTCCGGTTGCTGAGTACAAATAATACGTATTGTTGATTCGGGTTTCAACCTGTAGCTGTCCGGTGCTGGTAATGCGAATGGACCAATGCCGGGGACCTGGGTCAAACGACTTATTCACGATGTATTGCTCGCTTGGGCCAAATGCCTGAGGGCGCACCCAAATACTCATGGTCATTTGCCCGGGATTCAGGGCTTGGGCGTCTGCAACCGTAATGCGGTCGTTGGTGCCATCAAAAGAATAAGCCGAAAAGGCATTGCCAAATCTGTTGTTGGCTAGGGTTGCTCCGTTTACTGATCCGTTAAAGCCATTGCCACTCGCATCTTGGGCATTTCCATTAAAACCCCACCAACCTACCAAACCCGATGGATTGACGTAGGCTGGCACTTGCGAACGGATTGACAGAGCGAGGACAAAAAAGACAACTACAGAGGCAAAACGTATACGTTTCATAGGGAAAGGAATGTAAAGATTGGAACCGAAAAGGCTAAAACTCCAAACGTGTTTGAAACAAAATTTTAACAATTAAAGCCTAAAATAGTTCAAGACTTTAGAATAAAACAATGAAATTAAGGCAATGCCTGTGGCCTAACCAGTAAATTGGCACTAGATATTGAGGGGCTGCGCTCCGGATGGAGTCGGAAAGCCCACAGCCCTGCCGCGGCTGCCGGCCGCAGCGAGGAGGCGACGCGAGGAGCCACCGCAGCGCGCAGCCGGCAGGGCGGCAGGGCGAGGACTTGGAGCGACAGCCGGTTAAAGCGCCAAAAACCCAAGAATTTTATCGAGAACCTACTCTTTGATAAAGCGAATTGCGCTACCACCTGCAGAAATCTGGTAAGTGCCGGCGGGCAAAAATTCAATATTCAGCGAGGTAGAACCAGGATTAAGCCTGCCTTGGCCCAAAATTCGGCCCTGCAAATCGCTAAGGGTGTAGGAATCGGAAACCTTTTTCCCGTATTGCCAAACCGAGATGAAATCGTGGGCTGGATTTGGGAAAATGCTGAATTCTGAACTTCCGTTGTTCGTGAAACTCGAATTTGGACTTACCGTTAGGGAAGCCTGTTGGCTGTTTGTAGAGCAAGCCAAATTGCTGACTTGGCAACGGAATGTGTAGCCCGAATTGGCCAAGGTTAAGTTGCTGATGCTAAGCATATTTGTTGTTGTTCCTGCGTACTGACCTCCGTTGCTTAGATTTGTAAATCCTGAGCCGGTATTGCCCTGCCATTGGAAGGTATCGTTGGGATCTTGAGAACCCACAGTAAAGGTGGCTGAATTGCCAACAAATTCTTGAACGTTGCTAGGTTGCTGAACAACAACGGGGGGATTTAAAACAACAATTGCAATCGTATTTGAGCTGTCGGAACATCCGTTTTGATCGGTTCCAAACACCGTATAATTTCCTGAAGTGCTAACCCAGATGCTGGCAGAATTTGAGTTGGTATTCCATTGGTAAATAAGTGCCCCTGTGGCCGCAATTTCAACGCTATCGCCTTGGCATAAGGTTGTATTTCCTAAGGCAGAAACAGAAATAATTGGCAGTGGATTGGCCGTAACCTGAATAAAAGAGCTGTCGGTGCAGCCATTGCCGTCGGTAACGGTTAAGCTGTATAATCCCGATTGGGTTACGGTGATTGAATCGGAAATTTGCCCGTTGCTCCATGAATTGCTCAGTCCGGTTACCCCAATTAGGCTAACTGAACCGCCTTGGCAAAATACGGTGGGCCCGCTGGGAATTATTTGAGCCATTGGGTTTGGATTGATGGTAACCATTACGGTATTTGAAGAATCGCTGCAGCCATTTTGATCGGTTCCCCAAACCGTTACCGGCCCAGCAAGGTTAATGTTTTGAGTTTGACCTGGGCAACCGCATGGCCAAACGTAGGTGCTGCCGCCTTGAGCTGTAAATGGAACAGAATTGCCCTGGCAAATAGTGGTGGGTCCGTTTGGAGTAATGGTAACCACAGGCAAAGGATTTACAATAACCTGTAGGGTTTGAGATGTATCGGAGCATCCATTTTGATCTGTTCCAATTACATAATACCCTCCCGATTGTTGAACATCGATGGAATCGCCCACCAAATTAGAGGACCACAGGAAGCTTTGGGCACCAAATGCCAACAAAGTAACCTGACCACCTTGGCAAAAAGTCAAGGGACCATTTGAAGATATACTGATGGAAGGCAAAGGATTGACGCCAATCTGCACCGAGCTGGAATCTGAACACCCATTTTGGTCAGTACCAACCACCTGATACGTTCCTGCCGCCGAAACCGTAATTGAGTCTGCGTTTTGACCGGTATTCCAAATGTAAGTATTGGCACCCGAGGCTAGCAGTGTTACCGAATCACCTTGGCACAGAACGGTTGGCCCGTTTGGTGTTAAGGTTAATGCAGGTGAAGGGTTTACGGTTACAACAATAGGGCCAGCGCTGGCAGTACAGCCAAAAGGGTCTGTACCAACAACGGAGTATGAACCTGATTGGGTTGCCACA